>Ga0172379_10008690_pt1 | contig 12719 bp, 12 predicted proteins | sample GrowelOW334metaG_FD_119756 | JGI IMG/M metagenome (GOLD analysis project Ga0172379, IMG submission 119756) | Groundwater microbial communities from an aquifer near a municipal landfill in Southern Ontario, Canada - Groundwater well OW334 metaG | ecosystem: Environmental > Aquatic > Deep... | reverse complement strand
GAAGCTTTTCTAAATGACAGCCTTCTAGATACTGGTTTACGTGTTATTGATTTGAATGGAGACAATCTTCCTGACCTAGTGAGGAGTAATGCTAACACAGGAACAGCTGTTTATATTAACAATTCAGACACACTAACAAATCTGCTTACAAAAATAACCTACACAAAAGGAGGAGATACGACAATAGCATACAAGGCCACTCCTTTGTATAAAAACGGCTCCAATAATTTACTGAATCCTGCTCTTCCACTTGTAGTAGAGGCCGTTTCTCAGATTACTACCAATGACGGATTTGGAACTGCTTCGAGTTATGCCTATGAATATGAAGGTGGTCTTTATTATTACAGCAATTATCTCGACAGGAAGTTTGCCGGTTTTAATTCCGTCAAAGTTACGGATGCCGCAGGTAATGTAAAAAAGACATATTACTATCAAGGCAATAGTACCAATACTTCACTTGGAGAATACAATGATCACGTTGCGAAAATTGGTACGCCTTATCGCGTTGAGGAATACGACAACAGTAATAATCTATATCGTTTGACTGTTGATAAGGTAGACAGATATAACATTGGCACCGATCATGACTTTGCAAAAGTAATTCGTCGCACCGAATTGTATTATGATGGCAATGGTGGGCACAAAGATATCTCTGCCGAATATGCGTATGATGATTCTACTGGCAATGTCACAACTAAAACTGAGTGGGGTGAAGTCACAGGAAGCACAGATGGGTCATTTACCGATACCGGTTCGGATAAAAAAGTCACTTTGTATAGTTACGCAACAAATGGAACGACATCAGTAAATGTTCTTTACAATGAAACTGTTACAGATCAATCTGCTGTTAAAGTGAAGGAAAATAAATATTACTATGACTTGCAGTCATATGGTTCAGTAACAAAAGGAAATCAAACGAAAGTTGAGCAATGGGTTGCAAGTAGCACATATATTAATAGTCAGAAAACATACGATAGTACATATGGTAATATAGCTACCTCAACTGATCCTCGTGGAAAAGTAACTACATACACTACTTACGATTCATATAATCTTTACCCAATAACAATCACAGATCCACTCAGTCAGACCGTTCAATATACTTACGACTATTCTCTTGGAAAACCAAAACAAATAACTGATCAAAATGGCTTCGTGTATCAAACAGTTTATGATGGACTAGATCGCGTTCTTGCCCAAAAGATTCCTGATTTTTCATCGCCATATTCAGCTGTGACAAAAACAGCTTACACCTACACTGACACTTCTGGTGCAGTGAAAGTTCAACGAACAGATAACTTCGACGGATCAACTAGTGCCGATACCTACCAATACTTTGACGGCCTTGGCCGATTAATTCAAGAAAGGAAAGAAGCTGAGAGTAATTACAATGTAAAAGATACGGTATACAACAATATCGGATTGGTCCAGAAACAATCACTGCCTTACAATAGTAGTGGCTCCGCAAAAACTTCGGCCACGGGAACGACGTCACTTTATGCAACTAATACTTATGATCCTTTAAGTCGCATTTCAACTGTTGTTGATGCTACCGGCACCACGAGCTATGCATATGATGACTGGAAGACGACCGTCACAGACAAGAACAACAAAGTAAAGAAATATTACAAAGATGCCTACAACAACCTCGTGAAAGTTGATGAGGTAAATGGCGCTTCTACTTACACTACGAATTACGAATGGAACCTCAACAGCAAGCTGACCAAGATTACTGATGCTCTTTCAAATGTCAGAAACTTCACTTACGACGGCCTCGGTCACAAATTGACTGCCGAGGACTTGCATGCTTCCGGAGATGGCACATTCGGTACTTGGACATACACTTATGACGACGCTGGAAATCTAACCCAATCTGTAAGCCCACGTTCACTCACAACTAATTACACTTATAACGACATTAATCAACAACTTACTGAAGATTATACTGGCGTGGCGGGTACAGAAATCACTTATGTATACGGTGGTGGATGTACAAATGGCATAGAAAAACTTTGCTCAGTTACTATGACTTCTGGTGCTAATACCGTATACACCTATGACTCAAATGGTAACCTTGTAAGTGAAGCAAAGACAATAAATGGCACAGCTTACACCACTTCATATACATACGACCGCCAAGGAAACAAGCTAATTATCACTTACCCTGATAGTGCTCAAGTTCGATATACATTCAACACTGCCGGACTTCTGGAAAAAATTGAGAGAAAAGAAAGTGGCGGATCGTTTAGTGATGTAGTTTCAAATTTTGATTATAGCCCAGCAGATCAAATATACACACAGACTTATGCAAATGGTGTTGTTACAACTAATACCAATGATGCAGCGCACTTGTATCGTTTAAGTAACAAGCAGACAGCACCTTCTCCCGTACCTCCTGGCAACGCCATTCCAATTATTTCTTTAACGGGTTTAACTCGATATGATTTAACTGTTGGAGACACCTGGACTGAACAAGGATATTCTGCAACAGATACAGAAGATGGCATTATTACCGGATCTGTGACAGTTACTGGCTCTGTAAATACGGCAGTAGCTGCTACATACCAACTTGTCTACAGCGTAGTAGATTCATATGCTGTACCAGCAACTAGGAAGATGCGCACAGTGGTTGTGCACACGCCTGCTTCTATGACAGCAAAGGCGTTGATAATAGCAGGTGGAGGAGGTGGAGGAAAAGGATCAACTAGACAAGGAGGTGGTGGAGGAGCAGGGGGATATCAAGAAAATTCCGCTGTTACAGTAACAGCTCAGGCATATACAGTTACAGTCGGTGGTGGAGGAGCAGGAGCAACTTCTTCGGCAGCTAATGGACAAAATGGCAGTAATAGTTCTGCTTTAGGTTTAACTTCTACTGGAGGTGGTGGAGGAGCAAGTGGTTCCGGTGTTGCTGGTTCAACTGGTGGTTCCGGTGGTGGCGGTGCTGGAGGAAATACTGGAAACAATGGTGCAGGGGGTATAGGTAGTCAAAATTATAATGGGGGCATGGGATATAGCGCTACTTCCGGTAATGATAGACGTGGTGGAGGCGGAGGGGGTGCTGGAGGAGTTGGAACCAGCGATATTAATGGAGGTAACGGAGGAGCTGGAGTTGCTTCAAGTATCACTGGCACATCGGTAACTAGAGCGGGCGGAGGTGGCAATAAGTATGGTGGTTCTGGTGGCGGAGGAAATGGTAATTTTGGTGGGGGTGTAACATCAGGAGCAACCAACACAGGTGGTGGAGGTGGAGGTGGAGGAACCACATTTGGAGGCAACGGAGGAGCAGGGGGTTCCGGGATAGTAGTTATTACTTATCATACAAATGGAAGTGATGGTATTTCTCCTTCTTCGACTGGTGGCACAATAACAACTTCAGGAGGATATACAATTCATACTTTTACAAGCAGTGGTACATTTACAGCGGTTGCTTCTTCCAACGCTAATCCTGTAATTTCTCTCACTGGTTCAGATAGATATGATTTAAATGTGAATGACACATGGACTGAACCAGGTTTTAGTGCAACGGATACCGAAGATGGAACACTCACTGGCTCTGTAACGGTTACTGGCTCTGTAAATACGGCAGTGGGTGGAACATACCAACTTGTATATTCAGTAGCTGATTCACAGGGAGCGCAAGCAACAAGAAAAATACGTACAGTAGTAGTCAAGACTGCAACTTCTTATCTACAAAATAGTAGTTACACATATGACAATATGGGCAACATTACCCAGATAGTTGATGCATCGAACACCAGTAGTTCTAAGACAGCAAATTATGTATACGATGACCTTAATCGTATGACTTCGGCTACCATAACCTCTGTTGCTGGTGGACAGTCTACTTATACCCACACATTTACCTACGACGCAATCGGTAATATTATTTCTGGTCCTATAGGATCATATACCTATGCGGGAACAGGTAATGCTAATCCTCATGCAGCTACGACAATCAACAGCGTTACTTACAGCTACGACAATGGTGGCAATTTGACGGGTAACGGCACTCTCTCAGACACTTGGAACTACAAAGATCAACTTACTCAAGCAGTTGCAGGTGGAGTCACTTCAAACTACTTATATGATCACGCTGGAGAACGAGCTTCACTTGCAAACGGAACTACAACGACTGTGTATCCAAATGATTACTATAATACAGATGGCACGAAACAGACTAAGTCAATTTATGCTGGTGATCAGCTAGTAGCAACAGTTGAAACTGTAAGTAGTGTGGTCACTCCTTACTACATTCATGGAGATCATTTAGGATCCACAAGTGCAACGTCGAACGGATCAGGTAGTCTTGTCGAAACTTTGGATTACTTCCCATTCGGCAATCAGAGAATCTCTTCTGGGGCACATATTGAGCAAAGACAATATGTCGGACAAATTTACGATGCAGACACAGGATTAGATTACCTGAATGCACGCTACTACGAGGGGTCAATTGGTAGGTTCATCTCACAGGATCCTGTATTCCTAAATCCCGAAAGTATGGGACCGGAAATATTTAGTGGGTGGTTAAAAAATCCTCAAGCACAAAATTCGTATTCTTATGCAAATAACAATCCAATAACATTAAGCGATCCCGATGGTAAAATTGCCTTGATTGATGACTTGGCTGGATTTGTTGGAGGAGGTTTAGTAGGTACAGGTGTTTATGCACTTACGTCAGCTTTTGCAGGAGAAGACATCAGTTGGTCAGGTGCAAGTGGTGCGTTTGTAACAGGAGGTATTATAGGTTGGGGAGCAGTAAATACTCCAGCAACTCTTGGTGCATCTAATGCAATTTCTGCTGGTATTATTACTGGTACAATTGGAGGATTTTATGGAAATCTTACTACTCAAGCTATTGATGTGGGTACTGGTAAGCAATCAAGCATAAATCTAACTCAAGCGAATAATAATGCTGCTGTTACAGGAATTACTTCAGGTGTACTTCAAAAAGTTTTACCAAATGCAAAAATTCCTGGACTATCCTCTGGTCGCGGAAATATGAGTGCAATTGGACAGTCGATGCAAACAAAATTAAGTAATGGTTCAATAAAAAACATATCACCTGGTACCGCCACGAGATCAGCAATTGGTTCACAAGCGGCTGATTTATATAAAACAGTTGGTGGAGCAGTGGTTGATGTATTCAGGTCTATCAAAAATAAATTAAACACAAAATCAAAGGCTAAGTAAAATAAATTATATGAAATCACACAAATATATTGGTTTAACTGGAATAATAGGTAGCGTTGCCTTGTTATTTATCGAAATTGGTTACCAGCATTCGCTTTCTAGAATACTTCTAATCATATTGATTGCTTTTACTTTGTATTTAGGTATCCTTTCTTGGAACTATACTATGAATGGTGATTTAAAAAATTCTGTAATGCCTGCGTTAAAAGTTACACTGATTTTAGTAGGAATAAGTCTAGTTCTCGGTTTACTAAAACGTTTTATTAGCTAAATAATATGCAACCAATAAAAAATAAAATAATAGGTTTGTTTATACTAATAGATGGAATAATTTTATCTGTTTTATTGTTGGATCAGTTTAAATTGGTAGGAATATCTTTGGATTACACTTTACTAACAGGATTAAAGTTAATTTTGTCTTTATTACCATCATTAATTGGTTTATACATAGTAATTTTATTCTCAGTTAACAAAAAAGTTGCTATACAGATTTCAGTTGGTTTACTTGCTTTCCTTCTCGTTACGGTTATTGTAGGATCCTTACTTCATTAAAGAATAACAAGAACAAAAAATAACATGACTATTTATAAAGTACAAAGATCCTATTTTCTTTCCAGTTCCATAATTTTTATTTTTCCCTTTGTAAGGTACCCCTTTTTTAAGACAAAAAGTAAACCAATTAATTTAATTCTAGCTTGAAGAGATTTTTTTCGCAAATTCTCTTGGCGACATTTTTAAAGCAGTGTGGATTCGTGCCGTATTGTAAACATATACGGTATGATAAATCTCATAAACCAATTCTCCTAAATCATCAAACCTGTTTGGATCTCCGAGATCAATCTTAAACTTGTCATAGAATGATTCTTGGTAACCATTCTCCCATGGTGAACCTTTCCTAGACATAGAGATATTAATCCCAGCGGAAACACAGAAATCTTGAAAAATTTTTGCTGTATATTCACTACCTTGGTCCGAATGAATGATGTCAGGTTTTGGATGATCCATCAAAGCAGAGACCATCGCTTGTAACACTAGAGCACTTGAATGATTTGCCAATACGCAAGCTCCCACAATTTCACGATTAAAAATATCCATGACAGTAGCTAGATAGATGAATCGATCTTTCCAAAAAATATATGTGAAATCTGTCACCCAAATTTGATTCATTCGGACCAGTGAAGTGGTCAGTAACAGATTTGAAAATACATCATATATCCTTGTTTTTGTTCGTTTCCATGGCTTTCTGTGTCTGCGGTATGGCTTAATGCCATAGAGATGCATAACCCGCAGAATTCTCTTTTTGTTTAGTTTAAGAGCTATGGCAATTCTTTTGTGTCCGTAGCTTGGAAAGTCATGCAAGACCTTTTCAATTTTTTGTTTAACCTGCCAGTCTTCTGCTGGCTTTTTCCTTTGGTAGTAGAGAGAACTTTTTGATACACCTAAAACACTGTGAAGCTTGGGATGATTTAACGCCACCCCTTTTTTTGTCCAACACCTAGTTGGACTGTGAGCTCTCCGATGATTTGTTTTAACTCTCGGTTTTCTTTTTCCAGCTTAATCATGTCTCGTGATGATGTACCAGTGACACCATCTTTGAGCCAAGCGTAGATGCAAGTGGGGGTGATTCCATGCTCACTTGCTATTTCTCTAACAGACTTTCCGGAAGTCTTAACCCGCTCAAGAATTTGATTTTTCAAATCTTGAGGAACCTTATGTATTTTATTAGACATATGCTCAATTAAAATTATTAGTATATTCGACTATTATATCGCTAATCTTGGTTGAAAATGTGTCCTAAATTTGGGGTACCGGTCACTTGCTACTTACTTTAGTTACAGTTCTGGAAGGTGGTAGTGCGGAAAAAAATGAGTGGATTGGTTTGATTGGGTTCTGGGTTTTGAGTTGTATTATTGTTTTTGCACCCTTAGGATCAAAATTAGAAATAGGTAGTAATAATGTAAAGTCTTACTTCTTTGGTTTTCGATCGCTTAATTTATCTCAAAGAGACGTTATATCTATTGAATATAAAAATCTTTTTAAAGCTGGAGGGCTTGGTTATGGTAAAGGGTTAATCATAGGTGCAATCATTATAATTGTTTTCGCAATTGTATTGAAATTAACATTTAATTATCTACCAACAACTACCATTAAAAATGGTAATGATATTTCGTTGTTAGGCTATTGGAAAGGTGATCATGAAGAAAATCCTGGATTTGAAATAACCAAAGATTATTTTATTACAGGAGATCAAAAGTTAACATACAAAACTGATAGTTCTGGTAACATCACCATAAATTATCCGGATTCTTCCTTTAATGGACATTACATAATAGTAGGAAACAAACTTTATCTTACTAATTCCCAGGGTGGTGAAGATGTATATTCACGATGGTGCGAAGATCAAAATGATATTTGCGAATAATAATGAACAACATAAACAAAGCTAAAAATATAAAACTAATTTTAAGTATCGTAATTATCTGCTTATTTGCGCTTATGTTTTTCTGGGCAAGTAATTCAAAAAGTAAACCAGAAGGAAAAAAAGATGTAGCAGTTTCCTCATGCCTACAATTGCTCCATCAGGCTGATGCTTTGTTAGTCGGTGATAGGAATTGGGAGGACGTAGAGATAAGTGAAATTGGAGGTGTTCCTGTATCTATCGATAATGTAGAAGTTAGGAAATTCCAGGAGTCTGCAAAACAAAATAAAGATATAAGAGTAAATTATGGACCTTTTATTATGGAGAGAACTAATGTAAGAGAGGGCTCTTTCATGACGGAAACAAATCTAGAATTAATAAAATGTGCGCAGAACAAACTTATTATTTCGGTATGGCAATAGGATATAAAGACATTATTGAATCATATAAAGAATTATATAAATCTTATGGCCAATAAAAATTCTCTAAAAAAATAATTTTTAGTTCATTAGCTTTCCTAACTGTGGTTGGTATATGCTCATATTTTTTACTCTCTAAACAAATTAATACTATTTCCTCAGAAGAAATAGCACACTTCAATTCTGTCTACACTGAAAATATTACTCAAAAAACTTCTTATTCTCTGCGCGTCATTACAATTCCTAATTCCAATACTACTGAGGGAGGAGATGAAATGACCGTATACTTCGACAAGAATACAGGGGCAACAAAAATTATTGAGAGTTCATACGGGGGGGGAGACATTCCATCTACAGCGAAATTACTATTTTAATGACATAAACGAATTTGTTCTCCAGGAGAAATATGAGCGTTGGGATAGACCATATAGTGAAGATGGTCGTATAAAAATACTAGAAGAAAGTAGTCTATATTTCTTCAGAAATGTTAAATTAGTTTATTGGGAAGATTCACAAAAAAAAGCCGTAAATTCTAGGTCCAGACTTAACAAAAAACAAAGCGAAATTCTACCAGAGCTAGAGAGCTTGCTTGCTTTGATTGGGAAATAAAATTATATAAATATGAGCAAAAATATAATTTTATCAGTCATAGTCATTTTAGTTTTTGTTGGGGCGATGTTATTATTAAGTAATAAAAAAGATAAAGTAAAGTTAAAAAGAGACAAATTTATTTATGAAAAAAAACTTGATTTTATTAATTTTATTAGTATTAGTTTTATCTATTAGTTACTACTTATACAAAAATAAAAAAGATGTAGTATGTAATACTAATGTTGAGCAAAAGAAAATTGAGATTGACAATAATATATCAAAGTACTCTACAACTTCAAAAGATATTTTTGGTAGATCTACAGAGGGAGGACAACAAACAAATTATACATTTGATGGAAAAAATAAATTAATAGAACAGATATTCTTCGGAGAAACTGGAAAATCTGAAATTAAATATTACCTAGATTCCGATAAGGTATTCTACATTGGTAAAATAAATACTGAATATGCTCTACCTATATACGAAGATACTAGTGGAAAAGTAAAAAATGTTGATATGAAAGAATTTTATTTGGACAATAATGAAAATTTATGTTCTTGGTATTTAAATCAGAATTTGCAAATTAATGATCAAGATACTAAAGATTTAGTTAAAGATTTTATTTTGGGTTTATGAATTAATTAATTATAGAAAAGCTGTCAGCCCGCGCGCTACAGCGAACTACGCTTATGACGACCTTAACAGATTGCTCTCTGCTACCGCTACTGGGGTTGCCGGAGGCCAATCTACTTATACCCACACATTTACCTACGACGCAATCGGTAATATTATTTCTGGTCCTATAGACTCATATACGTACGCCGGAACCGGCTATGCTAATCCACACGCGGCAACCACTATCAATGGCATAACTTATACTTATGACAATGGTGGTAATTTGACGATTATCCTTCTCTCATAGGAATTACGCTTTTCTCCCTCTCGTTTTGTGATAATCTTCTACTTCATCCTTACAAGATTCGATGTATTCTTCCGCCTTAGAGGTTACTTTTTCACTATAAATTGTTGGTCTTCCTGCCATAATATACTGTAATTATACCATTGAATGAAAACTCCAAATTGTCTTTTAACCATATACAAATCTTAGGCGTAGTGCTATGGTTAGTGTTATAATAAATTTACGTATATGCGGTATACAAAATTTAAAATCAAGAATTTTAAAGGTATAAAAGAGGCAGAGATAGACCTTAATAATAATCGTATAATTACTCTAGTGGGGTTAAATGAGAGTGGAAAAACAACAATTCTTGAAGCCATCAATTTATTTCATAGAATGATAAAAGGTGCCGAACCTAAAGAACCAGAACTGAATACTTATAGACCAAAGGGAATAGATTTTACTGGAAACATTGAAATAAGTGGAGAGCTTATTTTTGAGGATGCCGACTATCAAAAGTTAAATGATTATCTTAAAAAAAATAATAAAAAAACAAAACTAGAGTTTCCAAAAACATTTAATTATACATATGAATTCGAATTTAAGACCCACAAATATCAAGATACTAATAGAACTTGTGCCTTTGGTGTGAAATCTGGAAAGAGTAATGGATTTCTTTTTAAGAATAACAACCCTCTTTGGAATGAACTTATCAAGCACGTTAAATCCAATCTCGTCCCAGAAATTCTATTTTACGAAGATTTTATATTTGTGATACCCGATAATATTGAATTTATTAAAAATCCAACATCTATACAGACTACAGATGGTTCTCCACCACCAGTCATTACACAAACAGAAGACGAGAAGAAAAATACTGAATGGCAACTCGTTTTAGATGATATTTTAAAAACTGTAAATCCCGAATTTACATCTTTCCAGGAATTTGTTGCAAATGAATGGGACACTGATAACGATACAGCAAGACAAAGGATTTCAGCAATGGAAAAATTACTTGATAAAAAAATTACTGTGGCTTGGAAAGAACTCTTTAAACAAGAAAAAAGTTCTGGAAAGAAAAATGAACGCCTTAATTTTAAAGAAATTAAGCTCGTCTGTACGCCCCAGTACGATAAATTAGAAGTTTCTTTTAAAATAAAGACAGATTCAGGTAAAGAATTTTCTATCAACGAACGAAGTAAGGGTTGTAAGTGGTTTTTTTCCTTCCTTATTTTTACAGAATTTAGAAAAAATAGAACAGGAAATATATTATTTTTACTTGATGAGCCAGCATCAAATCTACATTCTTCAGCACAAACAAAAATTCTCGATGCAATAGGGCAACTTAGTGATAAATCAATGGTTATCTATTCCACTCATAGCCATCATATGATTAGTCCATTATGGCTCTCTGGTGCATATGTCGTTATAAACGAGTCAATATCTGATGCACGTCTTGAAGGAAGTATGACAGATGATGATGGGGCAAACATAAGTGCAGAAAAGTATTATAAATATGTTGCTACCCAAACAGGCAAAACCCAATATCTTTATTATCAGCCAATCCTTGATAGTCTAGATTATGCACCTAGTGCAGTTGAGCCAATACCTAATATTGTTATCACGGAAGGTAAGTATGACTGGTATACCCTTAAGTACTTTAGTGAAATTATCTTAAAGGATAGTAACAAATTTAATTTTTATTCAGGAGCTGGGAGAGATGCACACTATGATATCATACGACTCTATCTTTCTTGGGGAAAAAGTTTTGTTCTTGTGCTTGATGGAGATAAGCCAGGACAAATATCACAAACCAATTATGTAAAAGAGTTTTCTGGATACGTGGAAAATAAAATATTTACATATAAAGACCTTCTTGGGTTAGAAATAGAAACCGAAGATTTGATTATACCAAATGACCAGAAAGTCATTTGTGATACTGCCTTTGGGGGAGGAAGCTATGACAGCGTTAAGGATGATTCAGGAAAATTAAAATCAAAATTAAATTTTGCTATAAATCAACTACTTATTACCAAAATACGTATACCAACAAGTGCTACTACAAAAGCAAATTTCAAAAAGCTGTTTAAGGGAATTGGTGAAAAGTTAAAAAAATTATAGAAATATATTAATAAATAATTTTATGCAAAACGACCAAGGGAATAATATACAGGCATCTTTTGACATAACTTTAAAAGATACAGATTTAGAAAATCTTGCGGTAGACGTTGCAGAGTTAACTATTGATAACGTATTAGATGATGGCTTGCTTAAAGATATACCAATTGTGAGAACTTTAGTGAATTTAAGTAAACTAGGGGCTAACATACACGATAAACTTTTTCTAAAAAAGATTCTTTCTTTTCTGAATGGCTTGAAGGATGTTTCTGTTGAAGATAGAAATAAAATGATAAAAGATATTGATGAGTCTAAGGAACACAGAGTAAAAGTCGGTGAAAAATTATTTTATATTATAGATAGTTGTAATGATTTTGAGAATTCCGAAAGAGTTGCAAATGTTTTCAAGGCTTTTGTTGGGGGTAAAATTAGCTATAATGACTTCCTTGCAACTTCAAATATTTTAGAGAAAATTTCAAATCACGATTTTAAATGGTTTGTAAAAAATGCTAAAAATTATATGAGCGTGGAATCCGTAGGGAGTCTTATAAGTTCTGGCTTATTTGATTTATATTATAATTCCGTAGATGTAAGAGTGATGGACGAAGATGACCACAAAACACTCCAAGAAGGTGGTGATAAATATAAAGCAGATGTTGAAGGCGGAGATATAAATGTAAATATTAGTCGTGCTGGAGAGGTAATTATGGAATTATTTAATCCAGAATATATAAAACCAAAGGTTGTAAAAATTAGCTAGCAATAGAAAGTAGTTGCCGTATTTGCACTTAAGAAACCGAAGGATAAGGGAATACTTCTTTCCATTTTGTTCTTCGTAAGCTATACTTCCAAGCGAGCCATGTTTTTTACTTAAGTTTAGTCTTATGGAATTTGACAGCTCAGAGTAAATTTTTTAACCATATTTACCAATGGTTATTTTGATACTTAGTAGAAGTTTTAATTTTTTGATATAATATAATTATTAATAGTTAAATAAAATAAATTTATGAATATGGAAATAAATAAAAATAAAACAGGACTGACTTTTGGTTTTCTTATAAGTTCTATGCATTTTTTTTGGAG
>Ga0172379_10008689_pt1 | contig 12719 bp, 9 predicted proteins | sample GrowelOW334metaG_FD_119756 | JGI IMG/M metagenome (GOLD analysis project Ga0172379, IMG submission 119756) | Groundwater microbial communities from an aquifer near a municipal landfill in Southern Ontario, Canada - Groundwater well OW334 metaG | ecosystem: Environmental > Aquatic > Deep... | reverse complement strand
GTAATAGAAATATCTCCGCTATCGCATCTAACTCGAAAATCCTTAAGTTGCCCTCTCATTTTAACATGGCCGGACAGAGAGCCTTCCGGAACGGTTCGAAACCCGAACGACTTTCTCAGGAGCCTCTCAAGCTTTATGTTTTTCAAGGAAACATCGAACTTGAATGGTATAAGCTGCTTCGAGAAGTCCAGCATGCCTTCGCCGGTGATTTTTTCTGTCCCGATGCCGGCGCGGATGTCTGTCAGGCGAAGAGTCTGTTGCGCGGCGGAGAAAGTTGCGTCAAAATCGCGAAGCGAAACCTGTCCGTTTATCACAGGCGCATCATAACTGCCTTCGACGGAAAATTGCAAATGGCCGGTTCCGCCCGGAATATGATCGGTCGGGATGGACTTTTCGAACAACTTAGCGATAAAATCACGAAATTCGGAAAAATTGAAATCATCAGAAACTCCGTCGAACTTAAAATCGTTCGGCACGCAGGGAACAAAGCCGCCGCTTATGTTGATGCTGGATTGGAAAGCGTCGGCGCGGAAACGGACGCCTACGTTATTTTCAGGAGTTCGTCCGAAATAACCATCGATTCGCGCGATTTCGATCGCGCGGAACCATGACGCGCCCGGCGGCGGCTCCATCATAATGCGGCCTTCGCGCAAATAAACCCGGTTCGGCACTGCGGCGCCGGCATTTTTATTCTCGCAGACTCCAAGTCGATTTATCCAGCGCGACAGGTTGTAGCTTCCGTCCGGCCCTTTATATATCGAAACGACAGGCTGGTCCAAACTCACTTCGATGATCTTCATCCTTCCGCCGAGCATCGAAATTAAATCAGCGCGCGCCAAAACGCGTTTCGCCGTCATGTCCGGCAAATCGAGCGCGCTGTTTCTCGCTTTCAGGCTCACTTCCTCTAAAACGATTTTCAATGTCGGCGAAACTTTGATTTTTTTATAATGCAGGTCGCCTCCGGTCGCTTCAACCAGATAATCAGCGACGCTGTGCCGAACGCGTATCGTCGAAACCAGTATCGTCATATAGAGCACGAGAATGATTCCTGCCACGGTCAGCGCAAGCGCCGGATGCTGGCGCGTCCATTGCCACGCCTTAAGAGCATATGGCTTCAAACGTTCAATCAGTTGTGTCATCTTCGTTTTCATTACTTCTCCATGCCTTCGGGCGCGTTTCAGCCGCCTTGAGTTCGCAAATAAAAATTATATGGCAAAATAACGAACAGTGAAATTTTTTCTCAATATTTTCAAAAACACCGTCAAGACATCGCAGAAAACTGATTCAGTGTTTGTCGAACCAATCGGCGAGACGACCGGCGATATCCGGACAGTCCGGATCTGTCAAAAGCACATGCAGCCCTTTAGGATAAAGAATCAATTCCTTATCAGCAGCCGCAAGGCGCTCAACGAATAGCTTGGCGCCCTCCGGATCGATTCCGGGGTCGGCCTCTCCCTGAAACAAAATAGTCGGCGATTTTATGCGTCCCGGGCACTTATTCAAACCTATGCCCATATATTTACTCAATTGCATAAAATACCGCATGCTTATGTGAGACAAATGAAAAGGATCGGTTTTGTCGAAATTGACATGCGTGAGGTCTTTAATGCCGAGATGCTCCTGCCCAGTCATTTTGATAATCGGTTTGCCGCGCGCGAATATTGCGGATGCGAGATATAAGGGCAACTGAAGAATCTGAGGCCAAGGGATCGATTTGCGAAACAACAAAGCGGGCGCGAAGAGAACGAGGGCAGCTGTGTCCTCAGGAAACTGAGCCGCGTAATTAACGGCCATGGCGCCGCCCATGCTTTCGCCGAGAATAATTACCGGAACGCCAGGGAGCTTTACCTTAACGGATTTGACGACTTCGCGGCAGTCGTCGAGCAGCGTCTGGAAAGAAGAAAAATCTCCGCGCGGACCTTCGCTCATGCCGTGCCCTCGATAATCCGCGACAAACACCGCCGCGCCGCGCGGCGTCAGAATGTCAGCTATGAGCGCAAAGTATTGCCCCTGCCCGCTCGCCCCGTGGAAACATACAACCGCCCTGCGCGGCGCGCCGGCCGGGTGCCATTCCTGCATGAATATTTTTGTTCCGTCGCGCATCCTCAGCCATTCGACTGTTCCGTCGCCTATGGATTTTGAGCCGCGCATCTCATCGAATAAAAGATTTTTTTTTACTCTTACTTCAGCCATCCGCCGAGAAACCTCCTCCGTCAGCGATCTGCGCTTCATTCTACACGAAAGACAAATTTTTGAAAAACCGATAAAGTTTATAACGATGCGCTAAATTTCTTGCGGTCGCCGCGCAATAAAGTATAATTAGTCAATATTTAAATATGGCGAAAGAAGGTCCGGATAATGGAAGAAGACGTAAAAGAAATAGCGGTAGGAGAAAAAATTAAAAAATTGCGCGAAGAGAAAGGCGTCTCTTTGCAAGAGTTCGCGACTCGCACAGGTTTCTCATCAGCGCTGCTGTCGCAAATCGAGAATCACATGGTGTCGCCGCCTCTCGGAACGCTGATCGCGATTTCAAAAGCGCTCGAAGTAGAGATCGGCTATTTCTTCGAGGCTGTCCGGGAAGCTCCATTCACTATAGTGCGCCACGACCAGCGCAAGAACATCTCGCGCGTGGCCGCTAAGAACGGCAAGAGATACGGCTACTCTTACGAGTCGCTTGCGTTCGATATGAAAGGCCGCCACATGGAGCCGTTCTTTGTCACGCTCGAACCGGCGACAGTGAAAGACAGTCATTTATATTCACATGAAGGCGAGGAATTCATTTTCGTGCTGGAAGGCAAGATGCAGGTGCAGCTTGGCGACCACATGGACATTCTCGAACCGGGCGACAGCATCTACTACAACTCTATGGTGCCTCACCGTGTGCAATGTGTTGATGATAAAGACACAATTATCGTGGCGTGCATTTATACCGGGCAGCAAATTCTGGATGGCGTCGCCGGCGCGCAAAAGAATGAAGAATCCGAAGAGTGAATCATTCGCTCAACCAGCGCCGCGCCTATAAAGATATCATGCGTCGCCATCTGCTCTGCGTACGTACAAACAAAGCCGTTATTATTCGGCAATGAAATAACGATATTCACTGGGAGATTAAAATGCCAGGACCTCTCGAAGGAATACGGGTTCTCGACCTGTCGCGGCTGCTGCCGGGCCCGTACTGCACGATGATAATGGCGGATCTCGGCGCTGAAGTCGTCAAGATCGAAGACCCGGTTCAAGGCGACTACATCCGATGGCTGCCTCCATATGTTGACGGGCTTAGCGCCGGGTTTCTCGCGCTGAATCGCAACAAGAAAAGCGCGACTCTTAACCTGAAAGCCGATCGCGGCCGCGAAATATTTCTCGAACTCATCAAAACATACGACGTGGTTGTAGAGGGTTTCAGGCCGGGCGTCATGGATAAGCTCGGAGTGGGATATAAAGCGGCGAGCGCTATCAATCCAATGATCATTTACTGCTCTCTTACTGGATACGGACAGGACGGCCCGTACGCCGACCGCGCCGGCCATGACATCAATTACATCGGTTATGCCGGAGCGCTGAGCATGACAGGCCAGCGAAACGGCAAACCGGTCCTTCCGGGCATTCAGATAGGAGACATGTGCGGCGCGCTATCGGCCATGATCGGAATTCTCGCGGCGCTTCACGAACGCGATCGCTCAGGATGCGGCCAAAACGTCGACGTCTCGCTCGCTGATGCGGCATTCGCCATGACGCCGCTGCTGCTCGCCGAAATTGAAGCAGGCGAAAAACAGAACCGGGGAGAAACGACTCTCACCGGCGGCAACCCTTGTTACGATACCTATATAACATCGGATGGCGAGTATATCTGCATTGGCGCCATTGAGCCGAAGTTCTTTAAGAAATTCTGTAAAATTGTCGGACGCGAAGACCTCGAAGTTTATCATCACGGAACCGGCAAGGACCGAGACTATCTTGAATCAGAACTCTCAACGATGTTCAAAACCCGCACCCGTGACGAATGGCTCAAGTTGCTCGAGCCTGCGGATGTCTGCATCGGGCCGGTTAACACTTTCGAACAGTCTCTCAACGATCCCCAACTCACAGCGCGACGTATGTTCTTTGAAGTCCCGACCGGCAAAGGCGGAACGACGCGCCAAACCGGTCTTCCATTTAAATTGTCCGGGTTCCAGCCCTCATCTCCTGCAGCGCCGCCGGAATACGGAGAACACACCGCCATGGTTTTCGCCGAGGCCGGGATTGACACAAAACAAATTGAAGAACTGCGCGCAGCCGGAGTGATAAAATAGGAAGACGCGCTACAAATGAATTTTGATGAATCGAGGATGTTTTTAATGAAAAAGAACACGCGGCGCGCTTTAACTCTCGCGCTTTCGATATTGATTCTTTCAGCCGCATTGATTCCCAACACGGCTTATGCTGAAACAAAATCGAAACCCGTCACGATCAAGATCGGCTCATATGTCACTCCTCAAAGTGTTTGGGGCAAGGAAATTGCGAAAGCCGTCCTTAGGGTAAAAGAGCGCACAAACGGCGAAATTGATATTAAACACCTCCACTCGGGAATGCTCGGCAGCGACAGCAACATGCTCAATCAAGTCCTCATTGGCGGCATTCAGGGGGCCGGAGTTCAGACTTCAACGCTCGCTTCAATAGTTCCTGAAGTGAACATAATCGAGATGCCCTTCCTCTTCCGTGACCACGAAGAAGCTAACTATCTATTGGACAATGTCATCATGCCAGCTTTAAAGAAGAAATTCGAAGCGAAAGGCCTCATGACATCCGCTGTGATAGAAACCGGGTTCATGGATATGGTTATGAGCGGTCCGGTGAGGAAACCTGCAGATCTGAAAACGATGAAGATCGGCTCATGGGAAAGCCCTGTTCACATATCGTTCTGGAAAGCGCAGGGCGCGGCGCCCATCCCGATTCCGGCGACTGAGGTTTTCAACGCCTACGCGCGCGGCATGGTGGACAGCGGCGCAAACACCGCAAACGCGCTCATCGCTTGGGACAAGCTTTTCGGCGCGGCGCTCAAACGCGACAAAATTTATATCACGCGCATCGGATTCTGCTATCAGGCCGGCATTCTTGTCATGAACAAGAGTTTCTTCGAATCGTTGCCGGCGCAAGATCAGGCCGTCATTAAGGAAGAACTTAACAGATTCTCATCGTCTCTACGTAAAATACTGAGGGATTCAGAGCCGGAATCATTTAGAAACTTGGAAGCCAAAGGCTATCATGTAGCTACAATGCCGGCAGCGGAAAAGGAAATTTTCGAGCGTAACTCCCAGAAAGTCTATAAGGAACTGGAAAGTGTTATCGGCAAGAATTTCATGCGCAAGGTTCTCGCCGCCCGCGCGGCGTACCGCAAAAAGAATCCGGCGAAAGACAGCGGCCGATAAACGCGGCGCTTGCAAAACATTATGAACATTGAAGAAAATCTTCAAAAACTTGATAGAATCGGCAAAGCTATCCGGTCGAGCCGCGTCGCCATACTGACGCACAACAATCCTGATCCTGACGCCATAGCGGCAGCGATGGGGTTTTCGTTTTTGTTAAAACGCCATTTCAAAGTCGATTCCACAATTTATTACGGCGGCATCATTGGACGTGTCGAAAACCGGTTGATGGTGCAGCATCTCAAAATTCCACTCAAAAACATTCGCGATTTCGATCACCGCGTACACCGGACAGTGGCGCTCGTCGACACTCAACCCTCTGCAGGCAATAACGCGCTTCTACCCAATATCATCCCGGACATTATTATCGACCACCATATCCCTATCCGCAAAAAAACGCGGCAGTCGCCCTTCTATGATATCAGGCCGGATTTCGGATCGTCATCAACTATCGTCTTCGGCTATTTGAAAGCCGCCGGCATCGCCATCCCTTCGCGAGTCGCCACAGCTTTGTTTTACGGCATTAAAACCGACACATATGATTTAGGACGCGAGTTCGTTCAGGAAGACATTAAAGCCTACGCCTCACTCATAGAGAGCATCAATCGAAACATACTCGGAATAATCGAACACCCCCTCCACCGGCAAAGCTATTTCGTCCAGATGCACCAGGCGCTAAACAATGTCGAGATATTCGAAGATCTGCTCACTACTGTTATTTGGGATTTGGATTACCCCGAAGTCACGGCGGAAATCGCGGACTGGTTTTATACAATGCACGGAATAAAATGCTCCATCGCGATTGGAATTGAAAAAAACGAAACAATAAATATTTCGATGCGGTCACGCGACAAGAAACGCGACGCCGGCCGCCTTATCAGAACGATTGTCGGCCGGCATGGCATGGCCGGCGGCCATTCACTTATAGCCGGCGGAGCCATCCACTTGCCCGAAGCCGATGAAAAAACAATTAAAGCAGAAGTAGAACATATTAAAAAACGTTTTTTTGAAACACTATCAAAAACAGCTATCATTCATCCGGCGCCTCTGATACCGCAAACTATTGATTCGGATTCCGATGATATGTAATAGAAGTCTTTCCCGTTCTTTCAAAAATCAATGTGGATTGTTTCATAGCTCTTTTACAACCTGCTTTTTAAAGGCGCAATTAAGCGCGGGCTTGTCTCATTCGCCAATATTGATTATAAAATAGTGACGCCCTAAGCGGGCGATCGGGGCAAACAAGGGGGAAAGCATCATGGGCGACAAGCGAGAACTGTTACAAAATCCTGACGTATTGATAATCGGCGGCGGAATTGTCGGGACCGCCATATTGAGGGAATGCGCCACGAACGGCCTGTCCGCGGTTCTTGTAGAACGCGGCGACTTCGGCTGGGACGTCAGCGCCGGATCCACTGAAATGGCGCATGGCGGATTCCGCTATCTCATGTCGCTGCTCGACTGGCCGCTCGTATTCGAATCGCTCACGGAGCGCGAGTTGCTGAGCCGCAATGCGCCGCATCTAGTCCGCCACCTGAACTTTTACATGCCGGTTTACGTCGGCGACGGCATGACTTTCGACTCCTGCATCCCGATGGTTCCGAAGATGCCCATCACTATCGGCAAATATTTCGGCGTCGGCATGTTCATGATGCAGGCCGGCATGATTCTCTATAAGATTTTTGCCATACTCGGCCTCAAGGCCAAAGGCTTCCCTGCCAACACTGACGAGGTTAACTATAAAAAGTACAACAAGAAAACAATGCTCGAAATCGCTCCTCAATTGAACCCGGACCGCCTTGTCGGCGGGTTCAGGTTCACCGACTGCAAGATCGAGGACGTAGAGCGGTTGGTGATAGAGAACGTCATAGCGGCCGACCAATGCTCTAAAAGAAGCGGCATTCCTGCGATTGCAGCGAATTATACGGAGGCTATAGACCTCAAGCGCGACGGAGACCAGAAGATTTCGAGCGTGACAGTTCGCGACGTAGAATCAGGAGAGACAACTGTAATCAAACCAAAAATGGTCGTCAACTCCACAGGCATTTTTATAGACGAAATATGCAAAAAAGCCGGCAACGGCGGGCCTAACCTTCTGCGCCGCGTTTCTGGCATTCACCTCATTGTTAAGCGATTCCTTAAATCGGATGACAAACAGGAAGCATACGCTTTCTGGATCGACAAGAAAATTCTTTTCGCTATTTCGAAGGGCGCCGACAGAATTCTCGTAGGCACAACAGAAAGAGATATCAAGCTCGAAGACGGAAACCACAACAGAACTTTTTCCGCCGACGTCGATGAAGTGGTCAGAAAATTGAAAGGCCGGTTTCCGGAATTCGAGTTCCGGAAAGGCGAAGACCTTTACTATACACGCGTCAGGCCGCTCATGTTTCAACCGAGCAAATCAGACCCGAAAGCGGTCTCCCGGCGGGATCTGATTAAATGGCACGACAATACGCCGAACATGGTTTCAGTCAGCGGCAAACTCGGCCCCGCGCGCCATCTCGCTGAAGTGACATGCAAGACGCTGTTCTCTAAACTGAAACCCGGCGCCAAATACACGCAGACGCACAAAACGCCGTTGCCAGGCGGCAACTTGGACGGCAGCTATGAAAGTTTCCTGGAACGCCAATACTCGGCGCATCCGAACGTGGACAGGAAAATGATGGCTAAGATCGCGCAGCGATACGGCAGCCGCAGCGACGAACTGCTCGAATACGCAAAAACGCCGGAAGACCTCGCGCCAATCGGCGTTTCGCCCGATGCGGTTCCAATGTGCGCGCTCGTTTTTGCATTCGAAAAAGAATACTGCCGCCACATCAGGGAAGCTATGACACGCACCGGCAATACGAAATTTTTCGGCGAAGGGCTCGACTGCTGCGAAGCCGCCGCCCGCTACGCCGGTTTGAAACTCGGCTGGGACGATGCGCGGATCAGTTCCGAAATCGATGGCTACAAACAATTCATCGCCAACCGGCGTGAACTCGTTTAGTTGACATAAGCGCCTCTATACATACAATTATTCTAATTTTGCAGAGGCGCTTGTTGTACGCATTGTTTATGGCTGCATAAAGATCGAATGCGGTCGGACAAAATACATTAGAAAGCAGGCACAGACCACTATGACGAACCACAAAGAGCTGAAAACATGGGTAAACCAGATGGCGGCCTTGTGCAAGCCGGACAACATCGTTTGGATCGATGGCTCTGAAGAAGAGAAGAAGCGGCTTGAAGATATCGCCGTCTCAACGGGCGAGCTGGTCCGGCTCAACGCGAAGAAACTGCCCGGCTGTTTTTACCATCGCACCGCCCTGAACGACACGGCGCGCACTGAACATCTGACGTTCATCTGCACGGAAAAGAAGGACGACGCCGGCCCGAACAACAACTGGATGGCCCCCGAGGACGCTTACGCGAAGGCAAGAACATATTTCTCCGGCTGCATGCGCGGACGCGATATGTATGTCATCCCGTTCTCTATGGGTCCGGTCGGTTCCGAATTCAGCAAGATCGGCATCGAGATCACAGACAGCATCTACGTCGTGCTCAACATGCGCATTATGACACGCATGGGCAAAGCCGTTATGGAAAAACTCGGCACTGACGGCGAGTTCACAAAATGCCTTCACAGCATCGCCGAACTGGACGAGAGCAAGCGCCTTATCCTTCACTTTCCGGAAGACAACACGATATGGAGCGTCAACTCTGGATACGGCGGAAACGTGCTGCTCGGCAAGAAATGTCTCTCTCTGAGAATCGGCAGTTATCTCGCGCAGCAGGAAGGCTGGATGGCTGAGCACATGCTCATCATGGGCATCGAGGACCCCAACGGCCACATTATATATGTCGCCGCGGCGTTCCCGAGCGCCTGCGGGAAAACAAACCTCGCCATGCTCATCCCCCCTGAAGGCCTGAAGAAAAAAGGCTACCGCATCTGGACCGTCGGAGATGATATTGCATGGATGCGAATTGACACCGACGGCTCTCTCTGGGCGGTCAACCCGGAAGCGGGCTTCTTCGGCGTGGCGCCCGGCACTAACCTGAAATCAAATCCGAACGCTATCGCTACCATTCAGAAAAACACGATATATACTAACGTGCTCCTGAAAAAAGACGGAACTGTGTGGTGGGAAGGCGGAGACGGCCCCGCTCCGGAGGAAGGCGGCATCAACTGGCAGGGCAAGAAATGGAAACCGGGAATGAAGGACGAGAACGGGAATCCGGTTCTCGCCGCTCATCCGAACAGCAGATTCACCGCACCGCTTTCACAGTGCCCATCGCTTACGAACCGCTTCGAGCACCACCACGGCGTTCAGATATCCGCGATCATATTCGGCGGCCGGCGCGCGAAAGTCGCTCCCCTCGTTTACGAAGCTTTCACCTGGCAGCACGGCGTCTTCATGGGAGCAACCATGGCCTCTGAGCGCACAGCCGCGCAGGTCGGCAAACAGGGCGAAGTTCGCCGCGATCCGATGGCGATGCTTCCCTTCTGCGGTTACAACATGGCGGACTATTTCCGTCACTGGCTCAACATGGGCCTTCAGATGTCCAGAACGCCTCGCATTTACCATGTCAACTGGTTCCGCACCGACGAAAAAGGTAAGTTCATGTGGCCGGGCTATGGCGAGAATCTTCGCGTGCTCGACTGGATCATCGGCCGATGCCGCGGCATACGCGACGCCCGCAAGACCGCAATCGGCTATATGCCTTACATAGAAGACATCGACATCACCGGCCTCAAACTCCAAAAGGACACTATGGAAAACCTTTTCGAGATTGACAAAGAAGCTTGGAAAGAAGATCTGAAAGATCAAAAGGCTTTCTTTGATCAGTTCGGCGATGCGCTGCCAAATCGCATCAAGGAAGAATATGAAGCCTTGAAACGTCGCATCAGCAAACTTTAATCAAAACAGAAATTTAATAAATTAAAAAAGGGCGGCTTCACAGCCGCCCTTTATTTTTGTTTGATTTTCTAAGTGTTGATCGCGAGACTTGGCGCTATGTCACGCCTTCTCTTTGATCTGATCTATCATAACCGCTCCGAGAATGATTATTCCCTTTATAATATATATCATTTCTGAACTTGTGCCTTTGATCAGCAGTCCGTTGTCGATTATTCCGATCAGCAGCGCTCCAATCAGGGTCTTGAAGATATTCCCCTTGCCGCCCATGAGGCTCGTGCCGCCGACAACGCAAGCTGCGATCGCATCCAATTCCCACATAACTCCGAACTCTGGATTTCCGTTGCTGAACTTACAGGCCATCATTACTCCGACCATTCCAGCGAGGGACGAGTTGATAACGTAAACCATCAATTTCACTCTGTTGACATTCACGCCGGAGAGCTTCGTCGCCTCTTCGTTTCCTCCGGTTGCGATAACATACCGCCCGAACCTCGTTTTCAGAAGAATGAATCCGAATACGGCGACGAAAACAAGCATAAAAACTACGAGCGGCGGGATTCCGATGCCGAACGTCGTAGTGGATGTCACGAAATTCGAATAAGGAGCCAACGATGGATCGCTTATAAAGATTTTCGTGTTGCCTGATATGTTCCGCGCCAATCCGCGCGAGATTGTCATCATCGCGAGTGTGGCGATAAACGGCGGCACCCTGTACTTAACAACGAAAAAACCGTTCGTCGCGCCGCATGCCGAGCCGACTATAAGCGAAAGCGCCAGGGCCAGCGGTATTGCCATGTGCCAATTCTGCAACAGCAGCGCAAACACAACCGCAGTCAGAGCGACTATGCATCCGACAGACAGGTCAATTCCTCCGGTGATAATAACCATCGTCATCCCGATCGCTATCAGGATCACGAACGCCACCTGCTGCGGAATCTTCGCGAGATTGCCTACGGAAATAAAATCAGGCGCAGTTACGGCGAAATAAACAAAAACCGCAGCCATCACTATATAGATGCCGTTATCGATCAAAAAATTCAAAAAAGGATTACGCTTCTTCATGTTAGTACCACTTTAGCAATAAATTTTGCGCGGCGCGCCATCCACCGCCTGTCGAAAACGCGGGGCGAACCTTGAACGGCCCTGCCCCGCCATGTTTCCCTAAGCTGCGCTTCGCGCTTATTTCTTCAACGACTCTTGGTCCACAAGCCCGACTTTAACCGGAACAAATATCGTCTTATCGCCGGCTTTGAGTTCGCCCTTCAGAACTTTGTCGATCGTTTCAACAGTGACTTTCCCGATTTCGGACGGATATTGGATGACATCAGCTTTCCATACCCCTCCGCCCTTAATCTTCTCCTGCGCCGCGGGCGCGGCGTCATAGCCGATCAGCATTATTTTGCCGCCGGCTCCGTTGATCGCAGCTTCTGCGCCCATCGCCATGTTGTCGTTCGCCGCAAACACGCCCTTCAGATCCTTGTTCGAGAGAATTGCCGCATTCGCTGCGCGCTCGCTCTCCTGCGTGTCGTCCTTCCCGTTCAGAAGCGGTTCGAGTATCGTCAGCCCCGCTGCTTTCGCAACGTCGACAAATCCCTTTACCCGCATTGCAACCGATTCCGTTCCCGGCTGCTGCACGATCGCGACTTTCCCCTTGTTGCCGATCAGTTGGATCATTCTTTGCGCGGCGAGTTTTCCGCCCAATTCGTTGTCCGACGCGATGTGCGCGACAACTTTGCCCTGTTCCGCCGCTATGTCAGCCGTGAACACCGGCACGTTCTTATCGTTTGCTTTTTTAATTATCATTCCCACGCCCTTTGAATTCACAGGGCAGATGACTATCGCCGCCACGTTCTTCAGCAGCAGCGCGTCCATGTTATTATCCTGTTTCTGTTCGTCATTATCTGCGGACAATATTTCGATCTGATACCCCATTGCCTTGGCCGATTCCTCCAACCCCTTTTTCAGAGAGATGTAGAAATCATCGTTCTCTTTCAGCAACGACACGCCTATGATCTTCGCTCCGGCCTGCGCGGCAGCCTCTTTCCCGGCTTCTGTTCCGGCTACCTTCTTTTTGCCTGCGCACGCGCCCGCGAACAACACGACCGCAGCAAGCAACAACGCTACCATCAATCCACTCCACGTCCTCTTCATGCTTCGTCCTCCTTTTCAATTTTTATGCATTTACTTCTTTCATTCCGATGTAGTTTACCACACGCGAAATTGTTTGAAAAGCATCAGTCAATAAGTGATATTTTTAATTATCTCCGTTTAAGTTGGTTTTTAAAACAAGATTCCGATTCCGCCTAAATAATGGCCGGCTAAAACAACCGTCGCGGTGAAAACTATCGCCTGCGCCGCCGCCGCCATTCCTGCCGCGCTCCCCGCCGAAATGGCATAAACACGCGAAACAGCC
>Ga0172379_10008688_pt1 | contig 12720 bp, 8 predicted proteins | sample GrowelOW334metaG_FD_119756 | JGI IMG/M metagenome (GOLD analysis project Ga0172379, IMG submission 119756) | Groundwater microbial communities from an aquifer near a municipal landfill in Southern Ontario, Canada - Groundwater well OW334 metaG | ecosystem: Environmental > Aquatic > Deep... | reverse complement strand
GCGGTGAGAATCTCCCTGGCCACCGGCGGCCCCTCCACATGCTGGTATTTGGGCGACGAGCTGTTGTACTTGCGTTCCGATTCTTTGATGCCGATGTCGTGGAGATAGGCGGTGATCTCCACCACCGCCGGATTGCACTCCTCCTTGGCGGCGATATTCAAGGCATGGCGGGCCACCCGGCCGGCGTGGCCGATGCGGCGGAAGTCGTCGCCAAAGTAGCGCTTCATCTCCACCGCCACCCGTTCTTTGAGCACTTCCTGTTTCTTGGCCAGCAGCTCCGGAGGCAAAGAGCCCAGGCATTGCGCGGCATAGGGGCAGTACGAAGCGCAGCCGAAGTCGTTGTTGGGGTTGAGCATCTTGGTGGAGCACTTGGAGCATTTGCGGCTGGAATCGTCCTTGAAAAATTCGACACTGCTTCCGCAGTTCGGGCAGGTTGCCTCGAAGACGGCATTGGCATCCCAGTAGCGGCTGTCCTGGCCGGGGCATTGCATGGTAATCTCCTTCTGTGGGACGGATCGGGCGGCGGAGGGAGAGGCCGCCGCCCGATCCGTTTTTTTCTTATCCGAGAATGGCTTTCAGATCCTCGGCCGGGGTGGTTACCGGCTTGATGGCGAAGTTCTGCACCAGCACATCCAGCACGTTGGGGGTGATGAAGGCGGGCAGGGTCGGTCCAAGCCGGATGTTCTTGATCCCCAAGTTCAGCAGGGTCAGGAGGATGACCACCGCCTTCTGCTCGTACCAAGAAAGGACCAGGGAGAGCGGCAGGTCGTTGACCCCGCACTCAAAGGCGCCGGCCAGGGCCACGGCGATCTGGATGGCCGAGTAGGCATCGTTGCATTGGCCCACATCGAGCAGACGCGGGATGCCGCCGATGTCGCCCAGTTTTTTGTCAAAGAAGCGAAACTTGCCGCAGGCCAGGGTCAGAACCATGCAGTCCGTGGGGATCTGTTCCACCAGCTCGGTGTAGTAGTTGCGCCCGGGCTTGGCCCCGTCACAGCCGCCCACCAGGAAGAAGTGGCGGATGGCCTTGGATTTTACCGCGGCGATGACCTTGTCTGCCACACCCAAAACGGTGTTTCTGGCAAAACCCACCAGAACCGAGTCCTTGTCCAGGGTATCGGTGAAGCCGGGCAGGGCCAGGGCTCGGTTGATAACCGGGCTGAAATCCTTGTTCTCACCGATGTGCGCCACTTCGGGCCAGCCGACCAGGCCGGTGGTAAAGACGTTGGCCTTGTAAGAGTCAAGGGGCTTCTGGATGCAGTTGGTGGTAAAGAGGATCGCTCCCGGAAATTCGGGCATCTCCTTGTGCTGGTTCTGCCAAGCCGTGCCGAAGTGGCCGTAAAAATGGGGGTGCTTTTTCAGCTCGGGATAGCCATGGGTGGGCAGCATCTCGCCATGGGTGTAGATGTTGATCCCCTTGCCCTTGGTCTGCTCAAGGAGCATGGCCAGGTCCTTGAGATCATGGCCGGTGACCAGGATGCACTTGCCGGGGATGTGCCCCAGCGGTACTGGGGTGGGGACCGGATGGCCGTAAGTGCCGGTGTTGCCCGCATCGAGCAGCTCCATGGCCTTGAGGTTTACCTCGCCGCATTTCAGGGCAAGGCCCACCAGCTGGTCCAGACCCAGGTCCTTGCGGGTCAGCTCGCCCATGGCCTCATGGATGTAGGCATAGACCGTGTCGTCTTCCTTGCCGAGGATGGCGGCATGGTCGGTATAGGCGGCAAGGCCGCGCAGGCCGTACATGGTGATCTGCTTCAAGGATTGCAGGTCCGGGTTGGCGTCCAGGGTGTTGATGAAGTTCAGGGCCGTGCCCTGGGCTTCCAGACCGGCCAGGGAATCCGCCGGAGTAAAGGTGACTGCCGGGGCGGTGGACTCGATCTTGCCCCCTGCGGCCAGGACCTTTTTCTTGAAAGATTCGCGCAGCTCGACCGTCTTGCGGATCAGGGCCTCAAAACGGCTCGGGTCAAAATCCACATTGGTGAGGCAGGAAAAAATCGCCTCGCAGGTGAAGCGGTCAATCCCGTTGTCAACAACCCCAACCTTGCGGCCGGCGGTGGCTACCAGGCTCAAGCCCTGGACAGCATGGGTCAGCAGGTCTTCCAATCCAGCGAGGGGTTCGGTTTTTCCACAGACTCCCGTGACGGTACATCCGGTTCCCTTGGCGGTTTGTTCACATTGGTTGCAAAACATGGCGATTCTCCTTGGTTGTGATGTAAAGGTTGTTGTAACCCGTATTGGTGTGTTTGTTAAGGAGACTATAGCGGTAATTATCCCCCCGGGCGTTGACTTAAATCAAGAAGAAAGATATTTCTTGTCCGGTTTGATTTTTCTACAGGATATAGCTGAAAGCTGAGTGCTGACGGCGGAAAACAAAAAATAAGCATGAAAAATGTCGCCTTGCAGTTTAGAGTTACGGGCGCATTAGGCATCTTTTTTCATTCTTTAATAGTATAGCAGAGGCGGCATGGAATATCTCTTGGTTCTCGGTTCGTATCTCATCGGTTCAATACCATTTGGCCTGGTCTTGGGGAAAGTGGCAGGCGTGGACGTGCGTGCTGCGGGCAGCGGCAATATCGGCGCCACCAATGTCGCCCGGTTGGTCGGGAAAAAGCTTGGGGGGATCACCCTGATCTGCGATGCGCTCAAGGCCATTCTGCCCATGCTGGCCGCAGGCTGGCTGCTGGAGAATGGAAGTCGGCGGGAACTCTGGGTGGCGCTCTGCGGCGGCGCAGCCTTTCTTGGGCATCTCTACCCGCTGTATCTGGGGTTTCGGGGCGGCAAGGGTGTGGCAACGGCGCTGGGCATTTTTATTTATCTTGCGCCGGTGGCTGCGGTTATAGACTTGCTGATCTTTGTCGGGGTGGTCTACAACTGGGGCTATGTTTCCCTGGGCTCGCTCACTGCCGCTCTGTTGCTGCCGGGGTTGGTCTGGCTGCTGACCGGCTCGGTGAGCAACTCCGTGCTGGCTTTTGCAATCGGGGTGTTGATCTGGGTCAAGCACCGGGACAATATCGTGCGGCTCATGCAGCACGAGGAAAAAAGCTGGCGGAAAGACACGCCGGGTCAGGACGCGCATGACCAACGATGAATGGAAAAAAATCGTGGCGGCCAAGAATCTCTTGGGGTTGCCGGATCAGGCGACCTTGGCGGAGATAAAAAAATCTTACCGCCGACTCTCCAAGGAGCACCATCCCGATCTTGCCCACCACAGGGAGGGGCCAGAAGGGCCGAAGCTGGAGATGCATCGGCTCACCGAGGCGTACCAGATTTTACTGGAGTATGGGAAAAAGTACAAAATTCCCCTGGTACCGGGGGAGGATCAGCCCCTTGAGGGGGAAGATTGGTGGATGGAGCGCTTTGGGGATGACCCCCTCTGGAGTCCGGGCCGACCAAGGTAAGCGGATCATGAGGCTGTGAGTGCAAAGGTAATGAAGCCGCAGGTGCCGGTCATTACGAGCAACGCCAATAAGAAAATGCTGTCGGCAACTTTCTCAACTCTGTGCAGCCTGCGGGTGGTTCGTGTTCGCAGGGCCCAATACGAAAGAAAGCATGAGATAAGAAAGAGAACGGCATCCACTGCGAGAAAGTCATCGGCAAGGGTGTCTGTTTTCTGGGCGGTAATGACGAGCCGCATGATCCCGATTACGGTGAGACACACGCCAACCATCGCTGCGGACACAGTGAAGATGTGAACGGAGATATCTTCTTCCAGAGAGGTTCGCGAATCAGATTTTGGCATGAGGGGAATGACCTGGTTTTTGCATGAAGACTGGCCCTCTGGGGATCACTCCTTGGTTTGCATATTGCTGGTGATCTTGGCCCGGCTTTGCAGATACGCGAGCCAGGAGCCCATGACCTGCATCTGTTTTTCTTGGGTCAGCATTTTCCTCAGCGCCTCTTTCTGGCCGGCAAATGCTTCCTCGCTTGCCGGTTTGTCTTCCTTGAAGTGGAGCACATAGAAAGTGCTGCCGTTCTCGCCGATCTCTTTGCCATAGGGTGAAGCGGCGCTGAGTTTTAGGCCTTGTGCGGCAACGGGGGCGGGCAAGCCGCTGGTCGCCTGCTGGTTTCTCGTGAAAAAAGAGGTCTCAAGAACCTTGCTCTTCACCTTTTCCGCCTCGGCGACAAGGGAGCCTTCTTTCTTTGCCTGGGCCAACAGGGCCACCGCAGCATCCTTGGCCTTGGCCTGGGCCTGGTCGTCAAGGAAATCCTTTTCCACTCGGGCGCGAACCTCAGCCAACGGCGGAACTTGGGGCTCTTTCACCTCGTCAAGGTAGACAATGGCGTAGCCGCCTTTGATTTCAAGCAGCGAACTCAGTTCGCCCTTTTTCAGGCTAAAGATGGTTTTGAGCAGCGCGGGCTGTCCTGCCAATGCCGAGGGAGGGGTGGCTTGGGTGAAGTAATCGGTGGTCTGCACCGGCGTCGCCGCGCTGGCTGCATATTTATCCAGGCTACCGGCCTGGATAATTCCTTCGTAGGCCTGGTTTGCCAGCTGGAAAGTAACGTCCTTCCCGCGCTGGGCCTTGAGCTCATTGATGATCTGTTCCCGCGCCGCAGCTAAGGTGGTTACAGTTGCCGGTTTGATTTTTTCAAGCTTGATCAGGTGGAGGCCGAATTGGGTTTCCACGATGGTGCTGATCTCTCCTTCTTTGAGGGCAAAGGCAGCTTCGGCAAAGGGCGGGACCATCTGCCCCTTGCTGAAAAAACCAAGGTCGCCGCCGTTTTTCCCGCTTGCATCCTCGGAGTTCTCCTTGGCCAGTTGGCTGAAATCCTTGCCTGCCTTGGCCAGCGCCAGGATGGCCTCCAGTTTTTTGCGTTTGGCCGCCTGCAGCTCACCGCTGTCCTTGGCGTCGGAGCGGAGCAGGATGTGCCGGGCCTGGCGCTGCTCGGGGGTGGAAAACCTGTCCGGGTTCATTTTATAGTACTGCTCAATTTCCTGGTCGCTTACTTGGGTCCCGGCCATGGCCTGTTCATTGAGAAAGGTAATGTAGCGGAGCTTGACCTGCGGTTCGGTCAGGTAGGCTTGCTTGCGGCCTTCGTAAAAGAGATTCAGCGCCTCATCACCAACCGGGCCTGAGCTGCGGAAACCGTCCGCGTTGAAGGCCACATATTCGAGCTTGAGCTGGTCGTTGTCAAAGGCGAAACGGTCTTTGAGTTCACTGTCGGATATCCGGGCGAACCGGGAGAGATGGGTAAGAATCTTGGTGTGGAGGAGATCGTTGCGTACATTGTTTTCAAAATCGGTCGTGGTCATCCGTGAGGAGGCCAGCAGCTTTTTGTAGCGGTCGAGCTTGAAGATCCCTTCCTCCCGGAAGGCGTCCATATTCTGGATAACCTTGCGCACTTCGTCGCTGCCCACTATCAGGCCTGCTTCCTTGGCGCCCTGCTGCATGACCTGCTCCTGAATCATCTGGTTCAGCACCTGCTGTTTCAGGTTCAGGGCCTCAAGAAGCCCCGAGGGGAGGGTGCCGCCGAACTGTTCTTGATACCGGTTGATGGTCTGGTTGTAAGCCCGTTGGTACTGCTGCGCGGAAATATTTTGGCCATTGACCGTGGCAATGGCGTCGGGGCCACCTTTCTGGCTTTTCCCCACTCCCCAGAAGACAAAAACCAGAACAATGATGAGGATGGTGGCCTGGATATAGGTCGATTGTGCCTTGCGGCGCATGAAGTCGAGCATGTGTCACCTGTGTAAAAATGAAAAGGCTGTTTTGTTTGAAATTCAGGAAGTTATCCTAATTTTTTTCGTAAAGACAGTCAACCGATTTAAGCAGCATGGGGGGAGGCCCCTTACACCTTGGCCAGGTTTTCCCCCACCACCGTGTTCACCACCAGGGGGACGTCAAGGTGCATGACCCCTTCCATGGCGTTCTTGACCACGATCCCGGTTGCTTCGATCTCCGAGGTTGGAACCTCAAAAACCAACTCGTCGTGGATCTGGAGCAGGAGCTTGGCGCTAAGACCTTCCTCGCTGAGCCTCCGGGTGGCGGCAATGGTGGCCAGCTTGATGATGTCGGCGGCCGTGCCTTGGATGGGGGTGTTGATTGCGGTGCGCTCGGCGAATTCGCGGCTGGCCTTGTTGCTGCTGCTGATGTCGGGCAACAGGCGGCGCCGGTTGAGCAGGGTGGTGACAAAGCCATTCTGCCGGGCCTTTTCGACAACCTCCTCCATGAAGCGCTTCACCCCGGCATAGTGGGCAAAGTAGCGTTCGATGAAGGTGGCGGCCTCCTTGCGGCTCAGGTTGAGTTGGGCGGCAAGGCCGAAGGCGCTTATCCCGTAAATGATGCCGAAGTTGATGGTCTTTGCCACTCGCCGCATCTCCGGGGAGATAAAGGCCGGGTTGACCCGGAAGATCTCGGCCGCGGTTTGGTTGTGCACGTCCTGACCGGCGCGGAAGGCGGCAAGCAGCGCCGGATCTTGGGCATAATGGGCCATGACCCGCAGGTCGATCTGCGAATAATCCGCCGATAAAAAGAGCTGCCCCGGTGCGGCCACGAAAGCGGCCCGGATCTTCTGCCCCTCTGGGGTGCGGATCGGGATGTTTTGCAGGTTGGGATTGCTGCTGCTCAACCGGCCGGTGGCGGTGACTGCCTGGTTGAAGGAGGTGTGGACCCGCCCGGTTTTCGGGTGGATGAGCTCCGGCAGTTTGTCCACATAGGTGTTCTTGAGCTTGCTCAGGGTCCGGTGGGCCAGGATCGCCGCGGGCAGATCGTGTTGCCGGGCCAGGCTTTCCAACACCTTGACGTCGGTGGAGTAGCCGGTCTTGGTTTTGCGTCCCTGGGGCAGACCCAGTTTGGCAAAGAGGATCTCGCCGAGCTGGCGGGTGGAATTGATGTTGAATTCCTCTCCGGCCAGGGCGTAGATGGTTTTTTCCAACTCGGCCAGTTGCTGGCCGAAATCCTCGGACAACCGGTGCAGTTGGGCCTGGTCCACGGTGATCCCGGTCTGTTCCATCTGGACCAGAATGGGTACCAGGGCCATTTCCAGACCGGAGAAAAGCTCCCACAGCCTAAGCTCTTCCAGTTGCGGCCGGAACCGCTGCCAGAGGAGAAAGGCCCCGATCACATCCTCGCAGGAATAGTCCTTGGCCGCCTCCGGCGCCACATAGGCAAAGCTGTCCGGCCGTTTGTCGCCTGCGGTGACCTCGCCGAAGCTGGTCAACCGTTTGTCGAGCATCTCCAGGCACAGGTCGTCGAGCTTCTGGGAACGGCGAGAGGGGTCAAGGAGGTACGAGGCGATCATGGTGTCCCACAGGGGGCCGGCCAGGGCAAGGCCGTGGCTCTCCAGGATGGGCAGATCGAATTTGAGGTTGTGGCCGAGTTTGGGCAGGCGGGGGTCGGAAAAAAGCGGGGTCAGGTGTTTCTGGACCACGGCCAAGGGCAGCTGGTCGGCCATCAGGTTTCCGTCCCCGTCCAGATGGCCGATGGGCAGGTAATAGGCCTCTTCGGCTGTGGTGCAGAGCGAGATGCCCACGAGTTCGGCCACCAGCGGGTCCAGGGAGGTGGTTTCCGTGTCCAGCACCAGAAGGGGGGCCTTGGCCAGCTGTTGGCAGAGATCCTGGAGCCGGCTTTCCGTGGTGATCAGCCGGAAGCCCTTGGTCTCAAGGGCAACGGCAGCGGAGGTCGGCGCCTTCAGCAACCGGCTGAAATCGAGGAAGGTGTAGAGTTCCTGGAGTTTTTCCTCGTTGGCTGCAGGAGTCGCGTATTCTTGCAGCTCCGGGGTGGCAAGATCTTCCTTGAGGGCAATGAGCTGCCGGGAGAGAAAGGCGTTCTCTCGGTCGGCCAGCAGTTTTTCCTTCAGCTTTGCCTGGGAGATGGTCTCGATATTTTGGTAGAGGCCTTCCAGCGAACCGTATTGATTGATCAGTTTTTCCGCAGTCTTCGGGCCGATGCCCGCCACGCCCGGCACGTTATCCGAGCTGTCGCCCACCAGGGCGAAAAAATCCAGGAGCTGTTGAGGCGGGATATTGTATTTTTTTTGCACCGCAGTGGGGTTCATGAACACATCCCGCATGGGATCCCAGACGGTGATGATTTCTGAAACCAGTTGCAGCAGATCCTTGTCCCCGGAGACCAGGATTACCGGGTGTCCTTGGGCCGCGAGTTTTTTGGCCGCAGAGGCGAGCAGATCGTCGGCTTCGTAGCCTTGGCGTTCCAGGCTGGCGAAGTTGTGGGCGGCGACGATCTCCTTGATATAGGGAATCTGGCAGGCAAGGTCGTCGGGCATGGCTGGACGATGTGCCTTGTAGGCCTGGTACATCTCGTGGCGGAAATTCGGGCCGCGCGCATCAAAGGCGATGCCGATAAATTTGGGTGATTTCTCACGCAACACCCGGAGCAGGATATTGGTGAACCCGTACACCGCATGGGTGGGCAGGCCGCTCTTGTTGGTGAGCGGGGCGATGGCGTGGTAGGCCCGGTAGATATAGGCGCTGGCGTCGATGAGGTAAACAGGTTCTTGCTGGATCATAGGGCATGATACTACCAGCCGCATGGTGGTTTGGCAACACCGTCCCGCGTCCTGTTGCGCAACGGGTGTGGGGATGGGCGCGTTCCCGATACGTCATGCTGGTAAGCCCATGTCGTATCGGGAAACAGAAATCGTCAGGCAAGCACGGCAGCCTTGAAGGTCTCGAAGCCGATCCGGTCCAGGAACCGTCCCATGCGCTCGCCCTTCTTGCCGTTTTCCTTGAAATAGGTGATGATCCGTGCGCAGGTGGCCAGCGCTTCCTCGCTGGAAAGGTCTTCACGGAGGGTTACGCCGATTCTCGCCTTGGAGGCGGCGTTGCCCCCGACCAGGATGGTCCAGCCCTTGGCCTTGCCAACCAACCCCAGATCCTTTACCGAGGTTTCGGCGCATTGGTTGGGGCAGCCGGAAACCCCCATTTTCAGCTTGCCGGGCAATTGGAGGCCGTGGTAGCGGGTGTCAAGCTCCAGGCCCATGGCCAGGGCATCCTGCTGGCCGAGGCGGCAGAAGGTGTTGCCGGGGCAGGCCTTGATGCTGCGAACGCAGAGGCCGATGGCCGCTCCGGGGTTCATGCCCAGATCCTGCCATGCCTGGTCGATATCCGCCTCTTTGAGGCCGACGATGGCGATGCGCGCCGCGCTGGTGATCTTGAGGGCGGCTGCTTTGTATTTTTCCGCGACATCGGCAATCTTGCGCAGCTGCGCCGGGGTGATGAGGCCGAGGGGAAGATGGGGGACAATGGCATATGTTTCTTTGTCGCGTTGCAGCACCGCGCCTTTTTCGCCGTCGTTCAGCATGGGTCTCTCCTTGGGAAATATCGTGCGATAAAAAAAGAAAAGGGCTCAACAGGTGAGCCCTTTTGGTGTCTGGGTTACATTGGGGGAGCGATGCAGCTTGATGTTTTTTGAGAAAATCGAGCCTGCCGCGGCTAATTACTGTTGGCTTCCCCCCTGAAGCAGGTCAAGAACGCTTGTTGTCATCGCATTGGCCTGGGTAAGGGCAAAGGCGCCCGATTGCACCAGAACGTTCATTTTCGTAAAAATAGTGGTTTCCTCGGAAAAGTCAATATCCATAATGTTCGAGTAGGCGTTCTGCGCATTGAGCTGGGCGGTGGTAAGGTTGCTGGCATTGGCGATAAACTGGCTTTGGGTGGCGCCCACGTTGGCACGAATAGTGTTGATGTCGTCCATGGCGGCTTCGGCAAGGACAATCGCGGTTTGGGCGTCACTGGCCGTAAGCACGCTGAGGTCGGAAAGGCGCAAGGTGGCTTCGCTGGTGAGCTGGGTGCTTGCCGCGCCTCCGGCATTGGCGGCGAGCACCGAGCCGCTGGCGATCACCGAAGCGCTTTTGAGGGTCATGGCCAGATTGAGGGTGTTGCTGCCCGAGGTTGTGTAGTCCACCGTCGTGGGAGTGGCGCTGGCGCTGATGAGGCCGACCGTGGTGACGATGTCGTTGGTCAGCACGGTTCCGGCTTTGATGACGCTGGCATTGGCCAGAACAGAGTTTGCCGCCAGGGAAAGGTCCGCGGTTAGAGTATGGGCTCCGTTGACGGTGGCGTCGCCGCCGATGGTGGAGCCGTTGGCCAGAATGGAGCCGTTGGCCAGACTGGAGCCGGATTTCAGGGTCATGGACTGAGTGGTGGTCACGTTGGCGCCTAAAAGCGTGTCGCCTCCCACGGTGGAGCCCGCCGCAATGCTGGTGACTCCGTCCACGTCGGCGATGGTGGAGCCGGAGAGCAGGGTCATGTTCTGGCTGGTGGTCATGGCCGCGTTGAGGGTGATGTTTTCTCCGACATAGGAGCCGGCGGTCATGGTTGACGCGGATTTGATGATGGAGCCGTTTAGGAGCAGCATGTCGTTGCTGAGTGTGGCCTCCACCGTGGTCACGGAGTCGACGGACAGGGTGGTGCCGATCGTAAGCGCGCCTATGGTGTTGGTCATGTAGGTGCCGGCTTTCAGGGTGCTGCCGATTTTCAGGGTGGAGCCGCTCTTGAGCAGGGAGTTGGCGGTGGTGGTGATGTCTCCGTTGTTGACTGCCGAGCCTCCCAGTACGGTGTTTTTCTTGACGATGGAGCCGGTGGCCAATACCGAGCCGGTGAGGATGGTGGAATTCAGGGTTGTGTTGGCGATATTGCCGTTGAGATCGGTGCCGAGCAGGGTTTTGCCCGCGGTGAATCCGGCTTTCAGGGTGGAGGTGCTTGCCAGGAGAGAGCCCGTGGCCAGGGTCGAGTTGATGCTGGTGGGAAGCGGCATGGTAAAGCTCAAGCCTCCTGAGGCAAAACTGACGGCCAGCCCCTCGGAGAGGTTGTTCATGTTGATGGAATAGGAGCCGGTCTGGTAGAGCTGGATGGAGCCGAAGGTGGAGATGGTGTTTGCGTCGGAGGCGGTCAGGGCGGTTTGCGCCCCTGAAACCTTGATGGCCCGGCCATCGCTGGAGGTGAGTTTGAGCTGGCCTGCGGCGGTGATGCTGGCGGTAATCCCGTGGCTTGAGGTCTTGTTGTTGATGGCGTTGATCAGGCTGTTGTCGGTGTCGTTTGCCAGGGTGGTCACCGCGCCGATGGCGATATCGTTGATGGCGAAGTCCGATCCGGTGCTGCCCCCCTGCACCGGATCGGTGCTGGTGGTTTCCACTACGGCATAGGCGGAGATACCGGTGGTGTCCTTGTAGGCGTTGATGGCGTCGGCCAGGGCGCCCATGCTGTTTTCCGCAGTGTTGTCGTATTGCACGGAAACGGATTTTATGGACAGGGTTTCGTTGGTGAGATTGCTGTAAAAGCTGAGCTCCACCGCGCCGCCGGTTGAATTGGTCAGGGTCAGCTCGGCGGTGCGCACGTGTCCTACCTTGATGCTTTCCGCCGAATCAACGGAAACGGAGAGGATTTCGTTGGCATAGGCGCCGACCTGGAATTTTTTGTCGCTGAATATGCCGGTCAGCAGATTTTGCCCGTTGTAGGTGGAGGTCTGGGCGATAATATCGAGTTCTTCCAGCAGTTTGGTGATATCATTTTGAATGGTCTGGCGGCTGGCGGTTGTCTGGCTGTCCTGCGCGGCCTGCACGGCCTTGGTTTTGATGGAGGAGAGGATGCTGGCCGATTCCGCCAGGGCGTCGTCCATGATCTGCATGATGGAAACGCCGTCATTGGAATTGCGGATCGCCTGGCCGAAGCTCTTTGCCTGGGCGTCAAGGCCGGAGGCGATATGCAGCCCTGCCGGATCATCGGCGGCATGGTTTATCCGGAGGCCGGATGAGAGCCGTTCCACGGATTTTGCCAGGCTGTTGTATGAGTTGACCAGGTTGCCGTGGGCATAGAGAGAGGTGGTGTTGGTGATTTGGAAAGCCATGACGGTCCTCCTTCCGTTGAGTGATGTAGGCGGTCATCCGTGACCGAAAAGAGCGATGATTTGCACCGTAAAATAACGGCTTAATAGGATTGTATATTTTTTTTCATTTTTTTTACAGATTATTCGTAAAGTTTTTTGGGGAATATGCCGATGAATGAAGTTTTTCTTTTTTTTCTGACAGGGGCGGGGCTGGCCGGGTTGTGCTGTGGTGGCCTCTTGGTTGGGCTGATTATGCGGGGCCGTTTGGCTGGGCAGCGCGCCTTGGCCGATGAGCGGGTGCAGTTGCGGGAGGGGCAGCTGGTTGATTTAGAGCGGCGGCTGGCGGCAGGGGGAGAGGAGTGTGCCGGGCTGCGGCGGGAAAACGGGGTGTTGCAGGCCAGGGCTGCCGATCTTGCGGCAAGGCTTGAGGCGGAACAGCGGCAGCTCCAGGAGAAACAGGAGCTTTTGCAGGAGGCCAGACTGGAGTTGGCCAACGCCTTCAAGGCCATTTCCGCCGATATCTTTCAAAGCAACAGCCAGCGTTTTTTGGAGCTTGCCCAACAGACCCTGGCGAAATTTCAGGAAAGGGGTATGGCCGATATGGAGACCAGGAAACGCTCCATTCAGGAGCTGCTCTTGCCCATGCATGAATCCTTAAAAAAGGTTGATGACCAGATCCGCCAGGTGGAAAAAGAGCGGGTCGAGGCCTATGCCGGGCTAACCGAGCAGGTTAAATCCCTGGCCACCAGTCAGGTTCGGCTCCACGGGGAAACAGCCAATCTGGTCAATGCCCTGCGAAAACCCTCGGTCCGCGGCCGATGGGGCGAGATGCAGCTGCGGCGGGTGGTGGAGATGGCCGGGATGGTGGAGTATTGCGATTTTGTCGAGCAGGGTTCGGTGGACACCGATTCCGGCAGGTTGCGTCCTGATATGATCG
>Ga0172379_10008687_pt1 | contig 12720 bp, 17 predicted proteins | sample GrowelOW334metaG_FD_119756 | JGI IMG/M metagenome (GOLD analysis project Ga0172379, IMG submission 119756) | Groundwater microbial communities from an aquifer near a municipal landfill in Southern Ontario, Canada - Groundwater well OW334 metaG | ecosystem: Environmental > Aquatic > Deep... | reverse complement strand
TAAAGTCCCAGGGGTCTGGCAGGCATACCTAAGGCATTTTGCCGGTTATCGGTAGCCCTGACGTGCCCGATGCCCGGGGTTTGGCTATAGGCCAGGGCCTAAATACCTGGGCATTAGGTGTTATAACATATGTATCTAGCAATGGATATCTGATTTAATCTCTCAGCAATTCAAGTAACCTAACTTAAGGAGACCCAATGAAGACGATGCGTAACGTGTTGATTGTAAGTGCAATGACCATAGTGGTTGTTGTGGGTATTGTAAGGATCTGGATTATCTTGCCGGCAAGATCCAATACCTCTGAAGCTGTTATGGCTAAGCAAGCCGTGACCCAGCTTGAGGCCCAGGTCGTCGCGTATAGCCAGGCAGACGATGGCAAGCTGAAGTACGAGCAGGCTATTAAGGAAGCCGTGGCCTCGAAGTCAGAGTACCAGGCCAAGCTGGTAGCTTTGGAAGACAAGGCCAAGGTAGCCGAGGCTAGGGCTCAGAAAGCCGAGCAGGCCAGCGAAGTGGCTATGAAGCTCAGCCAGCTGCTGGAAGCCCAGAAGGCCAAAGCCGTGGACGACTTGAATGATCAAGTCACCAAGCTCGAAGCAGAGAAGCGCAAGCTGCAGGCCGACGCCACTGTGCCTGGAACCACACAGGCCGTCGAATTACAGGCCCAGGTGCTCGAACTCACAGGCAAGCTGGCTACCAGCGAGGCCAATGTGAAATCAGAGATCAAGCTCAGGGCAGCTGCCGAGAGCCGTATAGCCAAGGCAGAGTTCCTGGCCAAGTCGGCCCAGCAGCAGCTTGAGCGTATGACCGAGAACACTCGCGGTACTAAACCTAAAATGGGAACAGACAAAGGAGCATGGTAATGACTAGCAGAGCCGAGGCAGTCAAGCTAGTCCTGGACTGCTTAAGTGAGCATGTCCAGGACATGGACAAGGTTACAGATAAGTCAGGGTCGGCAATGACCTGGCTGATCTGCGCCTACCTGGCAACAGGCGCGGAGTACTACCGTGGCGCGTTCTCAGATGAGGACGTCTGGGACCTAGTGGCAGCAGAGTGGCGGCGCCATGTCGGTAGCAATGGCGACCGCTGGCTGGGCCTGCTCAAGGTGGTGAACACCGGTAGCCCAGGCGAGTTGAGTGATGCATTAAGAGACTTAGCAATGTAACACGGTGCTGCAGCGGATCTGTAGCAAGGAGATTGATATGAGAACCAGAATGGAGATGCTGGCGGAAGCCCTGACACTGATGATAAGTTCCAACAAGGCCTTTAGACTGTATCAGGAGAATCGTGCAGGAACCCTGTATATGAACAACCAGGGTCCCTGGGTGCTCAACACCACTACCCACGAGGGCGACCTGGGTGACATCTGGGAAATAGAATTCGAACAGCAGGGCCAGGGTCCTGAGGCCAGGATGCGCGTGGAGCTGACCTGCCTGTCCAATGATCACGTAACCCACGTAGATGTCGAGATGAATACCGATGACGAGAAACTTGAATTTTCATGCAGGGAGGTGCCCGTATGACAACACCGGCAGTAGTCCGTGACGCCGTACTCAAAGACCGCTTATTTGGGTACGATGTTAAGTCAATAAGCTTCGAAGGCCAGAAGTACTACATAGCCAGCAGTATCTTCAAGCCGCACTTCAACAGAGTGCATTCGGAGAGGTTCAAACAGGAGTATGGCTATAGATTCCCTGGGCTGCGTGAGACTGTGGTTACTTATCACAAGCTTCACCAGTACTGTGCTCATAGCATGACGCAGGACAGACTGAAGAACAAGACCAGGCTTATGACGCTGATAGCTGAGCACGAAGAGCCTTGTTTCGAGATACCTGCGAAGCCAGTAGGACCAGTGGTGGACATACCCATAGCCGAGACTGTTGAAGCCAAGGACATAGTGGCATCAGTCAAGGCGCTGGGCCCTGCAAGAGCATTGAAGATACTGCAGGAGGCCGTACCTGAGCTTGCCGAGTTCCTCAGGCCCAGGGCTGAGGATAAACCCCGAACTATTAAAATAACAATGACAATTGAACTTTAAACAACTAACGTCGAGGAGATTAGAGTGAAAGCAAAGAACAAATCATGGGCGCGGCTTGTGGCCCACGAGAAACGCAAGCATCATCTGACTACACATGGACTGGCCAAGGTACTTGGTGCAGGCCTGAGCACCGTAGCCAACTGGTTGTCCGGACGCAACAGGCCCAGTGGCCAGTACAGGACCAAGCTGATGCGGCTGCATAATGATCAGCGTCTGGATGGCCGTAAGCCTGACCTTGTGATTACTAAGCCTACAGTACTGACCTGGAGTACAAGGCTCAAGGCCTGCATGGAAAAGCTTGGCTGGAACACCAGGCAGCTGGCAACCAGGCTCGGTGTGCCCCACGGTACCGTGATGTCCTGGCTGGGTAGCAGATATCAGCCTAACAAACACAATGCCGAGCTGTTGGCGTACAAGCTCCGCAAGTGGGGCCTGATGTCCGGTGAGTTCCCAAGCCCAGGTCCGTTCCCAGGCATGGTGAGACTGGCATTGCCGCGGCCTAAGACTACGGCCACTCAGCTTGAGGCTGATGCCAAGGTGATCAGAGCATTAACACCGCCTGATGATCCCAAGCCCAGGTATGTGACCGTGTCCAGGTGGCTTAAAAACTACGAGGACAACTCGTGGATAGGCGACCTGTTCGAAGTCGTCAAGGAAGAAGGCGGCTTCATGCTGCTCAAGCGCCTGGTCAGCAACTTAGGCTATAATGAGCATGGCAGAGTCTTTAACGTAAAGGCAAGCCAGGTGGTATTGCAGGATCTCAGCCAGGGCTACGCAAAGCTCATGCTGGGCAATTTGAACATAATGTAAACACAGGGCCTGGTGACAGCAGGCCTTAACTTTTAACTATGGAAGGAGACAATGGTACCCGGAATAAAGATCACTAATGAAACATTCATAGCCAGAGCTAGGTTGATTCATGGGGATAAGTTCGGTTACGAACAAGTCTCCTGCAGTAAAAATTGTCAGTCAAAAGTGAAGATACGCTGCCCTAAGCATGGTATATTCAGACAGTCCATAGCCAGCCACTTGCGTGGCTGTGGTTGTGCTAAATGCCAGTTTGAACACCAAAGGACGTGCGGTAGGAGGAAGAAACTCAACCAGGAGCAGTTCATACAGAGGTGTAGGGCTATCTGGGGTGCCACGTATAATCACGATGATACTGTTTTTACTGATATGGATAGCAGTATTGACGTAGTCTGCCCCAGGCATGGCGTATTTTCTGTCAAAGCCAGCGGTCATATATACAGGGATGCAGGCTGTCCAGGTTGTCGCTGGGAGCGGGTGAAAGCCCAATTTACCGGGACACAGGCGCAATTCGTAGCGAAAGCCAGGCAGGTACATGGCGATCAGTACGAGTATGACTGTACCAATTACACAGGCTCTCTGATCAAGGTATCCATAGGTTGTAAGATACATGGCATATTCATGCAGAGGCCTAGCGACCATCTCGACGGTGCGGGCTGCAAAAAGTGCGGTATTCTTGCACAAAGCACTGAATGTATGCTTACACAGGATGAATTCGTGTCCAGGGTCAAAGACGTATATGGCGACAGGTACGATCTGTCTGAGGCTAAGTACAAGGGGACATACATCAAGGTGCGCATACGTTGTGTGAAACATGATAAATGGTTCAACACTTCAGCTGCGCGTCTTATGGTTCCACCCAAGTACAAAGCCAAGACGCGGATAGGATGCTGTCCTGAATGTATAGGTGCACACATAAGTAAGAGCCTTAGATTGGACTTCGATGAGTTCATCAGACAGCTGCAAGCTAAGCATGGCGACAGATACAGCATGGATAGAAAGGACTATAGAGGAGGTAGCCGGCATACTACTATGCGGTGTAAGATCCACGGCACTATTAAAGCAGTGCCTATGGATTTACTGCGTAGGAATGGGGGTTGTGTAATATGTAACGCAGCCAAGGCTGCCTTGGTCAAGTCCATGGCGCTTAATGAGAGTAGGCGCAAGGGTGACCTTACCGCACTGATCAAGAGAGCCAACAAGACAAGAGTAGGTGTTCCTGCCACCTTCTTCAGTTTACAGCAGGCATTAAGTGGAATAAACATAAAGGAGAACAGTAGATGAAGCCTTCAGAAGCGTTGATAGGTAAAGGCTATGCGGAACCCCTGGTAACACAGGTTATTAAGTTCCAGGATATATTCGCATCAGGCATGATGCAGGTCGTAGAGGCCTGTAACATCTATGCGGATACGGTAGACAAGTTCCCTGAAGCCCGTGAGGCTTTCAGGGAAGCCTGCCCCACGGTACCTGAGTGCGTATGGGCTAGAATAGAACTTGTAGGTATCAAGGCTATGCATCCCAAGCTGCTCTGGGCTACAGGCAGAGTGGCAGGCAAGCTGCGTAAGCTTCCATTGTCTACTCAGACCAAATGTCTGGAAGAAGGCCTAGAGCTACTTATTGCCAATGGAGAATCGTTGAAAGTGGCATCGTCTGCCATGACACAGTTTCAGATAAGACAAGTCTTTGCTGATAGTCATCTGCGCACTCTGGCGGAGCAGCGTGCATGGCTTGAAAGTTATAAGGCTGAGAATAACGCATATGAGCCGGTGGCTGGTGATCTGGACAAGTGTATTATAAAAGACAAGACATTCATAGTTAGGGAGGCTATGACCTTTACACGGGCGCAGCTCCAGAAAGTGCTTGACGCTATGGACAACACCATAACAGTGAAGAAGAAGGTAGTTAAATAAGGGAGGTTAGCATGCCAAGTCTAAGCTGTGAATGTACACTGGACTGTAGGCCGGAACAGAGGCTGGTACAGAAGGAACCCGATGAACCGGGACATAATACCGTGTCCGCAGTGGATGCCGAGGAGCGCTGGTTTGATGCAGACGAACTGATACCGACGCAGCGTCGTGACGAATGCGGCGTTACAGACTATAGGCGCAACCACTGCGGCGAAGCCCTACTGGTTGTACCTGTGGGTTCAGGTAAGTATGCCATTGTAGATGGCAACACACGCTACTATAAATGGTGGAATATGGGCGGCAAGCGCAGGATCATGCGCGGCAAGATACTGCTGAAGTCCAATGTAGCCAGCTTGAGCTCAGGCAAGTACCTGATGACCAAGAAGCTGACAGAGCTTAAAGCTGGAAAAACTAGCTATGATAAGATGACGGAAGAATTGGCCGAGCTATTGAAGCACCGCGGAGACCTGTAACAATAAAAGGCCTCTTTATGAGAGGGGCCTTTTTTTTAGCTATCACCGGGTTATATTACCAATAATACCAAGGAGGCCTCATGAGAACACTTATATTAGGTTTCATATTGCTTGTCATGTTGTCGGGTTGCGTAGGCGAGATAGTCTACACGGCAGGCGATGCCGTGGTAGGCGGCAGCGAAGGCCAGATGACACTGCCTGCGAGCACACAGATTACGGACATCATAGCCACAGCGGAGCCTGCAGTCCAAGTCGAGCCTGCCACCGTATACGGCAAAGCCAAGTCATGGCTTGAGTCCAAGGCCGCGGTATTCAGTAAGCAGACCGCAGGCTACATGGCGGCCATACTTGTCGTAGTGCTGCTGATGGCCTATATGATAAGGCGGAGACTGAAAGGCAAGACTGTATGTTATTGAAGGAGCCTCCTAGTAATGATAACCTCAATTCTATTGTACGGCTTCATAGGAGCCTTGGAGTGGGCATTGGCATTGCTCAGGATGCTTGCCTGCATACGTGGCTGGCGCTCAGTGGTTGTAGGCTCCGTCTTCTTGGAAACCCTGCTGGGCTTGTTTGTCTTTAAGAACTTCATCATGCAGGACGACTGGATCATAGCACTGGCGTACTGCACAGGGTCGGCACTGGGGGCGCTGTGCATAGCCCATAAGCTTGAGGACAAGGCTAAAGTTTCATAACGGGCTTGCCAATGTAAGGCAAGTCATGTATAGTATTCAAAAATTTAACACCGGGTGCACCATGGCGACAAGCTATTCTCTCTCACCTTATGATAATGTAGGCAGCGGCATCACACGCTCAGGTGCGCTCAAGTTCCCCAACCCGTTCTTCGATATAGCCTCAGAGTACGTGCCCTCGGAGATCAACTCGATCTTCGAATGGTGCGAATTCCTGTATCTGACCATGGGTACCTACAGGTCGGCTACACGTAAGGTTGTGCGTTACTTCCTGACAGAGATCATACTTACCGGTGAGTCCGAGGATGAGCGCGAAGAGATCCAGGACATGCTGGAGAAGCAGCTGCACATGCTTACAGAACTGGCGCAGATAGGCGATGACTTCATGACCTATGGCAACGTGTTCATATCAATCTACTTCCCCTTTGACAGATTCATGATATGCCAGGAGTGCAAGGCCCAGTTCAAGGATGAGTACGTCACCTATAAGTACAAGGCTGACACAGGCAAGTTCAGCGGTGAGTGCCCTAAGTGCCATCACAAGGGCGAGTTCGAGACCCAGGATCGCAGGAGTCCCGACAAGGAACGCGTTAAGTTCATCCGCTGGAATCCCAAGCAGATCAGGCTGAAGGTTCATCCTATCTCAGGAGACATAGAGTATTACTGGGACATACCACCTAAGTTCATGGAGCGTATTGAAGCCGGCGACAACTTCTATGTTAGGTCAACACCCAAGCCCATACTGGACTGCCTGACCAAAGCCTCAAAGGCCAAGGGCGAAGGCGCCTCGCTGTTCAAGTTCAACAAGGACGCCATATACCATTTCCACGAGACCACATTGGCTGGCCTGCCAATAGTAGGCTGGGGCATACCGCCTATCCTGCCTAACTTCAAGCTTGCCTATTACATACAGGTACTCAGGCGCTATGACGAAGCCATAGCCATGGACTTCATTGTGCCTTTCCGTATCCTGTATCCCAAGGTAGGGGCTACACCGCAGCAGGACGCCGTGCTGTCAACCAACCTGGCTGAGTTCCGTGGCCACATGCTCCGTATGGTCAGTGAACGCCGTAGAGATCCTACTAATGTGCAGGTGGCGCCTTTCGAGGTAGGCTACCAGATGATAGGTGGCGAAGCCCGCCAGATAGCTCCCAAGGAGAGTATCAAGTTCGCCGTTGAGGAATTGCTCAACGCTTCAGGTTATCCCGCAGAGATGTACATGGGCAACCTAAGCCTGCAGGCGGCTCCTGTGGCCTTGAGACTGTTCGAGAAGACCTGGGGCTCGCTTGTAGATGGCTACAATGACTTGCTTTCCTGGACTACCAAGAGACTGGCGAGACACTTCATGTGGGGCGACATCGATGCTTCACTCCGCAGTGTTACGCTTGCTGATGACCTTGAGCGCAAGGCCCTGCAGATGCAGGCGGCTGCCGGTATGGATGTTTCGAAGTCCACGGCTTACTCGCCCTTCGGTATCGACTACCTTGAAGAGCAGCAGAAGATACTTGATGAGCAGGTCAGGGTGCAGACCATGCAGCAGAAAGCCATGGCCGAGTCACAGGCTCAGCAGAACCAGGGAGCCGGTGGTGGCGGTGGTGGTGAAGGCGCTAGCCCTAGCGGCCCTGGCGGCCAGCCTGGCGAAACTCCTGGAGACGTGTACAGCCAGGCTCAGCAGATGGCTGACACCTTATTGTATAACACGCCTGAGACACTGCGTAGAGGCCAGCTCATGAAGATCAAGCAGAGCAATCCTACACTGCATGCCTTGGTGCTGCAGTTCATGTCGGAGAAGCGTACCTCAATGAGATCACAGGGAGGCGCAGCAATGCAGCAGCAGGGCCAGCAGGCCATGGCGCAAGGCCAGCCGCCGCCAGCATAAGGAGTACTATGAGACTGATACTTGCAATTGTCATACTTGTAGTAATGTCCGGATGCATTACCATGAACCCGTGCCGTTACTGCAAGGAAGACAACTACCCGCATGAGGAGTCCTCGGACTACAAGAAACTCTCAGGCGTCATGACTGATAAGCGCGAACACGATGGCGACATCATCGAAGAGACCAGGACATTGAAGTGGTCACATATTTATAGAGTACACCATGAAGGCCAGACCACGTTACAGCGTTTTCCTGATTATTATGAACCAGGTGAAAGCCGCTAAGGAGACCAGATGACAATGGCAATATCAATAGTGTGCGGGCTTGCTGCCATGGTGTTGCTTATAGCTGCATTCATGCTTGGTTTCGCCATAGGTTCATGGAGGGCGTTCTAATGATCTTCGTAAAGCAAAGCTCAGCAGCGCTAACTACAGCCCGTTTGGCAGGCTCAGGCGGCCTAGGCTATGGCGCCGGTCTGGCTACCGGACTCGTACACCCTGGCGATCCCGAACACCGCGTGTTCTCAGGACAGTCCCAGGGTATAGGCGCGGGTCTAGGCGCAGTGGCTGGCGGCATGTCGGGCTACAGGCTTGCAGACTACGCGTCTCAAGGTGGCAAGTCCAGGGCCACAGTGCTCGCACTCAAGGTCATATTGCCATTGATACTGGGATCCACAGGCGCTACAATAGGAGCCACGGCAGGCCATAGTTTGGCAGCAGGACGCCAAGATGTCAGGACATTGTGGGAGCGCATGTTCCATAAGACCTCGGCAGACAAGGGCTGGCTGGGCCTGCCTATGCCCAAGCCAGTAGTTAAGAAACTTAAAGCCATTCACAAGCATATTGACAAGGCGGACCTGGGGCCTGACGGTCTTGATAAGGATCCACACGTAACACTGGCGTACGGTATAGCCGCTGATAAGAACCCCATGGCAGTCCGTGGTGTTGTGTCGAGGCAGCCCGAAGCCCAGGTCACACTGGGCGCCATGACAGCCTTCCATAATGATGACGCCACCGTGCTTAAGTTCGATGTCAAGTCCGAGGACTTACAGGACATACATAAGACCGTCAAAGACAAGATAGGCATGCCAGGCTCAACACATCCAGTCTATAAGCCGCATGTCACCGTGGCGTACCTGAAGCCCGGTACCGACATCTCGAAGTACAAGCATCTGGAGTCCAAACTCAAGGGCCGAACATTCAAGCTTAAGGCAGTCGACTATAATAACGGAGACACCCATGTGGACATACAGCTTAAGGCTGCAAGTTCAGGCTGTGAGGTATGCGGAGCCCAGATCATAGGGCGCTGCAGATGTGCAAGCCAGGTAGTACATGACAAGCAGGCCCTGGCTAAAGGCCATGGCTGCCTCTGCAAGAATGGACACAGGGTAGGCCACAGTGGCTTATGGGTATGGGACAAGGAAGCTGTTGCCAGACATGAGAAGTTCAAGGCTGACTTTGGTAAGCAGGCCCAGGCTGCTGAGTTCGTAAGTGCAGGCGAGCATGGCATATCAGGGCTTGCAGCCGTGGATGACGTAGTGATGTCCGTGATCAACAAGGTCAGAGCCATGAGACAGCGCAAGGATGATAATGAGGAGCAGCTCAACGAGCCCGCCATACAGGCGCAGCAGCTGCCCGTCAAACTAGGTAGCGTGCATGTTAAAGCCGTAGACTCGGCCACGTATTTCAGTGACACTGCAATCAATGCTCTCAAGCATAAACTGCAGGAGCGTAAAGCCAGGAAAGACAAGCCGCAGCCCGCCGCCATACACATCAAGCTTGCCGATGTTATTAACACTGCCTTGACAAATTTGTAACATGTGTTATTGTATAACTCAACACGAAGGAGTTATCACATGCCGACAGACTCTAAGAAGAAGTCAGAACCTAGAATGCCGATGGGCCTGTGCAGGCGCTGCGAATGGCGCGCCAGATTCTACGAGACGGGCTCAGGTCCACGTTGCGAATGCCAATGTGAAAAGTCAGCAGTGCACTCCTGCTACATGTACAAACCCACGCTACCCTACATCATGACAGCAAATGAAGGCGATGACAGACCCGAGTACGGTCCTGCCTTCATTTCAGCACGCATGCATGCCGTCAGGCCTGCCAGTGAAGACGAACTACATCTCAAAGGTATAAGGCTCAAGTCAGGCATACTGGTCTGGCATGAGCGCGTAGTCCCTATTAAGAAACGCAGAGTCGCGAAGCCACCCCGCTGACTCTGATTTCCATATAAACGTCAATCTAATGGAAGGCAACAGCAATGAAGCAGAAGGACTCAGTCTTCACATCGTCGGTCGTGAAAATCGACCATCCCGCAATGTCAAAGGCCATGCACATCATCCCGGTAGGAGATGTGCACTACACGTCTCCAATGCACAGCCAGGAAGGCTTTGCTACAGCCAGGCGTGACTGGCAGCGCATGGACCCCGAGACCACATGGTACATATGGACAGGTGACGAACACGAAACCACGTCATGCTCCGAACGTCCTGTTTTCGAAGATGGCAGAATTCACGAGAGCACGCTGTCAAAGCTGGACAAGGTAATGGCAGAGGACTGCGAGGAACTCTACGAGAAGTGCAAGTTCATGGCAGGCCACATACTCGGTATGATCCAAGGCAACCACTTCTGGGTATTCCAGTCGTCATGCCCCAAGCGCGGCATAGTCGTAGGCATGACCTCGACAGAGTACATGTGCAAGCTGTTCGGAACCAAGTGGCTCGGCTACCTGAACTATATGCGCCTGAGCATAGACATACAGGGCGCCAGGACCGCCATGGATCTTGTTACCGCGCATGGCAAGGCAGGAGGCAAGCTCGTAGGCACGCCCATCAACCAGGTCAATGACTTGAGAACCATATTCCCTGCAGCAGACATCTATACCATGGGACACGATCACACCAGGGGAGCATTGCCGGCGTCATGCCTGCAGGCTCCTAATGGCTGTAGCAAAGGCGACTTCGTCATCAAGCAGAAGCGCCAATGGCTTGGCAGGTCAGGCTGCTTCCTCAGGGGCTATGTGGAGAACGAGCAGAACTATCCTGTCAAGGCGCTGTACCGGCCTACTGAGATAGGCTACATCAAATACGAGACCAAGTTCTCAAGACCCAACAGCAAGCTTGGCAAGGCAGTGCTTACTGTCGACACGCACTGCTGGGCATGACGACGCCTTAGTACTTATGGATGGCTATTGGCCGGGGCCTGCAAGTCCGGCCCTTATTTTATTTATAGCCTATTGAAGACTCAGGCATTGGGATTATATTATACCCACATAAACATGGAGTCCGACTATGCCGCCTAAACTGACGCTCAATGCAATTATGCACGCCTATGAGGCAAGCAAACCTGCCATAGATCCCAAGGCGCTGCCTGAACACCTGGCCATGTTGGAGACAGCCAAACAGCAGTTCTTCAAGCGTAAGCCTGTGGCAAGGCCGCCGGCTGTACTTCCTTATGAGCATCGCAACGCCGCCAAGTCTGCTTACCTTAAAGGCTATCAGGACTACATGCAGAAGCAGGCCTGGATATTCTCCGGGCCTCTAGGCGCTTCAGACATACCTCAGCTGGCCAACGTACCCAAGTATCTCAGTGACGCAGTCCATGGTGGCAGCCCTGAGGACAGCCGCAAGTCTACAGGCAGGTCAATAGGTATGGCTGGCCTAGCCGCGATGTCCGGACTGTTTGGCCTAGGCTTTGCAGGCATGGGAGCCCGGGACATGGCATTGAAGCTTGCAGTGCTTGCCAAGAAAGCCAAGGGAGCGCCCTTGGTGACTGAAGCCCAGCGGGCATTGGCGCACAAGATGGAAGTGCCAGCCTACCAGCGTTTCGGTAAGGCGTTTGAAGACACAATGCCGGACCAGGGCGTACTGTCCGCACTGAAGACACCTGCCAAGTATACCGGAGCCACTCTGGGCGGCATAGCACATCCGTTCAACAAGCTTGAAGACTATATCACCAGGAAGATGGTATCGGCATTCGGCCCAGGCAGATCTGAGTCTATCTCAGGTGCAATGGAGTCCCTGGGTACACATCCATTAGTGGACAACAAGGCAACCAGGTTTGCGGGTTCCATGTGGGGCGTGCCAATCCTGGTAGCCGGTGATTCAATGTTCTCACCATATCATGAAGCCCCTGAAAACAACAGACGAGGAGTCCGCAGATGAGCATGTACAAACTGGCAACTACATTCGAAGTGCTGGCGGCAGAGCCTAAACTCAAGCTTGCCTGCGAAGCCAGGGAGCTGGCACTGGGTTTCAACATAGACGACATTGTAGCCCAGCTTGACCGCTATGCCGACCTGTATCCGGATAGCGAGAAGCAGGCCGCCGTAGCCGATGCCCTGTACTTCTACATGTGCAAGCATGCTGGCGCCCTTGACACTGAGATCCAGCCTATATACAATGAATGGCTTCAGGGATTTACCAAGGCCGCCTGGGCTGCAGGACTTAGCGATGAAGCCACTATCAAGCTTGCCCAGCAGGCCAATTATGCCGCAGCCAATCTTGTCAGGACACCTGGTGAGATGCTCAACGACGCTGCTGGCGGCGGAGTAGGTGGCTTTGCTGCCTCAACACTGCCTTACTTCATTCCGTACGTGGGCGCAGGATACGCGGCAGCTGATGCAGGTGCCAACTTCATCAATGCATTCTCACCTGGGCAATCACTGGGCCAGCGTGCCGGTCATGTAGGCATGGGCCTGATGAACGCAGGCATGGCGGGTGTGGGAGCCATCATACCCGGCTCCACAGGCTTGCTTAAGACCATGGCCAACGGCGTCGGCAAGCTGTTCGGCAGAGGCGCCACTGCAGCGCTGCATGCCGGTGGCAAAGCCGTAGCCAACGTAGGCCAGACAGCTGCCAAGGGTATCACTAACGCGGGCCCGGCTGGTTCTGCTTTCAGCAACTTCGCCAAGGGCAACGCCAGGT
>Ga0172379_10008686_pt1 | contig 12722 bp, 4 predicted proteins | sample GrowelOW334metaG_FD_119756 | JGI IMG/M metagenome (GOLD analysis project Ga0172379, IMG submission 119756) | Groundwater microbial communities from an aquifer near a municipal landfill in Southern Ontario, Canada - Groundwater well OW334 metaG | ecosystem: Environmental > Aquatic > Deep... | reverse complement strand
TCTTTGCCGGAAGACATTCGAGAATATCTTTTATAATTAATACATTTTCTTTTTTTGTTTTGCCTTCTGCAAATTCTTTCAATTTAAAAACAACAATATGTTTAATCATTTAGTTCTCCACTTTATTATTTTGTATAACTTAATTTAGTAAAAATAATTCGTTTACCGATTGTTACTTTTGCGAAGTAAACACCGCTTAAAAGCTCAGGCTGCGGTTGCCAGTAATAGGGATAATCAAGGTTTGAAATAGTTCTGCCGAGTATATCCAGAATTTCTACATTCTGAGTACCTTCGGGGACTTCTATTTTGCAAAAACTTTCAAACGGATTTGGAATTGCTTTTACAACTAAATTCTGTGTTTCATTTTCATCCACAACCATTACGGCGTCTTTTAATAATTCGCAGGTAGCAATTACTTTCTCATAATTAGCGGATGCGGGCTTGTTGGAAAGGACAACATACCATTTTCCTTCATTTGGAAGGCAAAATACTTCGTCACCGGCAAAAGTATTAGCATGGTATTCATACCCCTCGAACTGCTGTCCGGTTTTAAATTTATCATAGTTTGTACTATCGCAGAAAAAGACTGCAACAATACCTGTACTATCAGGTTTAAGAAATAAAAATCTGCTTCTCTGTCCGTCCTGTGTATTCACACCGGTTAAAGCCTCTTTAGCAGTCCATTTCAGTCTGAAACCAAATTGTGAGGAAGCTGGTCCTTTCTTTTCATCAATGCTGAGAACGGGCATTTTGGCATTATCGTATTTTACCTGAGCATTATAAATTTTCCCAACTTGAGCATTCTCGTTAACAGCATAATAAGCTGATAAGGAGTCAGGTTTCCAGCCGAATTTAGGATGATAAACCTGAACAAGATAAATCTTCTTTTCTCCGACTGTTATTTCTGCAGAGCCTGTATAGTCAGTCCAGAACATACCTGAAAAAGTCGGATTCTGGCTGTAAGCACCGGGAACGGCATAAATATTCAACTTTGCTCCGTCAACAGGTTTGCCGTCGGCATCAATTACTCTGATAATAGCAGTTGCGGTATTAGTATATTCTTTGGTTTGGTTAAGCAGGTATCCGTCAGGTCTGGTGCCGTGTGTAATTGAAACAGTCCAGCCATAGCTTCCGTCTTTTGTAAGGTTTGTTATACCGTATGCGGAATTTCCGTTAGGCTGAAGCCCTCCTCTGAAAAACTCGAAATGATTCCATTGCGTATCGTAAATTGCCCCGAAAACGTGGTCTTCCGCCCACTGACTGCGATATATCATCGGTATCAGTGCGGTACGGGTTGCTCCTGCTACGAGAAAAGCATCTTCGTTGCACATTCCGTTATGTTTCATAATTATCTGATTCGGCTGAAACGCCCGCGGCAAAGTTACGTCAACTGGCAATGCCTGAGAAGCCCAGTTACCTATAACGTCCAGAGCAGAATTCTGTGGACTAAACGGTCTGTTGAACGAATAATAGGTTTGGTCTTTGTTCCAGAGATATTTCGGCATTTTCATAATTTCTCCGAAACGCGGAATTGTAGCAACCGTGCCTTTTGTTGTTGTTTTGTTTACTAAAGTATAATTTCTGAATGCATCGGGATTGCTCCATAAAAATTCGCGCCATGAGTAACCGAAAGTTCTCTGTCCGGAGTTGTCGTCATTATTATCCCTAATATAAACACCTTCCTGGTCTAACTTCGGGTGAACAACATACCAGTAGTAAATATCTCTGGGTACCTCAACCCAAGTAGTATCCCTTGATGAGGGATTATAAATTTTATACTCTGTTGTTGTGTAATAATCACGGTTTGCATAGGTACCGTATTCTTTCAACCTTACATACTGCAAGGAATCTTTGATTTTATAGATATGCTCGGCATTACGGACTATCATCTGAATATCATAGCGAAAGCGAGCATCGGTAAGACTTTGATAAGACATATTAGCAATTACAAAAGCAACTTCATCTTTTATTTTTTCAGGTGAATCAAGTATTAACTGAGCAAAATCATCGTCTAAATTCGAAGCAGATAATTGTCTCAGTTTGAACTGCAGTTCATCTCTCAGCCATACCGGAGTTTGTTCTATTGCCTGTTTACTCACCTGACTTAACGTATAAACAGGCGGGATATAGATAACATCTTTAGATCGTGTATCAATTTCAAAAGCGGAGTATTCACCGCTCATTAAATAATCAGTACCGCTCTGTGTTTTCAGCACTTCTTCCAACAGAAGGTTTTGGTTTTTCCGGGTATAGGTATTTTTTATAATTTTTGGAATTACCGGAATATATGACGTTTCACATTCAGGAAGAGGTAAAGGATTTACCGTTTTCAGGTTTGGGTTTATTGATGCGTTTCCCGCATATTCACTACCTGTTTTGTTGATAAAAATTTCCTGAACAGCAGAATTATTTTGTTTATTATTCTGAGCGTATCCTGTATTTATTAAAAATATTGAGATAATTAAAAGTAATAAATATTTCATTTTGTCTTTCCTACGATTTATTTTAATATTTTGTTTATTTCCTGTAATTTATTGAGAAACTTCTCCAGTACTATCAAGAAGTTTAACATCATCGAACATTTTGAAATCGGGAATTGATGTTCCTGCTATTCCTTTAATTGAGCCATAGAAACCGGAAGCATTGAGCAGAATTCTGTCCAACTGCTTTTGTCTTTCACCCCATATTTTTGTCATTCTTATTTTCTCGTCTTCATAGCCTTTTTTGAGGTTTTCGAAACCGTCTAACATTGCTTCGAACTGAGAGCGGAACTCACTGCTTGTAAGGTAATCATAGAGCATTCCCATCTTGTCGCCTTTATTAGCCTGCACCATTACTATACTCTGGTAATCAACAACAAATTGCCTGAATGCAGTGGCAAAACTTCTGAAATAGCTGTATGAGCAAATCCAGACTCCCTCAATTATACCGAGATTTTCTATATCATCGGGCATTGCCTGAGTAACTATTACACACACATCTGCTTTTTCCTTTAAATTATCTTCTTTGAGTTTAGATACCCAATCCTTGCCGAAATCCTTAGTATTCTTGCTTTCATAATAAATTTTACCGCAAACTTGTCCCAGATTATTTCGGACAATATGCACGACATCGGCACCCCTCTGACCTTTTCGAATTTCATTCACTTCGTCAAAAGGGAAAAGTAATTTAAGTGTTTCTTCAATAATTATTTCCTGCGCTTCGCCCTGCAACTGAACAGAACCTTGCTCAATTTTTCTGTTTAGCTCGGATACTTTGGTTTTCAGTCCTTCAATCAGTGTATCCTTTTCCTGAATTTTCAGTTCTATTTTTTCGGTTTCACTTTTTACAAATTTCTCTTTTTCTTCTTTCAGACTTTGGGAGAATTTTTTTTCAAATTCAAGTTCAATTTCCTGTTTTTGTGTTTCAATCTGTCTTTTCAGCTTTTCGTTTTCAATCTGATGGAGCATTAATTCCTGATTTTTTTTGTTAAGCTCTTCAAGTTCCTTGTTAGAATGAGCGATTTTAGCAGAAAATTCACTTCTTATTTTATCTTCAATTTGTTTTTCCTGTTTAAAAAGTTCAGATTTCACACCTTTGTTAATCAACTCCTGAACATTCTTTTCGCGGTCAGTAAGGGCTTCATTTTGTTTCTGGAGTTCATTCTGCTTTGCCTGCAGAACTTGTTCGTAAGCAAGTTTTTCTTTCTGAAATTTAACTGATAGCTCGGTTTCAATTTTCTTAAAGAAAAAATCTTCCAATAAAAATTTATGTCCGCAGTTCGGACATTCAACTTGTTTGATATTATCCATATTTATTCTCCCGAAAAATCATTTACCAGCTTCCGCCGAGTTTAACTTTAAGTTCCCAAGCTTTCTGGTTTTTTGATGTAGAAACGTTCAATGCTCTTGAAATCTGTACCACGAAATTATTGAACAACTTGGAATCCGAAGCAAGTGGAAGTGGATATTCAATGCTGATTTCATTATTGGATGTAATATCAGCTACTGTTCCACCAACTTTCCATTTCGCATTTTTAAACATAGGAATTTGTCCTGATAATCTGACCGTAGCACCTTCTAATGTACTCTTGGAATTGTCGTTACCAAGAATTATGTCGGCGCTCTGAATATATCCCGTACCCTGCAGAACGTCCGTCAAAGCGGAAGAAGCAAATGCTGAAGCTGTACTGTAAGCCGTATTTCCTACATCTTTCATATTAAGACTGAACTTACCGCCGCCGCCTGCCATATCATCTTTTGTTTTGCCGAAAAGCAGTAGCATTAAAGCATTCTCACGAATTTTTGATGTATCGCCTGTTGCCTCTTCTTCATTGATTTTGTAAGAGAATTTCACATTCGGTTTGTTCTTAGTGCCTGTAATCTTAAGTTTTACTGTGTAATTCCTGGTTTCGGTCTCTAAGACGGTCTGTCCGCTGTAATCTGCTTGAAGGTCAAGACCCGGATTACTTATAGAGCCTGTGGGGAAATTGATGTTTCCTGATGTATTAAACAATTTTATGAATTTTAGCGTAGAGCCTTCTTTTACGATTATATCTCCTGTTACATTCGGTTCACCGCTACCGCGTTTCATTACATATCGCAGGGGCTGAGTGTTGTCCTGCAGACTTATCCCCGCATTTAACTGCCCTAAGAACGGCATATCCATAGTTACTAAGAAAGTACCGACAATCCTGATATTCAGGTCATAATCCATTAAATCGGAAAAAGAATTTTTGGAATTTGTTTTAACGTGATTATTATTACCGTTTGTCTTCACAGTACTGTCTTCAATAGCTTTTATTACAATTTTATTGCCCTTCATCTGATAGATAAAAGTAGATTTGTGGAGCTGGGAACCTTCTGAACCCGGCATTTTAAGTTCAGCCCATAATACGTTTATATCTCCGCTTAAATAAGGCTCGGACAAAGTGCCATAGAATCTTATCGGACGCCGACCTGTGGAAACAATAAAATCTCCGAACAAATTCGGCATTGACTTTGCTGATGAGGGGCTTAATACTTTTAGTTTATCAGAAGTGAAATTAATGTCTATGTATTCCGGAGTTAAATCTTTAAGGTTAATAGTTCCGTTTATTACAGCCTTACCGTCTTTGTATTCTTCAATTGTGTTTTTTAGTTCAATATTGTTAATAATTATTTGGTCTGTGCTGATATCAAGCTGACCGGAAGCCAGATATTCCAGATTAGTTGCCTGAAGTTTAAAGATAGATGCTATAATATTCACTTTTCCGGTATATTTTATTTTATCGGGCATGTAACCGTTAATACTAAGTGAAGCATTTGCGTTACCGCGTAAATTATCAATTGCAGGTACAAAGGGTGAAAGTAGTTCTAAGGGAAATTTTACCGCCTCTGTTATAATATCAACCGGAGAAGCAGAATGGAATCTGTCTTTTACACCGCCGAGTGCTAAATTTAAAGGTAAAGCACCGATTGTAACATTTAGAACTTTTCCGTCCTTCAAAATTTTCCGATTTATTATTTCTATCTTACCTGTAACGTTTGAATCTTTGTGGAACAACTGTCCTTTCAGTTCGCCTATATAAGAACCTGAAAAATTAATATTTGATATATCCATTGTTGCGGTTATCTCGGGAGTCAGCAGTTTGCCGTTTATTGAAACATTGATTGAATCAATCTTTCCTTTTAAGGTCTCCAGATTCTTTTGGTCAGTTTTTGAAACGAAAAGTGCTAAATCAGGAAGATTGAAATTTCTGAGTTTAAAATTAATGTCTTCAAGTCTGTCGCCTTTGTATTTTCCTGTTACATCAAGGAATTCAAACGTATTTCTTTTTAATGACAAAGAGTTTATATTAATTTCTTCCGGATTAATGCCGATGTTAACGACACCTTTGTTTGTCCATTTTAACGAGTCATTGACAGATACCACTGCGGAATCAAGTAATACAGTATATCCATTAGGTTCGAAATTAATTTTACCGTTAATGAAGAAACCGAGATTTTTATTTAATATTGTTTTTACATTCAGCAGTGCTGTGTTGTTTTCAAGAGATGTTTTAATTGAAGTTTTTTCAATCAACATTTTATTTATGTAAATATCAGATTCAGAGGTAAAATTTAAATTGAAATTTTTCAGAGAAGGCAGTGAATCAATTACAACCATATCAAGAGTTCCGGATATTTTGAAAGGTCTTGCGGATATCTCGGCTTTCGGAGAATCGAATTCAAAATTACTGATATTTATAGAATCAATCTTCAAACGGCTTTCAGTTTTGCTTACGTCGAGACTTAAATCAATAGTACCTACCGAGTGAATTCTGTTTCCTTTAATAAATACAGAAAGCAGGGACAAATCTTTTACATCTGCGTGTACATTAAGATTAACCGGAGCAAAGAGTCCTGTCTTTTTAAATATTTTTTTATTTTGCTGAGTATCATCTTTTTTTATTCTCGGAGTCATAGCAAGAACACGTTCCTGAATATATTCGTCAAAGTACTGAGCCTGTGTTTTAAGTACATTGCTAAGGTCTGAAAAATTATATTTTCCTGTAACTCCAAAACTCAGAAATTCCGAGTTCACTAAAAAACTGCGTCTTTCCCCAGCCTGTTTTTCAATATCAACAGTTAAAGTGAAAGGATTAAGAGCCCTGTCTTCGAAAACGCAATCATCAATTTTTGCTTTCATCGAAGCAACAATGCTGTCAATTGCAAAACCTTCTCCATTAAGAGAAATCGCTCCGTTCAGATATTCGGGTGCATATTTATTTTTCAGAAGTGAGGCAAGGTTCAGTGATTTGAATTTTGTATTAATATCGTAAACGGGTTTTTTCATATTTTGCAGATTAAGAAAACCTTTCAATGAAAATCTTGAAAAATCGGTTTCGGGTAAAGTTGAATAGTTTGTATCCGAGACAGCAGGGAATTTAACAAAAAATGTATCTATTCTTATTATTCCTTTATCTGCGACAGATGCCGAAAGACTGAAATTTCGTATATAATAATTCATAAATTTTGAATCTTTGATTTTGGCTCTGAGTGTAGTTGTCATTTTGTTCAAATCTGTTCCGGCACCATTGAAATCAAAGTTTCCGGTAATCGAACTAACAAAATCATCCCGCTTCAATATTTTTGAGAGATTAACATTTACTAGTTCAAAGTTTCCTTTGTAGGATAAATCCTGCTGAAAACCGAGACTTGCCCAGCCTTTCAGATTTCCTCCGTCAGTATTGACATCGATTTTTGAGTATAGACTGTCGGTTCCTCCCGAAACATCAATACTTTCAATTTTGCTTTTTCTTATTTCAGAAATTGCAGATAAATTTAAATCGGGTAAAATTTCGGAAAGGTCGTTATAATGAACAGTTGAATTTTCAATTTTTGCTTTATAAATTAATTTCGAAGGAGTGGATAAATGACGCAGACCACCTGTTAAAGAGAGAACAGAGTTACCCGTTTCGAGCCTTAGATTTTCAATTTTGATATTATTCAGATTGCCTGAAAATTTTGCTTTTAACTTCGGATTGCCGCCAAACTTAAGTGAAATAGGTAGGAACCTCATAAGGTCCTCAGCACAAATCGGTTCAGCATCTAAAGACAATTCTAAAGGAGAACTGAAAAGTGGTTTTGAGAGACTATCTCCGAAAAAGTTTATAGCGGACATTTTAGCTTTCAGACTCAAATCCGTCTTAGATGTGATAATTCTGAGTGATTCGACCTCAGCATTCGTTGTATCAATCGAAGCATGAAAAGAAAAATCTTTTAATTCAAAACCGGAATTTATTTCTTTGAATTTTAGTGAGACAATGTTTGCCTGAAACTGTTTTTTCTTAGGTCTGATAAAAGCCGATAATTTTAAGTTCATATCCTTAAGATACAAATTATTATAAGCAACATTAGAAGTAGGGGTATATGGTTTCGTTCTGTCAATTACAACTACAGTTGAGTTTTTCAGATTAAATTCTCTTAAGTCTATTTTCCAGTCTGCAGTAGAAACGCTTGTGTCAGGGCTGGGTTTTACTATATGTTCAAAATTCCAGCTACTATCTTTTCCATTGCGGATAAGTTTAATGCGGGGTGAATCAAAAGTCAGGCGTTTCACAAAAACGTGGCTGTTAAACAGTTTTTCAATATCTAAATCCACAAGAATCTGCGGGCATTTCAAAAGTGTATCGTTTGCGGCAGTCAAAACAACATCGTCAATTTCAATTGCACCTTTGAAAGGATTTATTCTTAAGTCGGAAAAATATACTTTACCGACGAGTTCATTGTTTGCAATATTAAGAGCAATACCGGATAACCATTGCCGGAATCCTTTTGTCTGTGAAAGCAGTACAAAAGCTACAGATATTACAATAAAAAATATTATAATTAATAGAACCGTTCTGTAAAAGTATTTGAACAGCCTTCGGGGCAGAGTCTGTCTCGGTTTTTTTACCGTTTCTTTTTCGTCCGGTTTCGATATTTCCTGAGTCTCTTCGGTCACAAAAAATCAATTATTTATTGAAAAAACAATATATCCTAAATAAGATATAATAAAAGATATATAATTAAAAATTATAAAATATCAAATATAAAGACAAAAAAATAATTATCTTTGAAAATTTACAATTTGATTATAATAAAAAGTACAAATGGCAATTAAAGTTTCTTTACGTTTACGGCTCACTTTTTGGTACAGCACAATTGTGGTTCTGTCTCTGACCGCATTTGGAGTATATACTTACATTTCAGTATCAAATAAATTACATTCTAATTTAGATGCTTCATTAGTAAACGTAGCCCTGACACTCGATTATATAATAAAACAAAATACAATCGAATCGCTTAAACCTTCAAAATCTTTATGGAGAACAAAAAGAATAGACGGTGAACCGGATAAATTTGCTTTATTCCGTGAAGATGAGCGCCGCCGCTTTGTAGGACCTCTGCGTCCGGTAAAAAAAGCAAATGTAAAAGAAGCGGAGAAAGACATTGTCTGGTCTGCAATATTCGAACATATTTTGCTTGACCCGAAAAATTACTATATTCAGATTGCCGATACAAATAATCAGATTGTTTGGCGTTCCAGAAACCTGAAGTCCGATTCTCTCCCGGTTCTTATGGTTGAGTCGCAGGGAACTGATTCAACGACTTCAAATAAAAATGATACTGCCAAAAAACTTGCTTACTATCTGCCTTCTGGGGTTGATTCTGTTTTTACAAGTATAAATGTAGATAAGCAGGAAGTGAGGTTGCTTATCAAAAAAACAGAAAATGCCGTTGTTTCCATCGGTTATACGGCAGAAGTAATAGAAAACCAGTTAAAAGATACATTCTTATCTCTTATTCTGGCTTTTCCTTTAATTTTAATTGCTTCGATTTCAGGCGGTATGTTTCTTTCTAAATTTTCCTTAAGACTTGTTGACGAAATAACTCAGTCTGCACACGAAATTACAGCTAAACATCTGAGTAAACGTTTGCCTGAAACGCATATTGATGATGAAATCGGAAGGTTGACACGTACTCTTAACGAAATGATAGAGCGATTAGAAAATTCTTTTGCTCAGATAAAACGCTTTACTTCCGATGCTTCTCACGAACTGAGAACTCCATTGACGATTCTTCGGGGTGAACTCGAAGTTGCATTGCATTCAACCAAAACTGAAGAACAATACGAAGAAATTATTATAAGTGCTTTGGAAGAAGTAGAGCGGCTTTCCAATGTTGTAGAGACTCTTCTGGAGCTTTCCCGTGCTGAGACCGGACAAGTAAAAATGAATTTTGAATTACAGGATTTAGCTAAGCTGATTAATGATATTTCCGAGGATGCCGAAACGCTTTCTGAAAACAGAAATATTAATGTTTTTAAAAATATTGAGCAAAATGTTCTGTGCAAATTCGACTCGGCAAGGATACATCAGGCAGTACTAAATATCGTTGATAATGCTGTCAAATATACTCCCTCCGGCGGGAGCATAACTATAGAACTTAAACAAAGTAAAGATTATTACGAAATCATTGTTTCCGATACCGGTATGGGTATGGACGAAGAAGACCTCAATCATATCTTCGATAGGTTCTACCGCGTTGATAAAGCCCGTTCGAGCGACATTCAGGGTATAGGACTCGGTTTATCTATAGTAAACTGGATTATCGAAGCCCACCGCGGAAAAATTCTTGTAAACAGCAAATTAAACGAAGGTACAGCTTTCACTTTACTTATTCCAAAAAATTTGTAGTAGTTTTTTAATTATAAACATTGCTTTATTAAAGGAAATTCTTTTGACCCCGAATAATCAAATAGATGAAATTACTGATAAAATATCATTCTCTGACGAACTTTCAAAATTGCTCGAAAAAGACAGTTCATCCGTATCCGTAAAACATCTTCACGGTTCGTCAAAGGCTGTTACAATTGCTGCATTATGGAAGTTTCGCAAACAAAATATATTCATAGTTACCGATTCAAAACAATCCGCGGAAACCTGGTACAATGACCTTCAGCTTTATATTTCAATAGATGAACTTGCGTATTTAACAGAACAGAAAGCAGACTTAAAATTCGAAGCACAAAATCTCGATTACTCAAAACTATGGCTTATTGACGGTCTTGCAACTCTGCAAAAGAAAGACCATTCAATTGCTATAGCTACCGCCAATATTTTTGATGTCAATCTTCCTGTAAAAAGCAAATTGGAAAAATCATTAAGGAAAATTAAAATCGGAGAAATTTATAATTACGAAGATTTTATAAACAATCTCGCCTTGAACGGATTCGATAGAAAGGACTTTGTTCTTGCTACGGGCGACCTTGCCGTACGCGGAGGCATAATAGACTTTTTTCCTATAGGCTGTGATAATCCGGTGCGAATTGAATTTTTCGGTGATGAGATTGAATCAATCCGTGAATTCAATCCTCAGTCTCAGCGCAGTATCTGTAATTATGAACAATTTGAATTTATCGGTTCTGTTTTTCAAAACGAGCATTCAGAATTTTTTTCGACAATTTACGATTACATTAGTCCGGATTGCATTTTTGTTTTAGACTCACCCGAAACAATAGAAGCTGAATACGAAAATTTTGAATTGCCTTCACAATACCGAAAAATCAATATCAATAAACTCGGAAATGCGGATATAACCGTAAACTCTTCTCCACAGCCTAAATTCAATAAGTCTGTTCAAAAACTTATAAAAGAAATTGCAAAACTTGTTTATCGAGGTATTCACGTTTACCTTTGTGCTGAAGGGAAAATTCATCTCGAAAGATTAAAAGAGCTTTTTGAAAACAGTCTTGATGTACTCGAAAAAGGTGGCTTCGATGAATCAGAAAGTATCATAAATGACAAAAAGCGGCTATTGAGTTATATTTCATGGCTTGAACAAACACCCGCACAGGGCTTTATTCTCCCTGACTTAAGACTTGCAGTTTTTACCGAGCATGAGATATTCGAGCGATTGAATGTACGTAAACCCGGTAATCAGAAAATATCTTCGGGAGGAATCACATTGCAGGAACTCACTCAACTTAATCTGGGTGATTTCGTAGTACATGCTGATAAAGGTATAGGACGCTTCGACGGTTTCGAAACTGTTGTTCTCGGAGAAACTTCTCAGGATTGTGTCAGATTATCATACGAAGACGGAGACATTTTGTATGTCCATCTGAACTATATTCACAAACTTCAGAAGTATTCGGCTCAGGAAGGTGTTCTGCCAAAGCTTACAAAACTCGGCTCACCTGAATGGCTGAAGAAAAAATCCAGAGCAAAAAAGAAGATTAAGGACATTGCCCGAAATCTGATTCAACTCTATGCTAAACGAAAAATGAGCGAAGGCATTTCTTATCCTGCCGACACAATCTGGCAAAAAGAATTCGAAGCTTCTTTTATTTACGAGGATACTCCCGACCAGGCTCAGACTACATCCGAAATTAAATCGGATATGGAAAAGATTTCTCCGATGGACAGGTTAGTTTGCGGGGATGTTGGATTCGGAAAAACCGAAGTTGCCATTCGTGCCGCTTTCAAAGCCGTGCAGGCAGGTAAGCAGGTTGCTGTTTTAGTTCCAACTACAATTTTAGCTCAACAGCATTTTATGACTTTTACTGACAGATTAGCTGATTATCCCGTTAACATTGATGTAATATCTCGTTTCCGAAGCAAAAAAGAGCAAAAAGAAATTACCGATAAATTGGAAAACTCTCAGATTGATATTTTAATAGGAACACACAGAATACTCAGCAAAGATGTGCTGTTCAGGAAACTCGGTTTGTTAATTATTGACGAAGAGCATCGCTTCGGTGTTAGTGCAAAAGAGAAACTCCGCGAATTATCCTCAACCGTGGACACACTAACATTAACAGCAACTCCGATTCCCCGAACATTGAATTTCTCTCTGATGGGTGCTCGTGATATAAGTGTCATAGAAACAGCACCAAGAAACAGATTGCCGATTTTAACGGAAATTGTCGAATGGAGCGACGACTCGATTAAACACGGAATCATGCACGAAATTGAACGACATGGACAAGTCTTTTTTGTTAGCGATACAATATGGGAACTCGAAAAAATCCAGATGAATCTTCAAATGCTCATGCCTTCTGTACGTTTCGGAATAGCACACGGACAGATGACTTCCACGGAATTGGAACGCACGATGGAAAGATTCATTGAAAAGAAATTCGACGTTTTAATAACAACAAAAATTATTGAATCGGGACTTGACATACCTTCTGCTAACACTATTTTTATAAATAACTCTCAGAATTTCGGTCTGGCG
>Ga0172379_10008685_pt1 | contig 12723 bp, 12 predicted proteins | sample GrowelOW334metaG_FD_119756 | JGI IMG/M metagenome (GOLD analysis project Ga0172379, IMG submission 119756) | Groundwater microbial communities from an aquifer near a municipal landfill in Southern Ontario, Canada - Groundwater well OW334 metaG | ecosystem: Environmental > Aquatic > Deep... | reverse complement strand
TTCAATCCTTCCGACTTACCTTCCTCTTTTTATTCTTTTCATCCCTAAGCTCATTTTACGTACTAATATTATGCTAGCTAGTAGCCGAATAATAAATAGTAATTGGTGCTCAAATGGAACTTATTGTAGCAGAAAAACCTAAGGTTGCAGAAAAAATTGCCTATGCCATATGCGATAAGGTCGAGAGGAAAGCCCTTGGCGGCATATCCTATTATACTGGGATTGCAAGCGGAACCGAAGTTGCCGTAGCCCCAGCAGTCGGCCATATCTATACGTTGGTGGAAAAAAGCAAAGTGCGCGCCTATCCTGCCTTTGACATTGAATGGGTACCTTCGTTCAAGGCTGAAAAGGCTGCAGCCTATACCAAAGCCTACGTTTCGCTTCTGGAATCCCTGGGCAAGAAAGCAAAGATGTTCACTGCTGCCTGCGACTATGATATTGAAGGTTCGCTGATTGGATACAATGTATTCCGGTTTGCCTATGGGAAAAAGGCAGCAGCTAGAATGAAATTTTCTGCCTTGACTACGGAAGATTTGCGAGAAGCCTATGCCGAACGTGGCGAATTGGACTATAACAATGCCTATGCAGGCGAAGCCCGCCACATTCTTGATTGGTATTATGGTATCAACCTTAGCCGGGCGTTGATGGCCGCAATCAAATCCGCAAACCGTTTTAGGGTGATGAGCATCGGGCGCGTCCAAGGGCCGGCATTGAATATTCTTGCCCAGCTTGAAATTCAGATAAAAAATTTTGTGCCTACCCCCTATTGGGAGGTTACTGTTCAAATTAAAGGAATAGAATTCATGCATTCTGAAGGCAGGTTTGAAGATGAAGAACTTGCATCCGCCGCGCTCGATAAGACAAAGAAAGACGGTGCGATTGAGTCTGTTGAAAAGAAAGAGCAAACCATCTTGCCAAATCCGCCATTTGACCTGACTTCGTTGCAGGTTGAAGCCTACAGGGTTTTTGGTTTTGCCCCCGCAAGGACGCTTGAGCTCGCGCAAACGCTTTACGAATCTTCTCTCATTTCCTACCCAAGAACTTCTTCACAAAAGCTTTCATCAAAACTTAACCTTCCGGGAATTGTAAAGAAGCTATCCGAAAATTCTGCCTATTCCAAATCAGCAAATGAAATCCTCTCCAACAAATGGTTCAAGCCGTTCGAGGGCAAGAAAGAGGATCCGGCACATCCGGCAATACATCCGACCGGGCAGTCGCCAGGGAAGCTTGAAGAACAGGAACGCAAGCTCTACGATCTTATTGTAAAGCGGTTCCTTGCGTTGTTCGCGCCATCGGCCAAAAAGGAGCGCACCGCAGTGCTTGTTAATTCAAATGGAGAAAACTATCAGGCAAGCGGAGTGATTACGACAGAAAAAGGCTGGATTGATTTCTACGGAGAATATTACAAGACAGAAGACAAGGAGCTTCCGGAATTTTCAAAAGGAGAGAAAGTTCCGGTTGAAAAGAAAAAGAAAACCAAGAAAGAGACCAAGCCGCCGCGGCGCTATACGGATGCATCCATAATCTCCGAACTCGAAGACAGGCATCTGGGGACAAAGGCAACCCGTTCTACAATCATTGAAACCTTGCATAAGCGCGGCTACATGACTGGAAAATCCATCCAGGTAAGCGATTTTGGGCTTGAAGTAGTCAAGATTCTTGGGAAATACGCCCCGGAAATACTGGACGAGAATATGACTAGAAAGCTTGAAGATGATATGGAATCCATCCAGGATGGGAAGATGGACAAGGACGAAGTTGTCCATGAAGGGAAAGAGATACTGATTCAGATATTGGACAAGTTCAAGAAAAACGAAAATAAAATCGGTACGGAATTGCTCGGTTCTCTCGAAACAACCGAAAAAATGCAAAGCCAGGTTGGCGTCTGCGACAAGTGCGGAGCGCAGCTGAGAATAATAAAAATGCGGATGGGAAAGCAATTCATCGGCTGCGGCGGCTATCCAAATTGCAGGAACGCGTATCCGCTGCCAACGGGCGCGTGGGTAACCCCAACTGGAAAGCCATGCGGGACCTGTGGAAAACCGACCGTAATAGTCAAGATGAAAGGAAGGAACGTTTTCCAGATGTGCGTAGACCCAAAATGCCCGACAAAGGCGGATTGGGGAAAAAAGAAAACTACGGATGCAGCCGTTAAGGCCGAAGCCAATGCAAAAACCGAGGCGAATCCGGCTGCTAAAACTGAGGTTAAACCTGCTGCGTAGGGTGTTTTTGCATGAAAACCATTGACGATTTGGATGTGAAAAGCAGAACGGTCGTTATTAGGGTGGACATTAATTCTCCCGTGGAAAAGGAAAGCGGAAATATAGTGCTTAATCCACGAATTCTTTCCCATGCAAGGACGATAAAAGAACTTAGCCAAAAAGGCGCAAAGGTAGTTGTCATTGCGCACCAGGGCAGGAAAGGCGACGAGGACTTCATGAACCTGAAAGGCCATGCGCAAGTTTTGTCCATGGTCATCAAGCATCCCATTACATTTATTGACGAGCTTGTCGGGCCGAGGGCCAAAGCTGCGATTCAGAGCATGAAAGATGGGGAAGTTGTCCTGCTTGAGAATGTGAGGTTTCTTGAAGATGAAACTGGGGAAAATGTTGAAGAAGCTGCGATTATCAAAGAGATTGCACCGCTTGCAGATTATTTTTTCCTGGATGCGCTTTCGGTTGCGCACAGGGGGCATGCTTCCGTTGTTGGTTTTACTAAAAAAGTCCCGAGCGCAGCTGGTCGCGTATTAAAGGAGGAAATCGATGCGCTTAACCAGATTGTTGACAGCACGGACGTTACCTTTGTTTTCGGCGGCTCAAAGCCGGAAGATTCCATGGGAATAATGAAAAAATGGTTTGAGAAAGGAAAAATAAGGTGCGCGCTTCTTGGCGGAGTAATCGGAGTCCTATTTTTGCATGCGAGCGGGGTAAATGTCGGCAAATCTGAAGAATTTTTAAAATCAAAGGTAAAGCCGGAATATTTCGAAGAAGCAAAATCCATTTTGGCAAAATACAAGGATAAAATTGTGATCCCAGTTGATGTTGGCCTGAATATGGATGGAAAGCGGATCGATTGCGATAGTGGAGATCCGCGGATTGCGGGCGGCGGGGAAATCTTTGACATTGGCCCGAAAACCGCAGCGAAATACAAGGACATACTTTCAAAATCAAAGACAATAATGATTAATGGTCCGATGGGGGTTTACGAAATCGATGAATTTTCCAAGGGTTCCCGCATAGTGCTCGGAACTATTGCGGATTGCACTAATTTTTCCATAGTCGGGGGCGGGCATACGATAACGTCCATCGAAAAATTCCATATTGACAAGAGCAAGTTCAGCTATATTTCGCTTTCAGGAAAAGCGCTGATTGAATATCTAAGCGGAAAAGAGCTGGTTGGGATAAAAGCGCTTAAGGACAGCGCAAAAATCCATTTCTGAATCTGCAATTTTGCTTTGCGTGTTCCCATTATCCGGAATCCGGCCTGTTTGGGACCCAGCCCATTTTCTTTACCCATACCCACGATAGTATTACTGCCAGAATCGTGGATATTGCAAGAAATGCGAGGTACCATCCGGCGTCTGCAGGGGTCATATTAAATGCCGAGTTGCTCATGACTGTTGCAATGGTGTTCGGAACCAATACTGCAGTTCCGATTATGGTCAAGTAGGTTACTACCATGGCCAGCTTGTTATTCAGAATCTGAAGCTGGTTGTTGTAAATGCTCTGCAATACTTCAAGCCCGCTTGCTAAAACTTCGCTAAGGTGCTCGGCAAGGCTAATGTGCGTGTTAATTTCTTCACTTAAAAATCCCATTTGGTTGAGGATTTTTTCATCGTCAGTCAGCAATTCCGGGTCACCGTAGCGCAAGGCGTTTAAAACATCAGCAGTGCTCCATAGCGCACCAAGGTATACTATAAGCGCGTGTTTCATTCCGTATATTTTCGGCCCTAAAATTTCCCTCGGTGTTTTCGGGTCTGCCAGAACTTCGCTTAATTTGTCTCCGTTTTCTTCTATTTCGCGCAGGTGGTCGAAATTCCTGCCGTTGTTTTCATCAAGAATCCTTATCAGTATCCTGGTGAGCTTGTCTGGAGCCGGCTCGTTCATCTTTATTTTTTTTATGAACGTTTCAGCATATCTTCTAAGATGGAAAAATCGTTTTACTTCAGTTCCGTGAAGCGTCATAACCAGGTTGCTTTTTATTAATATCAATAATGGATTAACCCGTACATCGAACCCATTGACAATGACTGCGGGAATCATAAGGCCCATCTCCTTATCATTGTCTATGTATGAGCCTCGTTTATTAGTTAGAAGAGATTCGACCAATTTTCTGCCGAATCCGAATGAATCTGCCACGTCTTCCGCTTCAGTGGCCAGGTCCTTTGCAACAAAATCAACCCAGGATACGCATGAGCTTCCGACCAGCTTGTTGAATTCCGATGGGCGATTGCCTTCCTGCTTTTCTGTTTTCCCGCTTTTTAAGAGTGAAACGCAAAATCCCTGGGATTCAACCGCAAGGATTACAGAATTAGGGTCAGTTTTTATTTTGAGCCTGTTTCCAAGAGTATTTCTTACCATGGACAGTTAAAACGAAGAAAAAGTATAAATAGGTGCCGTTTTTTTGAGGAGGTTTTGCAGATTTTTTTACTGGATTTTGATTTATTTGTCAAACTCACAGCAGATTCTTCATCAAATTCGTCAATTCTATCGAATTTCCGATGCTGTCGTCTGCTGACGACTTATCTCCATTTGCATTGCAAATGTCGACTGCTGAAGAATTTACAATAAATTCTTTACAAACTCATCAAACAAGTATTTTGAATCGTGCGGCCCTGCGCTCGCTTCCGGATGGTATTGCACCGAGAAAATAGGCTTGCTCTCATGGCAAATCCCTTCAATCGTTTTGTCATTGGCATGCTCGTGGGTTATCTCGAATTTCTTTGGCATACTTTTTACTGCAAACCCATGATTTTGGGTAGTTATTACCAATTCGTCCCTTGTTTTGTCCAGAACTGGGTGATTGGAGCCGCGATGGCCGAACTTCAACTTGTACGTATTTCCTCCAAATGCGTGGGCAAGCAATTGGTGCCCAAGGCAAATCCCAAATATCGGGTATTTTTCCAATTCCCTTATTGTTTTGTGAATATGCGTCAATATCGCCGGGTCCCCCGGCCCGTTTGACAAAAGAATTCCGTTCGGCTCGTATTTTTTCACTTCCTCTGCGCTTGCGTTTTCTGGCAATACTACGACTCGCAAATTTCTTTTCACAAGCTCGCGGATTATGCTAGTTTTTACTCCGAAATCTAGAAGGACTACGGTTTGTTTCGCCCCGCCGTCCCCAAAAAAAAGAGGTTTTTTTGTTGAGACTTTTTCCACGAAATTAATCGAGGAGTAATCGAAATCAGCATTTTTGGTCGCTGGTTCGCTATCAGTATACACTATCAGCTTTGCAGGCATTACCCCGTAATTCCGTACCTTCCTTACTATCTCCCGCGTATCAATATCATAAATTCCGGGCTTGTTGTGCTCCACCAAAAATTCATCAATGCTTTTTTTGGCATCCCTGTCTGCATAGAACGAACTCGGCTGCCTTACTACAAATCCTTCTGCCTGAATTTTTTCGCTTTCAAAATCCATTTTGTTTATTCCGTAATTTCCAATAAGCGGATAGGTCATCAATAGGATTTGCCCGGCGTAGCTTGGGTCGGTTAACGCTTCCTGGTAGCCTTGCATTGAGGTTGTGAAAACCAGCTCGCCAACCGTTTCCGTAACTGCGCCAAATCCTTTTCCATGGATTATTGTGCCGTCCTTGAATAAGAGTAATGCTTTTTTTTCTTTTCCCGCTGCCATAGAATCAGGAATATATCATGCTGGCTCTGGATTTAAACCCTATTGTTTTTTCATCACAATCATGCTTTCCCGTGATTTTACTTTTGCTGGCCGTACATCTGCAATCCGCTCAAGCCCGACAACTATTTCGCATTCGAATCCTAATTTTTCTGCCATCTCCCCAATTATTTCGTCCACTAAAATATGCGTTTCGTGGATTACCGAATTCCCGACAACAAAACCTGCAACTCCGTTTGGCTTAAGGATTCGGTGCATTTCTTTCAGGACTAAGTTCATGTCTGAAAAATAAGAACCGACAATAGGGATTTTATCCGCGAATTCCTGCACCTCTGTTGGAAGTTCTCCTTTGTCGTACGCTGAAGAAGTTATGAACGAACGGACGCTCCTGTTGCGGGTTTCCAAGGTTATTCGCTTATCCAACCCAAGCAAACTGAGTTCTAGCCCATAAACCTTAGAATAATCTATATTGTTCAGGTATGGCGGGGAAGTAACAATCAAGTCTGCGCTTTCTGATTCAAAATCCGTTGCCCGCGAATCTCCCAATCGAATGTCAGGGACGGTTCGTTCGATAGCTGGAATCGAGTTTCCGTTTCGTGCCATACTCTTCGCATCCGCAAGCATTGCCTTTACTTTTTTCCTGAAAGCCTCCTTGGTAGGCATCGTTCTTTTTTTCTTGTCTACTTTCAGCACTCCACCATCTTTTATTATGAGAGAAGTTTGTGGCATTATTGAAAGGAGCGCAACCATTAGGAAATTGGCAGCCTTTTCGTTCTCAACCGATTCGAGAGCATTTCGGATTGATAAAAGCGCATTCAAGTTCGAAGGCGGGAAAGCACGCTCGGGCGGGAATAGTTCAAACTGCCAATCAATTTTTTGGTTGCGTTCGGTATTTTTGTTTTCAGTTTTTTCACTCATTTCCGCAATCGCCCGTTCGATTTCCAAAATATCTTCGTTCGAATAGTTCGCGCATTTCACCCGGGAAACGAAAACAGCAAGCGGGGAAGAATCAACCGAAAATCCGTTCATTCCAAGCTCCTTTGCCCTAAGCATGGTTGTTCCTGCGCCGCAAAACGGGTCGTAAACCGAATTGGGATTGGGAATATATCTGTTGATTACATAGTCTACTACCTCTGGAGAAAACGCTTCCTTATAATAGAACCAATTGTAAACCGGCTTGTCCTTGCTCGGGTCGAAAGTAAAATATTTTCCTATTGAAAAATCATTCCGTATATCCATTTGTCATGTCACCGTCAACCTAGGGGCATAATCCTATTGCCCGTTTCGAAAGCTCGTCCGCAATCCCATTCTCTTCCCGCGGTATATGTTCATACTTAATCGCCATCCCTTCGCTTACTTTTACTACTTTTCTTTTCAGTTCCCGCAGGTGGAATTCCTTTACCTTGAATTCATTGCGCAATTGCTTTATTACCAAAAGGCTGTCGCTTCTCAGGGTTATTTCCTTAATCCCGAGCTTCTTCGCTTCCTCCAGCGCTCGGATTACTGCAGTATATTCCGCAATATTGTTCGTCCCGTTTCCGATGGCTTCGCTTATTTCAATTAAAGTTTTTCCATTCTCAGTTATTACTGCCCCGATTCCCATTTTCCCGGGATTTCCAGAGCAGGCGCCATCCGTATTGATAATTGCCATGGGTTTTGATTTGTCATTATGTTTTTATATTCTTACTAGTATTCTTTAAGTTATGAAATCCATACTCATTGAAGATGTTGAAACAATAAAGAAACTGCATAGGATTGGGGCAATTCCGGAAATACTAGAATCAATTGAGATCCATCCATTGCTGGCTGCCTATTTAGAGGAAAAAGGGGTTCTTGATAAAAAAGGCTACTTGAAGATGGCTAAAAAGGCAGACAAATTAGCAGAAGATAAACTGGCCGTAGTCCGTCATCTTTGGAACCATGGCTACGTTTGCAGGTTCAACATTGAAGGCGACGATTACATCCGCGTCCACAGGAAAGGAGTCCGCCCGGGAGAGGACAGGACTAATTATGTTCTGAAAGTAATCCCTAAAAAATGGAAAACCAATCTCCCTGAAATAGTGGAGTCGATGGATTTTGCAGGAAAATTAAGGAAAGAACTGATTTATGCCCGTGTTGAAGATGAAAAAGTCCAATTCTTCCGGGTTGGAAGGACTACGTTTGAGTAAAATTTCAGAATAATTCGGTCAGTCCCTTGGTTCCTGCATAACAAACATTATCTTTCCATGTTCAAAACTAAATGGTCCACGTTCCGGGTCGCACGTTAAGAAAGTGGTTTTGTAATCTATTTTTTCACTAAACTGCCCGCCCATTGCCCTAAAAACTCCTGCAAAGAGCCAGAGCAATTCTACATCCGTTGCCATTCTGGTTGTTTTTGTATCTGTGGGTGAAGCGTAAACCATGTCTGCGCATCGGTCGCTGGGAACCTTTACAGCCTCCACCCTTTCGAATCCAAAAAACCGTTTGTCAATAAGCGCGTAGGCAATGACTACTGCTTTTTCATGCAACGCGCAATCTGCAAATTTCTTTCCCTTAAGATATTCCCATGCCGCTTCGTTTACGATTCTTCGGATTTCCCGGTGGTGGGTTTTCTTTATTGTTCCCAAATCACATTCTTGGTAAAAATGAGGGCATTCTGTTGTTGGCTTGTGAGGGTTGAACTGCGTTCTTCTATGGCAGAAACGTCTCGTTTTATCTGCATCCGGGGGAAGAACGTAAGCTCGGGTCGAGGGAGCCGGGTGTTGGAGCATAAAATTCATCTTTGTTGGTTTGGATTTGGTCTTTTTATCATGAGGACCGGTGGAACGTAATCCTGTTCAGGAGGCAAAAGCAGCATTTCCCTTGCAGTAACTGGAAGCGTTCCGAATTGATTGGCTGAATTTGTTAGCGGGTACGTACCGAACGGAACTGGCGTAACCCAAGGCAATTGCGGCATTCCGCTTCCTATTCCCATGGTCGACATAGGTATGGGGGTTGAGCAGAATGGCATATTCGTATCCATCTCCCCGAATTCTCCCGGTGGCCTTACGTTCATTATTAATTTTCCGTCTTTCTTTTCAAAAACCATCCGGTAATCTGAAACCGGAAGGATGTAGCAAGTTCCGATATCTGCTGAAAAAAATATCCTGTTTCTTGGCGGGATTGCAAACCCGTTCATTTCCTTGATGCCCCATTCATAAATTATTCCGGAATTTGCGATTGCAATTATTCTCATACTGTCTTTATTGCCGTTCATTCCGTGTTCATATTCGTCCCCTTCATGGACTTCCCAGGCAAATCCGTTTGTATGCGGCGTTTGTTTTTCGGATTTTGTTCCGGTTTTCGGTTCGCTTTCCATCGGGGCTTGCATTTGAACTATTGGGATATTTTTCTGTTTCGGAGGCTTTCCTTGCGCATCTGCTGGCCAGAGCATTAATCCGGCTGCCAGTATTGCCGCGCCGATAAACCTGTTTCTCCTGTTTGCGAAAAAATTAGACGGAGAGCCGAACTTATGGGACATTGGAAATCAACTAAAAATGAAAAAAATTATTTTTAATCTCTCCAGCACCTGTTTGCACCGGTTTCATTTGGGTTGCAATCCAAGGTTCCGGAAGCCCGTACTGATGTAGGTTTCGCGCCTTCTTTCGGCTGCTGTCCTGGTTTCCATTGTACATCTTCTATCGGGTCTGTTCGAGTTACGGAAACAGAAAGGGTTCCGCTCGGATTCAAAGTTGCCAATACAGAATATCCAATCCCGGTTTTTGTCAATTCGTCATATCTTGCATAGGTTAAACTAGTTTGAGTAGTTAAAGTTCCCATGTCGTCGGTTTCTGTGTGCGTGACTCTTAGCATAGTTCCATTCAAATTTTTGGAAGATATTTCTATGGTTGCGCCATCTTCAAATTCTATTTTGTCTCCGACTACGATAGCACCGAGTTCTCCCTGGTCTAATCCGTATCGTCTGCCGCCCATTAAAAATGTCGTTGGGGTCAGTTTTGCTGCTTCGTTTCCAGTTTCACTCACACTCGTTACGAATAGTCCATCCCCGACCTCTACTCTTGCTCCCCCACCGCCAATCCTTCCACCTGTTGCATCATCAACGGGTTTGCTATTCCCTGGTTCTATTACCCCTCTTCCGAAGTCAACAAAACCATTTCCAAGCCCAAATTCTTTTCTTTCTTGGTCAGTCGGAAGCCTTGTTACGCAACTTTCTGTCCGTTCACATTCCAATATTTTTCCAGCCCGTGCGCCCCCATCCAATCTTGCAGGTTCAATTTGTAAAATCTCAGCCCTATTTGCTTGCGTAATTTCTTTTCCTCTGTAAGTTTCAGGAACATCCGGTCCCGCACATTTCGCTAATCCAAAAGCCGCAACAACTGCAATCGCTCCAACTGCCAATTTCCTTCCAATAGAACTAGATTTGTGAGTCATAAAATTACCATAATTTATAGTGTAGAGTAATGTTTAAAAATAGCGATAGCTAGGATGGTAAAGAAAATAAATAAAATAAGAAAAAATAATAAAAAAAGATTGAATGCACTCGCTTCGCTCGTTAGGTACTTATTGCCTCCCGAACGTAGTGAGGGAAGCGAGCCCGTCACTAAGTAAAAACAAAGACTAGGGCGACTGTGACTACTAAGCATTAACTTAGCAAGTCACTCCATGAATTCTTCTGCTTTTGGCGGGTCTGGCTTGTCCCCCTTCCTCTCTCTCGTCTGCCTTACAATCTTGGCAACAAGCTCTTTCGGGACAAATGCATAACCAGCATATTCAGGATACCAAATTGCCCTTCCTTGCGTAACTCCTCGCAATTCGTTCGCAAAACCAAACATTTCAGCAACCGGAATAATCGTGGTAATCGAAGCGTTTTCTCCTTCCTGCTCCATGCTTACTAGCGTACCTCTTTTTCCGTTGGTTAAATTGATTACGTTTCCGGCATAATCCTGCAAGGTTTGTATCAATATTTTCTGCCTTGGTTCCATCAAAGTGTCCCCTGCAAAAAGCAATCCTGCATAAACTGCGCGTTTGGCAGTCGGAATCATTTGCGCCGGGCCTCGGTGTATATTGTCTTCGTGCAGTGTTGCATCTTTAATTCGGACAACAACTCCATGCACTTTTTCCTTTGCAAGCGGGCCCTGGTTCATTGCTTCTTCGAAACCTTGGATTACCAATTCCTGGACTTCGTTCAAGTATTGGACACCTTTGGTTGAATCGATAAGCATGTTGCCGCGGTAAATATCCCAAACTTTTTTGGCATCTTCCCTTTCGATTCCGAGCTCAACAAGCTTTTCAACATTTTCCTTTCCTTTTGGCTGGCCTTCCTTGACTTCGCCCTCGTCTATCGCCTTGAATAATTCCTCGGACATTGGCTCAACCATTATCTTGATTTTGTTGTGCTTGTTCGGGGATTTTCCTTCAACAGGCCCTGCGCTTCCAAGTATGGTTTCCTTGTAAACGACAATGGGCGGAGAAGTTACAATGTTGATTTTCTTTTCGTTCTTAATCTTATACTCGACAATTTCCAAGTGGAGCTCGCCCATGCCTGAAATCAGGTGCTCGCCCGTTTCCTGGTTTAACTCTACCTTCAATGTCGGGTCTTCTTTCGATATGCCTCGTAGCGCTTCAATCAATTTTGCCAAATCCTTGCTTTCCTTTGCTTCAATCGACTTGGTCATGACTGGCGCGGAGTAGTGCTTAATCTGTTCGAACGGCTCGATGATGTCCGTGCTTACGGTTTCACCGACATACATATCCTTCAGGCCGACAAGCGCTCCGATATTCCCTGCGCTTATCCGTTCACAGGTAATTCGGTCCGGACCCATGTAGATGCCGACTTGCTGGACTTTTCCATAGGCTTTCTTTGAATGAATATACAATTGGTCTCCTTTCTTTGCGCTTCCGGAAAACAATCGAGCAACCCCGACTTCTCCAGCGTGTTCATCATAGACGACACCAAAGCAAACCCCGATAGTTTTTGCGCTTGCATCGCATTTTATCATGCCCTGGCCTTCCGGCGTGGTTATATCCCCTTTCCATAAAACAGGAATACGATAAATCTGCGCGTGTTTCGGGTTCGGCAAATGAAGAATTATCATTTCCAAAAGCACTTCGTCCAAAGGTGATTTTTCCACCAGGTATTTGTGGTCGCCGTTGCTGCACCTTTCGTGCATTTCCTTGAACGAGATATTGAATTTTTTCATTGAAGTTGCGCTCAATGCCCATTTGTTGAATGCGGTTCCGAATGCAATGTTTCCTTTCATCGGGTCAATTGACCATTCGTCCTTTTTGTCAGGCGGGCTGTTCGCTTCTATGATTTTGTTGAGCGTCATGATTATTTTCAAAAGCCTCTGTTGCATTGCGTTTGCATCCAATTTCAATTCGTTAATCAATCGGTCTATCTTGTTGATGAAAATTACTGGCTTTGCCCTTTCCTTTAATGCTTGTCGCAATACGGTTTCTGTCTGCGGCATTACGCCTTCGACAGAATCTACTACGAGAACGACCCCATCAACCGCTCTCATCGCCCTTGTTACGTGGCCGCCGAAATCTACGTGGCCAGGGGTATCAATCAAGTTAATTAGGAAATCCTTTCCGTTGAAAGTGAAACCGAGTGAAATGTTTGCCGCCTTAATCGTAATTCCTCTTGCCTGTTCCTGTTCATCGAAATCCATCATTCTCTGTTCGCCTGCAAGTTCTTTTGAAATTAGTCCTGCCCTAGCTACAAGAGAATCAGTGAGCGTAGTTTTTCCGTGGTCAACGTGCGCAACAATAGCGACGTTCCTAATTTGTTCCAATCCATCCATCAATCTTTGGACTTCTTCAACAACTACTTCCTTTCGTACCATGATTTTCACCTAATCCAGTAAATCTAATTGAAAATAAAAAAGAAAAATAA
>Ga0172379_10008684_pt1 | contig 12724 bp, 26 predicted proteins | sample GrowelOW334metaG_FD_119756 | JGI IMG/M metagenome (GOLD analysis project Ga0172379, IMG submission 119756) | Groundwater microbial communities from an aquifer near a municipal landfill in Southern Ontario, Canada - Groundwater well OW334 metaG | ecosystem: Environmental > Aquatic > Deep... | reverse complement strand
CGATGCTGGCTAGTGCCACCAAGTCGAAAAACTGGAAATGCACGAGACCGATGTCGACTGACGTTGGCTCGAAACACTCCTTTCGTAGCAAGTCAAAGTTGAGACCAAGTACTCAGCCGGTCAGTCTAGTCCAGTCATCAATTGCCAGGATGACCGCGTCGTTCACGTACATCGGACCGTCGTTCCACGACGCGATCTTAGCTCGACGAATCTGGGATGGAGTGTGAGTTTTCCTCCTCCCACTCCTTCTCCGCCCGCCCGATCGCCCGTTCCTGACTGAGGATGTAGAGCCGGCACGCCTCGCGGATGACCTCGCCGATAGTCCTTCCTGTGAGGTGAGCGAGTCGGTCCAGAGCCCGACGGTCCGACTCCTCAACGCGAGCCGTCAGAACGACCTTTGGAGCGCCTCTTTTCCCCCATCCGATGCCACCCATTCTTCCCTCCAAGTCGCATACGAATGTAAAACATCATTACACACGAAACTGTCCGTATGCGTTTTCCGCATACGCTCATCTTGCCAGAAAACCGCGCCAGATGCTACTCTCTAAGTATGGCAGGGACGACGACGGAGCCGACTGTCCAGACGGACGAGGACCGCGAAGAGGCAGAGCGCGACCGACGGCATTTCGTCGCCAAGAAGTTGATGGAGGAGAACTCCATTCGATGCGGCCAGCTCGTCGCGTTGACCTGCCAGCGGATCATGAGAGGAGCGTCGGACCTGGATCCGTGCGTACTGGCCACCGCCTCGCTCGTCGCCACTCAGGGTCTGGGCAATCTGGCGAAGGTCTTCCCCGTCTTCTTCCCCGCCCGCGCGGACAGCCGGCGGCGTCCGACCAAGATCGTGCTCGAACTGGTCGATGCCGTGCGACCCGACGCGCCCCCGGAGGTCGCGGGCGCCCCCGCTCCGGAGGGTCAGGATGGCGCGGAGCCGGTCGAGGAGTCGGACAACCTGCCGGCCCCGACCGAAGCCTACGAGCCGACGAAGAGCGGCGCGGTCGACCTTCTGAGCGGGATGTTCGAGGACGATGAGGAGGAGTGAGCGGGGTCGGATGATTATTCCGACTAGCAGGAGACTCCTCGCTTCAACCGAAGCCTTCTGGCTCTGTTGTTGATGATGCTCAGCGCTCTATTGCACGTCAGACAAATCCTCTTGTTCGCAATGATACCTGACATGGTGAGATTGCCTGGAACAAGCTCGTGGCCTCTTGGACAGTGCGTCTTGGCCCTGTTGTAGGCGATGAACGTCTCCCCCCTCACCACGTTCGTATAGGCCGACACGCACTGGATGTGAGATGGCCTGAGACACTTGCGGTTGCGACAAAGATGGTCGATAACCAGGCCTGTGGGGATCGAATGGGCGGCGAAATGATGCGACAGTCGATGGACCTTGAACATCTTGCGTTCAGGATGGCTGCTTGACAGGGGGCTGAAGACCCCGTATCCATCACTGTCCATGGCCGCCGTCCATTCCCAGCACTGGCCGATGGGGGTGTCGTTTCCGGCGAAGTTCACTTTCGCCACGAACCTTTGTCGCCACGCAAGCGGAAGCCTCATCGCGAAATCTTCGGGGGTGAGGAGTTTGCTTAGAAGGTCGGGGTGGAGTAGACTGATACGGATCACGAGTTCCTCCTTGTGGTCCATTGGTCCGGGCGCTTGCAGGCGCCGCGGACCTTCCCATTGTACCACGATTCTTGATTCAATTCCAGGGGGTGATCCCAACGCCCGACTCGTCGAGTAAGCTTCTGAAGGTGCCAGTCACCTCTCCGCAGAAACAGTTCCTTCTTTCTCCCGCCAAGTACTCGCTGATGTTGGGCGGTTGACTACGGGTCCGCGAAGTCGACCGGGCTTCAGATCAAGTCGTGCTACCGCGCGCTCCAGAACCCTGGCGTTCAGGGGATGATCGTCGCTTCCGACTTCCCTCGACTGTCGCGCGACGTGATCCCCGGACTCCTCGAGTGGCTCGACCGGTTCGAGATCGACGTCGAGTGGATCAAGCCGTCGGTGCCAGGCGCTCACTCGAGGGCGATGCTTCTGGGCAAGGGGTGGTTGAACTCAATCATCCACGTTGGGTCGGCTGACTCTCCCGACTCGTTGAAGGGGCCGAACCTAGGGTGGCTTGCGGTCGAAGAGGCCACGCTCCTCCCCCGGTTTATCCCCGGCCGGCAAGAGCCGCTCTGGGTCGTGCTCTTCTCGCGACTTCGCGTTCCGGGCGCGTCGAACACTGCGGACCTGTCAGGTACTCCAGAAGGACGCCAGTGCTGGATCTGTGACCCGGGTAGGTTCGAGACGGCGCCCACCGACATTCGCCAGATGGCAGCCTGGCAGCGCGACTACCGCGTGATCCGGGCGAGCACAGGAAGCAACGTCTTTCTCCCGTCGACCTACGAGCAGGACCTCAGAAACAGCCTGGATCCATCGCAGGTTAGGGAGAAGATCGACGGGTACTCGTCGGCGCGAGTCGGTGGAAGCGCATATTACGCCTTCGATAGGACCAAGAACGTCGTACGGATCAAGTACGACCCGTTGCGTGGTGAGATTCGGGTCGGTTTGGATTTCAATATCAATCCGATGTCGGCAATCCTCGCCCAGTTCCACGCGGGGAAGATCCTCGTGTTCGACGAGATCAGCCTCCCGGACAGCAACACGCCGGCTATGGCCCGCGAGCTCATCCGGAGGCTCGAGGCGCTCCACCTGAGGCCGGCGGCGGTCGAGGTCTACCCGGACGCGTCAGGCCGGGCACGGCAGACGTGCGGGGATAGCGACTTCAACGTGCTGCGATCGGCGGGGTTCACGCGGATCAAGAGCCCACCGGCGAACGGCCGGGTACGGGACCGGCTGCTGGCCGTGAACGGGGCGCTCTACCATCTCCGGCTCCTGATCGATCCACGATGTGCCGGGCTGATCCGTGACCTGGTCAACGTGACGGTCGACGCGGCGGGAGAGATCGTCAAGACGAAGGCGAACTTGACACATTTGAGCGATGCGCTGGGATATCCGGCCGTCCGACTGTTACCGGTCCGGAGACATGCGGCATAGCGCTCTACTCCCCCGTCTCCCGATGCCCCGCCCCACACTCCTCGCATAGCCTGCCCCCCACCTTCGCCGGTCGGTTGCACAGCCCGGAGGTCCCCGCGCACGTCAGGCAGGCGCACCGCTCCCGGTCGATGTCCGGGGGGATCACCCGGTCGGTCCAGTAGGGAGCGAGGTCGAGGGCGGAGCTCCACCCGGAAAAACCATCGCGGCGGCGAGTCGCCATGTCGCACCTCCAAAAGCAGGGTAGCACGTCGTGAAAGAAAATGGCCAGCCATTATGGTAGACTGGGGCGATGAGCTCGAGATCGGAGCGGAGCGTGTCCCTTCACCGGGACGTTCATAGGCGGGTCGCGGCGCTTGCCCAGGGGTGGGGGCTGTCGTTCTCGACGGTGGTCAACCTACTGCTGAGGAGAGTGACGGTGGTGGACGTGGAGTCTCCACGGGTGGACGAACTCGACGTGGTGCGGATTGGGCGACCACGGAAGGATGGACGATGACCACGTGCTGGGTCGTGATGGGCGAACAGGACTTCACTGACCGCGAGACTTCCATCCACCGATGGGTGGTATCTGCCCACTCCACGAAGGAAGAGGCCGAATGGCAGTCAGAAATCCTAACACTGGACGCAAAGATTCGAGGCTACCTCCGAATCCATTCTGAGGTCTGGGGCGCTGCTGAGCATCCATTAGTCAGAGATCCGATGATCGATCCTCACTTTCCTGACGGAATGCCGTCGTCGTCGTACTGGCCCACCTATTCCGTGGTCGAGATCCCGTTCGGGACGGTGTTCACTCCGCCGGAATACCCGACGGAAGAAGAGGATGGGTTGGGGTAGATGTCGAAGTTCTGGGACGACGACGTAACAGCATCCACGATCGAGGACCTCCTGGGCCGTGGCAAGTACCGGTCGCCGGCCTCCGACTTCCTTCACCGCCACTTCGAGAGCAATCAGTCACTCTCCGTCCGGGTGACAACCAACACGTCAGCCGCGTCCATCCTCGAGATGGGTCCCGGGCTGCTCGTTGGGTTCGCGACGATCATCCAAGGACCGATCACCCTCAAGGCCGACATCTTCACCGGGGAATCTCGAGTCGGGATTTTGCGTCCCGCGTTCAGGGTCGCCCCGCGGGCGGGCTGGAGCATCGACGATTCCGGGGTCTGGGTCAACGTCTGCCAGACTGTCGCCCAGATCATCCTCGACATGGCAGTCCAGGAGAGGGCCAGGACACCCCCGCCTCCCCCTCCAGGAGCAACGAGGAGCGCCCCGGACGGTCTCCCCTGGTCCGCGTTAGGTCTGGACGGCCCAGTCGAACGTGGAGCAGCCTCCGCCGCCTTCCGGGCCAAGGCCAAGCAGGTACACCCCGACGTGGCGAAGGGGGACGGCCAGGCGATGCGGGAGCTGCTCGCGGCGTGGGAGAGGATCAAGCAGGCGAAGGGGTGGAGGTAGGGCTCTCCTGACCGGCCCGGAGCTTCCGGCACTCCTCGTGAGTCGCGACGCACCAGGGGTCCAGTGCGGGGTCGCCCACCATCGACTCGCGGAAGAGCTCCTCCGTCCGACCTCCCGTGACGAACCTTCGCCAGAGCGTTCGGTACCGCTGACGGACGCTGCGGCGGTATCGGTCGAGATGGTGGCCGTTCATCGCGTTCCTTGAAAACGCAATCAGTTGCACCCCTGTCCTGTCCTGAGTAGTCGGAGCGCTGGAGGTTGGACTGGGAGTCGAACCAAGACGGTGCCATCGATGCAGTTTCCGTCGTCGTCAAGGCCGATCTGGCCGCCGCCCTCCACTTCGACGATCTCCCATGACCGCCTCTCGACCGACCGGTGGTTCGCGCGGACGGACTCAACCGTCCGATTGTGGACCTCTTCCACGTCGGGCAGCGAGACGTCGATACCGCCCGACCGGATCAGCCCATGAGCGACTCCGTGGCAGTGGGAACACAGCCACATCAGGTAGCGCAACCCCACGCCGTCCCACTTATTGGGAATGACGTGGTGGCAGTCGATCGGCATCGGAGCAGATCTGGGCAATCCACAAGATTCACATTCAACGGGCGTCTCCTGGGCCTTCTTTTTCCTCAGCATCTTCCATCTGTTGGAGACCATGAACTTCGCGCGTCTCTTGACGGTGGCCTGCTCTATCGATGCGTCGTAGTCGACGAGATTTGCCATCCATCGATCGACGGTTTTTCCCGCCACGAGCTCTGACCACTTGGATGCGGGAGGGGTGCCGTCTACCTGGGAAAACGTGAACGCCCCGTCGACTCCGAACTGAACGTCGATCCACCCGCGTTTCGACAGGTCGGTCAACGCACTGCGGACGGTATCCGTTCCGATCCTGCAGTCGATCGATAGCTGCCAGACCGAAAACGTCCGGTCCGGCGACGAGGTGAGGATGAGCCAGATCTTCAGTGAGGTGGCGTTGATGGTGCGGAGTTCGTGGAAAATGGCACGTTCTCGTGAATGCACGGAAGGTCCTCCCGGTTTTTAGGCCGTCTCAACCATCTACCGCTCCTCCGGACCGAATCCGGACCCGGCCCGGACCCCTCAGAGCGAGGTGGTGGCTTCCCTCCGATCCTCGTCGGGAAAAGCCCCCCCTCCCCCCAGCGGCGCGGCTGCGGAGTCGGGAGGCTAATCCTGACGAGAGACGGGAGGCCGTCCGGCACGCTCTGGCTGCACAGGCTAACTACGGATTCCAGGCCGTAGGCCCCAGGTACAGAGCCGCCTATCACGTCGGGGCTGGTCTTGACCGGCCAGCAGGCGCCCCACTCTGCCAAGCCGTAGTTCTGCCGGGATGAGTGCGAGACTCTTCGGGGTGAGTTCGGGCCTGGCGACCGAAGTCTAGCAAAATGGGCGGTGAGGCGTCAAGTGGGGAGAAAAGAGAACCGTCGGGCGTTAAGACTGCCAGGCCCTGACGCCACGACGGATGGGGAACACCCGAAGTATACCCGAAGGTATCCCCGGTGTCAACCTTGCTGGACAGCAAAAACCCCCGGCCTTTCGACCAGGGGTCTCGTCGCCGATCGGGCCAGACTGTTGCAACAGGTCCATCCGTCCCCCATCCCCTCACGAGGACTCTTGACGGGCCCGATCCGCTCTCGCTGGCCGGCCCCCGGGACAACTCCAGAGGCCGAGCCCGCTCACCCCTACGGCTGTCGTCGAATGGGGCTCGCTGGCGATGGGGAGAGGATATCAGGGCGTGAGAGGGGTGTCAAGCGTTCGACGCGGGAACACGCGGGCGGATATCATCGATCGTCGCGGTACCCGCACCACCCGCAGATGGTGCACCCTGGAGGGTGGATACATCCTACGATCGATCCGTTCGGGTGGCACTCAGCACAGAGGTGAACGGAGTGGACGACCTCGACGGAGCGGGATCCTGGAGTAGGGATCACCGCGGTCATCTTCGACTCGAGGAGCCGGTGGCACCGCGCGCAGTGGGCGTCGAGCTTGCCGATGACGGTCACTGGGGGCCCTCGCAGTCCTCGCACTTCTCCACCACGATCGGGTTCCCTTCCTTCTGCGCGTCGATCGTGAACGAGAGCATCCGCCCGCAGCGGAGGCAGGGGGTGGCGAAGGTGGTGCAGTAGGGGACGGGACCTTTCACAGACACGGGCTACCCTCCCTTTGGTTTCGGTATGGCCTGCATCCGGCGCAGACGCCTGCCATGTTTTCCATCTCGTACAGTCCGCTCCACGGGATCTCGCCCGGTTTAAGTGGTCCGCCGACTTGGCGCCAGTTCGTGGCGAACAGCCGTCCGCACATCCTACACTTTGGTGGAAAGTGTGCGTAGAGAACGCGTCCTTCTTCGCACGGGCCGCCGCATAGGTCGCAGAAGTCGTCGCGGGTCATTGCCCGCCTTTCATCTGGATGACGATCAACCCCGACCTCTTCCCTATCGTGACCTTCTGCTTGTCTTTCATGTTGGGGAAGATCACCGTCTTCGGCCCGTCGTCGTCGGGTTCGGGCTGCAACGGGTTGAACCACGCGCACCCAAACGCCGACCCGTAGACGACGTCCGTGTCCCACGCATACGCGTAGTCGGTGGTCTGTGAGTCACTCCAAGGCCATGGCCATCCCTGGTCAGGGGTTGTCCCGTCGTCGCGATCAGCGAGCTCCTTCTGCACCTTCGCCCGCCATTCGGACTCGGTGCATGGTGCGAAGAACCCAGGAGTGTCGAACCCGCTGGGATGCCCGTCCCAGGCCACAGACCCAATCCATTCAGCCATCTCTCCCCGACCCACGTAGAAATCAGCCCTAGTTCCCATCTGTGTACTCCTCGATGATGTTGTCCTCGACACGCGAGATGCTCTCCTGGATGTCGAGGAGGCCGGCTGGGACCTCGAAAGCCCTCCGTATGAGCTCGTTGTGCTCCTTGGTGAGGGAGCAGTAGGATGATGGCTCCTGCTCGAGCAGTCGCGGGTCGATGAAGATCAGGCTATCCATCTTGCGCACCTCAAACCGGCGCCAGTTCATCTTCATCTTTGACCATCGACGGTCGCGACATCGGAGTCGCTTCGCGGCTCGTCGGCGGTCCCACTTGGCGGCGCTCATTCGTACTCCCACGCTGCAAGTCCGCAGCGAGGGCACCACAACGTCGTGTCGTCGTCTTCCGCCAACAACTCCGTCACGTCGCCCCTCCAGCCGCACACCGGTTCCTGGCACCGGACCTTGATCTTGTGCATCTTCCACGGTGGAGTAGGCTTGCCCTGGTTTGACCACCCGTCAGCGCCCAGCGGCTTCGCGTTTGGCCCTGCGCTCATCGCCCTCCCCCTTCCGTCCAGATCCCCACCTCCGCGCTGTAGTGGCGCTCATCCCGCTGGCGGTCACGCACGTCGTCAGGGTCCTCTTGCTCTCGACGGGGGTGGGTCGCCACGCACCCAGGGCAGACCTCGCACCCACAGCCCTTGGCCGTCACTGTCAAGATCCCCCACGCTCCGCAGTGAGCGCATTCGACGGCACAGTCGAGGCACAAGCAGTCGCCAGCTGGCGTCTCGACCGTGCGTTGTGCGCGGACCGTCTTCCCGCAGTAGCTACACGCGATCATTGCGCACCCCCTCGTGGGACTGTTCCGTCGAGGGGACGTGATTGGATTCGGCCAGCAGGTCCACGAGGTCACAGTGGAGGCTGGCGTAGTCTCCGAAAAGGTCTCCACGATCGCCGGCCATGTGCCTGGCGGTCGCGGCCGCGTGGAGCGCTACCAGTCGGATCAGGAGTTTGTGGGCTTCGTCGTGGGTCATGTCGTTCCTCCAGTCGTCCTAATTAGTCTACTCGAAATATCCGCAGTATGTCAACGGATATCTTGACTGGGAGCGGGCCGCCTGTTAATATCTTAACAGATGGCGTTGAAAAGTATCACAGTCCTTCGGCTCCTGGTCGATGCGGACGGTCGGAGCGGTGCACAGTGGGCCGCGCTCCTGGGAGCGTCGCCCGCGATGTGGTCGATGATGCTCCGTGGACGCCGACGAGTGAGTCGCGAGCAGGCGAAGACGCTGGCTAAAGCGCTCTGCTGTGGACTGGCGACGATCTGGGAGGGTGAATGATTCCAAAGACCCACGTCCCCCGCCCCGGCGAGTCCGGTCGGATGGGACTCTCTGAATGCGGGAGGCTTGCGACGTTCCCCACCCCCGATCACAAGTGGATCCGCAGGGACGTGCGGACTGGAGCCTGGCACTATTGCGCTGACTGCCGGCGGGAGATGGGACTGATGAGGGGGTCCGTGCGTGCGTCCAAATGAACAGCGAGTGAAGGCCCTGTCCCTCCTCCGCGAGGTAGTCGAGAGGCTGGAACACGGGAAGCTGACGTGGCCGTTTCAGCAGCAACTTACCGCGTTCCTCGATGAAGCCATACCGAAACCTCCGACGTGCGGGTGGTGTCCCCGCCCGGTGACGAGGTCCTCCGGAGGTCGACGATGGCTTCGGACGTGCGGGTCGGCGGAGTGTCTGGAGAAGGCGGCGAAGGCCGCGACGAAGACGTGGCGAGCGAACAGAGGAACGTCACCAACCAGGAGCGGCAGATGAAACAGTCGATCGTCTGGGTCATTAGCGGGAAGGCCGCGTCGGGCAAGGACACCGTGGGAAAGATGATCGCGGAGTCGGTCAGCCGGCGGCCAGGAGTGTTGACCGTCCGTCACTACTCGTTCGCGGCCCGGCTCAAGCAGATCGAGTCCGACATCTGGGGCCGATCCGGGGGGGAGTACGCGGACAAAGCGGCCCGCCGTGGCCGATACGTCGCGCTGGGCGCGGCGGTCCGCGCGATCGACGAGGATGCCTGGGCGCGGATCGTCTACAATCAGATCATCGCGGACAAGCCCGACCACGCGACCATCACCGACTGCCGGTACCGCAACGAGTTGTCGATGTTCGTCGCATCCTCAGCGCTCTACGGGATCCCGGTCCGGGTCGAGGCGCTGGAGTCAGTGAGGGCGGAGCGGATGGCGGCCCGGGGTACGTCGTGGTCGGAGTACGAGCCGTTCGCCGGCCACGTCAGCGAGTGCGAGATGGACAACCAGGTGGCCCTCCGCCCGTGGTCGGTGGTCGTCAACGATGGGACGGACGATCAATTGCGGGAGACCGTCGAGCGGTTTGTGGCCAACTCGCTGGAGGTGCCGTTCTGATGTCGTCGATGATCGCAGGCCGTCGCGCTCCCGACATCGACCCAGACTGGCAGCCGCTCGCCGAAGTGGCCCGCAGGTTCAAGGTGTCGACCGCGCACGTCCGCCGGCTGTGTCTCCTGCACAGGGTGGACTGGATGCGAGGGACTGACCGCGTTGGAGACCGGTCGCCCATCTTCATCTCCTGCCGGTCGATGGAGCGGAGGGCCACGAAGAGGCGGGAGGAAGAGTATGACCCCTCCTGCTGTTGAGCTAGTCCGTGCGTGGGTTGTGGAGCGTCCGGATGGACACCTCCGACTAATGGTCTGCGGGCTCGTCAACGGACGCGAACGCGATGCGATGTTGATGAGCAGCGAGCGCCAATCAGGAGAGGCTGTCTACTCGAGAGTGGCGATCCTGGACGCGCACAGGCAGCTTAGAAGGCAGATCGCGAGGAGGGCGAGATGATCCTCCGACCAAAGTTTCATCAGTGGCGAGGAAACCCGTTCGCTCATGCGTGCGACGGCCTCGAGTTCGTCGCTCCAGCAGACGTGCAGGTCGAAGCCATTGACGCGATTGACCGCTTCGTGTTCCGACCCGTTAGACTACCAGATTTGTTCGTCGTGGATCGTCGGCTCATCGAAGAGGTCGATGCGAAAGGGGACGGTCCAGCTTGACCCCACGGATTCGCGGCACGATAAATCGGGTCTCGATCGAACTGGGGATCGTGACGATCGGAGGCACGCTCTACCTGGCGACGCCTCCGACCGCAGCGACCGCCTACGACTGGGTGGGTCGTGAGGTGACCGCCCGCGTTGTGGGTCGGATCGTGGACCAGATCGAACTGACAGACGAAGAGAAGGAAAAGGAGGGCGTCGATGGGCAGGCTGGCGAGAGCGAATGCGACGCGGCAGGCGAAGGCGAGATCTGAGGTAGAGCAGGGTCAGGCCACGACTTTGGACCGGTGCGAGTGTGGCGATGATCACACGGACGGCTCGATCCACGTGGAGGCTGAGGACGCGCCGGCCAGGCATTCACCTCCGGCAGCTTCGCCCACCACGTGGAAGGTCGGACACATGACTGTGAGGGTGGATCGCCGGTGATCACTGTCGCCATCCTCCCCGCCCCGATGTCCGGGTGCGCCGCCTATCGTCTGTTCTTCCCGCTCTTGGAACTCCAGCGTCGAGGCGAGATCAAACTGCTGTGCTCGATCGCCTACCACGCCCCGGACGGCCAGACGCGGCTGCAACCGGTCGGCAACCTTCCGTTCGATGTGATCGAGAAGGCGTCAGGTTACGGCCAGTTCGCGCTCTCCGACGAAGATATCGAGACGGCCGACGTGGTCGTCCTCCAGAAGTCCGGCGGGCTCAAGACTGGCGCGGAGAACGAGTCGGGACTGTTGGAGACCGTTGAGCGACTGGGGCGTCGCAAGTTCGTCTATGAGGTCGACGATGATCTGGAGAGCATCACGAAGCTCAACCCGTGCTACATCGAGGAGCTCCAACACAATCCCGGGTTCATCGCCCGGATGCGGGCGCTCGCCAGCCGCTGTCGACTCGTGACGTGCACCACCTCGTACCTCGCCAACCGGATGACGAAGATCAACCCTGAGGTGCGGGTGGTGCCGAATGGCGTGGACCTAGACGCGTGGCGGCCGGAGGGGTGGACGAGGCCGACCGCTGACGGCCGACGTCTCCGTTGTGGATGGCTCGCTTCTCGCAACCACGTGGAGGACGCTCAGTTGCTGGTCCGTCCGTTGAAGCGGATCGCGGCCAAGTTCCCCGACGTGACGTTCGTCCTGGGGGGCGGATTTTTTCCGTGCCTCAAGGACGCCCTGGGCGACCGCCTCGAGTATCACGGCGGGGTCTCGATGACGGAGTACCCAGCGTTCGCCCGGTCGCTCCGGCTCGACATTGGACTGGCGCCGCTCGCCGACTCCGTGTTCGCGAGGTCGAAGTCGGCCCTCCGGTGGATCGAGTACACCGCGATGGGGATCCCGACCGTGGCGAGCGATGTCGAGCCCTACCGTCAGGCGATCGGACTCGTCGACCGTGCGGGGTGGCTCGTCAATTCGACGGGTGACTGGATCGAAGCGCTTGCCCACGCAATCACCGACGCTTCCGCGCGCGTGGCTGCGGTCGACGCTTCCGACCAACTCGTCCGAAAGTGGTACACAGTGCAGTTCGCCGCAGACCGATGGTTGGAAGTGATTCGGGAGGTTGTCTCGTGATCCCTCCCGCCCCGGTCGTCTGGGTCCTGCTCGTCGTATCGATCGTCGTTCTCGTTCTCGCGTGGCCACGCCGGCCGTGATATCCTGTTGGTGACTGGAGGCGCTCAGTGTCGAACGTTCGCGTGATACTGGATGAAGAGGTTGACGAGCTCATCGACGTGCTGATGGTCTGCGCCGACCAGTTCACGAACATCGGCGACCGGGAGAACGCCGGCCGGTGTCGCCGATTGGCTCGTACGATCCGGGACCAGAAGGACGCCCAGATCGATAGGGAGCGGCGGGCGCGAGACCAGGAGCGAGCCGACACTATCGAGAAGGTGCCTGACCCTCAACGGTGCGTGACGCCACTCTCTCCAACCGCACCTCTACTCAGTCGACCCATTGAGGTGACGGTGGAGGCGCAGCAGAACATCGCATCCTTCTACTCCACCGGAGCCAAGATGGGGCCCGTCACGGAGGAGCGCGCGCCCGTTTCAGTCCAGGCTGAGTCTCCCCCGACTCCGCCCCAGATCAAGACGAAGGTCCCCCCTCCGCCACCTCCCATTCCTGTCGTCAAGATCCCAGTCGATCAATGGCCACGAAACGCGGACGGTGTGACGCGGGTGATGGTCCAGGCTGGCATCGGCGACATCGCGTGGCTCTACCAGAAGATCCACGGACTGGCTCACCGATGGTGCTCTCCAGTCGAGCTGATCGTGGCTGGCGACCTCCCGCACCGCGCCCAGGAGTTTATCGAGTTGCTCCCCGGGGTCAGATTCGGAGGGTACGGCGAGTTCACGTCTGACGAGGTGATCGCCGCTATCGCCGAAAAGCCACTCCCGATGACGATGGACGAGATGCGAGGGCTGACCCTCCCGATCAGCGTAAACGGT
>Ga0172379_10008683_pt1 | contig 12726 bp, 12 predicted proteins | sample GrowelOW334metaG_FD_119756 | JGI IMG/M metagenome (GOLD analysis project Ga0172379, IMG submission 119756) | Groundwater microbial communities from an aquifer near a municipal landfill in Southern Ontario, Canada - Groundwater well OW334 metaG | ecosystem: Environmental > Aquatic > Deep... | reverse complement strand
TCGGCCACTTTGGACATTGAATACGTTTTTACGGCTATCTCGCGCGATCTTTCGCCCATACTGACGGCCAGACTCCTGTCGGCGATAAATTTCCGGAGGCACTCTTTTATTTCCTGCCGGTTGAACGGGTCGAAAAGATACCCATTCTCCCCCTCTATCACCGCCTCCCTGGCCCCGCCGACGCGGCTGGCCAGAATGGCGAGGCCGCAGGACATAGCCTCCAGCATGGAATTCGAGAGTCCCTCCGCGATCGAGGGCAGTATAAAAATATCCGACGCCCGGTAATAAGGCAGCAGGTCCTTTTGCATGCCGGCAAGCGTCACGCTTTCGCGCAGGCCCAGACTGGCTACGGCCTTCCTTATGGACTCCTCTTCCGGGCCTGAGCCTACTATTATCAAACGTATCCGGGGTTTAGCCAGCTCTTCGGAAAATATCTCGGCCCAGAGCTCCACGAATTCCCGTATCCGTTTCTTGGGATCAAGCCGGCCGACGAACAGAACGATCGGGGTATTATCCAGCCCCAGCGTTGTCTTAGCCTTTATCTTCTCCTGGTAAAGGAGCGGGGTGTACTTCAGCGTATCCACTCCGTTCCGGAACCGGATAAGCCGCAGGCCGCCGAACTCCGGCGCGCTTTTCAGCCAGTCGAACACCTCTCCGTTAAGGACCATCAGGCGCGGGCGGGCGAAACGGAAAAAGGCCAGTTTCAGGCGGCCAGGTATGGTCTTCCGGGAAAGGGTGATCTCGTTCTGCGCCTTGCCGTCGGCCAGCTTCACCAGCGTTCGCTTCCCGGTGAATTTCCCGGCCAGCAGCGCGGCGACGGCGTGCGAAGAGGCCAGATGCACATGAACGACGTCGTAATCCGCCGTATGCTTCAGCAGATAAAGGAAACTTTTGACCATGAACCAGGCGGAGTTCAGCGCCCCGGAGCCGGCCGCCGACAGCCGTACTACGCGTACGCCGTGCAGCATTTCCTCCGCTGCGGTATTTTTCAGCCGCCGCGTCAGCACCACCACCTTCAGACCGCGCGAGACCAGCGAGCGGGACAGTTCCAGCGCCTGCTTTTCCGCCCCGCCTATGGCGGGATGGAAACTCTGGATCAGCATGAGCACGGATCTTATCTTTTCTCCGCTCATTACGACCGCCCGGCGCGGGCTTTACCGGAAAATTGCGCCCAGACCTGTCCCACCGACTGGCCCATCTGGTACACGAATACGAGGCCGATCACGGTGACAAGGACGTAGCTTACGATATGAATGAAGGTGGCGTAGGCGAAAGCCGTCTCCCCGCTCACTCCCCACAGCCCGGCTACCTTGGCGATCGCGAACTCAAAATTCCCGAACCCGCCCGGGACGCCGGGAATGGACGCGACAGCCGCCACGCTGCCCAGCAGGACCATGCATTTATAGCCGGTCAGCGCGCTCCCTATGCCGAAAGCGGCGGCGACTATGTAGAAATTCAGCGCATCCAGCACCCACTGGAACACGGCCAGCGCCAGTATGGCGGCCGCTTTTCCCGGCGAGTGGAAAGCCCGCACGCCGAGAGCCAGGTGCTCCAGGCCCCTGGTCAACCGGGGGAATTTCCTGAAAAATCCGGAAAAAAAGTGGTGGCTGATGATCTCATCCAGAAAGACCAGCATGAGAAGGGCTGTCAGAAGGCTTCCGAAAAACACCCAGAAATATCCCCCATAGCTGAGCACCCCGCCCGTAATACCGCCGAACCTGGCCGCCAGCGCGACTAAAATAACCAGCACTATTATGTCCAAAGCCCGCTCGACCAGAATAGTGGCGAACACCGTCATGACCGGAATGCCGAAAAGCCCCGCGCCGAAAGTACCGCGCATGATCTCTCCGAGCCGCAGCGGCAGAACGTTGTTGAGCGCCAGACCGGCGGTCTCAAGCCGGAAAGCGTCCCATAAACGCACCGGGCCGGCCGGATCGAGCAGAAGCTTCCACCGGAGCCCCCTGAAGACCAGCTCCGCCAGCACCACAAAAGCGTAAGGGATAAGAAACCGCAGATCGACGCTGGAATAAATTCCCGCAAGTTTCCCGAAATCCACGTTCCTGAACGCGAGATACAGAAGCCCCGCGCTGATCAGCAGGCCGGCGACGATAGAGACTTTTGTTTTCATAAATACACTCTCAATTAAGCAGGTGCTCCCTGGAGCGGGTGACAGGGGAACCGGGCAAACGTCCCGGTCCCCTGGCCAGGCCCCGCACTTTTGGCCCCGCCGCCTAAGCTGATCAATGCAAACTAAAACCGATCGACCTAGGCTATGAGCCATAAGTGCGGGGCAGGACCCGTGAACCCTGCTCCTGCGCCCCCCTACGCCGCACCTATGCTCTTCAGGAACGCGTCCTCTTTCGCCGGGCGGCCCAGGAATTTTTCCACCTGTCCGGCTTCGTCATAGCTCCTGCCCGGCGCCAGTATCAGCTCGCGGTAGCGGGCGCCTGTAACGGCGTCCATTATGCCGTTCGCCTCGAACACCGAGAACAGGTCGGCCGCGATGAGTTCCGACCAGAGATAGCTGTAGTAGCCGGCCTCATAGCCGCCCATAAGATGCCCGAAACTGGCCTGCGGATGCGTCCCCGCGCTCATCGGCATCAGGGCGATCTTTTTCATCAATTTCTCGTAGACTTTGGTGGTATCCACTTTCCCTTTGGCGGTATGGTATTTCAGGTCCAGAACGCTGAAATGGATCTGCCTGAGGTAAGCGAGGCCCGAATCCATATTCTTGGTATCGATCAGCTTCCGGATCAGCGCGTCCGGCAATTTTTCCTCCGGCTTTTTGTAATGTCCCGAGACCTGTTTCAGCACTTCGCCGGAATAGGCCCAGTTCTCCAGCATCTTGGACGGCACCTCCACGAAGTCCCGGGAAACGCTGGTGCCGGAAAACTTGCCGTACTTGGCCGTGGTGAAGATATTGTGGGTCACATGCCCGAACTCGTGGAAGAGGGTCACCACATTATCGAACGGCATCAGCGACGGGCGGTCCTCGGAAGGCGGCGGAAAATTGGCGACAATGGCCGCGGCCGGCCTGACGTAGGCCCCCTCCGCCGTTTCGCGTCCGCCGCGAATACCGAAGCACGCGGCGTGCTTATACTTCCCGTCCCTCGGGAACAGGTCGAAGTAAAAATACGCGGCCACGGAGTTATCGGCGTTCCGTACTTCGTAGGCGCGCACGTCCTTATGCCACACCGGCAGGTCGGCCGGCACGAACTTTATCCCGAACACGCGGCCGAATATTCCGAACATGCCGCCGATGACGGTTTCCAGCGGGAAATACTCCTTGATCTTTTCATGGTCAAGGGAATATTTTTCTTTTTTGAGCAGATTGTTATAGTACCGGAACTCCCAGACTTTCAGGCCCTTCTCCTCTCCGCCGGTCCGCTTGTTCTTCAGCTTGACCCGCTGGCGCAGTTCCGCGCGGCCTTTTTTCCTGAGCCGGGCCATGGTGCGTTCCAGAAAAGCCAGCACATTGCCGCTGTTCTTCGCCATGCGGTCGTCCAGCACGTAATCGGCGAAAGTGGCATAGCCGATGAGTTTGGCGATCTTGCGGCGCAGCGCTATGGCGTCCTCCATGATCTTCACATTTTCGGCCGCGCAGCGGTTGCTGTACATCGCCTCCAGTTTCTCGCGCGCCGCGCCCGATTCCGCGTTATCCATGAACGGCACGTAGTCCGGATAGTTCATCGTGACCGTGTATTTCCCGTCCGGGGTCCGCTTAAGGCGGTTCACGTAATCTTCAGGCAGGCCGTTCAGCTCTTCCCGCGAGACCGCCAGGGTATCGTTGACCTCGCGCAGGTTCTTGGAGAACCGGAGTTCCAGCTCGACCAGCTCCTTGAGCAGTTTTTTTACCTTGTTTTTTTTGCGCGGCTCCAGCCCCAGTCCGGTTTTTTTAAAATCCAGCAGGATCTTCTCCAGAAGCCGCTTCTCCACTTCGCCCATTTTTTCGCCGCGGGCGGCGTACGCGTTGAGAGCGCCGAAGATGTCCTCGCGCGTCATAATATCTATCGAATACTGGCTGACTTTCAGTTCCAGCTCCTGCGCCGCCTTGCGCACGTCCGCGTTATCGGAGACATAAGCCATAACTATCGGTATATGCACGGTCTCCCCGAATTCGTTCATGGCGCGCTCGAACGCCAGAACGGTGTTTGCAAAAGAGCGTTTATCCGCGGGAATGCCGGCCAGACTTTTCGCGGCCGCCTCAAAGTCGCCGATGGCTTTCTCGCCGGCGGCTTTTATACTTTCCGGTGTGCAGTCAAAAACGGGCGCTTCGTTGTTCACAGGTCATTCCTCTTATTTTTTATGTTTATGGCTTTTACGACATTAGGCGGCACCAGCCTTGAGACGTCTCCGGCAAAATGGGCTATGTCCCGGACCACGCTGGAAGACAGATAGGAATAGCGCTGGCGCGGCATGAAAAAAACTGTTTCGATGTCGCGGTAAAGCGTACGATTTATCCCGGCCACCTGGAACTCATGTTCCAGGTCCGATATGGCCCGCAGGCCTCTTACCACCACCTTGGTGCGTTTGCGCCGGACATAATCCACCAGCAGCCCCTCAAAACAGTCCACCGTCACGTTCCGCCGGCCTTTCAGCGCCGCTTTGAGCATACCTACGCGCTCCTCAACGGTAAACATCGGGGTCTTAACGCTGTTGACGAACACACTGACTATAAGGTGATCGAAGATCTTGGACGCCCGGCCTATTATGTCCAGATGTCCGAAGGTCACGGGATCGAAGCTGCCGGGATAAACGGCTATTTTCTTTTTCATACGGTCTCCTGTCCAAATTATACAAAAATGCGCCGGAGACGGCGGGGCCAAAGCGACAGGACGCTGTCGGGGGCGCCTGCTATGCTGTTATCATGGAACTTGAAGAAAAAATAAGCATACTGGCCGAAAGCGCCAAGTACGATGCCTCCTGCTCCTCCAGCGGCTCCGGCCGCGCGAGACGCGGCTTCACCGGCGCCGCGCAGATGAGCGGCGTCTGCCACAGCTGGACGGCCGACGGCCGCTGCGTCTCGCTGCTGAAAATACTGATGACGAACAGCTGCATCTACGACTGCGCCTATTGCGTGAACAGGCGGTCCAACGACATACCGCGCGCCATGCTTACCCCGGATGAACTGGCCGGCCTCGCCTTTGAATTTTATAAGCGGAACTATATAGAAGGACTTTTTCTCAGTTCCGGCGTCATCATCAGCCCGGATCATACCATGGAGCTGATGCTCCGTACGGTAAAAAAGCTGCGCCACGAGTTGAGGTTCGCCGGCTATATTCACATGAAGATAATCCCCGGCGCGTCCCGCGCGCTGATAGACCAGGCCGGCCTCTGGGCCGACAGGGTGAGCGTCAACATAGAACTGCCCAGCGAAACCAGCCTGCGTCTGCTCGCGCCCGGGAAATCCAGGGAAACGGTAATGCGGCCCATGCGCTATCTGGCCGAGAACATCGCGGAGGCCCGGGCCGGACGCGGGGCCGCGCACCCGGCGCAACCCTACGCTCCGGCGGGACAGAGCACCCAGCTCATCATAGGCGCCTCCCCGGAAAGCGATCTGACGATAATGAAATTAAGCGAGGCGCTTTACGACAAACTGGGACTGAAACGGGTTTACTATTCCGCCTTCATCCCGACGGCGAAAGACCTCCGCCTGCCGGCCATAGCCGAGCCCCCACTGCTGCGCGAACACAGGCTTTACCAGGCCGACTGGCTGTTGCGTTTCTACGGGTTCAGGGCCGATGAACTTCTGAACGAAAAACATCCAAGCCTGGACCCGGTCTTCGACCCTAAAACGGCCTGGGCCCTGAACAATCTCCATTTCTTCCCACTGGAAGTGAACACCGCACAGTACGAGGAACTCCTGCGTACTCCGGGTATAGGGGTAACTTCGGCCAGGCGCATAATAAGGGCGCGCAGGACGGCGGGACTTAAACTCGAGGAGCTGAAAAAATTGGGGGTGGTCATGAAGCGGGCGGCCTACTTCGTCACGGCGGACGGGAAATACGCCGGGTCAAAACGCGGTAACGCAGAAGACATCAGGGTCAAACTCCTAGGGCACGAAGATCCGAACGGACAATTGGAGTTATTCTCTGAAAAACAGCTGATAAAGAACAGCCTGGCCGAGACCGTGACAGGACAACTGTAGGCGGCGCCGCCGCGGCGCCCGCCATAGGCCATAAGCCGGAACAGAAAATCAGCATGCGGACTTACATTTACGACAAAACTTTTAAAGGCTTCCTGTCGGCGGCCGCCCTGGCCCTGAAAACCGCGGGCCCTGCGCTCATAACCTCCGACCGGGGTTTCGAGGCGGACCTGTTCACCGAACTGACAGAGACGGAAACGGACCCGGCCGGGGCCGCCGGGCTTTTCCGCCGCATAGGCGCGCGCGGCTCATCCGCGTCCCGGCGCCACATCTGGCGGGCCTTTCTATCAGAGGCCGAAGGCGCCGAAACGGCCCTTTTCGAATACATACGGCTGATCCTGAAAAAGGGCCCGGCAGCGGACGATATGCTGGCCGACGACAGGGTCAAGCGGGTGCATGATCTCTCCGGGAAAACCGCCGGCGAAGCCGAAAGGTTCAAGGGGTTCGCGCGTTTCAAAGAGCTGGCGGACAAAACCCTCTACGCCCGGATCGAACCCGGCCACAATATCCTGCCGCTGATAGCGCCGCATTTCGCGGCCCGCCTGGGGCCGTTCAACTGGGTGCTGCACGACGCCGGAAGGTGCACGGCGGCCCTTCACACCGGCGGAAAACTTTCCTACGCCGCTGTCGACGCCGTAAACATCCGGGAAACGGACAATGAGATCTCGCTGCAAAAACTTTGGAAGCAGTTCTTCAAGGCCGTCGCCATACAGGAACGACTGAATCCTAAGCTGCAGAGGCAGTTCGTCCCCCTGAAATACAGAAAAAACCTCACCGAATTCGATCCCTGAGTTACACCCTGTTCCGGAACTCACCGATCCCGAATCCCGCATCCCGCGTCCCGCACAGAAAAGATTGAACAGCCGGGGAAAAAGGTGATAAGATTATCCCATGAAAATTTTTATCCTCGCCTCCGCATTTCTGCTGACGACTTCGGCCGTATCGGCCGCGCCGACGGCGGAAGCGCAACTCATACCTTTTCGCTCGGGGACCAAAATGGGCTACACTGACAAAACGAAAAAGGTTCTTATACGGCCCCGCTATGATTTCGCCTGGCCGTTCAGCGAAGGCCGGGCCATGGTCCTGACAAAAGGCAGATACGGCTTTATAGACCCCGCCGGGAAAGAGGTAATAAAACCGGCCTATCGGTCCGCCGGGGAGTTTCGCGAGGGCCTGGCGCCGGTGGAACTGAAAAGCGTCTGGGGCTATATCAAAAGGGACGGCGGCACGGCCATTCCTTTTGAATACGAGAAAGCCCTGCAGCCCAGCGAAGGCCGGGCCGCGGCCAAAAAAGACGGACGCTGGGGGCTTATAGACCTCGCCTCCGGGCAGTTTACCCCCACCAGATACGACGAAATATTCCAGTTCAGCGAAGGTCTGGCGCGGGTCAAGGCGGACGGCCTTTACGGTTACATAGATAAAGCCGGCGTGGGGATCGTTCCGCCCGTATACGACGAGGCATTCCCCTTCCAGGGCGGGTTCGCCACGGCGCGCCTGCGGCTGCAATACGGTTTTATAAATAAGGGAACCGGGATCTTCAAGGCCAGAGACTTTTTCAACATCGGACCGATAAACGAAGGACTGGCGCCCGCCGAGATACAGGAAGGAGCTTCGGGCCGCTGCGGCTACATCAACCAGGCCGGTATCGAACAACTGCCGTTTTCCTGGTTCATGTGCGCTTCTTTCAGCGAGGGACTGGCTCCTGTGCTGAAATCCATAAAAGGCAAATGGGGATTTATCGATAAAACCGGAAACGAAGTGGTGCCGTTCAAGTACGACGAAGTCTCCTCTTTCATGAACGGCCTGGCGAAGGTGGTCCGGGACAACAAGGCTTTCTACATCGACACGCGCGGCGTGGAGTACATAAACACCCCGGCAAAAAGGTAGACGCTACCTTTTCTGAGATTACGGTTTTCCGGCGAATTCGATGGCGAGACCGTCCGGATCTGCGATCATGAACATCGCGAAATCCTGGCGCAGTTCCCTGTATTCCATGAGCATCGGCACTTTTGCGGCTTTCAAAGCTTCATACGACGCTTTTATGGAAGAGGTACGGAAACAGACGGAAACCTGGGCTTTTTTCAAATCCGGCTTCTGGGCTTCGTGCCCTCCTTCAAGATGAATCGTAACCCCTGTTTTATCGTCCCCGGCCTGAAGCAACTGGCCGGAACCGAAATTTTTACCCATTTTCATGCCAAGCGTGCCGGTATAGAACTCTATGGATCTTTTCAGATCGCTTGCACATAAAACGACCACATTCAACCCCTCTATTTGAACCGTACTCATGGTGATGCTCCTTACTTACCGTGTTTTTCCCGTTCTCCCGGCACAATTGCCGTGACAAGGGCGGCCGAGTTCAGCATTAATCACATTATCGCTTTCTCATTTTTATGGCGCCGGGCGCGCAGACGTCCACGCACAGACCGCAGCCGTAACATTTCGTCTGGTCTATTTTCAAAACCCCGTCCACGACCTTTCTCGCCCCGAAATAGCAGAGATCCACGCATTCGCCGCAGGCCGCGCATAAAGCCATGTCGGTAGCTTCAACGCTCGGTCCCGCCACATTAACCGCGTCCGGTTTTCCCGGGATATAATCACAGCAGCACGGGCAGCAGAAACAGACCGCCACCGCTTTTCCATCGTCGTTTATATACGGCCTCGACACCAGTTTTTCCGTTTTGGCGAGTTCAAGGAGTTCCATCATGGCTTTCCTGTCGATAGGCCCTCGGTTATGCGGGGTGGAAGTGGACTTTTCCGAAAAGCCAAGGCAGACCCTGGTGCCTTTTTTGCATTTATTCCCTTTTTCCTCCCTGCAGATGCAGTCGCTGAGCCAGAAAGTTTCCTGGTCAGGCAATACTTTTTTCACCTCTTCCATCGTCCAGACAACATGTCCCATAACATTCTCCTTGCCACGTCTGAAAAAAGGTAGCGTCTACCTTTTTCAACCTTTTCAGACCTACAGAGTGCCCGCCTTTTTCTCAAGCTGTTTTTTAAGGATCTCGCCGAAGGTGCCGAGATTCTGCGTCTCCGCCTTGAACGTAAAAAGGGGACGGTTCTTAATATCTTAATATCCACCGACTTCGGCGCGGCCTTTTGGGCATAGGCACAAAGATGATGCGTTTTAATTGTAACCGCGTTCAGAAGTCGGTTTACGAATCCGGGAATAGCTGGCCAGGTGAGATATATTCGCCGGTTTTTAATAATAACTTGCGCCTTCCGTTACTCATTGTTGTTAAGCAAAACCGTTCTGTTTCAGCAGAGAGATCCCACGACACTTATTAAGATATTAAGAACCGTCCCCTAACTACTTTAGCCCGGCCAAACCGGGTTCTGCGGCTTCACCGGCGGGATCATGAATAGCTCAAGGGTATTGCCCATCGGGTCTTTTGTCGTCAATCCCCAGAAAGAATTCTGCCGCCACTCAGGCTCTTTCTTTAACAGCGGCGAACCGGCTTTTTGCAGCCGAAGAAAAACTTCTTTGAACTCTGCCTCGGCCAGTTCGATACTGAACGAAGTAACATTAGCGGCACCGCCCTTGTAGCCGGGCTGCCACGCCCATTCTTTCTGCACCGGCAGTTCGTAATCGCCCTTGAAAAACATCAGATCCACGCCCGCCGAAACGACCAATCCTCCGACGCCTTCGGTTTTTAATTTCAATATTTCCCCGTAGTATTTTTGCATGGCCGCGACATCATTGCACATTAAAAAAACGCATTTCAATCCGCTTTTGCTCATTTTTTCCTCCATCTGTTTTTTTCGCTCTCCCGCAGCCTGCTGGACCACCCCGGCCGCCTTTAACGCCTTAACAGATTCCGCAGCATAAGTTCTAACGTCCGCACAACAAAAAATCGCCGCAACCATAGCAACAAACAACGCCATTTTCATAATACTTGCTCCCATTTGTAAACTTCAAAAGACAGCATCGCCGTTTAAAGACTACGGTTTTCCGGCGAACTGGAGAACATTGCCTGACGGGTCCTCGAACTGGAATCCGGCGAATTTTCCGTTGAAATCGCCGTACTTCATGATAATTTTCACATCCGCCTTTTCCAGTTTTTCAAGGGCCGCTTTCACGCCCTCTTCGGCGTTAAAACATAAGGCCGCATGCGGGAATTTTACTCCCGCCCCCTGCCGAGGCTCCCGGCCACCCTCCACATACAAAGTCAGGTTCGCTCCCTTCGCATTGAGCAAAACTCCGGGAGGCATGGCCACTCCTTTTTCAAAACCCAACTTCCCGCAATAAAAGGCGACAGCAGCCTCCAAGTCCGTCGCATATATACCGACGACATTCAAACCATTAATCTTAATCATAGACATGATACGCCTCCTGTACAGGTTTCCTTTGCAAACATACCCTTCACCTTTAGTGAGCAGGCTATCCCAATACTTCCCACCCGGGAATTCGCCCCCCTTTTCCTTCATGGCTGATACGGTTTTTTCGATGTTTTCCACGCGAAAAATCAAAAACAGAATCGGTTTCTCCACTATAATGAATCGGATTCAGGACATTTCCACCACATTAATCAGGTTCCCCGCAGGGTCGCGGAACCAAAGATTATGTTTCCCAGGACTATTTTCGTCAATACGGAAGCTGACCACTTTTCCCTGCCCGGTTTCTACGCGTTTTTTCACTTCCGCGATGTCATCAGTCTCAAATTGCAGACAGATCTCGCTCTCCGAATCGGGTTTGGGCTCCCAGGAGACCACATAGCAGGAGTAAGGGGCTGGACCAAGGACCGTAAAATCGGGGGTGACCTGTTTTGAGTCCAAGCCCAATGACTGATAAAAGGCGGCTGTCTTACCGTTCGCCGCCGCTTTTGTGTTTATCGCAACGTTTTTGGTGAACCGTATTTTCATTATCTCTTTCTCATTTTTATGGCGCCGGGAGCGCAGACGTCCACGCACAGGCCGCAGCCGTAACACTTGGACTGGTCTATTTTCAAAACCCCGTCCACGACCTTTCTCGCCCCGAAATAGCAGAGATCCACGCACGCGCCGCAGGCGGCGCATAAAGCCATGTCGGTAGCTTCAATACTCGGTCCCGCCACATTAACCGCGTCCGGTTTTCCTGGAATATAATCACAGCAGCACGGACAGCAGAAGCAGACCGCCACCGCTTTCCCCTCGTCGTCTATAAACGGTCTCGGCACGAGTTTTTCCGTTTTGGCGAATTCGAGCAGTTCCTTCATAGCTTTACTGTTGATGGGCCCCCGGTTGTGAGGAGTGGAAGTGGCCCTTTCCGAAAAACCCAGACAAACCCGCGTGCCTTTCTTGCATTTATTCCCTTTTTCCTCCCTGCAGATGCAGTCGCTGATCCAGAAAGTTTCCTGGTCAGGCAATACTTTTTTCACCTCTTCCATCGTCCAGACAACATGTCCCATAATATTTTCCTTGAACCCGCGCTTCATATCCGAAACATCACATGCGAACTTATCGGTCAGGATTTAGCGTCAGACCCGGACAGTGTATTGGAATAGAGTTCGAGCACATTTCCGTTCGGGTCAGCGAACTGGGAGCAGAATCCCGCTCCGGGGCCGAGCTCATAGGGCGCTTTCAGTATTTTCCCGCCATGCTTCACCACGGCCTCAAGGGTCCGACTGATGTCGGGAACGGTTATCGAGAATCCAATGCCGTGCGAATTTACGGTCAGCCCCTGGTCAAGCCCCCCGCTGATATTGCCGGCCTTGAACACCCAGAACGTCTTGCTATATTCCGAGACCGAGAAACCGAACACCTCGCTGAAAAAACTCTTCGCCGCCCGCAGGTCCGGAGCGGGAACGGTTAGCCACTCAATTTTACATGGTTCCACGTGTGTTACCCTCCATCCCGGTTTTTTGCCGCGGCAGGATCACCCCCCGGCAATTTATGCGCCCGGATACCCAGCTTTCTTCTCCAACTGTTTTTTAAGGATCTCGCCGAAGGTGCCGAGATTCTGCGTCTCCGCCTTGTCCTGTTTTTGATAACTTTCCAGGACCGCCGCGTCCTCTTCGGCCTCCCGGGCCGCGTCAGCGGGTATCAGTGAGATCTTTTTGTTCTCCAGGTCGACGGATTCCACTTTCACCTCTATGGTCTGGCCCACCTTCACCACCTCGTCCGGGTGCTGAAGTTTTCTCTCCCCGCCGCCCAGCCGCGAAATATGAATAAGCCCGTCCACCCCTTCGCCCAGCGTCACGAAAGCCCCGAACGGCGCGAGCCGCGAGATCGTCCCGGTGTGATATGAACGGGGAGGCCATTTTTCCGCGGCCGTATCCCAGGGATTCGGCAGGATGTCCTTCAGGCTGAACGAGATCCTGTTATTGGCCCAGTCCAGTTTCTTGATCAGTACCTCAACGGCCTGGCCGACCGAAAGCGCATCGCTTACTTTTTCCGTCCGGCCCCAGGCGAGCTCGGAGACCGGCAGCAGCCCCTCGACTCCGCCGATATCCACGAACGCGCCGAACTTCTGTATGGAAGTGACGGTTCCCTTCACTATGGCCCCCTCTTCCAAAATCGCTTTCAGCGCCTTTTCCGCCGCCCGCCGCTCTTTCTCAAGTATTCCTTTGCGGGAAAGCACGGTGTTGCGCCCGCCGCATTCTATCACG
>Ga0172379_10008682_pt1 | contig 12726 bp, 10 predicted proteins | sample GrowelOW334metaG_FD_119756 | JGI IMG/M metagenome (GOLD analysis project Ga0172379, IMG submission 119756) | Groundwater microbial communities from an aquifer near a municipal landfill in Southern Ontario, Canada - Groundwater well OW334 metaG | ecosystem: Environmental > Aquatic > Deep... | reverse complement strand
CAGACCAGTGCCCCCTGAATATACGAGCTCTGTTTGATTACCAACACCAGATGTATCTATCACAAATGTCACGGTCTGAGGTTCAGATATAGTTTCTTCATTCTGTAGCGCGAGAGGCTCGGAGATCTCCTCGGTTGCTTTTCTAGGGTTCAGTTCTTCATACGTTTCCTGATCGAGACTTGAGCCATAAAGTTTTTTGACAACACTAAAGTCCTTGTCTTCATTCTGAGTTACAGAGCTATCGCTTTTTGCATTTGCTACCTGTTCTTCACCGATCCCAAGAACTGTGCTGACCGCTGCGTAGCCTGTCCTCATAGCCACAAGTACATTAGCAGCTACTGTAACAATTTTTTCATAGGCCAAGACGATAGCTGGCCTGATTTGGGCAGCTGCCGGATCGGCAAAGGAGAACAAGATTTGTTGGATAATGCCACCGAGCGATTGATCTGGCCTCGGCAGACACTCACCTTTTCTTGAGATTTTCCATTCCTTCAGCTGTCCCAGTTCCAAGTGAATTTCTGAAACGATTCGTTTACGCGCACCAGAAAGGTAACGAGAAAACGCATGCGTCTGCTCTAGGTCGAAGGTATCTGGTTCACCCCTTGGATTAAAGTTTCCTGGTAAAGGCAGCGGGGTGTTTATTGTTTGTGCCAGACTTCGCACAAGTTCAATAACAGTGTCTTCTGTTGAGTTTATGTAGTTGCCACCGCCCGCCACGTAATTTGCGGGAGTAGCAACAGCATACAGACCCACCGAGTTTGCAGGTTCTCCATTCGCAACAAGATACTCATATATTGAATTCGCATATAGAGCTCCCTGAGAATAACCGACGACCAATAATTTCTGTGTCGTATCTAAAGTGGCTAATTGCTGTAGCAAATCATGCAGATCATAGTCAGAGATCGGGTTAAAGAGTATTTGTGAAACTGCCTGCATCAAATCCCCTGCTCCACCCAGATGTTCTGCGTTATACGCTAATTCAACATATATCGGTTCTGCATTATGAGAATCACCTAGGGCAAGCTGCAGAGCAGTGGCGTTTGCCTGAGCTTTTTCACTAGAATCTAATATGCCGTTTACAAACGCAACAGTATAGCCGTAAGACATACACGCTTCGTCATTTTTTGATTTTGCCGACACCTGAACCGGAAAAAGAAACAAGAGGATTACTGCCGTACAAATTCCTACATAGACTGGTATCTTAAGTCGGGTCATAAAACAGAAGGGTCTATATCGCACACGATGTGGTTTTCCAAACCAAAGTTGGTAATAAAATCCATGGCGTTTTTGTATGCCTCTTTTCTTTTTGGGGTGTTGAACACAAGATTTCTAATGTTCGATACTCGAGCTTCCATCAATAAAAATAGATCGTCCTCATTTACACCCTCCTGACGAAACGCTTGACCAAGGCACTGAAAAGCTCGGTCCTCTTGGATTGCCACAGCCCTCCAGGTTTCTTTGTTAAAGACCTCTGTTAAATAAAGCTGCAGCGTGTGAGCATATTGAAGTTCCCCCGCCCGCACCTGAGGAGTCGATGTAGTATTCGAGAGAATCAGTTCAATATCATCACGAATGCCATTTCTGTTTGTGTCGATTCCAAGCAAGGTCGCATCATTCTGCGTCTGGTCAGGAACAGGAGGTGGGTTAGTGTTCAATACATCCATTGCCGTAATGTGTTGGTTCTGAATTTTTTCTATAGCCTCTTCTGTTTCCTTTTGTTTATCTATTACAGGAATCCGAATAAGTACTAGAAGTACGTAAAGAAAACAAAGCACTAGAGGCATCCAAAGTATTTTTCGTAACATATATATAGGTATACAAAAAACACTACTGAAATAACTCTAGGGTTATAGAAAATTTTTTATAGAAAAAATATAAACAAATACAAAAGCCCCCTCTTTCGAGGGGGCTTTTGTTGAACTAACTTAGCTTACGCTACCCGAATTACTTCGAGATAACAGTTGCGAAGCAGTCCTGACCGAGGCCTGAGGTTGCGAAACAACCACCGAGACCGTAGGCATTTGACCAATCATTGTTCGCGGTCGGAGTCTTAACCGTTGAGGTTGACTCTGGAGACCAGATCATGTTGCTTGCTGTAAGAGCTGTGCTTGTTGCCAAACCATTACCGTTTGAGGTGATAGTTGGAAGAGCAGAGTCAGACTTAAGCGCAACTGAGACTGAACCAGTGCTGTTGCTTCCTGTGAGGGAAACTGTACCGCGGAGGTTGTAGGTCTTAGTTGTACCTGCTGCAACAACTGCATCAGCAGTGTTTCCACCGTTGAAGTCAACAATGACAGTGCTGCCGTTGCTGAGACCGTCGTTAGTGCCAAAGGCGCTACCGACTGCACCAACGCTACCGTTCGGACCTGTAAAGGTGAACGAAGTAACTGTTGCTGTTGAAGTTGCGACCGAGAAGGTCAATTTGTTGAGAGTAACGTCACCCTTAGCATCTGCAGCAACGGTGAGAGACAAGAGAGTCTGGCTACCGTTAACTGCCGTACCGCCAGTAGTGCTGTACGTGAAGGTTGGGAATGACTTATAGACCACTGCACCGTTTACTGCAGTGTCAGCTGAACCTGATGACGTGCGGTTCTGACCAGAGGCTACACCGACAGCATACGTACCGTTAGTACCGGTTACGTTGTCGCCATCGTAGTCAACCTTAACAATGTCACCTGACGCAGTGAGAGGACCGCTGACGCTGATGCCTGCGATATCACCGCGGATGATCATTACGCGAGAACCGTTTGATGGGATACGGAATGCACCTGAAGCAATCTGTGATGAAGTTGCATTAGTACCTGATGGGAACACTGCTGTTCCAACCTGGGTATTAGTTGTTGCATCCCAGAGAGTGACCTGGTTGTTTACGAGGTCAGTGCGAGAACCTGAAGTGAGCTGGAGGGCAACCTGGCGAAGATCGAGATCTTCGTTGGTGCCAGCGAAGCGGATGTGACCGAGGTCAACACCAGTTGAACCTGCTGAAACTACTCCGAATGATGGAGTGCTTGAGTCAAGTGAAACTGAGAGTGTGCCGCCGGTTGATGCAGTCATGATGTTACCACCAGTCGTGATACCAACAGTGACGCTAGTACCTGAGCTTACGCCAGAAGCACCAACGCTTTCACCGCTGATAAAGCCGAACTTGTAGGTACCTGATGCACCGCTGCGAACATCGCATTTAACCGAAAGCGTAACTGTAGAACCCTTAGGTACTACGAGACCACCGTTGTCGAGAGCGAAGCTGACGTTGCCAGCTGTGCCTGATGTAGGTGAAGTTGCTGAAGGTGGGTTATATACGTGTGTTGATGTGACTGATGAAGAGCCGTTGTAGATCTGGCAGTTCGTCAAGTCGTTTGCGTTACCAGTCCAGGTGTATGTAACCGGAACAGTCGTTACGCGTACATCTTCGCCAGATGCTGTTGCATCGAGGATGACGTTCGAGAACGTGAACTGGTTAGAACCTGCGATAACAGTCTGAGCAATCGGAGTTGAGCCGATAGATGCGTTCAACGATGCTGCTTTCACAGTCTGCTGTGCACTCGTAAGAGCAGTGCTTGGAGAGATAGTGATGGTGCGGCCGGTTGTCTGGCCTGTGACTGAAGTCCAACCAGTGCCCGGAGTCGTAGAAGCAGTAACGGTGTCGTTAGTTGCGAAGTTTGTACCAAGCTTACCCTTGAGGACAAGATTCGTGGTGCCAACTGGGATGGTCACAGTGTCCGTAAAGGTTACGGTTGCGCTGTGTGAGCCGCCAGTACCTGAGGTTGCGTCAACTGGGCCTGCAAGGACTGAACCATTTGCATCTACGAGAGATACGCTGGTGAGGTCAGAGTAGAGCGCTGCTGAGCTACCGAACTGGAACTGGAAGACCATGCGACCAACAGTTACAGGCTCTGCCTGATCCTGGACAGAGAAGCCGCCGAGGATTTGATTCTGCTGGTTAAGAGCAACGTTGCCTGAGGTAACTGAGTTCGAAGTCGAAACAGTTACGTTTCCGCCCTGGATTGTTGCAGTAAAGCCAGCGTAGTACGGATCGTCGGTTGATTTAACCTGACCGCAGTAGCTTCCTGATGAAGCAACGCAAGCGTTAGTTGCATTTGAGCCTGAGCCGAATGAAGGCAAGATGCCGTAACCATACTGAGAACCAACAACATTGATGTCAGATGACTTCTGGATGTCGAAGGTAACAGTTGTGTTTGCGCCGTTAGTGATGTTTGCCTGAATTGCTACGTCCTTTGAGAAACCTTTCTGGATCAAGATACCCTGACCTGGGAAGGTAGTCATGTAGTAGTTATCAGAGGTCATCGTAGTTGCGTATGAAGTACCATCAACTACTGATACAACACCTGAGAGGTAGCTCTGTGAAGCAGAACCAACCTGGTGCCAGCGGATTGACTTGAGGTATACATCTTCGTTTGAACCTGCTGTAAGGCGGATTGCTGAGAAGACATAGTTCTGCTGACCTACGTTCTGAGTAGTAGCTGCACCTGGGTCAGTGATACCGCGCTGTGCTGAGATGCTACCAATGAGGTTTGCTGCCTCGTTGATGGTCTGGCTTGCACCGCTGATTGGAAGACCGCCATTGGTCACTGCTGCTGAAGTGTTAACTGCAACAACAGAGAACGTAGCAATCTGACCTGCGTACGAAGATGTGTCAGCACGGTTTGCTGCAACTGTGAAGGTCATCGATGTACCGCTTGGGATCACAACTGCTGAACCAACCACCGCCTGGTGATTGCTGTTCAAAGTCTTGGTGATACCAATCTGGTTACCATTCTGATCCAAGAGCATCACACCACTGAAGGCCTGATCAGACGCGATACCATCGCGCTGAACTGTAACGTTGTTAAGCGTTACATCACCACCTGAAGCAGTAACTGTGAACTTAGTGAATGGAATGCGAGCTGCATTTTTCGGAGCAATGCCGTTTGCAGGCTGTGCTGCCGCTGAAACAGTTGCAGTGCCAGTACCGCTGGTGTTGCCACCAGTGTTACCGCCGGTGTTACCACCAGTGTTACCGCCTGAAGTTGAACCGCAGAGAGCATTAAGCTTTGCGCGAGACAACGGACCTACGTAACCAGACGTTGGTGAAATACCATTTGCTGCCTGGAACTTAACAACTGCTGCCTTTGTAGCAGGACCGAATGTTGAGGTCTCCATACCTGGAGAACCAGCGCCAGACGATGCAACCATCGTACCTGCGCTCTGGTTCAAGAACTTCTGGAGAGCCATAACATCAGCACCTGTTGAACCTACTGTAAGGTCGCGAGTAAAGGTCGTCGAGCATGAACCGCCGGTAGTCGTACCGCCAGTGTTACCACCGGTTGTAGGCTGACCATTGAGAGATGCCTGGACATTCGCGATCGTAGCTGCGTCAGCACCAAAAGATTGGAGCAACGAGACGATTGCGCTTACCTGAGACGACGTCAGGGCAGCTGCGTGAGCTGGAGTAGCAATTGCACCGAACATAAGTCCGAGGGCAACTACTGCACCGCCGACGAAAGCGACGAAACGTGTAGAACTCTGAGTAATTGTCATAATAACTAACTAATTCGAACTATTAATAATTACTTGTAATCATACGGATAAAGAGAACCGAAACTGTCGAACAAAAACTTCTACCCGCATCTTCCGCACTAGTGTGGTGTCTCTGGTTCTCCTTCTCTTAAAGAAGGACAGAGAAACCATCACTCAGGCAGAAGCGCGATTGGTAGTCAGAATGGAATGTGGGATTTGCAGCCGTAACAATCATGAAGGAACGAGGAGTATCCCAAGTATGAAGACGCACTATAACTGCAGCACTTACTGCAATTTTTTCTTTCACTATTCTGTTGTCAACGAGCGGTCAATTTCTGAAGCTCCGGTATATGCCCTGAATACCCGACTTTCGGTCGCTAGAACAAGTATAGGGCCGTTACCCGTAGAACTCAAAAATACCCTGTGGACAACAGCACAAATGAACCCCCGAGGGGGCCTTAGGCTGCGTTTTTGGGTACCTCAAAATTACCACTATGGAGCCTCTCGGTCAACGGCGTTAGAGGCCTCTACTTATATAGCTGTATAGACGCTCCATCGGCGCTCCCCCACCTTCTTCACCAATCCCTGCTGAATGAGTATTGCCAACTCTCTTTGTATGGTCTTTTCGCTGCAGTCTTTTATTACAGAAGCTATATCTTTAATAGAAGAACCCGCATGAGAGCGCACAAATTCGAGTATTTTCTCCATGCGTGCGCTGTGTCCTTTATCAATGACCTTCATCTGTCCTTTAGTTTGTCCTTTATCTACATTCTGCTGTGAAGTACGCTGACCTACGTGCAAGAGCGGAGTTCGTTCTTCTGAACCTTCGGTAGCTTCGATCTCAGGCACTGAAAAATCTTGAATAGAAGTGAATGGAGATGGGTGCACACTCATTGAAAAACGCTCAGCGAGCTGTTCGTATTCGCTCAACAAAATCGGACTATTTTCTTTACTTATGAAACCTGACGTTGTCGCAAGTCGTACCCTTGAGAGAAGTGCGAAAATATCTGCGACAACAACAGAGGCATCCATTTCTCCTGCAGCAAAGTGTGCGAAGGTGTGTGGAAGTTCTGACGCCGCAGTCACAAGTTTGTGCGCCACTTCCCTGTCTTTTATTTCAGATCTCTCAGCCAAAATCGAGAGAACGTGTGCAATTTTTTCTGACTTCAAATAACAAAAATACCAATCAGTTCGTCCTTTAAAAAGGATTGATTTTAGAGCAAATTCGTGAAATTTTTTATCTATATCAGACACGTTTTTGTCTCATAAAAGTCCTTTATTTGTCTTATATTTCTATAAGACGTCTAGGACTTGTCATGTGTCTTTGAGTATACCGCCTCGCTCTGCAAACGCAAAAGATACTTAAAAGATGATATTATGTGGCAGTATATGGCGCGCAAAAATAGCAAGAATAACAAGGAGTCAGCTAACCCATTGCGCACCCTACCCTCAGAAACAAAACGAACGATTGCCGCAATCGTTCTCTTCATCCTTGGACTTATTTTTGTCCTCGCATATTTTGGCGTAGCAGGAAATGGAGGCTCGGATCTTTACTGGATTTTTAATTACCTCCTGGGCATCGGCTACTTCTTGCTTCCCCTCGTCCTCTTTATCCTCGGGTGGAGCATGCTCCGCGAAGAATCAGTTGGCTTCAATCCACTGAAAATTATTTCCAGCGTTTTGTTTGTCTTGGCAGGTCTCGCTTTCGTTGACGCAGTCTCCGGACACGGAGGCTTGGTGGGTGGTGCTATCGCTACACCTACAGTGGGGTTTTTTGATATCTACGTCGCACTCATTATTACAGGAGGTCTCTCTCTTATATCTCTCATAGTACTGGTTGAAGGGCGCATCTCTCCTGAAATTTTTGTTTCAATCGGTCGCGGCATCCTCGGACTCTTTGGGCGATTCAAAAAGACCGACGACGAGATGGAACCAACCATCAAAGGACTGCCGGATGACGAAGACGAGGAGCTCGAGGAAACCTACCCTGCCATGGATGAAGATGAGGAAGAGGACGCTCCTGCGCAACCTCGTCGCCCAGCTCCAGCAACCATCTCTGCAGCAGCTGCAAACAAAGAAGCTGCAGCACGTGCTGCTGCAGCAAACCTTAAATCACTATTAGGTGAATACACTCCCCCTCCTCTTTCATTACTCGAGGGCGATCGTGGACGCGCCGGCAGTGGTGACATAAAAGGAAACGCAAATGTCATTAAACGAACGTTGGCTAACTTCGGTATAAATGTTGAGATTGATGAAATCTCTATCGGCCCTTCGGTAACCCGCTACGCCATTAAGCCAGCCGAGGGTGTGCGTATTCAGAAGATTGTCGCCCTCCAGCAAAACCTTGCGCTTGCGCTTGCAGCAAAGGGTGGCATCCGCATTGAAGCCCCTATCCCGGGCAAATCTCTCGTGGGTATTGAAGTTCCAAACACAGCCAAAGTTACAGTTGGTCTTGGAACCTTACTTGGTTCAGAAGAGTTCACTGAATCACCTAAGCCGCTCATGGTCGCACTCGGCCGCGATATTGCAGGCAACTCTGTGTACTCCAACCTCGCAAAAATGCCTCACGGTTTGGTTGCAGGCGCAACCGGCTCAGGCAAATCAGTTACTATTCATGCAATCGTAAACTCTCTCTTATATCGTGCAGGCCCACAACAACTACGCTTTATCATGATTGACCCTAAGCGCGTAGAACTCACGTTATACCGTTCAATCCCTCACCTCCTCACCCCTGTTATCACCGACCCTAAAAAGGCTGTTATGGCGCTTCGCTGGGCGGGACGCGAAATGGAACGCCGATACAATATTTTGGAAGAAAATCGCGTACGCGACATCGAGTCCTACCACCAGAACATCCTTACACCTGCGCTTGAGGATATTCGCAAACAAGGCGGCGAACTAGAGGAAGGTCAGAAGGCTCCTGAAGCAATGCCGTATATAGTCATCATTATCGACGAACTTGCCGACATTATGCAGACTTACCCTCGCGAACTTGAAGCTGCAATTGTGCGCCTTGCGCAGATGAGCCGCGCTGTTGGTATACACCTCCTCCTTTCAACCCAGCGCCCAAGCGTTAACGTCATCACTGGCCTTATCAAAGCCAACGTGCCAACACGTATCGCTCTCCAAGTCGCAAGCCAGATAGACTCACGTACCATTTTGGATCAAGGCGGCGCTGAAACACTGCTTGGTGCTGGCGACACGCTTTATCTTTCTGCTGACATGGCAAAACCAATCCGCCTGCAGAGCGCATTTATCACAGAAAACGAAGTGAAAAAGGTGACCGACTTTATTGCAAAGAATAACGAAGTGGAGATCCCTATCGATATTGAAGCTCCTGCCCCAGGCACCACAAGCATTTCCCTTGAGGGTGGTGGCGGAGGCGGGTTCGATGATGGCGACGAAGACGATATGTACGAAGCTGCTCGCGCCGCTGTACTGGAGGCAGGCAAAGCATCTACCTCGTACCTCCAACGCAAATTACGTGTTGGATACGCACGCGCAGCAAGACTCATAGATATATTGGAAGAGAGAGGTGTTATTGGCCCAGGAGATGGTGCCAAGCCGCGCGAAGTCCTTGGACGCTCAGGCGGTGGCATGGAATCTGTTGAAGAACCCGCTGACCTATGAGTTACGGTCGTTCCGCACGCCATACTGCCATATTGATCATAGTTACCTGTGCCATTGCCATATTGTTTGGCTACGGGCTTTTTGAAGGACGAAAGATCATCGAAGGTCCTCAAATATCGATAAAAACTCCATCAAATGGCAGTGCTACTTCTTCTAGCGCTGTCATTGTCTCAGGCATCGCTGAGAACATTTCCTTCCTAACTATTAACGATGCGCCTGCCTACACCGATGAATCCGGGCGTTTTTCGGTGACGCTCTCCCCACCCCCAGGGTATACTGTGTTCACAGTTCGTGGAGTCGACCGTTTTGGTCGGCGCGCATCAAAACAGGTCGCGTTCACCGTAGTCAATTACTGTCCGATTAGCCTCTAACAGAACTCGTATGGCGAAAGCAAAAGAAAAGAAAGTAGCTCCATCAGGAAAAGATACCTCGGCAATTGATGCAGCAATCCGTGAAATAAAAACAAAATTCGGTGACGAAGCAATTATGAAACTTGGCGACACCGGCAAGGTAAATGTCGACGCTATCCCCTCTGGCTCTATCGGTCTGGACTGGGCACTCGGCATTGGAGGCTATCCCCGCGGTCGCATAATCGAAATCTTTGGTCCAGAAAGCTCGGGTAAGACTACCCTGTCTCTACACGCAATCGCTGAGGCGCAGAAGAAAGGCGGTGTATGTGCATTTATCGATGCGGAACATGCCCTCGATCCTGAATATGCGAAAAAAATTGGAGTGAAACTAGATGAACTGCTTGTGTCACAACCAGACACAGGCGAACAAGCGCTCGAGATCGTTGAATCGCTCGTCCGCTCAGGCAAAGTAGATATCATTGTTATCGACTCTGTCGCAGCCTTGACTCCAAAAGATGAAATTGAGGGCGATATGGGCCAAGCACACGTCGGCAAACAAGCGCGCTTGATGTCACAGGCTCTGCGTAAACTCACTGCTATTACTGCAAAATCAAAGACTATCGTGATCTTTATAAACCAGATCCGCATGCAGATAGGTATGATGTTCGGCAATCCAGAAACAACTCCAGGCGGCAAAGCACTTAAATTCTATACATCAGTTCGTCTCGACATACGCCGCATTGCACAGATAAAGAAAGGCGAAGAAGTTGTTGGTGGTCGCCACCGCGTAAAGGTTGTCAAAAACAAAGTTGCTGCCCCATTCCGCAAAACAGAGTTCGACCTTCTCTACAACGAAGGTATCTCCCGCGAAGGAGAGCTCCTCGCGCTGGGAGAAAGTCTTGGCGCGGTCTCAAAGAGCGGCGCCTCATACTCTTTCACCTCTAAAGAGGGAGAGAAAATTGCACTTGGCCGTGGCTACGATGCATCCCGCACATTCCTAAGGGAGAATAAAAAGATTGCAGCTGAACTTCTTAAGGCTATCGAAAAGGGTTTGGAAACCTCAGCTCCTGCTAATACTAAAGCAAGCGCAGACGAAGAGTAGTTTTATATAAAAAGAAATCTCCTGGGTCCCATTGGGACCCAGGAGGGTTTTTAGACCAGCCGATCGAGGATCAGCGGTCGCTGGCGTGCCGCTCGGTCTGGCGACGCTTGTCGAGCTCGCCCGCGGCCACGATGACCTTCTTGGTCGAATCGCTGACGGTGCTGTTGTCGCCGAAGGCGGCGACCAGGCCGGCATAGGGGTGCGCGCCCGTCGAGGTGTTCTCGTGCATGAGCTGGTTCAGATACTTCGCGTCGTAGGCGCTGTCCCAGGCCTTGCCGAAGGCCTCGAGCACGGCCTTGCGCTCGCCGACGTCGGTGATGTGCGGCGACAGGTTGTTGGCCGTCTCGGTCTTGGCGCCGAGCATGGCCCTGAACCGGTCGAGGCCGACGTTGTCCTTGCCCGTGGAGTCCTTGCGCTTCAGGAGATCGGAGATGTCGGCGCACAGGATGGAGGCCACGGAGGCCGAAGGCAGAGCGGCGATCGGGTTCATGAAGAGGACGCTGGCACCATTGAGACTGCGATTGATGGTCCGCATGACTTTGTTTTCCTCGTAGTTGGATTAGGGCTAAGCCCCGGAACTTCCCTCAGGCTCGTCTGTTTGCCGATATGGCAAATAAAAACGCCCCTTGGGACCTGCGCAATCTACAGTAACCCAAGAGGTGTGTCAATAGGTAGCCTACACGAATCGGCGACCTGGAGAAGTGGAGCGTGCCATATCAAATCCCATAAGTACAAGAGATGCTGCGCCTATAAACAGGGCAACTTGAACCGCAATCTTGGTCTGAAGAACTGCTGTGAGGAAGAAGATTCCGATACCTACCACCCCACCCTGCGCGACCTGAATAAGATTTTGAAATACGTTTGGAAGCGACACAAAGTATGCTGCGCCAGCAAAAGAAAGGACGAATGCATAGCATTCAAATGCGAAGCGGCTCGTAAGCTTGCGAGCCGTGTAGACAACCGCAACCCCTGCCATAACTTGTTTTTCTATTTTGCTCTGCATATATATACAAACTATACCTTAGTGCTAATAGTTTCGTAGACCTTTTTAAACTCTTTCTTTGCACGATGTACACGGGTCTTTATAGCACCCACACTAACCCCCTCCTCCTGCGCCATTTCCTCCTGTGATTTTCCCTCAAGGAAGAAGCTGGAAAGCGCCTTTGCAAATGTTTCCGGTAAACGAGAAAGAACTGAAGCCACCTCATCTGTGAACTCTTTCTTTTCAAACTGGCGCAGATTGCGGTCTGGGATAAGTGCCCAGATTTCTTCATCGAGCTCTGTCTGTCTCTCCCCTTTTCGCTTCTGCTTCTGATAGTGGGTTAATGCAGTGTTGATGAGGATGCGATACCCCCACGAAGAAAATTGTGCACCTTCTTGTTTCTTAAACGTATTGGCATTCATATATATCTTTGTGAATGCTTCCTGGACAATGTCTTCTGCCTCTTCTTTTGAATGGACGATGCTCAATGCTTTGCGCAAAAACGCATCCTCGTACTTGCGCACGATTAGAGCAAAAAGCGAAGGCTTGGAAATAGAGGCAGCCAAGAGCTCCTCGTCGGTATACTCCTGTCCTTGCTCTTCCAGTGAGAGATATTCCTTCATGCCTACACTGTATATCATGGCGCACTCTTTACAACTCCCTTGCACGAAAATTGGTTTCGGATATAGTGGATTTATGTCAGGCGCGAAGCTCATTAAGGTCCTCCGTATTAAGCTCCTTCGCAGGGGTGGAGGCCTCGCGCGTTTTTAGGAAGAGATTCCCAAAAACACACCAGCCCTCCACCCGAAACGGTTGAGGGCTGGTTTCGTCAGTAGTACATTCAACAAGGGAGAGAAAAAGTGGTTTGTGGCAGAGACGCTTATGAAGACCTTCCTCATCGCGCCAAGCAGCGGGAGGAGGATCGCAAAAGGCGCGATACGGAGGCTGCGAACAAGATCGCGCAGTTCTTCGTACTAACGTTCGGCACAGGAGCGGTACTCGGTTCCTGCGACGAGAACAGGCCGACCACGATCCGTCTCAAGCAGACCGATCCTGGCTGTCTTCTTGTCCAGCATCGTGGACAAGAAATCTTCGTGGACAGCTCAAGCGACCTCAACGCCGAACTCAAGTTCCGGGCGTGGTGT
>Ga0172379_10008681_pt1 | contig 12727 bp, 12 predicted proteins | sample GrowelOW334metaG_FD_119756 | JGI IMG/M metagenome (GOLD analysis project Ga0172379, IMG submission 119756) | Groundwater microbial communities from an aquifer near a municipal landfill in Southern Ontario, Canada - Groundwater well OW334 metaG | ecosystem: Environmental > Aquatic > Deep... | reverse complement strand
TGAGCGGAGTCATGGCGTTATCCAGGAGTCGGCAGGTGGTGTTCGCCTGGGTTCCTCCGGAAAGACTATAGGTTTCAGTGAAGGCGGTAGTCGGGAGCGTGATGTTGCCGACGGCGTTCGCGGAGACACTAAGTGGTGCGACGCAGGCAGCGTCTTGGACGCAGGTGACTCCAGGTTGAGGCATTGGGCCAAAGGTTCCTAGTGTAAGTCCATTCGGAGTACAAGTTCCGCCAACAATTGTTGCAGGAGAATTTATCACCATTCGAGATCCGTCAAGACAATTGAAGTCGTTGAGTGCCTGGTTCGAAGCTAGTGAATACCGCACTCCTGCACCACAATTCAAACTGCATGTGGGAGCTGCCACACTAAGAGGAATTGGTGTGATACCGGGGCTATTAGCGCTCACCCAGTGGTCAGACTGGCTGTAGTAGTGATTGAGATTGGCGAAGACACGAAGAGAAAAGGGCCCTGGAGTCGCGGGAGCGGTAATGGTGAAATAGTCATCCACACCCATTGGGAATTGGAATACAGGGTAGGTCTTCGATAACGTTCCGTCCCCTCCTCCATCAGCACTGAAATAAATACTGGTCGCTCCGCTTCCTTGCGGAGAATCGTCGCTACCGATCATGAAGTGAATCTGGATTTGCTCCCCCGGCTGATAGACGTCCTTGTCGGTCTGCCAGGTGAACCATACGCCCGTCGCCTCGATACCCGATGGTGGTGGTTTGAAGATCATTTGCGTCGATGTATTTCCGGCTTCAACGTGAGGAGTGAATCCAAATCCTCCCGCGAGAACGAATAGAGAAAAGAGGGGTAGGAGGAACAAGCGCCGGTGTTGAAGATAGCTGATTGTTTTCATGTTAGTGACAATTAAACTCTACCTTGATAACACCCATGCATGCGGCTTTCGTCTTCGTATCGCCTCGATCGTAATCCAGAGCCCACGAGAGTGCACCAGACTGTCCCACGGTGTGGAAGAATGCGTGACCTCCTTGAGTAGTTCCTTGTCCGGTGCGTCCGGGCGGCGAGGAGGTGCCGAAGAAGGTATCCACGGCCGTGAGAAAGGCGGCTGCGCTAACCGGATCAAGCCCGGTCTGAGCGTCTATCCACGCCTGCGCGCTGGAGGCGGGCGAGGTGTTCCAAAGGCGTCGTTCGCACATTATGTAGTCGGTAGCGACCTTCGGCACAGACTGTGGTCCAGCGACGAAAGTCTTTTCCTCGCACTGTTGCGTAGCTAGGCCAGTGGCCGGAGAGGATGCACGGAAGACACCCATGAGTGAGAACGTGAGGAAGAAAGCGAAGAGACCTGCGATAGCGAGAAGATATGCGCCTATGTTGCCAATTTTGCCAAATCGAAAAGTGAATTTCTTTGGAGGAACCGGCATCGGGAGATTTGGTATTTCTTGAGGAGTAACGACATTTATTTCAGGATCCATATGCCCTGATTATATAGGTTGGGACAGGAAAACGGCGAAGGACAGGGTGGATATCTTTCCACCCTGTGCTTCTCCGGCACTTGGGCTAGAACTCTTGATACTTCGGCTGGACGTTGACGACGACGGTACTCTTAACGACCGTGCCCGTGGCAGTCAGACAGGTGATGGTGTAGGTGGATTGCGTGATTATGTTCACTACTTGTGAACCTTCCTTCAGCGAGGAGGAGAGGCCGGGCCCGGAGACGGTACAACTCACCACATCTTGCGAGCTCCACGTAATCGTGGACGAGCCACCGCCGATCGGCAAGCGAGTCGGGTTAGCCGATATGTTGACGATCGGTGAAAGTGCGGCGGCGGCGCAGGTGGGTGGATTACTTGCACCATTGGTGCACACGAGAGAGCCGCCAGGGTTCGAAGAGCTGCTGCCGCCGCCAGTACACCCGCCGTTACAAGCTTCGCAGGAGCCCGTTGAGCCACCGACCCACGCCCTCCCGCTCGGGCACTGATTGCAAGCTGACGGGTTGTTCGCACCGTTTGGACAGGTGGCAGGTGCGACGACGCACGCAGCGTCTTGGACGCAGGTGACTCCAGGCTGAGGCATTGGACCAAAGGTTCCCAAGGTAAGCCCATTCGGAGTGCAATTTCCTCCGACAATTGTGGCAGGAGGATTTATCACCATTCGGGACCCGTCAAGACAATTGAAGGTGTCGACTGCTTGGTTCGAGGCTAGTGAATACCGCACTCCTGCATCACAAGTCATAACGCACGGGGCGGCTAAAACAGTCACACTCGCAGTGTCTTGTCCGCTCCCGCCAAGACCGATACAAGTAAGGGTGTAGTTGTAAATACCGGCGGAGGCTGGAGTGACGACTTGAGTGCCGGGGACGGATTCATTTCCGCTCCAATCTCCACTTGCAATACAGCCACCTGTGGCATTGATTGCATTCCAGGTAAGCGTAGAGGAGCCCCCTTGGACCAAGGAGATTGGGTTAGCGGAAATATCGACAACGGGAGCTGCGGGAGCTGCCACACTGAGAGAAATCGGTTTGATCCCGGGGCTATTAGCGCTCACCCAGTGGTCAGATTGGCCATAGTACTTGTTGAGATTGGCGAAGATTCGGAGGGCGAATGGACCGGGAGTCGCGGGGGCGGTAATGGTGAAATAGTCATCCTTGCCCATTGGAAATTGGAATACGGGATAGGTCTTCGCTAACGTTCCGTCCCCTCCTCCATCAGCACTGAAGTAAATACTGGTGGCCCCACTCCCTTGCGGGGAGTCGTCGCTACCAATCATGAAATGAATCTGAATGGACTCCCCGGGCTGGTAGACGTCCTTGTCGGTCTGCCAGGTGAACCATACGCCCGTCGCTTCGAGCGCCATACCTCCCACTCCTGGATTGTAGATCATTTGCGTCCCTGTATTCCCAGCTTCGGCGTGGGGAGTGAATCCAAATCCTCCCACGAGAACGAGTAGAGAAAAGAGAGGGAGAAGGAATAAGCGACTGTGTTCAGGAGAGCTAACTGTTTTCAATGTGGAGGTGAGTGTGGACATGGAGATATTAGTGACAATTAAACTCTACCTTGATAACACCCATGCATGCGGCTTTCGTCTTCGTATCGCCTCGGTCGTAATCCAGAGCCCACGAAAGCGCCCCAGACTGTCCCACGGTACGGAAGAATGCGTGGCCTCCCTGAGTAGTTCCCTGTCCGGTGCGTCCGGGCGGCGAGGAGGTGCCGAAGAAGGTGTCCACGGCAGTGAGGAAGGCGGCTGCGCTAACCGGATCAAGCCCGGCCTGAGCATCTGCCCACGCCTGCGCACTGGAAGCGGGTGAGGTGTTCCAGAGACGCCGTTCGCACATTATATAGTCGGTAGCGACCTTCGGCACAGACTGCGGGCCAGCGACGAAAGTCTTTTCCTCGCACTGTTGCGTAGCTAGGCCAGTGGCCGGAGAAGATGTACGGAAGGTGCCCATGAGCGAGAAGGTGAGGAAGAAGACGAAAAGGCCTGCGACGGCGAGGAGGTATGCAGACTTATTCCCAATATTGCCAAATGCACAGCGCTTTTTCTCTGGCGGGCGAGAGGACATTTCTTGAGGGAAACCAGTATTTATTTCAGGGTTCATAATGACTTAATTATATAGGAAATAAGACGTACTGCGATGATATGCAGTGGGGGATAACTTGCCTATCACTGCCCTGCTATCCACCAAGCAGGTTGATATCTTGCTGGAACTGCGCGGCGAATCCCATGACACTCGTCCCGTAGAAGGAGAAGGCGGGCTTGTTGTAATAACCTCCAGCGAAGTACTTGAGCGCGGCGATACGCTCCGCGGCTGGCGTCTGCGCGCCGGCGCCGAGGTCAGTCATGTAGAGCGCGATTGCGGTAAAGGCGTCAAGATTGTCCCACGGGTTCGCAGGCGTGTTTACGTGCCCCGCGAGCTTCGCGATACGCGCCTTGTAGATAGTCCACGTGGAGGGGATGAACTGCGCCGGACCCATCGCGCCGCCGTAGCCGGTAGATTGTGGACACGAGACCGGCATAGCAAGCGGATCCAGACCGAGTGCGCTCGTGATAACCATAAAGGGGTCAACGTCGCGAGACGGCTTCATCACGCCCCGTATCAGCTTGCCGGAATTCTTCCCTTTTCCGTCGCCCTTGTTCGGGACATTGGTGAGAAGGCATTGGCCGACGTTCGCACCGAGATTGGTCTCCTGTTTGAGGATTCCGAGAATGAAAGCGGGGCGCACACCGGTCGCGGCGCCCGCCTGCTTCGCGAGTGTGATAGCGGTCGGCAATGATATCTGACCGCCGCCGCCTGCGAGCTGGAAGAGTTCGGTACGAATCTGTGCGGCGGTTCGCTGATTGGTCGCAATAAGCTTCTGCCAGTTCGCCTCCACGCCCTTAGTCTGCGTGAGGAGTTTTTGCTTCTCTTTTTCCTGCGCCTGCACCGCTTGCTTGGCGAGCTTGGCCTCAGCTTGTAGCTGTTCCTGCTCGGCGAGCCGCGCCTGGAGCGCCTCCTTCTCCACCTCGGTTGAGGCACTCGTCTTCTGAATCTGATCAAACGAGTCGGCGAGCGCACTCTTGATAGAGGTGAAGGCGTCAAGGTCGCTGAAGAATCCAGACACGTTTTGCGAGCTGAGCGCGACGTTGATGACTGAATAGTCGTCAAGCATCTGAGTCTGTCGCAGGATTTGTGCGAGCGACTCTTTCTCCGCCTCTAACTGCGCGGAGAGCTGTGTGAGCGTCTGGTTGTGCGCGCCGATGTTGCCGTTTAGCTTCGTAATCGTGAGGTCTATGGCCTGTATCTGAAGCTGGGTGCGCTTAATCTCCGCGTTGAAGGCGTCGATTTGCGTCTGGAGCGTCTGGTGCTGATTCCTTGCGGTGTCCAAGAGCTGTTGCTGTACGGCAATCTGACTCTCGATGTCGTTCAACTGGTTCTGGAGCTGTTGTTGGCGGTTCGCGACCGCCTGATCCAGTGCGGTTTGTGCAAACGCCGTAAGCGGCGTCGTGAGGACGGCGCATCCGAGGACAAAATAAAAAAACCGGCGCATCGTCCGGTCATTTTACCATGGGAGGGAGCGGGCTTATGCGACAGGCGCCTCGGGAGCGGCTCCCGCCTCTCCTTCTGCCGCTTCCTCCTTGCCCTTCTTCTCCACCTCAATTGAGGCGATGTCTCCCTCTACCACCTCCTCTTTCTCCTCTACAACCTCCTGCACGAGCGCGATAACCTCCTCCGGCTCAAGGGCGAGCTCCACACCGGCCGGCAGCACAAGATCCTTTGCATATATACGATTGCCGATAGCAACAAGTGCGGAGAGGTCTACAGAAATATGCGGAGGGAGGCTCATCGGGTCTGCTTTCACCTCAATCTCATAGAGCACCTTAACGAGATTCGCACCCGCATCAACCGCAGGCGAAGAACCTTCAAATACGAGCGGGATAGCGACCTCAACCTTTTCTCCCTTGGTCACAGCATAGAAATCAACGTGGCGCGGATGGTTCGTGATCGGATCAAGGTCAACCTCGTGGATAAGGGTCGGGAGCGGGGCACCGAGACCTTCAAGAGAGACGATAGTCGCCTCGCCGGCTTTGCGCAAAATCTTTTCAAAGGTGCGGAAGTCTATTGAGATAGGCGTCGCCGCCTGGTGTGCGCCGTAGACTACCCCGGGGATGATGCCGGTACGAAGGAGTTCGGGTGCCTTGGCATCCTTGTCTGTGCGCTTCTCAACCGCGAGCGTAAGCATATCGCCCGAGTATGCCGTATCTTCGGCTTTTCCGCAACCTGTGCGGGTTCAATTGAGGGCGGCGGAGACCTTCGCGAGGCGGGCGAGGAAGGCGTCTCGGGCGGCGGGAATGTTCTCTTCCTTTCCCTTCCACAAGGCGAGCGCCTCTTCCTGAAGTGCGCGTGCATAGGAAAAGGTCATCGGCCAGGGAGCGTTAAGCTCCTTCGCTCGGCGAGTAATTGCGGCAAGGTTGTCAGTCGCCTCGTTCGGGGACTGTCCACCCGAGAGGAAGACGATACCGGCGATCTGTGGCGGAACACTTTCCAAGAGCGCGGCAAGCGTGTCTTCGGCGACTTCGTCGGGTGTATCAATCTTCCCGCTCTCGCTCCCCGAGAGCGCCATGGACGTTTTCAAAATGATGCTCGCGCGGTCCACGGCGAGCTCGTCAAGTACGGAGAAGAGTGTGGAGAGTGTCTGTGCGATTACCGCACGCGAGCGAGCACGACCGTGCTTCCCTTCGTGCAGTACTTCCGGCTCGACGATAGGGACGAAGCCGGCTGCCTGCGCCTCCTTCGCATATTGCGCAAGACGCTTTGCGTTTTCGTGAAGTGCCTGTGCGGAAGGGAGAGTGTCGCCCTCGATGCGCAGAGCCGCCCGCCATTTAGTAAAGACGGCGCCCTCCTTCTTATATCCCTCAAGCCGTTCGTGGAGTCCGATAAGGCCATTGGTGATGAACTCTTTTGGGCTTGCGGCAAAGGGCTCGGTACCGAGGTCGACCTTGATCCCGGGCATAATGCCCCGTGCCACAAGCGAGACGGGAAACGGCTTCTTGTCATTGCCGTTTTCAGACAAGGTCTCGGAGAAGAGAATGACGCCCGAGAGGTGATTCTCTACTCCGGGCGCACCGAGGAAGAGGTCGCGGTACTGCCTGCGCATCTCTTCACTCGCAGAAGCGCCGTAGCTCGCGAGACGCACGGTCGCCGTGTGGACACTTTCGTCTGCCGCGAGAATGCCCTTACCCTTTGCGAAGAAGGAGCGCGCGGTCGCCACAAGATCAGTCATACGATAATAGTAGCATGCTACAATATTTTTCATGGACTTTATTGCGATCGGAGATACGGTGGTTGATGAGTTTATTAATCTTAAAGAAGCGAGCGTGCATTGTGATGTGAATCATGAGGACTGTACGATCTCTATGCGGTGGGGCGACAAGATTCCGTATGAATCGGCGATGCTGGTCTCCGGCGTCGGCAACGCCGCGAACGCGGCCGTCGCGGCCGCGCGTCTCGGGCTCTCTACCGGATTTATCTCCAACATCGGCAAGGACCATTTCGGCGAAGATATTCTCGCCGTATTTGCGGGCGAGGGTATTGATACGACCCACGTCACGGCCCACGAGGGTATCCCCACGAATCATCATTATGTATTGAGTTATGATGCGGAGCGCACCATATTAATCCGACACGAGGCATACTCGTATCGCTTCCCGGAAAATCTCGTTCCGCCAAAATGGATGTATCTCTCCTCTATCGCCGAACACACGGAAGCATTTCACAGTGACCTCGCAAAGTGGCTCACGGAACACCCGGAGACGAAACTCGTTTTCCAGCCCGGCACCTTCCAAATGAAGATGGGTAAGACACAGCTCGCTCCTCTCTACGCCATCGCTCATGTGGTGGCGATGAACAAGGAGGAGGCCGAACGCATTCTTGAAGTCGGTAAGACCGACATTAAAGACCTTCTGCAAAACATGCGCGCACTCGGCCCGAAGATTGTGCTCATCACCGACGGTCCGAGTGGCGCCTACGCCTACGACGGTGAACAGATGCTCAAGGTACCCGCGTATCCCGACCAGAAACCGGCGGTGAACCGTACCGGAGCCGGCGATGCGATGACCTCTACCTTCGCTGTGGCGCTCGCACTCGGTAAAACACTTTCTGAAGCGCTGCTCTGGGGACCGCTCAACTCCATGTCGGTCATCCAACACGTCGGTGCACAAAAGGGCCTGCTTACACGCGACGCCCTGCTTGCGTTACTCGCCAACGCAACAGAAGACTACCGCGTCACTCCGCTTTAAAATCGCACGACGAGCGGCTAGAACTGGCTTGCGTATGCCGCGCCACTGCCAAAGGTAACTACAATGGTACTTGAGTATGCCGTGTGTACGATAATCATCGCCGCGGCTGCGCCGGCAATAGTGATAAGCAGTACGGCGAAATAGGAGTTTATTCTGTCTTTCACACCTTTATTATATACCGGCGAGCGCACGGGCCGCTTCTTCTATGTGGAGAGCGTCTAGTCCGTAGTGCGCGAGCAGTTCCTCGGGCGAGCCCGATTGTCCAAATTGGTCCTGTATGCCAAGCCGGTGTACCGGTACCGGGTGGCGCGTAGAGAGGAACTCCGCCACCGCACTGCCGAAACCGCCCGCCGCCTGATGTTCCTCAACGGTGAGCACGCGCCCTGCACGCGTTGCCGCGTCTAACACCGCCTCTTCATCAAGCGGTTTTATGGTCGGCACGTGAAGCACGAGGGAGTCTATACCACTCTCGGCAAGCGCCTTGGCCGCCGTGAGCGCCACATGGGTGAGTGAGCCGGTGGAGAGAATCGCGACCTTCGGCACAACGCTTTCCCAGAGTATCAGCGCCTTCCCTATTTCAAACGGTGTTTCTGACGTTGTGAAAATGGGTGTTGCGGCGCGACCGAATCGCAGGTATACAGGACCGTCGGTCTTTGCGGCGGCGAGGACAGCCTTACGCGCCTCCTCTGCATCTGCTGGAGCAATGACGGTCATCCCCGGGACAACGCGCATCATGCTGATGTCCTCTAGCATCTGGTGTGTCGCGCCGTCGGGACCGACCGAGACACCTGCGTGCATGCCGCACACCTTGACTGGCACCCGGTTGAGCGCAATGGTGGTGCGAATCTGTTCGTAGTTACGACCCGGGTTAAACATCGCATAGCTCGTGGTGAACGGTATCTTTCCCGCGGCAGCCATACCGGCCGCGACCGTCGCCATGTTCTGCTCGGCAACACCCATTTCTACAAAACGTTCAGGAAATGCTTTCTCAAATTCTTCCGCGCGCGTGGACTCCTTGAGATCCGCGCAGAGTACGACCACGTTCGGGTCGGCCTGCCCCGCCTCCACAACGCCCGTGCCGAAGCCGTCGCGCGTCGGCGCTTTCTTTATATCGTCGGCAAAGATATTTGCCAGCAAGTATGCATTGTCGTTAAGCATATTCGTGGGGGACTGAACCCTTCAGCGTGCGGAGTTCTTTCAAGAAACGCTTGCCCTCTTCAGCGGTCGGCGGCTTGCCGTGCCAGCGATAGTCACACTCTATTTCAGGCACGCCCTTGCCAGGAATCGTGTGTGCGATGATAAGCGTCGGCTTCTCGTAAATCGCTTTCGCCTCATCGACTGCGGCGATGAACGCGGGAATGTTGTGCCCGTCTGCCTCAATCACGTGCCAGTTAAATGCGCGATACTTATCGGCGACTGACTCAAGCGGCATGATGTCCTCCGTCATGCCGTCAATCTGGATATTGTTGCGGTCCATAATCGCTGTGAGACCGGAGAGACGATTCTTGCCCGCGAACATCACCGCCTCCCAAATATTCCCTTCATCCTGCTCGCCGTCGCTCATCACGCAGTACACGCGTTGTTTCTTCCCGTCCATCCGGAGCGCGTAGGCGATACCTGCCGCTTGCGAGAGGCCTTCGCCGAGCGGGCCGGAGGTCGTCTCGAGGCCGGGCAGACGCGCGCGCTCCGGGTGCCCCTGGAGACGGCTGCCGAACTTGCGAAGTGTGAGACATTCTTTCACCGGGAAGTAGCCGGCGTGCGCCATCGTGGCATAGCGCACCGGACAGGTATGGCCGTTGGAGAGAATCAACCGATCGCGCTCCTCCCAATCAGGATTTTTCGGATCGTGTTTCAGAATATGAAAATAAAATGCCGTGAAGAGGTCGGCCATCCCGAGAGGGCCGGCGGTGTGTCCGCTCCCCGCCGCGACTAGCATCGTGACAATCGTCTCGCGAATAGCCTCCGCGTGACCCTCAAGCGCGCGCACCTGTTCGTCGGTAAGAGCCATCGGTCTATTATACACCGAAGGGATTCTGGAGCGCCTCGAATTCGGCGAAGGCGACGGCTGGGTTCTCCGCGCGCGCGATAGCGGAGCCGACTACGACGTTCGTCACGCCGAGGGCGATAAGCTTTTTTGCATTTTCAAGCGAGACCCCGCCATCAACCTGTATCGGTATGTGCGGGTGTCGAGCACGGAAAACGCGTATCTTCTCAAACACGCCTTCGTCAAAGGGTTGCCCCTGCCGCCCGATTCGCGCGATGCCCATAAACTGCACATACTCAACCTCGCCCAAACAGGGTTCTATGAAGGCGAGGTCGCTGGTGAAATTGAGTGCGACACCGAAGGAGACGAGACCTGTCGCGAAATCGGCACCCGGGCCATAGTGTTTGCGCGCAGAGGCGAGGAGCCGCGGCAAATCCACAACACTCTCGGCGTGGAAGGTGAGGCGCGCCGCGCCGAGTGCGAGCCACGCCCCTGCCGTATGCTCGGCGTCGACACTCATCATGTCTATCTCGTAGGTCACGCGTTCTGGATGCGGAAGCATCTCGCCGCGTGCAACCATTTCGTGAATTTCTGCGGGGGCGGTGTACGGCCACGACGCAGGCTCTGCGAACTTCCCGTCAACAACATCTATCTGTATCTTATCCACCGCTGGAATCTCCGCAAAGAACGCAAGCTTCCCTTTCAAATCTTCACGCGAGGAGGGAAGTATTGCGGGGATAGCGAAGCTCATATTAAAATTTGGCGAGACGGCGGGAGTGGCGTGGTGCGTCTGAAAATGGTGTGGCGAGGAAAATACGCACCGCTTCTACCGCTTCGTCTCCTGAGACAAAGCGTGCGCCGATGGAAAGAATGTTTGCGTTGTTGTGCCGACGCGGCAGACGTACGGCGTCATAGCCGTCTTCGGAACGACCGCCCTCTATATCAAGTGCCGAAGTCACGCGCATAGAACCATAAAACACGGCGGCATGAATACCGGGAACACGGTTCACACACATCGCCTCGCCCTGTCCGCTTCCGCCAATGATGATGCCACGCATGTCCGGATGAGAGGCGACACGCTTCGCAAGTGGTGTCATAAAATCCGGGTAGTCATCCTCGGGTTCGTGTGAAAACGGCCCCATATCCTCCACCGTGAAGCCGAGAGTGCGGATGTGTTCCACCAGCGCGTTCTTGAGCGCGAATCCGGCGTGATCAGAGGCGATAACGACGTCAGGCATGATTGGCTTTGAGTACGTGTCGTACCAGACTTTCGGTGTATCCCATCTCGTTATCATACCAAGCGAGAACCTTCACGAGGTTGCCGTCCACGACGCGCGTCATCGTGAGGTCGGCGATGGAGGCGTGAGGCTCGCCGACGATGTCGCTACTGACCAGCTCTTCATCAGTCGCTGAGAAAATGCCTTCCCAACGCGGGTCGGTGGCCGCCGCGCGCAACGCATCGTTTACTTCTTCTTTCGTCGTTGCGCGCTTCGCGATGAACGTCACGTCGGCGATAGATCCGGCCGGCACCGGCACTCGAAGCGAGATGCCGTCAAATTTTCCGATGAGCGACTCGTACACCTGCGAGACAGCGGTCGCCGCGCCGGTCGCCGTCGGCACGATATTTTGCGCCGCCGCTCTTCCCTCTCGCATATCTTTTTTGGACGGGCCATCGACGATTGACTGGCTCGCCGTGTAGGCGTGCGTGGTGGCGAGCACGGCCTTTTCTACACCGACCACGGCGTCTAAGATGGCGATGATTGGGCTCGTAGCATTTGTCGTACAAGACGCGTTGGAGGAAACGGTGCAGGAAGAAAGTTTCTCTTCGTTCACACCCATGAGTACAGTCGCACCCGCACTGCCCTTCGCCGGGGCTGAAATCACGACGCGCTTCGCACCCGCCGTAATGTGCGCCTGCGCCTTTTCATATTCCGTAAAGAATCCGGTGGACTCCACGACCACGTCAATCTGTAAATCTTTCCACGGGAGATTGGCCGGATCCTTTTCTGAAAGGAATTTCACTTCCCTGCCGTCAATAATTAGATTCCCGTCCTTCGCTTCAACACTAAACGGTGCGGTGCCGTACACCGTGTCGTGCTTGAGCAAGTAGGCAAGATTCTCAAGTGAGCCGAGATCGTTTACGGCGACAATCTCAATGTCGCGCCCATACGAGCGCCGGACAAAGGCGCGGCCGATTCTCCCAAATCCATTAATAGCAACGCGTGTAGATTTCATAGGTAAGAGTGTAACATAGTGGTATTTTGGGTTTAGAAGGAAAGGAAGACATAGTTTAGTTTCTCCACGAAGCGCTGGAGGAGACCCTGTCCCGCCTCGTAGGCACTCGCCATGTATCGCGACGAATCGTCCCTGACTTGTGCACCGCCGCCTTGCGCACCGCCACTCGCGGCGTGGTGCACATTTACCTGAATAGCGTCTACCTGCACCGTGTTGTCCGCCGGCAGGACGACGAGACGAACCTTGAAGTTTGCATCCGAGAAGTGGCTTGGCTGCCATGTGTTACCCCACGTGTCGGAGGCGCCGCCGAGTGTCACGACAGTGTCTGTGTCGGAAAGCGTCCCTGCCGTTTGCTCTGTTGTCGTGGAGGTGCCGCCATCCCACGAGAGTGCGACGGCAACAGTGCCGGCAGCGCTAGAACCCGAGAGCTCCAGTTTCACTTCAATGCCGGTAATGGTGTCCGTCCCGGGGATGGAGAGACTGAATCCACCGTATTCCTGTCTCTGCCACGTCGTCGCCGAAGTCGCATACATATTATCGGAGGCAAAAGCATTACCCGGCGCCGTCCACTGAGTGTATGAGCCGTTGCTGTCCGTCGGGGGGAAGAAGTTCGGGTCATTACCGATTTGTTGTCCGCCACCGCCTTGTCCACCGCCCCCTCGGACACCTTGACCTGCCGGTGCCGCACCGCCAACCATGGAATTGCCGCGCGGAATCTTGACGTGCTGGGCGGTGGAGAGTGCGACTTGCGAGACCGGTGTTGTGGAGAGA
>Ga0172379_10008680_pt1 | contig 12729 bp, 11 predicted proteins | sample GrowelOW334metaG_FD_119756 | JGI IMG/M metagenome (GOLD analysis project Ga0172379, IMG submission 119756) | Groundwater microbial communities from an aquifer near a municipal landfill in Southern Ontario, Canada - Groundwater well OW334 metaG | ecosystem: Environmental > Aquatic > Deep... | reverse complement strand
TTACGCATTATCAAATCGGCAAAGAAGCTAGGGATCAAGACGGTTGCCATCTATACGGAAGCGGAGAAAGAGTCTGGCTATGTCTTGCTGGCTGATGAAAAAATCTCACTGGGAAATGATGAGCTGAATTCAACCTTTCTCAACATAGACCGAATCATTGGGATTGCGCTTTCCACCGGCGCGCGTGCCATACATCCCGGTTATGGATTTCTCGCAGAAAATTTCGGTTTGGCAAGAGCCTGTGAAGAGAATCAGATCATTTTTGTTGGACCTGGTTCTGAGGTACTCGAGCTGATGGGAAACAAACCTGTAGCGAAACAGCTGGCATCCAATCTTGGGATACCGGTCGTTGATAGTCACAAAATTGAATTTCCTGGCATACCTATCAGTGAATCAATCGAATTTCCGGCATTGATTAAAGCCTCCCATGGTGGTGGTGGCAAAGGGATGAAAATTGTCCGTAACCTGGAGGAACTCACCAAACAGGCTGAACAATCGTCACGCGCGGCATTGAATTATTTTGGGAACGGAGCGATATTTGTCGAGAAACAGATTAAGAATGCCCGACATGTTGAAGTACAACTACTTGGTGATCAGTATGGTCATCTTATTCATTTGTATGAGCGGGAGTGTTCCATTCAGCGAAACCATCAAAAAATCATAGAAGAAGCGCCTGCAGTGTTTTTAACACCTGATTTACGTGCAAGCTTACTGGCTGCCGCTTTAAAAATAGGGAAAGCAGTTAACTACAATGGTGCAGGTACCATTGAATTTCTGGTCGACGAGTCCGGAAACTATTTTTTTATAGAGATGAATCCACGGATTCAGGTTGAACATGCTGTCACAGAACAGATCACTGGAATAGATATTGTCGTTGAACAGTTAAAAATCGCATCCGGTTTACCGCTTTCCTTCACACAGGAAGAGGTAACCATCGAAGGACATGCTATAGAGCTACGAATTTACACGGAAGATCCGGCAAAAGAGTTTACTCCATCCACCGCTGGATTACACTACCTCAATGTACTGGAACATCCTGATCTGAGGATAGAGGCTGATTTGAATCTGACATATCCTACAGGAAATCAGTTCGACCCGTTGTTGCTCAAACTGATCGCCAGGGGTGTGGACCGCAAACGAGCGATCAGTTTGTTACAAAACAGTATCAGCGAGTTGAATGTAATTGGTCCTGAAACCAATACAAAATACCTGGAGAAGATACTCGCTCATGATCAGTACCAACAGAACAAAATATCGGTTGAATTTTGCAAAAACAATCACCAGGCTCTGATCAGTTACGTTTTTGAAAGAAATACCACAAAATGGTTAACCTATTTAATTGCACTTGCAGTTGCAAAGAACTATCTGAAAATGGATCGGATAGCAGAAGATGATCCTTGGAAATATCTTGGCTACTGGCGATCTTCCTTACTGCCAATTCAACTTGTTATCGATGGTCATTTGTACCATTTACTGATCAATGTCAACGATAAATCAAATCCATTTTATGTATGGAACGGGTTAAAAACTGAATTCAAGGTAACGAACAACACAGATAATTGCATAGAAATCTCACTGAATAAACTTACAAAAAGATTTTATTATCAGTTCGGCCAATTGGGAAAACTATATGTCGCCTATAGAAACATCCAGCTTCAAGTAGCATTCCCTGGTTTGTTAAAAAACTATCCTGAAACCAGTGTCCGGACATCAAATGAAACAGAGGTTGAAACAGCCGAAATAACCTCTCCGATGCATGGGAAAATACTGGAAATCTTTGTCAAAGAAAACCAGCTGATTAAAAAGAATGATCCATTGCTCGTTATTGAGGCAATGAAATCAGAAAACAAAATACTCTCTCACAAAGATGCCAAAGTGAGGAAAATTGCAGTCCATGTGGGAGCACAGGTCACTGATCGTATGCCACTTATATTTTTAGAAGATTAAAATGAATGAACTATTAGACATCAGTACTATTGAATACAGGAAAAAGATAAGAGCATTTTCTGAGCTTGAACTCAAACCCATCGCCATTGAGCAGGATAAAAAGGAGGAGTTTCCTGTGCAACTGGCTCAGAAAATGGGAGAAGCCGGGTTATTTGGAATTACCCTACCTGAAGTGTACGGAGGTCAGGGGCTTGACTATCTCTCCTACATTATCGCTATAGAAGAGATGGCCCGGATCGACAGCTCACCTGCAGCAACAGTGGCAGCGCACAATTCGCTGGGAATTGCCCCGATCTATCATTATGGAACCGGGGAGCAACGGTCGAAATATCTGCCCGGGTTGTGTACAGGCAAGAAAGTATGGGCATTTGGTCTAACAGAAACAAACGCAGGTTCTGATGCCAAAGGAGTTGAAACCGAAGCAACGCTGGTGGACGGACAATGGATCATCAACGGTTCCAAGGTATTTATCACCAACAGCTCCTCCGCAATTGCCTCCGGCATAACGCTTCAGGCCATCACAGATTTGAGGAACGGAGAGAAGGAACTATCAGTCATTTTGGTAGATCGCTCTACTCCCGGATATTCCACCGAGCCGATTAAGGGGAAGCTGATGTGGCGGGCAGTGGATAACGGCAAATTAAATTTTGACAATTGTGTGGTTCCCGCTGCCAACCTGCTTGGAAACCGGGGCGAAGGGATGAAAATCATGCTTTCGACCCTTGATGCCGGTCGACTCTCTATTGCGGCCATTGGACTCGGACTTGCACAGGGAGCCTTTGAAATGGCCGTTGAATATGCAAAAAAACGTAAACAATTCGGAAAAACGCTGGTGGAATTTCAGGCTATATCATTCAAATTGGCCGAGATGGCTAAAAAGATTGAGTTGGCAAGAAATACCCTTTACCATGCCTGCCGCTTAAAAGATGCAGGATTACCATTTGCCAAACAGGCAGCAATTTCGAAACTCTATTGTTCTGAGATAGCCAAGGAGGTTTCTGATGAATCACTTCAGATTCACGGCGCTTATGGATTCTTGCGTGAAAACCACATTGAACGATTTTACCGCGATCAGCGGCTGCTTCAGATTGGTGAAGGGACTTCTGAAATTCTTAAAATGGTCATTGCACGCCACATTTTATAAATTATGATTGACGCTCTCATGAAAACAGCCTTTCAGACAGAAGAGTCCGGACCATTGGTTGACAAGGAAAATATGGATCGCAAATCGGACCATATCACTCTGGCAATGCAATCACAAACTGGAATCAGCGAGCTGGATAGTCGGTTCTTCTATGAGCCGATGATTTCAGCTTTTCCGAAAGGTGACCCGGATCCAATTCCGTTTGCCGGGAAAAAAATGAAAGTCCCAATCTGGGTGTCAAGTATGACGGGGGGACATGCCCTCTCCGGCACCATCAACCGAAATCTGGCGATGGCCTGTAACGAATTCGGACTGGGTATGGGACTAGGTTCCTGCAGAATGTTGTTATCAGACAATTCGCTGTTCGACGATTTCAATATGCGTCCGATTATCGGAGACAACTATCCGCTCTTTGCCAACCTGGGTATTGCACAGGTAGAGGAGATCCTGGCAATAAAGGAGACAGATGCCCTTCGTCGTCTTGTAGACAGGCTAAAAGCGGATGGCCTGATTATTCATGTTAATCCGCTGCAGGAGTGGATCCAGCCAGAGGGCAATATCATTCACCATCCTCCTATTGAAACCATCGAGAAATTATTGGAGATAACGGATTTCCAAATAATTGTCAAAGAGGTTGGGCAAGGATTCGGACCAAAGAGCATACACCGGCTGATGCAATTTCCCCTTGCAGCCATCGAATTTGGCGCTTTCGGGGGAACCAATTTTTCAAAAATAGAAAATAGCCGCACATCCGATGTCCAAATATCAAAATATCAGCCATTTGTGAATGTTGGCGTCACAGCTAACGAAATGGTCGACATCATTAACAATATGGTGCTCCAGGGTTATCAGTTTGCCTGCAACCAGTTAATAATATCGGGTGGTATCCACAATTATCTGGATGGATATTACCTGACACAGAAATCAATTATTCCTGCAATATATGCCCAGGCTTCCCTGTTCTTGAAATACAGCAGGGGTCATTATTCAGAGTTGCAGCAATTTGTTACTGATCAAATTGAAGGCTACAATATGGCTAAAAGCTTTCTTACATTGAAAATCCAGAACAAAAATAGCATCATATAAAATGACGACTCAATTTGCCGGCTTTTCTCAACTGGACCGGTTACAAAGGATTAATTACATCATTGAAAATTCGGCATTAACTGACGATAAAAAGGGCAGTTTTGATGACTATGTCGCTTATGAAGGGGAGCAACAGGGGTTGTTCAGCGATATGATCGAAAATTACATCGGCAACTTTCCGATTCCAATGGGTATTGTCCCCCATATTTTGATCAATGGTGAATCCTTCATGGTACCTTTCGTTACGGAGGAGAGTTCAGTGGTAGCCGCAGCCTCTAAAGCGGCAAAATACTGGGCCACCAGGGGTGGATTCGGGGCAGTAGTAGAATCGATGACCAAAAAAGGTCAGGTACATTTCACCTGGAACGGAAATCCCGACAAAATCCAGGAATTAATTCCGGGAATCATACAAAAACTATTCCTTTCCACCAGCGAATTGACTGAGAAGATGAAACAAAGAGGAGGTGGAATCACCGAAATTCAACTTCTTGATAAAACATCAGAACTACCTGATTATTACCAGATAGATGTTTCATTCGAAACAGCAGACGCGATGGGGGCCAATTTTATCAACAGCTGTCTCGAAACCATTGCCGCTGTTTTGCAGCAACTGCCCGAACTGAATTCCGGTGAAAATAGTATAGAGATCATCATGTCTATACTTTCCAATTATACTCCTGATTGTATCGTCAGATGCTCTGTTGAATGTCCGGTAAAAAATCTGACTGAGTGGTACACGGATCTGACAGGCTATGCTTTCGCCACAAAATTCAAACAGGCTGTTGATATTGCCAATCTGGATCTTTCAAGAGCAGTTACCCACAACAAAGGGATTATGAATGGCGTGGATGCCGTACTCTTGGCAACAGGTAACGACTGGAGAGCCATCGCAGCCTCTGTTCATGCCTATGCGTCCAAAGATGGCAGATACAAAAGCCTGACGACTTTACAACTGACTGAGGAAACCTTCAGGTACGAACTTAAACTACCATTGGCAGTGGGGACAGTTGGTGGAATTACCCTAATTCATCCGGTAGTGCAAAAAAACCAGGCAATCATGAACAATCCGGATGTCCGGAAACTGATGATGATCGCAGCTGCCTCCGGCCTTGCCAATAATTTTTCAGCCATTGCATCCCTGATTACGACCGGGATACAGGAGGGGCACATGAAAATGCATTTGTCCAATATTCTCAACCAACTAAAAATTAATCAGGCAGAACGTGAAATTATTGTCAACCATTTTAATGGCTCAACCGTAAGCTTCACCGCAGTAGAAGATTTCATAAGCAAAATAAGAGAAGATCAATGAATTTTATCGGAAAGAAAAGATTTGAATCACGCGCCAAACTTATGGTATCCGGCGAATATCTTGTATTGAAGGGTGCAATGGCCCTGGCTATGCCTCTGAAATACGGCCAGTCCCTGACAGTAGAAGAGAAGGGAGGAGAGTCAATGATCCGATGGAAGTCTGCAATTAATGACAATCTTTGGTTTACCACCACAATACTCCTCCCCGACTTCAGGGTATTGGAAACCAATTCTCCGGATATTTCGGCTACACTTTGTAGTATCCTGTCGGGAGCAAAAACTCTTCATCCTAATTTCCTCGATACACCGAAGGAGTATGATGTAATGTCAGCAATGGATTTCCTTCCCGAATGGGGCCTCGGATCGAGCAGCAGCTTGATTTCCAATGTAGCGGATTGGGCTGATTGTGATCCGTTTGAATTGAACAGCATGATATTCAGTGGGTCAGGATATGATATCGCCTGCGCAAGATCCTCTTCCCCAATTATATATGAGATCAGGAATGGTCAACCCTGGCACAGAAAAGCAAATTTTCAGCCTTCGTTCGATAAGCAACTCTATTTTGTCTACCTGAACCGGAAACAAAACTCTCAAAAAAATATCAACGGACTAGATCTATCGATGGTCACCGCAAATGATCTGCAAGCTATTTCTGAATTGACATCAGCGATAGAAAATGCGCAAAATCTGGAGACTTTCCAATGGCTGATGGAGCTGCATGAGGAATATATCGGCTGGATCGTCCGCAAGGAGCCAGTCAAGTCTTTGTATTTCGATGATTTTGAAGGGTCACTGAAATCGCTTGGGGCCTGGGGTGGGGATTTCATGCTTGTCGCATCCGACCGACCGGAGGAATATATTCGTAACTACTTCTACAATAAAAACTTGCAGACCATATTTAAATACAGCGAAATTGTTTTGGCAAGCTAATTCAATCTATCGATATTTTGACAACAGATGAACATGGATGGAACCACAAGCAGGAAGATTGCACAAATGGATGAAAAGAGTATGAAAATAGGATGGAGCGCTCCTGCCAATATTGCCCTGATAAAATATTGGGGCAAAAGGGCTAATCAGCTTCCTGAAAACGGATCTTTGAGTATTACCCTGGAAAACTCATTTACCACAACATTTTTGTCCTTCCGGAAAAAAGACAAAGCGGATGAGGCAATAGAGATGAAATATTATTTTCATGGAGCGTTAAATCAAAAATTTGGAAAAAAAATAGATCAACTACTCAGTCATTTGCAGATAGAAATGCCATTCCTGTCTGATTATAAATTGATCTTTCACAGTGAAAATAATTTTCCCCACTCTGCAGGTATAGCCTCATCCGCCTCTTCTATGGCAACAGTGGCGCTCTGCCTGGTAAGCATGGAGCAGATTGTCACCAAAAGGAAGCAGAGTAAAGTCGATTTCTTCCGCAGGGCATCTGCCATTGCAAGACTTGGTTCCGGAAGTGCCTCCCGCTCGCTATACGGGGGCATCGTCACTTGGGGAACAATAGCCTCCATTGAAGGCTCATCCGATGAGTACGCCACTCCATTTCCTTTGCACGGGCTCAGCAGACTAAAGCAGACAAGGGATATTATCCTGATTGTCAATTCAAAAGAAAAACAGCTATCAAGTAGTTTAGGGCATGCAATGATGGTGGCTCATCCCTATCGGGAAGGAAGAAAAAATCAGGCCAACAGCAATTTAAACGAATTTATAAAAGCAATTTCTGAAGATAATTATCATCTGATTGCAAAAATAGCGGAAAATGAAGCCCTTTCGCTACATGCCTTGCTAATGACTTCCTCTTCAGGCACAATCTTGCTCCAACCAAATACGCTACAAATCATAGAGGAGATTAAAAAATACAGGGAATCAACCGGACTTGACTTCTTTTTCACCATTGATGCCGGTCCAAATGTTCACCTGATCTATTTTGAAGAACATCGCGAGATGGTGCTCCGGTTTGTTAGGGACAAGCTTGTCCAATACTGTGAAAACGGACAATGGATAGACGATAATATTGGGAGCGGACCTAAGTTACTAACCCCTGAAATTTAACGCTAAGATGGATTTCCCGGCAAAAATATTACTATTTGGAGAATATGGAATTCTGTTGAATTCGAAGGCGCTCTCTATGCCCTATCCCCGGTTCTCTGGCAGGTTAAGAATGTTAGACCATCAGGCAACCAACCTAAATACAGAGGAAGCCGGGTCAAATGCATCCTTAAAAAGTTTGCTTCGTTATATGATATTAAACAGCAATAAATTCAGCTTTATCAGACTGGATCAATTCCAGGAAGAGGTAAAACAGGGATTATACTTTGATTCATCCATTCCATCCGGTTCCGGATTGGGTAGTTCCGGTGCGCTTACAGCAGCTTTGTACAACAGATATGCGATTGATACATTACTTAATGATTATCAGAAAATCCAATCTTACCTTGCCGAAATTGAGAGTTGTTTTCATGGAATAAGCTCAGGGATAGATCCTCTTACCTCCCTGCTCAATAGAACCTTACTCATTGAAAACAAATACGCTACTTCTACAACACCGGATCTCTCAGCGTTTTTCAATACCTACTCTTTGTTCCTGATCAACTCCAATTCAATAGGGAATACAAGCGATCTGGTTACCTATTTCATGAAAAAATACCTTGAACCTGAATTCAGGGGAAAAATAGACGAAGGGTATATTCCAGTCATTAATCAGACAATTGATTCGTTGACAGCAAATGATTTCAATTCTTTCACAGCCCTAATCTCAAGGTACTCACAATTTCAACTTTCCCATTTCGAAAGAATGGTTCCGGACACCATGAGAAAATATTTTTTATATGGAATAGAAACCGGGAATTTCTATTTAAAACTTTGTGGATCAGGAGGTGGAGGATACCTGCTTGCCATTTCCGCCGACCGGACAAAAGCAGAAAATTATTTTAAACTGAATCATCTTGATTATACTATCGTTTAAATGTATAGAATATAGAATAATGAATTATCATTTATAAACCATTTTTATAAACTTTAATTATTCAAATATCATGGAACAACCAAATAAATTAGTGGTTTGGCTTAATCAGATCAGAGCCAATTTCTTAATACTGGCAGTACTCCTCGTGCTTATTGGTATCGCCCTTGCCTATAAATATTTACCAGTGGGACATTCCATCAGGTGGGTTGATGCGGTGCTTTTAATTTTCGGAACTGTCATGGCACATGCCTCAGTCAACCTTTTCAACGAATACTCGGATCATCTGACAGGGATCGATAAAAACACAAAAAGAACCCCTTTCAGTGGTGGAAGCGGAATGATGACGTTGGGATTTACTAATCCGTCGTCAGTACTTATTGCAGCCATAACCACACTTCTAATCGCAGGATCAATTGGCATTTATTTCGGAATTGTAGTTCATTGGACCCTGTTTGTTATCATGTTGACCGGGGCATTCTCCATTGTATATTATACTCCATTACTCACAAAATTAATGTTAGGAGAGTTGTTTTCCGGATTAACACTCGGAACACTGGTTGTATTGGGTACTTTCATTGCGCTTACTGCGACTCCTGGTCAACCTTTGGCTACCCTGCTCCCGCTTGAGGTTATCATGGTCTCTATTCCCCCGGGCATTTTAACTGCTCTGCTGCTATTGCTCAACCAATTTCCGGATTCTGAAGCAGACAAGCAAGGTGGAAGAAAACATTTGGTAATAAAACTTGGGTATAAAAATGCAGCATTTGTCTATGCGGCTGGAGTCATTGCCACATTTCTCATCATCCTAATACTTCCATTGGCAGGTGTTTCCTCCTATTGGCTCTATCTCGGACTGCTACCCCTGCCAGTCATTTTCATTGCCACAAAAACAACGTTGAAGTTCTATAACAACGTCGACAAATTGATTCCGGCACTGGGCGCCAACATAGTAACAGTTCTGCTGACCGATGCACTGCTAGCCTTGTCAATTTTTATTACGCTTTTTTAGTCCTTCATGACCATTCCAATTCGCAGACTTCCCGACTGGATGAAAACCCCGCTCCCCTCGGGGAAAGAGTATATCACCCTGAAAAACCTGGCTGCCAAACAGCAGTTAAACACCATTTGTGTGAGCGGAAATTGTCCAAATAAGGCAGAGTGCTGGGGGGCATCAACGGCCAGTTTTATGATACTGGGTGAAAAATGCACAAGGAACTGTCGGTTTTGCGATGTAAAGAACATGATTCCTGATCCTGTTGACATGGACGAGCCGCTTCGGCTGGCAGAGACGATTCAGGCGTTAAAGATCAGGCATTGTGTGATCACCTCGGTTACGCGCGATGATCTTCCTGATGGGGGGGCCGATTTTTGGGCATTGACAATTAAGACAATCAAAGAGATAAATCCGGGCATTACCATGGAAACTCTGATACCTGATTTTTATGCCAAGGCTGAATTAATCAACAAAATTGTAGATGCCAAACCAGAAGTCATATCCCACAACATGGAAACTGTCAAAAGGCTTACTCCAAAAGTAAGGGATATAGCCCGGTATGACAGAAGCCTGAAGGTAATTGATATCGTTGCATCATCAGGAATTGTGCCCAAATCAGGCATAATGGTTGGTTTGGGAGAAACAGAAGACGAAGTTCTTGAAACGATGGATGATCTTCTTCATGCCGGTTGCAGGGTGCTAACCATCGGACAATATCTGCAGCCATCCGCTCATCACATGCAGATGGTGGAGTTTATAAAACCGGAAATATTTATCCAATACCGGGAGGCTGCGCTTAGGAAAGGGTTCAGTATGGTCGAAAGCAGTCCCCTTGTTCGTTCGTCCTATCATGCAGAAAAACATATAAATGCTTAATAATTTAATGAAATGAATTACAGTCAATATTTAGTAGCCCAATCAACAAAACTTCATCACAAAAAAAACTCCTACTATTCACGCATGAAAAAAATTGCCCACAGTAAGATACTGGATATTATAAATTTAACTGAATCGACCTATATAGTTAGACTCGAAAAAAACAATTTCGAATTCAAGGCCGGGCAGTACCTTGTTTTGAACATTCCTGGTGAAAACATGGCCCGTGAATATTCAATTTACAGTGAGCAGAATTCCCCATATATCGATTTGCTGATCAAGGAGGTTACCAATGGCAAGCTTTCGAAAGAGCTCAAATACATCAAAATTGGGACAAAAGTGGAAATCTCTGGCCCTTTTGGATTTTTCATATTAAGAGACCGTGAGTTAAACCAAGGCAACCATTTTACATTTGTGGCTACAGGTACCGGTATCTCACCCTTCCACAGCATGGTACTATCCAATCCTAATCTTGACTGCGAAGTGATTCACGGAATAAAATATGATGCCGAAACATATGACGCGACTGACTATCCTACTGACTATTACAAGGCTTGCACCTCACAGGAACGGGGTGTCAATTTCTATGGTCGGGTCACAAATTACCTCAGGGAGAAAGGAGTCCGAAAAAATTCGATCTATTACATCTGTGGAAATTCAGAGATGGTGAATGAAGTTTCGGGATACCTGGAATTGGAAGGAATCACTTCTGAAAATATAAGAACTGAAGTATTTTTTTAATCAGCATGGCAAATCCTTACCCATTGCTTTCAAAATATGAACCTAAAGCATGTGCGCGTTGCAACGAAAACCATATTTGCACCGGAACATCAAATTGTCAATGCTTTGAGGTGGAGATTACAGACACAATGCTCGATTACCTGGAAACCCATTATGAGGATTGCCTGTGCAAGGATTGTCTGAAAGAGACTGTGAAAAATATATTTGATCCTATTTTGAATCAAAATCGCAAAAGCTGATTCGTTTTTTCATCAATGATAAATACTTCAAATGCCCAGATCCTTCGCAACTATTTTTTGCTTATATCCTCTGTAGACGGGTTCATCATCAATTAATGCCGGTCAAATAATGGCCTTTTATTGATAATATATAGCTTTTCACTGAATTTTATGCATAATCGTTCGGTGGAGCGTTATCTTTGATTGGGTATTAAAAAGGATTGCAATTGAGATGAACAAATCAATTAAAATAGAGGTCATAGAATTTCTGCTTTTTGGCATAATCTGGATTGGGATATTTTCCATTCCATTTTTCAATCAATGGGGCTATTCCTCGCTTGACTGGGACAAATTACTCTCCGAATGGTTCCGCATCTTTGGTTTTTTTCTGATTTTCCTGATAAACATTTTGCTTCTCATCCCGAAATATCTGATCACCAAAAAGTACAAAACTTATATTCTTTCGGCTATTTCGATGATTGTAATTGTTTCGGTAGCCGGGATATTTCTAAATTCCTTTCTCTTCCCGGCTCCATTGATGATGCCTCCAATGAACCTTGGATCAGGTATTCCCATGGAATTGAGCTCGGGCATGCCTGCTCCCCACGGCTTCAAAGCTGAACGTGTTACAGATTATAACTCCATGTCGCTGGTGATCATAGCCAATTTGATCATCTCATTCCTGGTAGTCGGCAGTAGCACAACCTTTAAAGTAATCGGACAATGGCTGATCGCAGATGATCGACAAAAAGATCTTGAAAAGGAACAACTCAAGATAGAACTTGCCTTTCTGCGCCATCAGGTTAGTCCTCATTTCTTCATGAATACCCTCAACAACATCCATTCGCTTATAGATCTGAATACCGAAGATGCAAAAGATGCAGTCATTCGGCTCTCCACCATGATGCGGTATCTCCTTTATGAAACATCTCAGGGATATACAAGTTTGAAAAAGGAGATAGGCTTTATCGAAAGCTACATTTCTCTGATGCAACTACGATTTTCCAAACAAGTAAAAGTTAACCTGGAGGTGCCTGAGGGAATACCTGACCTGCAAATTCCGCCGATGCTTTTTATCTCATTGCTGGAAAATGCATTTAAACATGGAGTGAGTTACCAAAAAAAATCATTCGTTTTATTCAGCATCGCTTTATCAGACAATAAGTTAAACTGCATTATCAAAAACAGCAAACATCCCAAGGTCTCCAATCCGGAAAAACGATATTCCGGAATTGGAATAGCTAATGTTAAAAAGAATTTGGAACTTCATTTCGGTAAAAATTTCATTTACGAAGTGATGGAGACAGAAACTGAATACCAGGTCCATTTAAGTATACCCATTGAATGATAAGAAATGTTTCACATCAAGATAACTTAATATGAAAATCAGATGCTTGGCCATTGACGATGAACCGCTGGCTTTAAAACAAATCGGTTCCTA
>Ga0172379_10008679_pt1 | contig 12731 bp, 10 predicted proteins | sample GrowelOW334metaG_FD_119756 | JGI IMG/M metagenome (GOLD analysis project Ga0172379, IMG submission 119756) | Groundwater microbial communities from an aquifer near a municipal landfill in Southern Ontario, Canada - Groundwater well OW334 metaG | ecosystem: Environmental > Aquatic > Deep... | reverse complement strand
TTTACGTCCCAGAGGGACTTCATCAATCACGCGGCGTCGCTCCATCAGACTTTCGTCCATTGTGGAAGATTCTCGACTGCAGCCACCCGTAGGTGTATGGTCCGTGTCTCAGTACCATCGGTGAGGGTCAGCCTCTCAGCTCCCCTAGACGTCATAGCCTTGGTAGTCCATTACACTACCAACTAGCTGATATCGCACAGGCCTTTCCCAAAGCGTTAAAACTTTACCCTTACGGGACCATCGTGTATTAGTCCGTCTTTCGACGGATTATTCACGACTTTGGGGGAAGTTCCTATGTATTACTACCTCGTTCGCCACTAACTTTTTGATATCATTAATCTTGATGTAATCGCAACCTTTGACGATAAAAAGTCCGTTCGACTTGCATGCCTTATCCACGCCGCCAGCGTTCATCCTGAGCTAGGATCAAACTCTAACTAAAAGTTAATTAATTAGAACGAAACAAAACAAAAAACAGCAATGATTTTTGATTTTACATGTTCCTAGCTCTTGAAATTATTTTAAAACAATATTTTTTGAGGACTTGCTCCTCCGACCTAAGTCGAAGGGTTCTCAAATTTATTAACTTATCAAAGAATACCAAACTAAAACGCCTTAACCACTAAAGGAAAGACGCTGAGAAAGTATATACCAGTCTCTGGCAGGTGTCAACAGGAGAATAATTTGATATAATTTATCACATATTATAATTAATGTTGATTATGAATTTATGAAAAAACATAGAAAATTGCTATATCTTTTAATTGTTCTATTGTTCATCGGCGCCCTTTCTTTTATTTTTAATATTTGCCCCCCTGCCGGTCCATGGCCTACTCCGCCTTGGTGTTCTGGCTCTGGTTTCAAGTTGCCTTTCGGTTTAGGATCCCCAACGCAAAAACCGCCGGCTGGAGTAACCGATTTTGAAATTTCCAAACCACAATATGCCGGCTCGCGAGGCATGTTTTCCTTCCCTCCTTCTTGCACTCTAATCCCAGACAAAATAGCCCAAAGCGTTTGTGAAGATTTTAAGGCTGGAGTAATTATTTTCTGGCAGGAAGAAGCATGTATGGCAATGCCCATAGCCACGGCAGTAGATACTTGTAAGAATGAGCGCGCGGAACTTCTGAAAATTGGAAACGAAAAAATTGCCGTTTTGCGAAAAGAAAATCCCGAATGGTGGAAGCGTCCGGATTTGAATGTCTATGTCTACGGCGACACCCGCCTGCGCACCGAAGAGCTCCGTCCGGATGTGAGCGTCTGGGGCGGAGGTTCCTATGACGGCTGGCGTAATGACGAAATATTTATGACCCACGCATCTGGTATTTTTAAGGTCGTGAGTCACAGCTTTGGACACCTTGGCCAAAATGATTTAGACCATATGCGCAATAGTCTTATCAAAGACGAAGGCATTGTTATCATCAATCCTGCTGATCTGCAAAAACCCGAAGTGTTGAAAATTAAAAATGATTTTGAATATCTGAAATCTAAATCCCCGATTTATCAGAAACTAGCACCGGCTATTGCTAAAGATTTTGACAATAATGATATCGTTGTGGATTATACTTTCCCCGACGGCTCTAAGTCTATATCTAATGTCTCCATAAATGCGATTGTGCCCGAATTCAAAAATTACCTTATTCAATATTATAAATGGCAAGTAGACGCCAATGTTGACGGCATATTTATAGATGACATTAGCGGGGCTTCTCCGGCCGACTCTTTCAACGACAACATAATGAAACAGTTCAGCGCATGGCTCGCTATCAAGCCGGGCTTCTCGCAATACGGCGCGAATTTTAATTACCGGAATTTCCTGAAGAGTAAGGGCTACACCAAGGCGACGATTGAAAGTACTGCGGGTAAAACTATTGGGGCTTCTAATGCCTGGCGCCAGATTCCATTGATGGTAGAGTTTCGCACTTTCCTTACAGAAGCCAACCAGAAAACCTTGATCGATATTGTTACCGAAGTGAAAGCATATGCGAAAGAAAAAGGTTTGAAAAACTTTATCGTCACTGGCAACTCCGGAGAGCTGGCTCCTACCGGCGCATTCATGGTGCCTTACTTTGACTATTTTACTTTCGAGCACGCCTACCTGAAAAACAACAATCCCCTCATCTACGAGAGCGTCCTTCCGCTTTCTCATTTAGCTCTCGCTAAGGAACGTCCAGTAGCTAATCAGATCTTGGTAAACAACTGGGATGCCCTGGCGCACAACACTCCTGCCTCACTGAAATACGACATTATGCGCCTTGGCATTATGGAAAGTTATGCTGCCGGCAGTACGACTTCTTATGTGCGCTATTCTATGAATGACCCACGACAAAAATCAAATAAAATGAATGATATATATTTTGCCTTAGAAAACCGGACAGACCTAAAGGAAATGCAAAAAGCATACGGATTTATGCGCCATAATTTTTCTACCTTTAGAGATTTCACCAATTCCACGGCAAAGGTTGCGGTAATTTACGACAACAACGAAGTAGTTCGAGAATGGAAAGATTCACTCACTGCCGACCATCAATATTCCGTAGAAAACATAGGGAAAAAATTATACGCAAACGATGTTGCTTACGATGTTATCAATTGGCGGGAACTCTCGGCAAGTGGTGATAAGTATAGATACATTGTTTTGCCTACAATGCACAAGACTAGTTCGGAGGCTGAGTCAGCCTTGCAAAAGGCGAAGACCGCCGGAGCGAAAGTTGTAAATGAATCAGACGTCGCTTCAGTAATAGTCAACATTCCTACCTTGAAACTTCCGCCAAACATGAAAACCGTAATAAAGACTGACAAAAAAGGTAACATTGTAGCGCATATTTTTAACTACAATTACAACGCGTCAGGATTCAAAGAACAGAAAAATGTTTCGATAGACATTAGTTTCTTTGGCCCAGCAAAAAAAATAAGTTACTCCTCTCTTGAAAACCCAGACTCGATTGAGCTGGACCTAAACAAGCCGATTATCCCCAGCATCCTAACTTACGGAATGCTGGTTATAGAAAAATAGTTAAATGACCACAAAATTAATCTATTTCGTACGTGTCCCACTTAGAAACAAAGAAAGCCCAGCTATGACAATCAGAACCGGCCAAAAATTAAACAATCTGTAAAGATAAAAATAATATCTTGGAATAAAACCTAAATTTTGAGCAAGCAAACAGAAACCAATAATAACTATCAATAGCCCAAGAAGAATACGTAAGGTACCGAACCTGTTTAAATCTTGTGACCCTTTTAAATCCTTTAATTCTGCCACAAGCCCTTGGGCTCTATCTTTCACATCAATCGGTTCCGTTTTATTTTCCACTGGTGCAGATGAAGGATTTTTAGGAATTAAGAATGCTAGTATTAGATAAATAAGTATCCCTGACCCAGCACTAAATGTCAGCACTATAAAAATTATCCGAAAGATTACAGGGTCAATGTCGAAATATTCTCCTAATCCTCCACAAATCCCGAAAACTATGCGATTGGTTTTAGAACGGTAAAGTGTTTTTGGTTTTAAATTTGTGTTTTCCATGTTTTAAAAATGTTATTTATTACTAATTCGACTATATAATTATAGCACTAATATTTTGAAAATAAGATATCTATTTTTATTTCGCAAACATGATAGGAATTTCTATAGAGTCGTCATGCTCTGGAAGGCTGGAGGGATTATCTTTACGGAGGATGAGCGCGCCTTTATTGCTATAGGCATTTTTGTCTGCGGTAAAAGTAAGCGTAGCGGTAAACGGCACAAAGTTGTTCGTCGTCCATTCACCTTGTGCAGTAGCAACACCTTGCGCAATGATAAGCCCATCCCAGTTGACGAGAACTACGGGAAAGCTCGCTTCGAAAAACCAGGAACCCCTCGCCTCTCCAGTAACCAGAAGTGGGCTCTCTATAATTTGATTGGGCTGTGGACTCTCCACGTGAATTAAATCTGACTTGCTCGGCTCAGTACTTGCTGTCTTCGGCTTTTTTGAAAGAGCCCAAAACACCCCGAGCCCCGCGGCAATTAAGACCATTATAATTATGGTAATTTTATACCAATTTCTTGAGTTCTTGTTCATATTTTTTCATCACTTCTATGCCTGCCTCGGTCTGACTCATTCCGCTTTTCATTTTTATCTGTACCTCCTCCGCAATAGTCTTAAAAAGCTCAGGATTTTTCTCAATCATGGTTATGAACATCTCGATCTGCGCTTCTGGCACGCCCTGAGTACGAAGCATTTTTTTAAGTAAGAAATTTTGAAACATGAGAGGATTATAGCATATTGAATTTAATTTTCCTCTATCACTAAAAGCTTGCTGGGGTGGTGGTGCCCGTTAACAATCCGGACTTTATTTATTGGAAATTTAAAATGCGAAGCAACAAGTTCAACAACTCTAGTGTTTGCCATATTCCTTTCCGCTTTTTCTTTAACCGAAACTTCAAAATGATCTTCAGATTTTTGTTTAAAAAATTCTTTCTTTGCACCAGCAACGACCTTCACGTGAATATACATTCCGTAATTTTAACACAATACTTAAATATTAACGGAAAAGTTAGGCCTGAGTAGGCATTTTCTTCACTGCCAGCATTGGAACCAAAACTACTAACAAATAATTGACCCAATAGCTAACGTTGCTAAACATCCCTGGAGCAAACCTTTGGCTGATCAAAAAATCTAAAACAATACCTACTGCCGCAAAAACTAAACCATACCAGAGGGCCATGCCATAGCTTTCTGGAGCAATATTTCTTGCTGCCACATAAGCTACTACCAGGCTGACAGCTGTCGCCACCACGGTCATCGTCATCCCGGAAGTTATGCCATAACTTACAAAAGCGGAGATTACGACAAACATGACTATCCAAACCAAAACCCCGAAACCTATAGCTTTTTTCCAATTCATAAAATTAATAAAAATTAAATTAATAAATAATTATTGGCTTATAGTGTACCCCGCCTGAAACGACCATTCAGGGAGGTTTACAACATTAAACTAAAAAGAAAAACAAATACACCCCCACAAGAATTGCTACTACCCCATAAACGCCAAATGAATTACGGAATTTTTTCACAACTAATGCGTTGAGCGCTTGGGGAAAAAGAATATAACTTAAGCCCTTAAACAAAACAATCCAAGCAAAAAGCGTAACGATAACCTTCCAAGTTCCATCCCAAGTGTTGTACTGGATGAGATACATTGAAGACAAGAAAATCAGAATTACGCCAGTCAAATAAACAGTCGCAGGATGATCAAAAAAGTCTTTGAGTAAGTGCGGAACGGTCTTGCCCTTAAAGATAAGGAACAAACCGCTAACTATTAAATAAACCCCGAATATTTTTGCCACTAAAATTGTGATGTCCATAAAATTAAATTAGTTATTAATAATACATAAATTATAGCACTTCATCTAGTTTATGCTACACCTTGCCTTCAGCGCGTCGAGGTCGGCCACCGTCAGAACTAAGCTATTGCTTTGATTCAGCTTATACATTATCGCTTTCGGGTCATCTACGTGGTCAAGACCGAGAGCGTGGCCAAGCTCGTGGGCTAGCACTCGCACGAGCTTGGCCCGGCTACTAAATTCATAAATATCAATTTTACTATTTAAACCATCGCTTATATACACTCCTTCTTCAAAGCTCTCTCCGCGAGCACCGTTGATCGTGTTGTATTGATCCACCGATATATTCAGCGTAGCCACAAGACGATTGAGCGCAACAACAATAGCATTTATTTCATCCACCATATTGTTTAATATTTTTTGTTCATTCTGTAAATTATTAAATTCTACCGCGTTCGTTCTGTCACTTTGGTTGAAGGCTTGCACTCTGGCATCGTAAACAGACTTTTCTGCATCATATTGTGTTTTGAGGGCCGTAAACTTGGCCTTTAGGGTGTTATAAGAAGCCTTGTCGTCTTTTACAACAATACCCAGACTTTGCAATTTGCTCGTAGCCTGCTGTCTATAATCATAGATTAAATTTATTTTCAAAGCACTACTGGAAGAATCGTCTGGAACATAAACAAAAAGTTGCTTGTGGAGCGATTTCTCCCAAATAGCTTCTGCCTCGGAAAGAGCGCTCAGGAAATAATCTTTGGAAATGCCAAACTTCTGATCAAAAGTTCCAAGTGTAAAAGGTATCGGCTCGGCGCAAGGAGCTTTTAAAAAAATTCTAACAATATTATTTTTAAAGTTGTTGAGGACTAACAGAAGATTAGGATTTGACCGAATTTGATACGCCAAAACCCCGACAACAATGATGGTAAGAAATAAATTTAAAACTCTTTTCATATTCTATATTATAACCCTTCCTGGGGCGGAGCGATAACCTTAGCCCGCCAGAATTTGGTATTGATAGTTTGCGTCAAGTCTTTCAGCTCCTCGCTCTTTAACAAATATAAAATAACAATAGCCGCAATAATCCCCAAAATACCGGAAATAAAACCCTGCAGAAAAACTCCCATAAAGGTGGTCGTGCCAAAAATTACCGAGAGTACATTCAAGCTTAGATAAGCCACAACTCCCAGAAAAAAAGAAGCTCCCAAACTCTGGAAAAAAGTCTTTGCGATGAAAGACTCATTTGGCATAAAATCTTTTTTTATAAAAATCCAATGTAAAATAAAATTTAAAATAGTCCCGGTGGAATATGCCAAGGGAAGCATCAATACTTCTGTCCCCGGGATGTCCCCCACTTTTAGTAAGGATTCTATAAAATAGCGGAAAAACAGCACGTTTTCAAAAAGATGGATAAATAAATAGGACAAGAAAATAATTAAAACAGAACAGGTAAAATTAACAACTAGTGGGCGCCTAGTATTGCCGGTCGCATAGTAAGAACGGGAAAGCAAGGTTATCATTCCCTGAGCCAAAACCGAAATGGAGAAAATTGCCAAAGAGGCTGCCACTAGGCGGGTATTGTCCCAAGAAAAAGACCCAGAACCGAGAATGACGCGCACGATCTGCGCGCGGACGACAATAAAAAGAAAGATTACCGGCAGAGACCAAAACACTATAGCTCGAGCCGCTTCTTTTAAATGTTTTTTAAACTCATCTTTTTGACCGTTGCTAAAAGATTTAGCTAGAGTAGGAAAAGCTGCCACTGCGTAAGATATCCCGATAATGTTTAATGGAACTGACTGAAGATTGAAGGAAAAATTAAAAATTGAAATAGATCCGCTTTTCAAAAAAGAGGCCATCGCGATAATGGCGATAAGGGCAATGTTATTAAAGGCCAAACCAAAGGTTCTAGGCAACGACGTGAGGACCGCTTTTTTAATGTCAGAAAAATTAATGTCAAAAGGAAAGATGGAAAACCTGGGAGTAAAATCGCAACTGCGTGAAGCTAAAAACTGAACGCCGAAATGCATCAAAGCGCCTAGCACCACTCCGATAGCTAATCCATAAATCCCAAAAATTGGATAAAGAAATATAACTCCCAAAATAATTCCGAAATTATAAAGGATCGGACTTAAAGAATAAATAAAAAACTTGCGAAAAAGTTGCGTAACTGTGCCAAAAAGATTTGAAAGCCCCATTAAAATGGGAGAGAGCAACATTATCCTGGAAAGCAGGATAACTTTTGCTTGATAAATAGGAGTAAAACCCGGAGCAATAAAAGAAATTAAATATGGCATCAAGAAAAACGCGGCCAAAGCTACAATTACCATAAAAAAAAAGAAAACAGTAAAGATGTCATTTAAGAATTTTCTAGCTGCATCAGTCACCTTATCTCCATCCATTTTAGCTACAACAAAAGGAATAAGTACCGTGATGGAAGCTAGCGAGGCCACGCAAATAAAAATCAAATCTGGCACCCGAAAGGCCGCGTAGTAAGAGTCCAAGGACGAAGAAGGCCCGATAAAATGAGCAATCGAACGGTCGCGAAAAAGCCCCAAAATCTGAGACAATAATGTGAGACAACCCAAAAGAAACGCCGCCTGATTTATGCTCCCAGACTCTTTAGTAAAAATTTTTAAAATCTTCTCCATCCCGTACGAAATTAATTAACTTATAAACTATCAAATAATATCATATTTCTGTGAATTTCGTACGGGATCCATCCTTTATTTTAATTTTTAGGGGTAGTGGTGGCCTTAGTAGTGGTAGTGGTTTTTGCCTCAGGGGCGACAGGAGTAGAGGTTGAAGTATTTTCATTTAATGACTTCACATAGTCTTTCAAGCTTTTGTCTTCAGGAGACAAAGCCAAGGCGGCCTGCGCATAAGAGAGAGCCACACTGTCCTTTTTTTCACTTTTAGCAATTTGAGAGAGAACAACCAAGGCATCGATGTAATCTTGCTTCAAGGAAAGAGCAGTGTTGGCATAATCTTTTGCCTCCTCAACCTTTCCATCAACAAAAGATGCGCCAGCCATGGCGAGCCTTAGGCCTGGATTAAATGGATTTAAGTTGGAAGCATTTTGATAAGCTAAAACAGCTTGACTATAGGCACCCTTAACTCCAAGCGAACCAACTGCCTGATAAGTAGAACCAAGTAATTGGAAGTTTAAATAATTCAACGGATCGTAGCTGGTGGCCATCCGCGCGCTATTTATGGCTTGAGTAAAACTAGTTTGCAAATCGGCCTTGTCTGCGTCGGACAAGGTCTCGCCCTTTTTGGCTATCGTGCTTAATTTAACAAGATATATTTGCGAGTAAGTGCGTAAATATAAATCATTTGAATACAACGAAAGCGCCTTAGTAATATAGCTTTCAGCACTCGGAACTGTCGTCGCCGTAAGCGCTTTACCAAAATAAGAAACAGAAACGAGACGTTCCATATATTTGAATGAAGCAACAACCGAAAAGATTATTATTATAATAAGAACAAGAATAGAGAAAAAACTTTTTTTATGATCACCCAAAAAAGATATTGATATCTCCTTTTCTGAATTAGCAGCAGCCATACCAATAAACACCCCGGTAAAAGCAAACGATAGAAGAAAAATTACTGTGCCAGTAAAATAAAAGAAAGAGGCAATAAATAAATAGAGAGGCAAGACAAAAAACGCCATCATTTCCCAATTAGAACCACTTTTGATGCCAGAAAATACTGACTTCACCCCCACAACCAAAAACAAGCCAAGAAAAACAAGCCAAACCAAAATACCGAGACCGCCAGTGGTAGCCATGATAGTAGGCAATAATCCTGAACCTGAATCAAAAGGAGTATCCCAAAATTGAGAGTTGTTCACAACCTGAGGCTTGTACATTGACCATGCTTCTACAAACCTATTCGGGCCAATACCCAAAAGCGGATTCTTGATCAACACCGCTTTAGTTATAGACATAGTAGCGGTAAAAGTAGGACTTATCTCAGTATTTGATATCTGTAAGCGATCTGAGATAATACCACTGAGAAATTGTCCTGATATGAAAAACAAAAAAGATACCATAAAAACCGCAAAAGTAACAACGGGAAAATGTCTTTTCTTGGTCACCTCTTTGTCCTCGCTGTCGGCTTCATGGGTAGCCGACATCTTGTAAACAAAAATTATAAGGCTAGAAATCCCAAGGAGAATCCAAATCAACTGGAAACTTACCGTAGCAACCAGAAGGATTGAAAGTAAAATAAATATTTCTAATAGTATTTTTTCTACCCTAGAAACTGGAAAAAATTCAATCAAAAAAAGGAATCCCAGGGTGGAAAACCCGGCAAAAAATCCAAGAGAATTCCAGGAACCTAACACGTTTCCTGTTTTTCCAGTTAAAATTCCAAGAGACAACAACGTAGGCATAAACAAATGCAATACTTGGAAGATTAAAACAAAGGCTGAAGACAATATCGTCCCAAGCAAAAGTATCTTTGCTTGTTTAGAATTTTTAAAAAAAACAGAAGACATAAACATCAAGATAAAGCCGGCTAAAATAAAGTAAAAGGACCCGATGTCAAACATTGTGCCAAATAAAGAAACCTGAGAACTTCCAGAAAAAATAGAAGACAAAAGAAATACCACAGAAATACTAAAGCCTGACACCAACAGCCACGACTTAGGAAAAACTATTTTCCTATCAAAGAATCTTGCCACTGCCCAAAAAACTAAAGAGATCGACAAACCTAAAACCAAGAGCGCTCCTTTGGAAATCTCAACAGGAATATTAGTAAAAGGTAAAAAGAAAAGAGGAAGTAATACAATTACTAAAAATAATGACCAAAACGAAACCCTATCTAGTGTATGTGAACGCATATAATGTAATTATATATAGTTCTATTTTAAAAACAACTAGACAACTATGTTGATAAGTCTGCCTTTGACATAGAAGATCTTTCTCACAGTTTGCCCAGAAAGATGTTTAGAAACCACCTCATTTAAAACGGCCTGTTTTTTAATATTCTCCTCGTTATCATCTGCTTTTATCATCATTTCTGCTCTTACCTTTCCATTTATTTGAATGACAATTTTTATTTCTTCGTTTTTAATTTTTTGAAGATCAGCCTCTGGCCAAGATTCAAAGTTAATTGATTTTTTGTGGCCTAATGTTTGCCAAAGTTCCTCTGTGATATGTGGCGCAAATGGTGAGAGAATTTTTAAAAATTTTTCATAAGCCTCTTGTGAAATGAATTCAAGCTTATTAATTTCATTAGTGAAAATCATCAACGTAGAAATAGCCGTGTTGAATTTCATTTCCTCAATGTCTTCGGTCACCTTTTTTATTGTTTTCTCTATTTCAAATTCAGTATATTTTTTATTTTTTTGCACTTTATATTGCAGATTCCAAACACGCTCTAAAAATCTTCTTGCGCCAATAATGCTTTCAGTAGACCAAGCCACGGATTGGTTGAACGGGCCCATAAACATTTCATAAATACGCAAGGTGTCTGCGCCAAATGTTTTCACTATGTCGTCAGGGTTTATGACATTACCAAGAGATTTAGACATCTTTACCCCGCCTTCGCCCAAAATCATGCCGTGTGAAGTACGCTTCAGGTATGGCTCACTGGTTGGCACCAGCTTTAAATCAAAAAGAAATTTGTGCCAGAAACGAGAATACAAAAGATGCAAAGTCGTGTGCTCGTTGCCCCCGTTGTACCAATCAACCCCTCCTAAATCCTCCCCAAAGGAGAGGACTTTTCCCCCCTCCCTTCGGGAGGGGGTCAGGGGGTGGGTTAGCCAGTATTTTAAATTTTTCTTACCAGCAAATTCTTTTTTATTTTTCGGATCCGTATAGCGAAGATAATACCAGCTCGAACCCGCCCAGTTGGGCATGGTGTCTGTTTCCCTTTTAGCCGGTCCTTTACACTTCGGGCATTTTACATTCACCCATTTCGCAATATTCGCGAGAGGCGACTCCCCGCTTTCCGTCGGCTGATAATTTTTTACTTTCGGAAGCTCTACCGGCAAATCTTTCTCCGGCACTGGCACCCAACCCGCATTCACTGAGAGGTCCTGCCTATCAGTAGAGGCAGGACCTCTCAGTTTACAATTTTCACAAAAAACCACCGGTATAGGCTCACCCCAATATCGTTGCCTAGAGAACACCCAGTCGCGAAGCTTAAAGGTGGTAACTTTTTTCCCAAAATCTTCAAAGCCAGCTTTATTGTAATCTTCCACAATTGGTAATTTAAATTTTTCTGCAAACTCTTTGTCACGTGAATCATCTGCCGGCACGGCCATAATGGCTCCAGTGCCGTAAGTTGCCAAAACATAATCTGCAATCCACACAGGCAATGCCTGTGTATTGGCAGGATTGATGGCTTTTATTCCTTTTAATTCTACGCCTGTTTTTGCTTTATCTTCGGCTGTTCTTTCAATTTCAGTTTTACTTTTTACTTTTTTAATATATTTTTCCACCTCCTCCAAATTAGAAATTTGAGATTTTAATTTTTGCACCAACTCGTGCTCCGGCGCCAGCACTAAATATGTTGCCCCGAAAATAGTATCTGGGCGAGTGGTAAAAACTTTAACCCCTCCTAGCCTCCCCGAAGGAGAGGAGTAATCCAAATCAACCCCTCCCAAACCCTCCCCGAAGGAGAGGGCTTTACTGCTAACACTGTTTAATTTAAAAATTATTTTCTCTAAGACACCTTCTTTATTTTTTATTACTTCGTCGTTCGAAAAACGCATAACTTCAAAACCTAATTGATTGAGTATTTTTGTTCTTTCTTGATCTTCTGCTTTTTTGTAATCGTGGATATCTCCATCAACTTCAACAACTAGTCTTTTTTCAACACACACAAAATCCACAATAAACCTATCAATAATATGCTGCCTCCTGAAATGAAATCCTTTTGAATTTTTTCCCTCTCCTTCGGGGAGGATCAGGGAAGGGTTATTTCTACGCAATAAATCCCACATTATTTTCTCTCCATTTGTAGGATTTTTCCTCATCTCTAAAGCCTTATCTTGTAAAGCTCTCCATAATTCTGGATTAGTCGTAAAAAATCTCGGCATTTCTCCCTCTCCTTCGGGGAGGGCTGGGGAGGGGTGTATTCCAAATTCTATTTCCGCGCCTTCGCTCCTTCCGATCCAATTCCTCTGCCCGAGTTTTATTTGCGGAAGATAGTCCACAGTGTCCAGGTCTTTATCCAGCCGGTCGGCGTATTTGGTGATGGCGAGCATCCATTGTTCTTTCTCCCTTTTTTCCACCACAGTCCCGCAACGTTCGCAGCACCCGTTCACCACTTCTTCGTTGGCTAGTCCGGTCTTGTCTTTCGGGCACCAATTTATCTCCATCTTTTTTTTATACGCCAACCCTTTTTTCAAAAATTGCAAAAATATCCACTGCGTCCATTTGTAATATTTCGGGTC
>Ga0172379_10008678_pt1 | contig 12732 bp, 11 predicted proteins | sample GrowelOW334metaG_FD_119756 | JGI IMG/M metagenome (GOLD analysis project Ga0172379, IMG submission 119756) | Groundwater microbial communities from an aquifer near a municipal landfill in Southern Ontario, Canada - Groundwater well OW334 metaG | ecosystem: Environmental > Aquatic > Deep... | reverse complement strand
TGCAAAAGGGACGCGGCCTCATCTTGTCGGGATGGAAGGAACAAGAGTACTATCTGTCCGATTGAACCAAAAGGATTCATGATGTCGAACACACTGAAAAAGATCGAACTGTCGAACCGTGTCATCACCCTCGTAGGGACCGCCCATATTTCCCATGAAAGTGTCGCCGAGGTCTCGGCCATCATCGCCCAGGAGTCGCCGGGCAGGGTCTGCGTCGAGATCGACCAAAACCGCTATCAGTCCATGACGCAGGGTTCGCGATGGGAAAACCTCGACATCGGGAAGGTGCTCAAGGAAGGAAAAGGCTTCTTCCTCATGGCGAACCTCGCCCTCTCCGGCTTTCAGAAACGAATGGGCGCCGGGATAGGCGCCAAGCCAGGCGAGGAAATGCTGGCCGCGGTGAAGGCGGCCGAGGAAAGCGGAATCCCCTGGTCATGCTGCGACAGGGACTTGCAGGTAACGCTCAAACGCGCGTGGGCAAGGTCCAATTTCTGGAACAAGTCCAAACTCCTCGCCAGTCTCATCAGTTCGGCCTTTTCAAACGAGAAGCTCACCGAAAGCGAAATCGAACAGTTGAAGGACAAGAACGAGCTCGAGCAGATGATGAACGAGCTCGCCGACTACCTGCCATCAGTCAAGGAAGTGCTGATCGACGAAAGGGACCGCTATCTCGCCTCGAAAATTTTCGAAGCGAAGGAAGCTTCCATCGTGGCCGTGGTGGGCGCTGGCCACATGGCGGGCATCGAGCAGTGGCTCAAGAAACTGGAGGATGGAACGGCCTCCTCCGATGTGACCGAAATCGATTCGGTGCCTCCCCCCTCAAAACTCGCAAAAGCCGCGGGATGGCTCGTCCCTCTCCTTATCCTCGCGCTCGTCGGCATAGGTTTTTTTCGTTCTGGCAGCCAGGCTAGCCTGAGCCTGATTCTCAAGTGGATTCTCCTCAACGGATCGCTGGCCGCCATCGGCTCCGCCCTCTGCCTGGCTCATCCGGTCACGATCGCCGTTTCCTTCCTCCTCGCTCCGGTGGCGACCCTCAATCCCCTCGTGGGAATCGGGCTTTTCGCCGGTGTCGTCGAGGCCTATCTGAGGAAACCTACGGTACAGGATTTCGAGCGGCTTTCCGACGATGTCACCAGCCTGAAAGGCTTCTACCGCAACAGGGTGACTCACATTCTGCTTGTATTTTTCCTATCGAGCATCGGCGGCATGATCGGCAATTTCATCGCCCTACCATTCCTCGCATCGGGCGCCATCCGTTGATGGCACGCCGAGGGGCGCAAGAGCGCTGCAGCGCGCTTGCGTGCCCCTCACGGGCGCCTCAGCGTTCCTGGGCTTTTTCCACCATTTCGAAAATAGCGGGCATGAGCTGTTTCTTCCTCGAAAGGATATCCTTCAGCATGTAGATGCCCTTCTGCGGCGAAGGGAAATTGACGTAGCCGTAGAGATCGTTATCGGCGGCCATGAAGAGGATGCTTTCCAGCTTCGTGATATCGGTGGCCATGAGGGCGGCGAGATAGCAGCCTGTCTCCATGCGCAGTTTCGACAGCCCATCGAGGACTTCCCCGCTGCGATCCATGATTTCCACCGTACTGGTGAGCTCAATCTGGCTCACCGATAGCTTTTTCCCCGAAGATTCGTATTCCTTCCTGTCCACTCTCACCATCTTGTCGGCGGGGAGCCGCGCGGCTTCAGATGCCGAGGTCATTATGTCGCGTCCGATGTCATCGATGGTGAGGTCGGTGATCGAGGCAAGATATTCGGCCATTTCCCTGTCTATCTCGGTGGCGGTGGTCGATTTCAGCACAAGCGTGTCCGAGAGAATGCCGCAGAGAAGAATCGACGCGAGCGGCCGCGTGAGGGGCGTCCGGGTTTCCCTGAACATCGAGGCCACGATGGTGCTGGTCGATCCAACCACCTTATTGATGAAGGTGATGGGATAGGGCGTCGAGAAGGAACCCAGCCGATGATGGTCGATCACTTCCAGGATCCGATAGTGATCGATCCCCTCGACGGCCTGGGAGAATTCGTTGTGGTCGACCATGATGACTTCTATGTTCGCTTCCTTGATGAGATCACCTTCGGTGAAGAGGCCCATCACCTTCCCGTCATCGTCCACGACCGGCACCGACCGGCTCGGCGACTTGGCGATAGCCTGCTTCGCGGTCTTGATCCAGTCCCGGCGATGCAGCGGCACGATCGCCTCATCGGCTACCGTAATGACCGGCGCCGAGTACAGGACGAGGAGTGAGGTCGAGGAGGTGTCGTAGGGCGAAGTGAGGATGGAAACGCCTTTTTGCTCGGCGAGATCCTTCAGTTCCTTGCTCGGCAATATTCCATTCGTGATGATGACGACTTTCGCTCCCGCTTCGACGGCGATGCGTTGGGCGTCCTCCCGGTCGCCCACGAGGACGATCTTGTTGTTCGCGGGCTCGGCGTGGATGTAATCGGCGAATTTCTCGGTGCTCAGCGCGGCGACCACCATTCTCGCGTTGAAGACCGTGTCCCTGTCGAAGACGACAAGGGGCTGGGCCTTGATCGTCTCTATCAGATGGTGCAGGGAGGTGGGGACGACGGCTTTGCGCCGCGGGTTGATCTTGGTGAGGATGTTCTGCGCGAAGGCGCTATAGTGCAGCATCGCGCGATACCTTCCGGCCGCGTCGACGATGGGCAGCACCTGGCGATTCGAATGTTCCATGACCGAGAGGGCTTCCCAGAGCGGCATCATTTCATGGACGCAGACGGGGGCTTCTCCCAGGTAATATTCAACCTTGGGAACGAGATCAGGGAGGAATTCTGGAAGTGGCACGCCGAAGCGATGGAAGATGTATTCGGTCTGGGGATTGACCGCGCCCGCCCTTGCCGCCACGGCTTCGGGGAAGCCGAGAGCGCGCTTGAGAGCCGCGTAGGCCGATGCCGCTACCACTGAATCGGTGTCGGGATTTTTGTGCCCGATGACGTACGTTATTTTTTCCATATGCCGCTTCAGTATAGGGACTGGCTCACTTCACGGCAAGCCGAAAACGACCAGGGAATGGGGCGGAACGACGGCCGGCCTCGAATCCCCCGCCGGCGATTCTTCTTCCAGCACCTGACCGCGGTTGGAAAGGTTGATGATCCCATGGATTACGCCGTCCCTCGAAAAGAAGCGGTAAAGGTCCGGATCCGCGAGGGAGTAGCGTTCAACACCGAAATCGCGGGATCCCAGCTTTTCGAAAAGCGCCAGAAGCTCGCCGGTGAATTCCCGCTTCGATGGGCCGAACTCCGAGGGGTCGTCGGACGTAAGTAGTTGCGAGGCGAACATCCGCGCCGAGAGGGCGATGAGGAATTTCTCGCTGTCTGCCAAGGTGGTGTTGCTTCCGCGACAAAACACGACGTCGGGATCGTTGAGGAGGAGGGTGCCGTCAAGCAGGGAGCGGGCGAAGGTATGGCCGAGATTGACTTTGGCGGAAGGCCTGCCCTGGTGGCCGATGAGTCTGAGGATGGGCCAATCCCAGTGTTCCCTCGTGTCGGCGCCGACGCGCATCAGTGGCATGAGGGGCGCCGTGCATTCGAAGGGGGCGCCGCAAGCGAGCCAAGCCACCGGTTTTCCATCCTTGGTCTTCGTCACTGACGTTATGCGACTCATTATATCCATATAGCGTTCCCAGTATCCGAGGCTCTCCCCGGCGCGGCGGCTTTCGGGCGCCGCTCCGCGGAGCATCCCGGCATAGAGAAAATCGAGCTTGAGATAGCGGAAACCCCAAACGTTGATAATGGTGTCGAAGAGGCCGAGGAGGTATTCGATGACGTCCGGCTTGGCAATATCGAGGCAGAAGGCCTCGCCGCCCCAGCCAGGATTCCACGCGGCGCGCACTGGCCGGCCGCGCGCGTCCTTCAAGAGCCAGCTGGGATGGTCGTGGGCGGTGAGGCTGTCGGGCATGAGGAGGAAGGGCGCTATCCAGAGGCCGGGAATCAGGCCCTTGGCCTCGACGCGCGCGGCGAGGCAGGCGACCCCGTTGGGGAATTTCTTCTCGTTGGGCAGCCAATCCCCAACGCGGTTTTCCCAGCCATCGTCGATCTGGAAGACGACGGGCTTCCCTTTTTCAAGGAACAGGGCATTCACGAGATTGCCGTTGGAGCCGAGGGTTTCCAGATCGCGCAGAATCATGGCTTCGTCGATGTCGAGGTAATGATTGTACCAAGTTTCGAAACCGCCGATCGATTCGCGGCGAGAGGGGTCGACGCCGAGAAAGCGCAAAGAGGCGAACCGATCGGCGGCGCCGAAGAGCCCCGCCAGCTTATCCTTGAGCGCGAAATAATCCGATCCCGCGACGATGGCGATGCGCGCCACGGTTTCGCCGGCGCGGAAGGATCCGCCCTCGGCGCTCACGGCGACGCGGATTTTTTCGCGCCCGACGAAGAAGGTGACGGGCGGGAGGGCGCGGCCGCCGCCTCTATTGTTGCCGCTGCTGTCGTGGGCGCCGCCACTGCCGCCGTGGCCACCGCCGCTGCCGCCGCCTTCCCCGCTCGCGTTGTGCGACACCAAAGCGAGCCTCGCCCGGCCCGCTCTCAAGACGACAAAAAAGTGCGAGACAATATTGGGCCGGCCGAATCCGGGAACGCGGCGGCCACTTTTCGCAAGCGCGCGAAGCTCTTCCTCGGCCGGATGATCGACGTAGAGATTGAGGGCGCGCTTCAGCGCCGCCCTTCGGGGCCTTTCATTCCGCCTCAGTTCGCCCGCGAACGACCAGGACTGCCAGCCATTGGCGAGCACGAGCCTCTTCCGCGGGTCGGAAAAATCCTTGGCCGATCCCCCCGGGGCCGCGCCTTTAAAAGCCGCGCCTTCAATCGCGACTCCCGCGACCGTGGCCGCGCCATTAAATGCGGCGCCCGCGGCCTCGCAAAAATCGACGATGGGAATGCTTGCGATGACGCGTATCGGAGATGTCTCTGCAAAATCGACGTTCGCGCGCACCACGAGAAAAGCGATGCCTGAAGCATCGTGTTCATATGAAGCGACAAATTCTGTGGAAACCATGGCTTGAAAACCTCTCTATCCAGGGCGCGCCGGCACTTCATCAATCCGGCGTCATTGGGGTATAGTAGCATTCTCAGCAGTATCGAGGAATCACGGAATGATCAGACTCTACGCTTTCCTGGGCAATTACGGAAAAGAATACGCGGGCAACCGACACAACGTCGCCTGGCAGTTTCTCTCTTCGCTCTCTCTCTATGGCAGTCTGTCCTGGGAACGCAAGTTCAAGGGACGAGTGGCTTCCAAGGAGATCGCCGGCGAACGCATCTGGTTCCTTACGCCCGAAACCTACATGAACAATTCCGGCGAGAGCATCGCCGACCTCATGCGCTTCTATCGATTGGAAGCGGGCGAAGTCCTCGCCATCCACGATGAGCTCGAAATGGCTTTCGGGAACTTCGGCTTCAAATTTTCCGGCGGTCTGGGTGGGCACAACGGGCTGCGTTCCATGGAAAAGCATCTGGGCACGCGCGATTTCGCCCGCCTGCGCTTTGGCATCGGCAGGCCCGACCATGACGATATCGCCGATTATGTGCTCTCCGATTTCAGCAAGGATGAGAAGGAACTCCTGGCCACGGCCGTCTTCCCCCGCGCGGGAAAAGCGCTCGACGAATGCCTGAATTCGGGTTTCGAGGGCATGGCCGAGCGCTGCAAAAAAGTAATCTGTACCTGACCAACAAGGAGTCTCGATCGATGAAACCTCAAGCGATGCCACAGCTTGCCATTATGATCTTCGCCATTATTGCCCTACTCATTATCGTCATCTGGGCCGGTTTGCTGGTGCAGCCCAAAGGCTTCGCCCAACGTTTTGTATCGGACAAGAATATAAAGAATATTCCGGTTCCAACAGGCTTGCCCTCTCCCGTGGAGCGTTTTTTTCACGCTTATTTCGGCGAGACAATGCCCGAGACGAGGACGGTCGTTTTCACGGGTCGCGGGAAAATCAGGCCCTTCGGCATCTGGCTGCCTGCCCGTTTCGTTTTCATCCATAAGGCCGGCAGGGACTATCGCCACTACATAGAAGCGACCTGGTTCGGCTTGCCCTTCCTTAAAGTAAACGAGGGCATCGTGGATGGGGCAAGCTTTTTCGAGAGCCCCATGGGAAACACCAGCGACGATCCCAATACAAACCAGGGGGCCAACCTCGCGCTCTGGGCAGAGGCAGGCTGGTTTCCTTCAATCTGGGCGACCGATACCCGCCTCCGCTGGCAGGCTGTCGATGACCTCACCGCTCTTCTCTTCGTGCCCTATGGCGACACAACCGAGAATTTCGTCGTTCGCTTCAATCCCGACAGCGGCTTGATCGACACGATGGAAGCCATGCGGTTCCGCGAGTCCGGCGAGGGAAAACCAAAGATTCTCTGGATAACGCGCAATGAGGCTGTCGAGGGGAAGCGGAAAGAAACCGTCCTCGCGATAGGCTCGGCGACCTGGCTGGCCCAGGGCAAGCCCTGGGCTTACTTCAACCTTGAGACGGCGGCCTACAACGTCGATATCGAAGAGTACATCAGGGCGCGCGGACGGTAAGCATTGTTCAGAAAATGAGTGAATCGAGCCTTTTGTCGTCGTGCTTCCAGGAGGAGTCCACCCGCACCTGAAGCCTGAGTCTCACCGGGTAATCGAAGATTTCCGCCAGGTCGGCTTCAGCTTCCTCGCGGATCTGCTTGATCATGGAACCGGCCTTGCCGATGACGATGCCCTTCTGGCTCTCCCGCTCCACGACGATGTCGTAGTTGACCTCGAGGCCCCCCTCTTCCAGCTTGCGCGAATCCGTGAAGTCGACGAAAACAGCGTGGGGCAGCTCCTCCCGCGTGTGGAGGATGATCTTTTCCCTGATGATCTCGGCGATGCGGAATACCGGTTCCTGATCCGTGTAGTATTCCTCGGGATACCAGGTCGGCCCATCCTCCGCCTTGTCGAGAAGATAGTCAACGAGCTCATCGAGGCCCAGTTTTTCCTTCGCGGAAATCCTCAATGTCGAAACGCCGGGCAAGTGCTCGGCCACGAACGCGATGGCCCTCTCGGGGATGGCCTCGGCGTGGTCCACCTTATTCACGATCGCCACGAGCGGCATGTTCGAGGCCGCCAGGGCTTTGACGAGGGCTTCCTCTTCAGGTCCTGGCTCGCGCGTCGCGTCGATGAGGTAGACGACGATATCGGCGTCCGCCAAGGCCCGGAGCACAAGGTCTTTGAGCCTGAGATTGAGCTTCTTCTCCGAAATGTGGAAGCCGGGCGTATCGAGGAAGACGAGCTGCCCCGCGGGTTTGTTCACGATGCCTCGCACGGTGTTCCTCGTCGTCTGCGGTACCGGCGACACGATGGATACCTTGGCGCCGCAAAGCGCATTCAGCAAGGTGGATTTCCCCGACGAAGGGCGACCGACTATAGCGACGAAAGCTGACTTGGACATGGCTTCTCCTGAATTAATCTATACTTTTCGCTCTCAATAATACTCGAGGGGCGGCTCCTCCCCCATCCAGAGTCTGTACTGGCCCGCCGCTTGATAGCGCAGCATTTTCAGGCCGTTGATGATCTTGCAGCCCGCCGCTTCGGCCCTTCCCAGGAAGGTCGTTTTCGCGGGCCTGTATATCAGGTCGAACACCATTTCGTGGCCGTCGAATTCATAGAACTCGAGGGGATCGCCCTGGATTTCCCCACCCATGCCGACGCTCGTTGCCTGAACGATGAAATCGGAATAGCGAGTGACGACATCGATCGCCCGATCATCCAAGGGGCCCCAAATAAAGTCGTGCTTTCTTGCCAGGGTACGCGCGGTGGAAAGCGTCCTGTTGAGAATGACACACTCCGCGCCCTTGCGGTGGAGCGAGAGGGCGACCGACTTGGCCGCGCCGCCAGCGCCGATGAGCGTTACTTTCATCCCCTTGAAATCTTCCCTGCCCAGGAACTCGAGAGCGCTCCGCTCAAAGCCATCGGCATCGGTATTGTAGCCCGCCCAGCCGCCATCCCGCGCGACGAGGGTATTGCAGGCGCCGATGCGCTTCACGTCCGTGGAGACAAAGGAAAGATAGGGCAGAACGTCTTCCTTTAGCGGCACCGTGATGGCGGCGCCCTTCGCGTCGAGAAGCTTCATGTTCACGAGGGCCGATTCAATCGATTCGGAAGGAAAGGGAACGATGAGCGCGTCCTTCCCCATATTCCTGAACGCGGTATTGTGGATGGAGGGCGAAAGGGAATTCAGTATGCTCTTGCTGCCGAGAAGCGCATAAAGCGAGGATTTTGGGCCGGTTTCCTTGCCCCGATAGACCGAAATGAAGGAATCGGGCGTCGTCTGCCCCGGCGCCGCTAACGGCATCTCAGGCGAGTCGAAGCTCGTATAGCAGAACAGTGAGCCCATTCGCCGGGCGAGGGCACGGGACGGAAATCCATAGGTACCCATGCCTATAACCAGTCTGTCACGGTTCGGAAGCGTCGCTGCCCATCCTATGAGCCTGCTTAAATCCGAAGCGTTTTGGGGCGTCATGGCGAGCTTGGGAATTTCGTCCTCTTCCTGGATAAGAGGTTCCCACACAGCATCGAGATCCTCAGGCATGCCATCGATGAAATGTCGGGAACGGATGATTCTCGTGCCGAAAGTCCGGCAGGCTTCCTCGATCGCCGGCATATGGAAATCGCTTTCCAGGTCGGCGTAGGCGAAATTGGCGTTCGCGTCGGATCTCGCGTAGGACAGAGCCTTCGCGATCATGACAAGCCGCACGCCCTCGCCATCCTCAAAGAGGCCGCCGTCGGAGCGCCGGCGCACTGTCAGAATGCACGGCAATCCCGCCTTCTCGGGGAAGGAACGGATGAGGAATTTTTCTGAAGGATCGAGACAATCCGCCCTCAGCTCCGCGATATCGATCTTCGAACGCTGCGATTCCAGCGCGGCTAGATTCGCGGCTATCGTTTTGCCCGTGAGACAGAGACATACCGGGAAAGAATCGAACGACATGCCAAGCTTCCTCCGATGTGATATAGACCCGATTTTCCTTTTCGCGGCCGGCTTCGCTGATGCGTGGTCGTATTCTACCCCATAGACGCCATTGCCGGCTATGGCCGAAATCAGCCGGCCCACGCCCAAAAAGTCCGATTTCGCGGGCTATCTGCTTGTCCTGATTGTAACTTTGTTGCACAATAGAGTCCACTTCGAGTCACGGTTTAAGGAGAAACCTTGTGCCCATTGAATCAGCGCCAAATAAAATCCCCGAGGAAGCCCTGAACGCATTCCTCGACGGTATCCTCGCCGAACTCAGTTCGCCGCCCGACCCTGCCATGCTCACCAAGGTGCGGTCGATTTTCAGGAAACGCATTCCTCTTCACATGCGTTCCTACGCGGCGGCACTTCTCATTCTGCGGGCGGCAGGAATCACCCGGAACCAGCCTCAAAAGCCCGTGGCCGCTCCCGCGAAAGCCCTCAAAGATCCCTCGCAGATAAAGCCTTCACGCCCTGTCGCCTCCGCCGCGGCAACGACGGATTCCAGCGACCGGAAACCCACACAGCAAAAATCGAGCGAAGGCATGGTTCCTCTCTTTGTCTCGATGGGAAAGCGCCAGCGTCTTCGCCCGCAAGAACTACGAACCCTCATAAGCGAAAAAGCTGAAATTCCCAGTGAAAATCTCGGCAGAGTGCATCTCTTCGACAATTATTCCTTCATCGATGTCCCTGAAATCCATGCCGAAAAAATCATCCAGGCATCGGATGGGGCGGCCTTTAAGGGAAGGACGATCGAGATCAAGCCCGCCAAGAAGCGCGCCGAGCAGCCCCAGGAAAAGGAACCGAACGAGTGACATCGCGCATCGAGCGCCTGCGCGTAGGACCCATCGGAGAAAATGTCTACGCGGTCCAGGCGGGAGGAATCGGCTTACTTGTCGACCCGGGCGACGATGCCGATTCCATTCTCGATTTTCTCTCTGAAAAAGAGATCGCGGTTTCGCTCATTGTTCTTACCCATGGGCACCTCGACCACACCGCGGCCCTCCCCGCTCTCATGGAAAAATGGAAAGGCAAGCTTCCCGACATAGCGGTCCATTCGCTCGATGCCCGTTATCTGGGTAAGGCCGGGGAACAGACCAACAAAGCCCTTTTCGACGCCATCAAGGCACCCAGCTTTTTCAGCAATTTCTGGAAGGATCTTCCGGAACCGACCATGCTTCTCGCCGAAGGCGACCTCATACCAGGCACGGGCTTCACGGTGTTGCATACGCCGGGCCACAGCGCGGGGTCGATTTGCCTGTACGACAGCGAATCCGCTATCCTCATTTCGGGCGATACCCTTTTCAGGGATGGCGTCGGTCGCTCCGATGGACCCGATGCCGATCCGGCGGCGCTTCAATTCAGCCTCGCCCGACTCTCGCGCCTCCCTCCCGAAACCATCGTGTATCCCGGCCATGGGCCGCGAACGACCATCGGAAGAGAATTATCACTTTAGCGCACAATATTTATAGAGGGACAAAATCATGAGAAACCTGCTTATATCCGCATTCGCGATTCTCGCTTTTTCAGCCTGCGCTCCCGCGGCCCAGAGCGAAATAGCCCGCACCGATTTCGTTCTGGGAACGGTTTGCAGCATTCGGCTCATCGAGGGAGGGTCAACGAAAACCACCGATGAGATTTTTCAGCGGCTCAGGCAAATCGAAGACCGAATGAGCGCGAACAAGGATGGCACGGAGATCGCTGCCGTAAACGCCGCCGCGGGCAAAGCTGCCGTCCGCGTTTCGGAGGATACTTTCTTTGTCATTTCAAAAGCCGTGGAGTACGCCAAATTGGCCAAGGGCGCGTTCGACCCCACCGTCGGTCCCCTCGTCAAACTTTGGAATATCGGCACGGATTACGCGCGGGTACCTCAGAAGAGTGAAATCGCCGCTGCCCTGAAGCTGATCGATTACAGGAAGGTGGAGCTCGATCCAAAGAGCCAAACGGTCAGGCTCCCCATTCCCGGCATGAAATTGGACCTGGGCGCGATCGCAAAGGGCTATTCCGCCGATGAAGTGGCGAAAATCCTCGAGAAGCACAAGGTAAAAGCGGCGGTTGTCGATCTTGGAGGCAATGTTCTTGTCTTTGGGAAAAAGAAGGACGGTTCGCAATGGCGCGTCGGCGTGCAAGACCCCCGATCAGAGCGGGGTGAATACATCGGCCTCGTATCGGGCGGCGCCATGACGGTCGTGACGTCTGGCGTCTACGAGCGATTCTTCATCCAGGATGGCAAGCGCTATCACCATATCCTGGATACGAAAACCGGATACCCCGTGGACAATGGCCTTATTTCCGTATCGATTATCACCGAGAGCAGCATCGACGCCGATGCCCTCTCAACCTCGGTATTCGCCTTGGGCTTGGAAAATGGCATGAAGCTGGTAAACAGCCTGCCTGACGTGCACGCGATCTTCATCGATGAGAAAAACAAAGTATACTTGAGCCCGGGCACGAACAAGATGTTCACGATGACGAATTCAGCCTATACCTTGAGCGATTAGGCGGGACGAATGCAGGCGGTGCCTCAGTTTCCTTTGGCATCCCCGATCATTTTCTCCGTTTCGCCCTGTTCCATGGAAAGAAGCTTCAGTTTGATGAAGCACCAGGGCGCGCCGTAGGCCACCCAAATCCCGATGAGGCCATAACGCAGAAAATTGATCAAGGCCTGCTGCGAAGCGATGGTGTCGCCTAAAAGCGCCTTGGGCCCAAGGTAGAGTATCAGCGTGCCCGCCAAGCCGAGCACATAGCGGAGCCCGCGCTTCAAGAAATCGCCGGCCGCGTCGAAGCGAAGATTCCCGCTGGCCAGGGCGAAACCGACGCCGCTTCCGAAAAACACACCCGAGAGCCTCGTGTCATCGCGCATGAGCATGTTCATGCCCAACGCGACAATGGCGATGGCGATGATCCGCAGCCGCAGATTCCATTTCGCCATCATAGCCTCGATTTTCTTGCCAAATCCATAGAAGAGTCCGAGAACAAGCCCTCCGAGCAGCCAGCCTCCGAGCACGTCGGTGGGAAAATGGACGCCTAGGTACATGCGGGATAAGCCGACCAGGAGGGGAATCGCGACGAAAGTGGCGATTCGCCATGGGCCATGCGCGATCGTGAGCATCATGCCCCAGAACGTCATGCTCGTCTGGGAGTGCCCCGAAGGGAAGCCGGGAGTCGGTTCGCGCGCCAGCCCGACAGAAGCATCGAAATCATAGGGCCGCGGTTGCATGAACAGCATCTTGACCCATAGATTGAGAAACGCGGAAAACAGGATGACGACGCCGAGACGGGCACCCTTTCGCCTGTCCACGCACCAATAGATCAGCGGCAGGGCGGCGAGCGCGAAAATCTCCGTGCCGAAAAACGTGATCACTTTCATCGGCGCGAGCATGCCTGGTCCCAAAAGCTCCTGGATGCTCCGGATGAGCGTCAAACCCCACGAAAATATAGAATTCACCGCTGTCTTCTCCTATCGGCTACAGGTGAGCGCGCATACTGTCTCTGCATCGTATCCTAACCGCGGCCGGGACCTCCCGCAAGTTGCGGGCGGCCTTTCGTGGGCGACTTTCGAGCGCGAACGCTCGCTCTGTCGCCCTTTGCCAGTCTCGAAAAGCTACCAGTATTGACTAGCCCGGCCGGATATAGTACAAGAATGATACTTTCGCCGGCATGGTGAAATGGCATACACGGTAGACTCAAAATCTGCTGCTCGCGAGGGCGTGTGGGTTCAAGTCCCACTGCCGGCAATTTATTTCGG
>Ga0172379_10008677_pt1 | contig 12732 bp, 10 predicted proteins | sample GrowelOW334metaG_FD_119756 | JGI IMG/M metagenome (GOLD analysis project Ga0172379, IMG submission 119756) | Groundwater microbial communities from an aquifer near a municipal landfill in Southern Ontario, Canada - Groundwater well OW334 metaG | ecosystem: Environmental > Aquatic > Deep... | reverse complement strand
TCCGACTGCCGGGATGGCGAAGTTGGTATACGCGGCAGACTTAAGATCTGCTTCGAGAAATCGATCAAGGGTTCGAGTCCCTTTCCCGGCACCACAAAACAGCTTTATTTGGTCGACTTTCGGCTTGCTCCTTGGTGGCATCGACGACGTACTATGATGTACGTCTTGACGCTTCCACCATCGTCGCGCACCGAAATTCGTCGCAAATAAAGCTGTTTTGTCTATTCACGTTTCTAGTCCCTGCGTACTTGCTCCTTTCCCTCCTTTGTTTCATGATTCTCGCCTCGGTTTCACTTTTTGATTTTATGGATTCTTTTGAACGTTATAGACCGAATGTTGCAGTACTTTTAACCGATGGGCACGGGAGAGTTTTGTTGTGCGAGAGGATCGAGGAGAGATATTCTGGAATATTTCAGACGGTTCAAGGCGGAATTGATGAGGGGGAGTCGGTTGTTGATGCTGCGCTTCGAGAAACATCGGAAGAACTCGGGATTGATCCTTCGGTCATTACGATTCTTGGGGTTATGGAAAAGAAATTTCGTTATAGATGGACAGAGGAATATTTGGCGTCTATTGCGTATCGATCATCTCCCTTTATTGGCCAAGAGCACCATTTTGTTTTTGCGCAGATTGAGCCAGGAACACCAATGGTTTTGGACGCGCATCAGCGAGAATTTCGTCGAGTGCTTTGGGGGACTCCACAAGAACTTATTGAAAAGAGCTGGGAAGGGAAGCGGCCGGGATTTATTGCGGCGCTTGAGTATTTTGGTTTATTAAACGTGAAATTTTTAGCGTAGATGGAATGTTGTGGTTGGTGAGGATTTTTGTTGCGTCGTCAGGATTCATGAGCGTTACATGCGATTTTATGATCGAGATCGGAACGAAAGAGAGTGATATCGATTCAGAATCGATATCGAATTTGAGTGTGAGGCCTTGCTGTGTCGGCACACTCCAGTCTTGGTCAAATAAGAAATTTCCAAGAGAGTAGACAATTGGAATGCCTTTATATGTTTCGTATGTTTGGATGACGTGCGGATGGCTCCCGATGATGGCGTCTGCTCCGGCGTCAACGAAAAGGTAAGCGGCTTCGGTTTGAGCGATGCTTGGTGTTTCTTCATATTCATTTCCCCAGTGCGGAAAGATAATGACGAAGTTTCCTTTGGTTTTCTCCGAACGGATAGTGTTGAGAATAGATTCTGGTTCTTCAGTAAACGCATGAAACCCGATGAATGCGAATTGAATGTCTTTCACAGTGACATGCGAGACAAGATTTTCACTTGAATTTGGGTCGCCGAATGGGGTCATTCCGAGTTCGGTGATTGTTTCTCGAGTATATTCGAGAGTCTCCGATCCGTAATTATCGCTGTGATTATTGGAAAGCGAAACAACATCGATTCCAGACTTGGCGATCATGTTTGCGATTTCTGGCGTGGTATCAAACGTGAATCCATCCATTTCTTGGTTCGTTTCGTTTCGAATTGTTCCTTCGAAGTTTCCGATTGTGAGATCTGGGGTCGAAAGATATTCGGTAATGTCGATGAGCGGATATTCAATGGAATGTTTTGCAATCTGCCATTCGACTCCTCTGGCGAGCATAATGTCACCAATAAAAAGGAGATGGGCCGGCTCGCTCTTGGTATCCGTTGGCGTTATTACGCTTTGTTTATTTTTGGCTTCCTCAATATTTTGTACGATACTTGGGAGAAACGAAGCCAAAGCGAGCGCGCTAAGAATCGTAGCGATAAAAAAGATACTGGAGAGAAGAAGCGACAAGAATGTGATATTGCGATAAGTAAGCATAAAAGGCAGCATAACAGAGAACAGAAAAACCTCCGAGCAATGCTTGGAGGTTTTTTTGGAGCGGTAGACCGGGATCGAACCGGCGACCTTCTCCTTGGCAAGGAGACGTTCTACCACTGAACTACTACCGCAGAAAACGCTTCCAGTTTGGCCATTTTCGTGTCGGCACCGCGGAAACTTTCTCGGCGTACAGATGGGTACGCCTCAAAAGCTTTCCTTGTGCCTCCGCGAAACTGACCGAAACTGGAAGTGTTTTCTTCTCGACTCAATGCATTCATATTTTTGCAAATATGGCTGCATTGAGGGGATTTCGGCTGCCGCTCAGCAGACGAATGCCGCAAAACTATAGCATGGGAGTGGGGGAGGGTCAAACCAGAACGCCGCCCAGGAGGAAGGGCGGCGTTGCTTTAAGACTAAGATTTTAAGATAAGTTTTGTGAATCCGCGCTCGAGTCGCGAGATTCGTTCCTCGTGATTGTGCTTCGTCGGTGTAAGTGCATTGAGGATGTTTTGCGTTCCTGACACTTCGCCGGCGATGAGCTCAAGGAGATCGTCATGCTCATGAAGGGTCGCTTCGACTCTTATGAAGCGGTCAGTATGTTGTTGGAGTGTTTCATTAATCGTTTGGAAGTGCTCGCTGTGTTCATTGAGCGTTTCGTCGATTTTTGAGAAATGTTTCGTGTGTTTTTCCAGTGTGGTTTCGATACGTGCAAAACGTTTGTCGATTCGTTTGAACTGATCATTTATTCCAATAAACTGATTGTTTATACCAGTGAACTGATCATTAATGCTCGTAAACTGATCATCAATGCGTTTGAACTGTTTATCAATACTTGAGAATCGATCGTTAACGCTTGCGAACTGTTTATCAATACTCGTAAACCGAGCGCTAATGCTCACGAACTGTTTGTCGATATTGATGAACTGTTTATCAATACTCGTGAACCTATTGTTCACGCCATTCATGATTTCTAAGAAGAATTCTTTGGTGAGCGGTGTGCCGGTATCCATACATTATTACTATAGCAGCTAGCCATATGCGGTGCACGTTAGGCTGCGACGCCTGCATTTTTTAATGCATATTGTTTATGAGTCCAAGCGATACCACTTTTATTCCCAGAGCGAAATTGTTCTTTTGCAACGGTGAGAATGAATGATTCAAGTTCATTTGCGATGTCTTCTGGCATATCGTGTTTCTTCATTAAAGAATGAAATGTATCCATAAGAATGCTGTACCAACCTTTTCCAGAGAATGAAGAGCTACTCATACCTTCGTAGGATGAAGAGTAAGTTTTGTGAGAGATGACTGCGGACGGTAGCGCCAGAACCATGTTCCAAGTCCTGCAGTCACCAGAAGGGCCGCTGTAATTCCGAGCCAAGGAATTTGTATTGAAGTGGTTGTGGCTGCCATTGTCGCCGTCGCCGAGATATCTGTAGCGGCATTCATGACCGTAATATCTTCAGCGCTTCGAAGAACGATCGAAGTCTTTTCCGTATTTTTTTTCAGAATGCCAACAATGGTTACGTTTTTCCCTGCAAGATTTTCCCAAGAGATTGTGACGCCGTTTCCGAGTGTGACTGTCATTGATTCATCGTTTTCGGTTTTAAGAATAATTGCGTTGCCATCTCGTGCATTCACTGTTCCAGAAACTCGGACAAGCGTGCCGTATGAAAGCCCGTCGGCATAATCGTGGACGATTGGTTCGGTAGTCCCAAGAACGATAACTCCGCCTTCTTTGATGTTTACGCGGCTATGATCTGAGAGAACGCTTACTGATCCAGTAATACGAACATGGTCACCGATTGAAACTGCGGCAAGGTCGCCTTGGCTTTGATAAACCTCGAGCCCGTCAAGATAAAACGATCGTTTTCCGATGATTCCTGGTAGTCCAACAACTGTTCCTTCGAGCGTGACTGATGTTTCGTCGGCGAGCGAATTGACCGCATCGACGTTTACTATTTTTGGTGTTGTTGTTGATGACGTTTTTGCGGTCGATTTTTTTACACTCGTTGCTGAACTTGTTGTCGAATGAGTAACTGGGGTGTTTGTGACTGCGGTGGTAGCCACAGAAGTCGACTGAGCCGTTGACTGGCGTGACGAAGAAGCTGAGCGATGGGAAGAGGATCCTGTTGCGGTCTCTGCATCCGCCAAGACAGAGCTGGTATTTTCATATGGAGTTGATGATTCGGATAAGAATGTAATTGTTTCTCCCTTTTTCGGCGCAGGAATTGACTCAGTACCATATTCGACTGCGTCGATGACGGTTCCTGTGCTATCGATGAGCGAAATAGAGTCTCCATCATTATTCAGATTTCCTTTTGGATTCGTTATGAATACTGTTGCTCCCGCATCGACTGTTCCAGCGAGTGCTGTTGTTGTGGAAGACGCATCGACGAGCACAAGTGAAGAAATATCGATTGCGCTTTCGGTGGTATTTGTTAGAGCAACCCATTCATCGTCACCAGTATTTGGTGACGGAAATGCAGAAGAGATTTTTATGTCGCCGACATGCATTGTTTCTTCGACGACTTCAGCAGATTCGATTAGTTCGGGTGTCGTAGTTTCGGTCACTGTATCTTCGGTTGTTGCAACAACCGATTCATCTGATTGTTCTCCCGACGCCGAATCGGATGTTGTCGATGGAATAGATTCGATGTCGGTGGTGACTTCGATTGTGACAGCTTCAACAATCTCCGTATCCTTAGTGTCTGTTGACGTGGAAGTGACGGAAGTATTCGCATCATCTGAGATCGATGAAGGTAATTCTGTTGATGCTTCGGCTGTCGTTTCGATTTCCGCTAGAGATTCTTCGATAATCGCTATAGGCTCGATTGCGGTCCAGACGCCTCCAATGAGTCGCATTGCAACATTCGACTTTGGTGCAGCAAAGGCATCTGTTCCGTATTCGATGGTGTTTACGACCGCGCCATCGATGCCAAGAATATGAATCGTGTCTCCGTCATTGTTGAGCTTACCAAGGGGACTCTCGATTGTTGTTGTTGCGTTTGGTTCTAGTGTTCCGGTGAGAACCGTTGCTTTTCCGACTGCGTCGGTGATTGTGAATGTTGCGAGATCGATGGTGGTTGTTCCGATGTTTGTGATCTCGATCCATTCATTTGTTCCGGTGATCGGTGCGGAAAGAAAGCCGGTGATGATGAGCTGGGGGAGAGAAGTCGATGTTGTTTCTAATATTGGTGTTTCAATGGTTTCTATCGGTGTTGTTGCAACAGGGTCTTCGATTGGAGATACGGATTCTTGAATAGGTTCCGTTTCTATTTCGATGACTGTTGCTGTCGTGGAATCGTCGATCGGTACTGGTAGTTCCTCGGTTGTTTCCAGTGATGAGGTTGTCGGCTGTGTTTCGTTCGATTGTGTTGTCGAATCAGGTTCGGTCGACGTTGTTTCTGATGGTGGCGTTTCTGCTGGAGTCAGTTCTATTGACTCCGCTTCTTGCGCAATATCAACAGAGACAGTCGGCTCTGGGACAGCATGACCGATGACTCCAGGAGATCCGAGCTGTTCGTTGAGAAGATTTATTGACTGTTCTGCGCTTATCCACGAAAGATCTGTAATCGATCGTTCCATACTGGTAAACGTCGCCGATGATCCTGCATTTGGTGTGCCAGGATCGATGCATGAATCGATAACAAGACCGGTGGTATCCATGAGGCTGATATTGATTGCAGAATTCGGAATGCTTACCGCGGTGGTCACAAGGTTTGGCGAGATGTTTAGCGTGGTTTTTTCGTCGCCAAGTTTGTAATTCGCAACAAGATATGTGGATTGCGCGGCAATGGTTGACTCTGTTGGAATGTCGATTGACGTTCCGCTTGTTCCAACGCCAGTTAGCTTCCATCCGCTAATATCGATTGTTTCTGTTCCAGTGTTCGCGAGTTCGATCCACTCGTCTGCCGTCGACTTTTCCGATCCTGCCCATGCGATTTCCGAGAGGATGACTGGCGGGCTTTCTGCGGCTTTTGCTCTGGATACAGGAGACACAATGGACAGCGCGAGAATGAGTCCGAAGACATAGTTTTGTTTCATAGGGTTTGGTTGTTAAAGATCGGGACCGGTCCGCGGCAAACAAAATCCCCACCACGCCCGTTTTAGGGGCGAGTGGGGAGCTGTTTGTACGTCTATTCCACCATGATGAAGATGTCGGAGCAAGGAAATGAATGAGGATAGAAACCCCATTTTTGTTCGGAGATTGTCGAACTTGAGCCTTGTGAATACAAAAAGTATTCAGAAAATAGCTTATTTTCAGTTCGGATCTTTCCGATTCGAATCATGTCAGTTATGATGCGTTTCGAAATGAGAAGAGTGCAAAAACGTACTAAGTCTGGTCAGATTCTAGGAGTGAGTGGCTTATGGGTCCTATTGGTCCTATAAGACCTATGAGCTAGCTACTACGAAGCTGAACAAACTTGGATCGTTTTTCTAAGACAAGAAGAGTGTAAAAGGTGCTAAGTTTGTCATATACAAGGAAGATTCCAAAGACCGACGAAGCGTACAAAGACGTACGGTGAGGAGGTCTGCCGGAATCTGACGCAGTAGATGACAAACTTGGGCACCTTTTACCGGGCGAGTGGTGGAATTGGTATACACGCATGCCTTAGGAGCATGTTCCGTAAGGAATGAGAGTTCGAGTCTCTCCTCGCCCACCAATGCATATGAGGTCATCTTTAATTATTGTGACTGGTCATCCAGGAACAGGAAAAACAACGTTAGCTCATCAGTTGGGCGAAGCGTTGGACCTTCCTGTTTTTTCGAAGGATGAAATAAAGGAGGTGCTATTCGACGCGCTTGGTTGGACTGATGCGACCTGGTCGCGAAAACTAAGTATCGCTTCTTATCGAATAATTGATCATGCTATTCGGAACGAACTTCATTCCGGGAATGGCTTGATTATTGAGAGTAACTTTCTTTCACATTACGACAGCGCAAGGATTGCTGCATTTAAAGAAGAGTTTCATATTCCAGTTGTGCAGATTCTTTTGTATGCAGAAGAATCTATTCGTAAACAAAGGTTTCTCGATCGTCAGATATCGGGAAATCGTCATCCAGGTCATCACGACTTAGATATTTTTCAGGAAGATATTTCAGGGGCTCGTTGCGAGTCATTAGCTATTGATTCTCCGCTTATTGAGATTGATACGACAGATTTTAGTGCGGTTGATCTTAAGGATCTCGTAAAACAAATTCGTACGTTCATTGAGTGAGTCTTTGCGTATAAGATCCTTTCTATTCGTTTGGTTTCGCTTGCGTTTGGGTGAGGCGTTTCTTATAGTGTGGCCTGTATGCGCATAATCCTCATTCACGGGTACAAAGCTTCACCACAATTTGGTTGGTTTCCGTGGATCGAGCGCGAATTGCGGGCACTTGGTTTTGACGTTTTTATTCCTGAATTGCCGAATCCAGAAGAGCCAGACAGAGACGTTTGGAATGAAACATTGGTAAAAGCCTGTACTCCACTCACAGAAAACGACATCATCGTCGGTCATTCTCTTGGTGGTGCTGCCGCTTTGCGAATGTTAGAGGCGGCAGAGGCGCGATCGACTCCGCATGCTTTGGTGTTGGTTTCAACGCCATGGATGATTAAAGATGACCGTTTTCGCGGCTTTTTCTTTTCCGAACTCGACTTTGAGGTGCTCATGTGGCGTGCGTCGAAGTTTGTGGTCATTCATGCGGTCGACGACACGGTCATTCCTGTAGAACACGGTCGACGTTACGCTGCTGCACTCCATGGAGTTCTCGTTACTCCAGAAATCGGAGGACATTTTCAGGGCACTGAGTATCCAGAGATTTTGAACGAGATTGTTCGCGTGGCGAATGAAACGGTTGAATACGCGCCAGGCAAAGCAATTACGGATGAATACGCAGACATTCGATAAGATTTTTTTAGACTTTGGTTTGGCTTGACTGTAGCGCAAAATACCTGTTTTATATTCGGTCGAGGCATTGGAGTTCCTGCACGAATGGTCGTCGCATCACCTCCTTTGACTCGTAGTGTGCGTTCACAGTTTCTAAGCGCGTTTGCGCTAAGGAAGGTTTTTCATGTGCGAGTTTCTCGTGGGGTTCACTGTCGGCCGTAACATTGGTACCCATACACAGATTCTTCATCTTTTTGAGTTGGATCGCGCGGTGGGTCGCAGAAATGCGCTCTTGCAGAGTAGTCCGTCGGTCAGACTCACTGAGCTGATTAGGCTCACCAATGATGAGGTTCGTGATTTGGGTGACCCTAATTGGAGCTGTTGTTGCGTCGCGATCGATCTGGAGTCTGGCGACATCGTCGGCTATGTCTCGGCGCATAAGATGGTACTGCGTAGGCATGGGGTAGAAGCGCAGATGGAAGAGGCTGTGGTTAGTCCGTCGATGCGTGGTAGGGGCGTCGAAGAGACGATCATGGTGGTACTCATGAACCACGTGCGAAAAGTGTGGGGGGTTCGTAGGGTAACCTTCATGTCCAAGTCGTCTCGTGCCCTGTGCGTCAAGCTGGGGATCATGAAGGCGAGCGATAGGCTTTTCTCGATCGAGTTTTCGGATTCCGGAGTGTGGATGCCGTTCTTATATAGCCGTCTGCGACATTCCTGTGGTGTTGGTCACGAAGATGGCGGCGCCTTCTGGCACATGCCGAGGGACAAGCAGCGGGCCGTTTCTCTCATCTGTTCCGGTGAGGAGTCGGTGAAGGGGACAAACCCCTGGTCTATCATCGACCCCGTGGGGATTTACACGTATGGGGACGTGGCCTAGCTAGTTGTCAAAGACGAGATCCGCCAGGCCTACGGGGCTTGGCGGATTTGTGTGTTTAGTAGTGATATTTTGTGCCGTGATTGATGGTGCAGGCTCGGTAAAGTTGCTCGAGGAAGAAGAGATGGGCAATGTCGTGGGTTGTGGTCATGGGGGAGAGGGAGAGGCGGAGATGCGCAGCGGCTTTGAGGGATTCTGGGAGGCCGTGCGGACCGCCAAGGATGAAGGTGAGGTGGTTACCTTGATCTTCGTGGGTTTTTAGGAAGGTGGCGAAGTCTTCCGAGGTCATTTTTGGTCCGATTGCGTCAAGGACGACGAGGATGTTGTTTTTTGGTATAGCGCCTTCTATTTTTGAAACGTCTTGGAGGACTTTTTGGGTGACGTGGGCAAACTTTTTTAGCCGAAGAAGAAAATCATCCCCAATTGTGGAAAAGGGTCCTTTTGGTAGGGCTCCTACGGTAATGAATGTGATCTTGAGCATAACAGCGAACGTTAGCAGAAAATGTAGTGTGTATCAAGAGTGGATAGTTCGATTCCATCCTTTCTTGACAGTCTTATTCCTCTCATATACCATTTCGCGCACGTTCGATATGCGCGGAAAAATCCGATTTGGAGCAGAGCTCTGAAGGTGACTTCAGCACTTCACTCCGAACTTTCACAACCGAAGAAATGCAAAGAGAAAAAAACATCGCTGAAAAGTGATAATGAATGGACTTTGATATTTGGTGATAGTTTTTGCGCGCACCGAGAAAATCTTTTGAAACGTACTTAACGGTACGTTGAAAAAGTTTTCGAAGGGGCAAACAAAAAATAGCCCAAATAGCAAAGGACACATTATCCGCAATCAGTGAATGGAGAGCATTAAGGGTATATTGGTGGATGGCTCGACAAAACATGCCGAAGAAGGACGTAGTAGCCTGCGATAAGCTCCGGTCAGGTGGCAAACGACCGTTGACCCGGAGATGTCCGAATGGGGAAACCCAATCAGGGGAATGCCTGATTTTTCGACCAGTGAATTCATAGCTGGCGAAAGGGAACCTAGGGAAGTGAAACATCTCAGTACCTAGAGGAAAAGAAAAGAACGAGTAAGATCCTCATCTCGAACCACGATGCTTCGTGGAGCGAGATGATGGATCGTGCTCATATTCCCAAAGTAGTGGCGAGCGAAATGGGAACAGTCCAAACCTTCAACGTGAAGCCTGTGGCAACATTCCTTCGGGAGTGCCAACACTTGGCGAAAGGTACCAGCCGTTGTGTTGAAGGTGTTATAAGCGAAACGCGATGACCAGCTGGATCTGGTCGGTGCGCATAGGCAATCTTTAGTGAAATATGCTGGAAAGCATAACCAAAGAGGGTGATAGTCCCGTACGCAAAAAAGATCTGTTTACGCACGGTGTTTGAGCTTGAGTACGGCGAGACACGAGAAATCTTGTCGGAATTAGCCACGACTATGTGGTAAGACTAAATACATGTTTTGATCGATAGTGAACTAGTACCGTGAGGGAAAGCTGAAAAGAACCCCGGAAGGGGAGTGAAATAGAATCTGAAACCATATACTTACAAGGAGTCGGAGCCCGCAAGGGTGACGGCGTTCCTATTGAAGAATGAACCAACGAGTTTTTGTGTGCGGCTCGGTTAAGTCCTTTGGGACGGAGCCACAGTGAAAGCAAGCCTTAATCGGCGCTTGTCGCACACAAAAGACCCGAAACCGGGTGACCTAACCATGACCAGGGTGAAGTGTGGGTAAAACCACATGGAGGCCCGAACCCACTAGCTGTGCAAAACTAGGGGATGAGTTGTGGTTCGTAGAGAAATTCTAATCGAACTCGGTAATAGCTGGTTCTCCGCGAGATAGCTTTTGGGCTAGCGTCGGTAAACACTGTATTGGAGGTAGAGCACTGATTGGGTACGCCGTCGCAAGATAGGTGACCCGGCCAAACTCCGAATGCCAGTACAGATTCCCGGCAGTCAGACCATGGGGGCGAAGCTCCATCGGTCTAAAGGGCAACAGCCCAGATCTCAAGCTAAGGTCCCGAAATCGTCATTAAGTGTAAAAGGTGGTGAGGAGACTTATACAACCAGGAGGTTGGCTTAGAAGCAGCCATCCTTTAAAGATAGCGTAATAGCTCACTGGTCAAGTTTCCTTGCGCCGAAAATATACCGGGGCTAAATGACGTACCGAAGCTGAGGGTTTCATACTTTTAGTATGAAGCGGTAGCGGAGCATTCCCATCTGCACTGAAGGTGTACCGTGAGGTATGCTGGAGCGTTGGGAAGAGAGAATGTTGGTATGAGTAGCAGAAAGGCACGTGAGAACCGTGCCCACCGAAAGTCTAAGGTTTCCACAGCAACGAAAATCGACTGTGGGTTAGTCAGGAGCTAAGGCGAGGCAGAAATGCGTAGTCGATGCACAGCTGGTCAATATTCCAGCACCACGAAACGGTTCCGATGGAGTGACGTTTGTTGAACCTTCCCGCGTCCTATGGCTATGACGTTGGGGGTATGGGGATGATGCGTAGGCAAATCCGCGCGTCACAAGTCCCTGTACTAGCGCAATTCCTTCGCAAGAAGGGAGAGGGGAAGGAACAGTGAACCAAGAAAAGCTTCTAGGGTTAACCGTTACGTGCCTGTACCGTAAACCGACACAGGTAGATACGTGCGAAATGCACGAAGGTGTACGAGAGAAACCTCTTTCAGGAACTAGGCAAAACAGTGGCCGTAACTTCGGGATAAGGCCTGGTTGCTCCCGGGAGGGAGCGACCCACAGCGAAAGACAACAACCGACTGTTTATCAAAAACACAGGTCCCTGCTAAATCATAAGATGATGTATAGGGGCTGATGCCTGGCCAGTGTCCGAACGTTAAGGGAGGGGGTCATGTCCGCAAGGACGGCAGCCTCTAACTGAAGCGCGGATGAACGCCGGCCGTAACTATAACGGTCCTAAGGTAGCGAAATTCCTTGTCGGGTGAGTTCCGACCTGCACGAATGGCATAACGAGTTGTTGACTGTCTTGAAGAGGTACTCGGCGAAATTGCGAGGGGAGTGAAGATGCTCTCTATGTATAGTTAGACGAAAAGACCCCGTGAAGCTTTACTGCTGCTTGCCATTGGGTTCATGTTCCGTATGTTCAGTAATAGGTGGGAGCCGCAAGGCACTAATGAGAGACCACCCTTACGTTATGTGAATTCTAACCGGCCGCCCTGAATCGGGTGGCTGAGACAGTGGCTGGTAGGTAGTTTAACTGGGGCGGTTGCCTCCCAAAAAGTAACGGAGGCGTTCACAAAGGTGTGCTTAGCCCGGATGGAAATCGGGCTGGACGTGCAAGCGCAAAAGCATGCTTAACTGCAAGGCCGACACGCCGCGCAGATACGAAAGTAGGAGCTAGTGATCCGACCGTACGATATAGGACGGCGGAAGCTCATCGGATAAAAGCTACTCCGGGGATAACAGGCTAGTCTGGTCCAAGCGTCCACAGCGACGACCAGGTTCGGCACCTCGATGTCGGCTCATCGCATCCTGGAGCTGGAGAAGGTTCCAAGGGTTTGGCTGTTCGCCAATTAAAGCGGTACGCGAGCTGGGTTCAGAACGTCGTGAGACAGTTCGGTCTCCTATCTACTATACACGTCGAATATTGTGAGGACTCATCCCTAGTACGAGAGGACCGGGATGAACGAACCTCTTGTGTACCGGTTGTCCTGCCAAGGGCATCGCCGGGTAGCGAAGTTCGGTTCGGATAAGCGCTGAAAGCATCTAAGCGCGAAGTCGACCTCAAGATGAATATTCATTAAGACCCCTAGGAGACTACTAGGTTGATAGGCCGTAGGTGTAAGCGTGGCAACACGTTCAGCCGAGCGGTACTAATAGGTCGAGTTCTCCATTCACTGATTGCGATGTTAAAACTCTTTATTTTGCCCATTTTCGTGTTGTCGCGGCGCAAACTTCCTCAACGTACAAGAAGTACGCTTCGGAAGATTTGCTTGCTCCGCCACGAAACTGGTCTAAAATAAAGAGTTTTACTCGCACGAAACGTTGTTCTTTTCTCTGCATTCAAAAGATATTTTGTCTTGGTGGCACTTCCGGCAGGGTCACACCCGTTCCCATCTCGAACACGGTCGTTAAGACTGCTCGGGCCGATGGTAGTCAAGGTTGGCGAGAGTAGGTGGCCGCCAGGACAAAGCATCTTTT
>Ga0172379_10008676_pt1 | contig 12733 bp, 14 predicted proteins | sample GrowelOW334metaG_FD_119756 | JGI IMG/M metagenome (GOLD analysis project Ga0172379, IMG submission 119756) | Groundwater microbial communities from an aquifer near a municipal landfill in Southern Ontario, Canada - Groundwater well OW334 metaG | ecosystem: Environmental > Aquatic > Deep... | reverse complement strand
TTCGATTAATTTGTTTTGTACCGGGTAGTATTTTGCCATATGTATTCATGGCAATACCGTAGCGTCCTTTCATCGATCCTCCAAGCTATCGATGTGTACGGTATCTATCTGAACCTATGCATCCAAAAATATGAGAAACAAGCCTTTGAATATAAAAATTCCTTTGCCAAAAGTTGATCTTGCGCTTCGTGGAAAGCTGGAACTGATTACCCGTCAGACTTGAACGGGAGATTTGCGGGTGGAACGCAAATCAATAAAGAAGGTTCAACGAACAGAGCTACAACAAAGCGCGTGGCAGGGTAAGGAATTGTTAAAAACTTAGGGGGACGCCTCGCAAGTAGTCCCCTTGTCCTTAACATAAAGAATGCGGCCGCTGCGGCCGCGAAAGATTAACCTTAAATAAATCGACAAAGGACTTGACCCCTTAAACATATTTTGATATTATCTTGCTTAGTCCCTTGGACTTTGTTTTTTATTTGAAAAATGTTGGATTTTAAATTGATTAGAAATTAGTAATTAGTAATTAGACATTAAATTTACGAAGTAAATTTGCGAAATGGCCCATACAAAGGCGAAAGGCACAACAAAATTAGGTAGAGACTCCCAGTCCCAAAGACTTGGCGTCAAAATTTATGGTGGCTCAGCTATCAAGTGTGGTCAGATTATCATCAGACAGCGCGGAACCGCCTACATGGCCAGTGACGGGGTTAAAACAGGAAAAGACGATACTCTTTACGCCGTAAAAGACGGTGTCGTTAATTTTAAAAAAATCAGATACACCAATTTCACTTCCAACAAAAAAACCAAGCAGATGGTTTCTGTAATTCCGACTGTCATTGCGAGCAAAGCGAAGCAATCTAAATCCGAAGAAAAGATTGCCGCGTCGCCAAAGGCTCCTCGCAATGACGCAGCAAAAGCCGACACAAAAAAAGAAGAAGTTTATATCGAAGAGATTGACGGGCGGAACGTCAATCAAAATGAAGAAAAAATCAAGGCTGAGAGCAAAGAATCTTCAAGCAATAAATCAAAAAGCGCATACATCAAAGAAGAGCAACCTTTAAAGAATATTCCTCAACGGAAAGAAACCAAGAAGTAAGCCATGAACCCAATACTCACCAAAGAGCATTTTCAAATTAAATCGAACATTCCAACACTTAAAGCTGGCGACAGAGTTCGTGTCCACCAGAAAATCAAAGAAGGCGCCAAGGAAAGAATTCAGGTTTTTGAAGGTTTGATTATCAAAACCCAACACGGTACCGGAATCAACGGAAGCTTCACTGTTCGAAGAATTTCTCTCGGTGTAGGAAGCGAAAAAACATTTCCACTGCACTTACCTACGATTGTTAAAATCGAGAAGTTAAAATCAGCCAAAGTCCGACGCGCCAAACTGTTCTACGTTCGAGACTTGGTTGGAAAGAAAGCTCGAAGACTCAAGAGAGAAAAGGATGACAAGGATGTCTGGGAGATTGTCGGAGAAGTCAAAAAAGATCCTGAACAAATCGAAATAGAAGAGAGTGAAGAAGGCGTCAAGGCAACACCTGAAGAGAAATTAGAAAAAGAAGCCGAAGCAGTAGCCGAGAAAGCCGAATCCGCTGAAGCCACCCCGGACAAGCCCGAAGCTGAAGCTAAATAAAATTGAATTAAAAAGCAGAAAGGGCGCCCTAAACAAGGGAGCCCTTTTTGTTTGGTCCGATCCGCAAGCGGAGGGACCAAGGTGCAACGGCCGCCGAAGCGACCCAGAACTAACTGGGCGGCTCTTCAGTCTGAGCGGTAGGTTTGCGCTTGTCCAATCGTCGCCGCAACCGCAAGGTTGAAGACGAGCACGTACGCCCAGGCCCACGGTAGCCAAAAGCCCGAGACCGTCAACACTATCCAACCCCCATAGGCGATGACACCACTGAAGAGGCGTATCCACCGATAGTTTGGATCGCCGATCGGTGAGACACGGTTGTAGATGAAGACCGCCAACCCCACAACCAGGCAAGCCGCTATCCAGCCCCAATGCCACGCGCTCATTGCGAGCCTCCTTCACTTCTTGTTTTTCACCTGTGCTCCGCGCTGTTTCCAGTCCTTCTTCTTCTCTTTCTTTTCTCCGCCACTTGCCTTACACGACCTGGACATGTTAGCCCTCCCTCGGGTATGGCCGGCAACCCGGCCGACTAGCCTTGCGTCGCCTACAGATTCCGACGAACAACACCATGCTGGATCCGATCAGCACGGTCACAACCAGGTACGGCTAGACTTCTACGATGATATGCTGCATTTTCCGGCCTCCTTGGTCCTACCTCAGCTCGCTGAGTGGTTTACCTTGCCACTTTTTCTTTTGGCGAGGCTTTTGACCCGTCTTCTTCTTGCCTAGCCCAGGCTCCCCTCGGCTTTTGTCTTTAAGCTTACGACCCTCCCGTCGTAGACATACCAGTCGACAGATTAGTGCAATCGGCCCGAGAACAAAATCCTTCCATGATGGCTCGACGAAACGGCTGAACTGATGCGGAGAGCGTCCTCCAGAGAGGTAATGCTTCCAAAGCAGAACCCCTCCCAGTAAGAAGGAGATGAACCCGCAAGATAGCCATTTCCAGACAAACCATACGACTACCATAACTGTCAACGAACTCCCTCCTGTCTCGCTATGAGTTACCGTGTTTAGACAAGTGTACATTTATACCAAAATTGTGGAAAGAGATCAATAGATTGCTTCCGTCAGCAGGCTCCGCCTGCTAAAACCATAAATTGAGGACCTAGGGGCTGATTTGCAGAGCCGCCCCTTAGGCCCTCAAACTCCCTCACCCCGCATGCGCTCAATGTATTCGCTTGCTTAAGACACTCTGGAATTCATCCTCGGACAAGTTTGCCGAGGTAATCAGTTCCAGTTTCTTTTCGCAAGCGAAATAAAGATTTGTCACGGCTCAAGTGCTCGCACTTTTCGCCGCTTAAATATCCCGTTTTGCCGTTTTCAAGCAATTTACGCAGGCAAATTTGCATGGTTCCCGAAGGGAAAATTTGCCGAGTATGTAGATAGCGATTTGCGGCTGGGCAAATCGACTATCGGTGTTTGAAATGGCAAAACAAAAAAGGTTTTAAAAATATTGTGCTAAAAATGGTTTTAAAAAAATAAGTATAATCAAACTATGACAAAAGAAACCGGCAATTATGGCGAAGAATTAGCGACAAAATTTCTAAAAAAATCCGGTTATAAAATTATTGGCCGAAACGTCGTTAATAAGCTCGGCGAGATCGACATCTTGGCGCGCAAAAAGGATATGATCGTTGTCGTCGAGGTCAAAACCAAGTCCACCAAACAATTCGGGGAAGGTTTTGAAATGGTGAATTATTACAAGCGTCAAAAACTGCTACTTCTTGCAAAGACACTTCATATCAAGTACCCTAAAAGCGTCATTAGAATCGACGTGATTTCAGTCGATTTATCCGGTGAAAATCCCAAAATAGACCACTTTGAAAGTGCCGTCGAGGAATAAAAATGATCATAACCCGCTTCGCCCCATCGCCAACCGGCGACCCTCATATTGGAAACATCAGAACCACTCTTTTTACCTATCTTTTTGCCAAAAAAAACAATGGCAAGTTTTTGCTTAGAATCGAAGACACCGATCGCGAACGCCACAATGAAGGCTCTATCGGAGTAATCAAAGAAGCCCTTGAATGGCTTAACCTTATTCCCGAAAATTTAGCTGAGCCGATGATTCAGTCGACCCGCTTAGAAATTTATAAAAAAGCAGCACTTAAATTAGTGGAACAAGGTGATGCCTATATATGTACCTGCACCAAGGACGAACTAGACCAGATGCGCAAAGATCAAATTGCAAAAGGGCTGCCCCCGAAATATTCTGGAAAATGTCGCAATTCGCAGCTCATGATTCGCAATTCGAAAATCCCCGAAGGGGCTGTCATTCGCATGAAGATTCCTGAAAACGAAAAAGTTAGCTTCGACGACATAGTCCGAGGTCACGTCGAGTTTGATACCTCAACAATCGATGATCAAGTTATCCTCAAATCAGACGGCTATCCCACCTACCACCTCGCCCACGTCATCGATGACAACGAGATGCAAATCACGCACGTCATCCGCGCTGAGGAGTGGCTACCATCAACCCCAAAGCATATTTTGTTAAATAAAATGCTCGGCTTTAAAGCGCCCGAATACGCCCATGTCCCGGTGATTCTTTCACCAACCAAGGGTAAATTATCCAAGAGAGATGGAGCTGTGGGGATTTTGGAATACAAAAAACTGGGCTACCTGCCTGAAGCTATTATTAATTTCATGGCACTTCTAGGTTGGAATCCGAAGACAGAAGAAGAATATTTTACACTTGCCGAACTCGAACAACGATTTGACCTGACCCAAGTCAACAAAGCCCCAGCAGTATTTGATATCGAAAAATTAAATCATTTTGGCGAACACTATCTAAAGCTCAGGATTCAGGAATCAGGAATCAGGAATCAGGATCAAATAAGAATGCTGGAGCCCTGGGATGTAAAAGAGCTCAGCAATAGCGAAATTGAACTACTCGGACGAGGTGGATTCGCTACGTTCAAAGAAATGGCTGAATATATTTTAAAATTGCGGCAGATTCCGGACTACCCTGCCGAAATGCTAGTTTTCAAAAAATCCACAATAGAGGATTCGAAAATGGGACTTTCAAAAGTTGTGGAAAAACTTTTAACAGTTGAAGACTGGACAGAATCAGAATTGCAAATCAACTTGAGCTCGATAGTTGCCGACAGCTCACTATCAAATGGCGATGTATTTTGGCCTGTCAGAGTCGCTCTTTCGGGCGAAGAGAAATCACCCTCGCCCATCGAGCTGCTCCTGGCGCTTGGCAAAGATGAGTCGATCGCACGAATTAATCGAGCGCTGGAATTACTATGAGTCGAATCGTACTAGTCCTCGGCGATGGTAGCCTGACCGGCGCCCCGATGCACGTATTGCAATTGGCTAAAGCACTGAAAAAACAAAAGCTTTCAGTTTTAGTTATCTGTCCACATGGGCCGATCGTCAAAAAATTCGAGGTAGAACAAATACCCGTTGAAGTCGTCAGCATGAGAGGCGTTTTCGACAAGTCTTCTATGGGTAGAATTTCCGAAATCATCAAAAAATTCGATCCGGATATTGCTCATTTTCACGGTACACGCGCCGGCTGGCTTGGCATCTTGGCAATTAGAGACATGAAGCACGTCAGGAAAATTTACACTGAACATCTTTGGACCAACAACTATCATTTTTCAAATGCTGCCTATGAGCAATTTCAATTAGCAGGACTAAAGTTTGTCGTTCGCTATTGCAACAAAGTCATTGCCGTCTCAAAATCGGTTCAAGAATTTTTGCTCAAACGCGGCTATAGGCGAGAAAAAGTAGTTTTGATTCACAACGGCATACCAGATAAGTTCCTCGACTTGAATCCTATTAAAAAACCTAAGGAAATGCCCCTCGTCATCGGCAGTGTTGGATCTCTAAATCAAATCAAAAATTACGAAAATATGATTCGAGCCTTTGCACTGGTCAAAAAAGACAAGCCTGATTTAAATGTTCATTATCAGATTATCGGCGAAGGACCGTTGCGAGGCAAACTCGAGGGAATGGTTAGATCATTTAAAATTGAAGATGTGGTCCATTTTATGGGACGATTAGAGGATATCGGCGAGCGCTTGCAGCATTTTTCAGTCTTCATGAGTTGCTCAAATTCGGAATCATTTGGCATGGCAGTGGGCGAAGCGATGGCGGTCGGACTGCCAGTTATCGCCTCCGATATTGAGACTTTAAAAAATCTTACTGGGGATTGCGCAATATTAGTTGACCCAACCAAGCCAGTTGAGATCAAAAATACGGTTTTAAAATTAATCGAAGACGAAAAATTGCGCGAAAAGTTAGCTAGCTGCGCCAAGGAAAGAATCCGTGAGAATTTTACCGAAAGTTCAATGACCGAAAAAACCATCGATCTCTACGAAAAAATTCTGAAAGGCTAAACCGCCTCATCGGCGGTCCGCCGAGGAGGCGGAGTTCATAAAGTGTTTCTCATGTGTCATCCTGAACTTGTTTCAGGATCTATGCAAATGATTCGGGATCTATTTGGGTCATTGGGAGCGTTTAGCGCGGCAATCTCGAGAAAAGAAACAGCCCCTTCACCTATAGACAGGATCAGGGGCTGTGGTGCCAGCGAGATGGTGCTCGCGGGCGGGACTGTGCCACTTCACGTATGAATCGATATATGAAGAGTGCTCTGTGAAGCGACACGGGGTGGGGATGGGAGGCTAGCCGTCGGCCGTGGGATGGTCGCAGTGCGTGCAGATCCGCCTGTCAACTGCAGTCGGTTTGCCACAGCAGTCACAGACCACCATGCCGGGTGGCACCTCGACCGAAGCACATACTTCGGGAAAGCACGTGCGACAACGCGGCAGCGGCGAGTCAAGCGGCGCCTGACTTACAGCCACGGCGACCTGATTCACCGCGAGATCGAGACAAAAGATCATGCCCTTCTCCACGCGATGAACCTCCCCCGCATACTCAATCGGCACAGGGACAGGATCACTCATGGTGCAGCTCCTTTCGCGGTGTATGCTTCAGTATCGAAAACCACGGCTGACTACATCGCCAACCAAAGCGTGATTATCACAACAGGCTGTTGCCTCGTGCTCAAGCTGCTCAAGCATCTCGAAGTAGTCCTCAAGAAGCTTGCGACTCGGGAAGACGTCGATCACGTAGCCATGACCGTTGAACCACTCGACGCCTGCTCCTTGCTCGGCCAGAGCGCTCACTAGCACCTTGACCGCATCTCCTACGTCCTGGCCTCTCAAGTCCAACGCTATTCGTAACATCGGTATCGCGTGGACCCTCCGGCACTCCACCGTCACACCGGCGAGATTATGGGTCATGGCCGCTATGTAGTCGCGGACTAGAGAGTAGGCCGTATGATTCGAGGTTCGGGCCAGCTTAAAGCCCAGCCTCTCCGCCATTTCAGAAACTGACTTCTGGACCGCCCACTTCAGGGCGTCGTAGACTTCTGCGTTGCTGGGCACTTTTCTCACCTCTGTTCTGTAACGAGCTTCACCGGCAGATGCAGGTGATCAATCAGGAGAGCATATTCCTATTAGCATTTTTTGTCAAGCTCTCAAACCTGTAAAAACTATTTATAAAGCGTTACAAATTAAGTACCCAAGCTAAAAATCCGAAACCAGAAAAAAGTCTGAAATCAAAATGTCTTAAATTCGGATTTAATTATTTTAATGAATTTTTTCGTCATTCTGGTTTGGGTATTTGGGTATTTCGATTGATATTCAGACCCGAAAATGCTATGATTACCCCGTAATCCGAGATCGCTACGTCATTCGACACAGCCCTATCGAATGATAGGGTCTAATGGCAAAGTATCAACGAGTTTATGTATTTTGTTTATATACTTCATCTTCGCAAGACCAATACACTTTATACTGGCTCGACTAGTAACTTAAAAAATCGATATGCAAATCATTTGAGTGACAAGTGCCCCTCTACTAAAAATAAGTCGGCAAAGCTGATACATTACGAATGCTATAAGCTAAAATCTGACGCACTTCGAAGGGAGAGATTTTTAAAGACAACAGAGGGCAAGAGACTGTTGCGACAACAGTTAAGAGACACTTTAAAAGATATTAGCTACGTGTAATCGGAGATCGTCTAGCGGCAGGACGATGGGTTCTGGTCCCATTAACCTAGGTTCGAATCCTAGTCTCCGAGCCAAATTTGTTAGCTAGGTCGAAACTTGATAGATTAAGATTAGTTCATAAATCGCCTCATCGGCGATCCGCCGGAGAGGCGGAGTTCATTAATAAATTAATTGGTTGAATTTAAATTTTAAATTTTAAATTTTAAATTTCACCGAAGGTGGTGTTATGGAAATTAAATTTTCCCAACGCGTAGGTGTATTTGTCGACGTACAAAATATGTACTACTCAGCAAAAAATCTTTATAACAAAAAAGTTAATTTTGGAAAAATTCTCCAACTAGCATCTCAAGGACGAGAACTAGTTCGAGCTACCGCTTACGTTATCAAGGCTGATATCGAACAAGAAGCAAACTTTTTTGAAGCACTACAAAAACAAGGGTATGAGGTTAGAGCCAAGGATTTACAAGTCTTTTTTGGCGGAGCCAAAAAAGGTGACTGGGACGTCGGAATCGCCATGGATGTGATGCGAACCGCCAACAAACTAGATGTTGTCGTACTGGTTTCCGGCGATGGTGACTTCAAGGACCTTTTAGAGCACGTCAAATCTCTCGGTTGCCGAGCTGAAGTTATGGCTTTTAAGAAAACCGCTTCAGCCAGAATCATCGAGCAAGCAGACAGATATACCGATCTTGACTCAATCAAAGCGGAAATATTAATCAGTTAGAAACTAACCAAGTTATAAAGTTTGTAAAGTTCTTAAAGTTCGTAAAGTAGTTGGAAAGTTAATTGCTCCCACTTTATAAACTTTTAACTTTATGAACTTGACGAACTGTCATTGAGGAAGCCCATGTCTATCGATTTAGATCCTAAAAAACCACGAGTGCTAGTTGCACTTGGTGGCAAATCATCCGAGCGAGCAGTCTCAATTGAAACAGGCAAGAACATTGCTATAGCTTTAGAGAAAAATGGCTATTCTGTTGGTGTGATCGATATTGGAACAGGCACACTGATGCAAACCCCAGAACTAGATAATATCCAAAAAGATGCCTCGAAATTGCCAGCAGTCTCCAACATTCCCCTTGTTGATATCAAGCGTCATTTTGAATTGGTCTTTATTGCCATGCACGGAAAGTTTGGTGAAGATGGCGGTATTCAATCTTTGCTAGAAAATATCGACGTTCCCTACACGGGCTCCGATCCCCTTTCCTCGGCGCTGGCGATGGACAAAAATCACTCAAAAATAGTCTTTAAGTCAATGGACATTCCTGTTTTGGACTGGGAAATTTTAACTGACAAAGATGCCAAGACAAAAATTAAGTTTCCAGTTATTGTCAAACCTAATGCCGAAGGATCGTCTGTCGGTGTCTCAATCTGTGAGAATGAGGCTGATTTCGTAGTCGGACTAAAACTGGCGCTTAAAAAGTGCGACAAAGCCATGGTAGAGCCATTCATTAAAGGAACCGAGATCACCGTACCCGTTATCGAGCGAGAAAACGGTGACGCTAGAGCACTACCCGTTATCGAGATCGTTCCCAAGCATAGGTTTTTTGACTTTGAAGGCAAATATGATGGATCAACTTCAGAAATAGTTCCAGCCAAAATCAGTCCCGAATTAACCAAGAAAGCACAAGACCTAGCTGTCAAATCCCACCTCGCCCTAGGCTGCCGACATTTCTCAAGAGTCGATATGATAATTGATGAAAAAGGCAATATTTTTGTTCTTGAGCTGAACACCATACCAGGAATGACTTCTGAAAGCCTTTATCCCAAATCGGCGGCAGCTGACAAGATTAGCTTTGAGAGATTGATCGATCATATCGTCAAAATAGCTCTCAAATAAATTTAAAATTTAAAAAACTAAATTTAAAATCAATTTAAAAATCTTAATTTGAAATTTAAAAACAGTTTAAAACATTTTTAAATTTGGCATTTGAGCTTGAATTTAAATTCTAAATTTTAAATTAAAAATTTCTTTCGTAAACCCTTTACTCAAAAGCGAAAGCCTGCTATACTACATCCAAGTTAACTTTTCTCCATATTGAACGTATGGGGACCCGTAGGCCGAAGGGCGGAGGGACCAGAAAGGATTTATGAATACACTATACGAAATTACCTTTATCGTTGATGAGAATTCAACAAATGAGGCTGTCAAAAGCGCCGTTATTGCAACTGGCGCTAATATTGTGTCTGAGACGGAAGTCGGAGTCCGAAGATTTATTTACCCAATAGCCAAAAAGACCTCGGGTAAATATTTTGCGATTGAATTTAACGCCGATGCAGAAATGTTAATCAAGCTTGAAAAACAGCTCAAGACCGACAAGGGATTAATCAGATACTTAATTATCAAAGCTCTTCGAAAGCCGCTTGTCTTAAAGCGAGAAAATCGCGATGCTAACGGAGTAGAAATTGTTAAAACTCCGGAAGCCGAAGTGGTTGCCGAACCAGTCAAGGCCGAGGAAGTTGTCGAAAAAGCAGCTGAACCTGAAGAAGTCACACTTGAAGAAGTTATCGAAAACAAACCAGAAGAACTCGATCAGGCAGAGATCAAAGAAGAAGCTAAGGCTGAAGAAGAAGCCGAAACAAAACAAGAGAATAAGGAAGAAGGAATTAGGAATCAGGAAGAAAAAGTAGTTGAAAAACCAAAAAAACAGGCTCCAAAGAAGAAACCTATCAAAGCCGAGAAGATCAGCGCTGAAGAACTTGATTCTAAGCTTGCCGAATTAGTTTCCGAAGATTAACTATAAATATCCGTCAACTGGCGGAAAGGAGAAAATATGTTGAATCTTAACAAAGCAATGATCATCGGTAACGCAACTAGAGACGCTGAGCTTCGCACGACCCCAAACGGTAAATCAGTTGCCAGCTTCGCAGTTGCTACCAACCGCAGATATACAGACGCATCAGGAGAGAAAAGAGAAGAAGTCCAGTTTCACGAAGTAGTCGCCTGGGGCAAACTCGGAGAAATTGCCCAAATGATCGTTAAAAAAGGTAGTAAGGTTTATGTCGAAGGAAGAATCCAAACCCGAAACTGGGAAGGCCAAGATGGAGCCAAGAGAGAGCGAACCGAGATAATCGCCGACAACATAATCGGCTTATCGGGCAAGGGAGAGGGTGGATCTGATTGGGAACCATCCCAAGAAAAGCCATCATCCGCCAGCAATCAGGATTCAGCACCGAAGAAAACCGCAGACACGCCGCCAGTCGCAAGCAAACCAGTTGAGGATGAAATCAACTTAGACGATATACCATTCTAGGGATGTAAAAGCTAAAAGCTAAAATGTAAAAGGATAAAATTAAATCATTTGCCATTTTACATTTAAAATTTAACATTGAACGGAGTGAACATGAGAACAAGATGCAGCGCCTGCCGAAACGGCATAATCGATTTTGACCACAAAGACTCGAACCTTTCGAGATATATTAGCTCGTGGGCCCGAATCAAATCAGGCAAAGAAACCAGAATGTGCTCAAAGCACCAGAGAAATCTGACCAAAGCTTTGAAAAGAGCACGATTTTTGGCTCTCCTACCTTATACCAATCAGTAAATTTAAAATTTAAAATTTTCAATTTAAATTCAAATATAAATTTTAAATGATTAAAACCTGTTTTGATTTTTTAAATTAGAACTTTTAAATTGATTTTAAATTTTGAAATTTAAATTTTAAATTATGTTAAATATAAGCGATCTTCAAATAGGAACCTTTCTCATCTATAATGGTGCGCCACACCAAATGGTTTACCGTGAGCATTCCAAGCAAGGCCGAGGTGGGGCAATTTTGCGATCCAAGATTAAGAACCTTCTGACAGGAGCCATTCTTGATTTAACCTTTAAGGGAAGCGATAAATTTGATGAGGCAGAGATGACCAGAACCAAGGCCTCATTCACCTATCGCGAAAATCTCAAATACAACTTCATGGACTCTGTTAACTTCGAACAATTCGAACTCTCCAAAGAGCAGATTGGAACACAAGCAGAATTCTTGAAAGAAGGCGTCGAGGTTGATGTTTTAAGCTGGAAACCCGAAGGGTCCCCCTCGGGGCGGCCAATCAATATTAGCCTGCCATTTAAGGTCGATCTCGAAGTCGTCGAAGCACCTCCTGCTGTGAGGGGCAATACCGCCCAAGGCTCAGTCACCAAACCAGTTATTCTAGAAACCGGTGCTAAGATTAATGCCCCAATTTTTATAAAACAAGGCGATCTGATAAAGGTTAATACCGAAACAGGAGAGTATGTGGAACGCGTCAAATGACGCGTCAATTAATAATTACTAATTTCTAATTTAAGTGTCCCTAGTGGGACTTTTTTTAAACGACAAAGGCCGGTACGTCGTCATCCTTGCGGACAACTCGGTACCGGCCTCGTGGTCTAGAACCTAGCAGGATCTTTCTGTGCCGTACTAGGTCCGGACGAACCCCACCGTGCCCATGCCGTTGACTTCCAGCATGTCGATGGGGTCGAGCAGGAAACAGCGTGGGTTGAGTACGTGATACAGCACGAACTCGAACTCCGCCCGATCGATATCCTCTTGTGTGTAGTGACCCCCTCCAGAGAGTCGGCGGCCAAACTTGGCCGACAGCACAACCAAGGAGTCTCCATAGTCGAGGCTGATCTTCGGAGCCGTCGACGGGACCCGAATATTGATTCCGAACCTCATCTGGATTGCGGCAAGCGTCGCCTCGTGCGACGGGTTGCAGCACGAGACGACCTTGTCCTCGTACCGTGACAAAATCTCGGTGACCTGTTCGATCGTCAAAAGCTGCCTCGTGATCACCGCATCACCTTTGACCATTGTCGAGCTCAGCGCGAGCCCAACAAAGACTCGGCCCTTCTGCGTAGGCATGTCAATTCCTTCTTGTTTCGGATGCCCGATCGGTGGAGATCTCAAATCCCCATCCAGATCGTAACCGAGTAATATATCAAAAAATGCCCCAAAAGTCAACCCTCGTGAGCTATTAGCGTACCAATCTTCGTCTGAAAAGTTACCCTTATTGTTCCCTGATGTATCCTCTATAAAAGGAGGATATTTTGATAAAAAGACATGTTAGATGTAAAAAATGTGACTCACTTTCCACCT
>Ga0172379_10008675_pt1 | contig 12733 bp, 16 predicted proteins | sample GrowelOW334metaG_FD_119756 | JGI IMG/M metagenome (GOLD analysis project Ga0172379, IMG submission 119756) | Groundwater microbial communities from an aquifer near a municipal landfill in Southern Ontario, Canada - Groundwater well OW334 metaG | ecosystem: Environmental > Aquatic > Deep... | reverse complement strand
TCTCGAGGGTCTGGAGGAGTTCCACCAGCTCGTCGTCGGAGACCGTCACAGCTCCTCCCCTGGGCCCGGAGCATAGGGCAGGCCGGTGTAGACGTACAGGTCGTCCGATGCCACCCTCTCGTTCATGTCCTCGAGGTGGGTTTTGAGTAGGGACAGTGCGCGGATCGCCGTCTTGAAGTCGCCCATGAGCGTCCGAACCGTCGCCTGTTGGGCGAGGTATTGCTCGCGATTCCATATGACGATCTTTCGCACTTCATCTGCAAAGAATTCGTTCGTGGTTTTTCCCTTTCCTATCTTGAGAACGCGAATTCCATATTGCTGATCGACCGGGGTGGCATTGGCGCACAGGCTGGAGACGAACAGCTTCATGATGATCCAAACGCACGAACCGCTGGGAGGGCGATTCGGTGTGCCGGGACGGCTCAGCTCCAGGATGACCCTATCCATCTTCGATTTGGAATCTCTGAAGTCTGCGACGGACGCCAGGATGTAGGCTGAATTCAACGCGTACCGCATCAAGTTCGACATGTCGAGCGTCATGTGCGAGAACAGGTCTTCACTGCGGCCCATGTTTTGGATGACCCTGGCTTCCCCGGGATGTGCCCGGATCCAGTCCCAGACCGTGCTCGAGGCGCACTCCACGTCACCCAGGACGATCATCGCCTCGATGACCTGGAGAAGCTCCATCAGCTCGTCGTTGGAGACCGTCACAGCTCATCCTCCGGGCCGGGCACGTAGGGCAGGCCGGTGTAGATGTACGGGTCGTTCATGTCTACCCCCTCGAGACGCTTGTGGAGCAAGGACAGCGCGTGAATGGCCTTGCCGAAGCTGCCCTCCACGGCGTAGGCCAACGCTTGCCGACTAAGGTACTGCTCTCGCGTCCACATGATGACCTTCTGGATCTCACTCGAGAGCTTCGTCCCGGTGACCTTCGCCATGTCCGTGGGGCGCGTCCCGCTCCTGAGCATGAAGATGGAGTAGCTGACGTCCTTGGTTCGTGACCTGTGAACCAGTGAATAGACGCAATCGGCACGGACGGGCAGAGCCCAACCCTTGTAAAGATCGCTCGAGAGAAAATAGTCCATATTAAACTTGACAAATGTTGAATACAGATCCGTTCTGGACTGATCGAAGTCGTTCATCATGTTCATTTCGTAGGCATAGCCCAGTGCTGCCTTCATCTTTCTCGAGATGTCCGGCTCCGTGTCGCCGAACAGATCTTGGCTCTTGCTCATATCGTGGATGATCCTGGCCTCCCCTCGGTGCGCCTGCATCCAGTCCTGGACGGTGTTCGCGGCGCAGATGTCGTCCCCCAGACGAACCATGATCTCCATGGCCTGGAGGAGTTCCATCAGCTCTTCGGTGGAGACCGTCACAGCTCTTCTCCCGGGCCCGGAACATAGGGCAGACCCGTGTAGATATACAGGTTGTCCGGGTCAACCTCTTCGAGGTGCTTCTCGAGCAAGGACAACGCACGGGTGGCTTTCTCGAAATCGCTTTGGAGGGCGCGGATCCATGCTTGTCGAGCAAGGTACTGCTCACGGGTCCATACAATGATTCTCTGGAACTCTATCGCTATTTTCCTACCTGTATTCTCCCATTTTCCGGTGGGCCTGTTCTTGGGGGTGAGTATGGCAATGGAATGTCTTATTTCATTTGCCGATAGGTTTCCCGATAGACTACTATAACACTGCCTTTTTAGCGATAGAACCCAGGATCTGTATTTATCCTTTGAAACAAGATCATCAATAAGTCGAAACAAGATGTTCGCCTGTATCTTTGATCGATTAAAATGTTCCATTTGTTCACTGGCGTATGCGCCATGAAGTACGAACATCACATCCAACGTCATTTCACTGAATAGAGCCTCGTTATTGCCTATGTCATAGATGACTCTAGCCTCCCCCGGGTGCGCCCTCATCCAGTCTCGAACGGTCGCCACGGCGCACTCCACGTCACCCAGGCGGATCATCGTCTCGATGACCTGGAGGAGTTCCAGCAGCTCGTCGTCGGAGACCGTCATGTTGTTCCTGTGGTCCTCAGCGTCTCTTCAGGTACTCCTTCCAGCGTACCTTCACCGCATCCCGACTGTTGCCGCCCAGGAAGACCCGGGGCTCTTCGAACAAATGAAGCCAGATCCTCGAGTAACCCCCGTCTGGGAGGTATACCTCTACTTGGCTGTCCCTCTCGAGCTGGTCGAGGATCTGCCGGGTCTGGGCATAGGTGCGGTCGGACTTGCCCACGAGGACCAGGTCCAGCTCGCCCAGGATGATCTCGAGCCGCTCCGCCATCTGGACCCTCTTCCACCCCGGGATGCCCTCCTCGAACTGCAGCTCGACCTCTTGCAAGAACCACTCCAATTCCTGTACCCGCCCCGCCGAGCACACCCGCACGGCCTCTACCGCCAGCCCCACCAGCAACCGTTCGATGGGGTCGTCGAAGATCTGACCCCCGGGCGCTTGCGCCCACCGCATCGCCGCCTTCGCCAGCTGCTCCGACGCGTCGTAGCACCGCCACGCCAGCCCCAACACCTCGGGCTCGAGTCCCGCCTCGGACAACTCCAACTCCCGCTTGTACAACGCCGCCAACAGCGTTGCCCGCCGGGCCTCCTCCTCGAGCCGGACGAGGTCGTCCGCCGTCATCCGCTCCCGCGCCCTCTCCACGTACAGACTCCGTGCATACTCTCGCGCATACCTGCGCACGAGCCGCGCCTCCTCGAGCACATGGCCCACCTCGCCCCACCGCCCCGTCCGGCCGAGCGAAGGGTCGCGCTCGATGGACCCCAATATGCAATGGATGGCCTCCTGGATGTTCGCCACGCCCACGATCAGCTCCGCCGGCACGGACCACCCCATCGCGCCCTTCAGCCCGCCGTAGGATCGGTTCAGTGGGCTGTCCACCGGATTCCGAGGAGCCTCGGACCCTGTGGCCGCCACCGCGATCCCCAACGACGCCAACACGACCGCGACGATCATCCCCGCCCCCCGAGGTTCACCCACGAACCCCTCTGCCCCTGGACCCGCACCAGGTACGAGTTGCCCTGCATCACCTGCACCCTGGACAACACCACCCGGCCCTCGAACATGAGATCGTACACCCCCGGCGGCACCACCCCGGCATCGAAGCTCTTCCCACCTGCGACCAGCGTGAAGGCCGCGTCCATCTGTACGCTCGACTCGCCGAAGATCAAGCTCGAGACCCAGGCCCAAGGATCCCAGACGTCCTCCTCGTCCACCCTCACCCTCGCCGACGTCGGCGCCGGAGCGCGCGAAGACCCCGAAGGCCGCTCCTTCCGATAGTCTCCCTCCTTCACATACCGCAACACCTGGCCGCGCTGGCCGCCGTTCAACCTCCAGGAGACGTGCACGGAAGGCTTGCCGGGAATCTTCTGCCCCGACTCCGACCAGTACCAGATGAGCTGGTCGAACGGCACCCCCGCCGCCAGAATGGCCGACGCGAGCTGCGGTGCCGTCATCCCCTCGACCCGAATGTCCGCCGCTTCGCCGATGAGATGCTGCGACTTCGACGCGCCGCCACAGGCCCGGTTCGACGCGAGGGACCGGTACCAGCTCGTGACCTTCACCGGACGCCCGACCGCCTCGCGGATGGGGTCGAGCACGTTCTGCGCGAGCGCGCGGGCCGCAGGGCGGACGGAGGAGGGCGGGTTACGGGCTTCTTCCCAGGAGAAGTATCGGCTCAGACTGCCGTTGTCACCGTAGGTGACACGGCTGTCTCCCTCTCCCTCTCCCTCTCCCTCTCCCTGTGTCTCCCCAGCACCCCTCCCCGCCACCCACGCCTCGAGCCGAGCCCGGAACGCTTCGAACGCCGCCCACGCCTGTTCCTCCGTGGCCGTGTTCGGGACATGGAGCGCCGGCCCTCTCTTGTCGACGTACAGCGTCCAGCCCTCGGCGAGGTTCTGCCAGACGCGGTTGCGGTGACGGAAGGTCACCGTGGTCTGCTGCCGGCCGAGGACGTCCTGGAAGATCTTGTACGAAGGCCGATGGTCACCCGATGTCCACACGCGGTAGTGCCAGTCGGTCCACCAGGTGAGCGTGTGCACGAGGTGTTCACCGCGCAGCACGTTCTCGATGCGGGTCAGGGACTCGTGGTCGATGCCCGAGACCACGGTTGCGGCGCCAAGGGCGAGGGCGGAGAGGATTCCGATCAAGAGGCACCTCTGCAGCACTGTAACCTGTGGGTTGGAAACCGGAGAAGATCGGACAGCGAAGCGCTGGAAGGAACAGGGAGAGGGAGAGGGAGAGGGAGGGGGAGAGGGACCACCTCGGAACGCAGGTTAAGGGTAGCAAGAGGTCATCCCCATGCCACGACTCTTCCGCTCCCCCGACGACATCGCCGACTCCGTCTGCGACGAGATGTTCGGCCTCGACGGTGGTGAGGCCTCGCCCACCTCCGGTGTCGCGACCTTCCGTTACGACACCCAGGAACCGGCCTTCGGACGCGTCCGCGTCGTGCTCGTGCCCCGGAACGATCCGGGCCGGCGCTACTGGATGAGCGACCCTCTCCCACCCGGCATCTACGACATCCTCGCCCAGCAGACGGACCGGAGTTTCAAGCACGTGATCGCTCTCGGCATCCCGGCCGACGTCCCGCAGGGCTCGGAGTACGTCCTGACCCGGGGCGGCTCGGGGTGGACCATCGTCCACTCGCTCCCCGGCAACTTCTGGTGGGGGGACTGGATGCCCAACCAGACCTACCTGTCCTGGAAGGAGCCCGGGGTCATCTGTGGCGATCCACGCAAGGGTACCCAGGGCGGCACGGGCGGGTTCACGCGGGCTCCCCGGTTCGTGCTCGAGGGGTACGCCTACGGGCGCATGAGGTAGGGATGACTGGGTCTTCCATCGAAGAAGCCCCCTTCGACCCCACCGAGCCCTCCTCGGCTGAGATCTTGGGGGAGTGGGAACTCGCCATCCAGTCCATGACCTTCGAACAAGGCATGGACCGGGTGCTGTGCATGTTCCTGCGGGACCGGGAGAACGCACGGCAGCACTACCTCCATGAGGTGTGGGCAGACAACTGGATCGAACAAGACACGATCTCCATGAAGTCCGCCTTCAACGATCGACACAGGACTTCCACGGTCTACTCGTGGATCACAAACGATAGCATGGGTAATGTCACGGTGGGTGACATCCACACGAACCAATGGGTCGCCCTTATCTTTCATCCGAATTTCAATGAGAGAGGATTCCCAGACTCCACCATATACAAGATCAACCGCAAGGTTGATTTTCTATCCATATACAGAGACGAACGTAGAATTCATCTCTTCTCAGAAAACTGCGAAACGTCGTTCTCTGCTTGGACGTCGCAAGGACAATGGCCCAAGGACGAAGCCGAGTGGATATCCATCGTGATCGAGTGTTCCAACTATTTGGGCATACCTGTGCTGCCCATGAGCCTCGGTGAAGATTCTCGCACTCAAGTCGTGATGAGGTGGAAGCAGGGTTTTGTGGTTCAGCTATCCGATTGTCCGGTTGGACGTGATACGTGGTACGATCGACCCGTCATTGATTTTATCGAAAAAGTTGTACCAAAAGAACAAAGGAAAAGAAATCAAGACGTTAGGATATGGCAATGGGGTGTGCGTTTCTTAGACATCTACAATCCCGGCTGGCGTGAGCGCTTGAAGCATACAGGCAGCCTGTGGTTCGAGCAGGAGAAGGTATGATCGGGTCCCCTCTCGAGACGGCCCCCTTCGACCCCACCGAGCCCTCCTCGGCTGAGATCTTGGGGGAGTGGGAACTCGCCATCCAGTCCATGACCTTCGAACAGGGCATGGAGCGAGTGCTGTGCATGTTCCTGCGGGACCGGGAGAAGGCGCGGGAGCACATCTGTGATGTATGGGGGGATAACTGGATCCAAAACGATACCCTGTTCATGGAAAAGGCCTTCAACAAAGTTCATAGAAACGCCAGGTTTAGTGATTGGATCTCTCATTATAGCCATAACAATACAGTTCGTATTGTAGATGCAGAAAATACTAGATGGGTGGCGGTCATCTATCCGCCAAAATTCAATGACAGAGGGTGGCCAGATACCAGGTTTGATAAAAAAGATAGTTTCATATCCGTTTATAGCGACGAAAGAATAATTAGCATATGTGATGTAGACGGTGAAACTCAATTTCATGCGTGGCACAGTTCAGGTCGGTATCCCAGAAAAGAAGATGAGTTCACGGCTATTGTGATCGAGTGCTCCCAGTTTTTTGGTCTGCCCGTACTACCATTACGTCGCACCCAGGTTTCAATTCGGAACACAGTGGCAATGTGGAAAAAACCGTTTGTATCTGATCTGATCAACTGCCCAATGAAAAACAGCATAGATATGGATATCCGTCTTTTCATAAAAGACGTGGTGCCCGTAGAGTTCAGGGGTGGCTGGAGCGGTGTAGAAACGTGGTTCTGGAATCTGCACTTTCTCGATCGGTTCAACCCCGGCTGGCGCGAGCGCGTACGATGCACGGGCGTTCTGTGGCTCGAGCGGGAGAAGGTATGATCGGGTCTCCGCTCGAGGTAGCTCCCCTCGACCCCACCGAGCCCTCCTCGGCTGAGATCTTGGGCGAGTGGGAACTCGCCATCCGGTCCATGACCTTCGAGCAGGGCATGGAGCGAGTGCTGTGCATGTTCCTGCGGGACCGGGAGAGGGCGCGGGAGCACATGGAGAAGGCCTGGGGTGACAACTGGATTCAACACGACACCTTGATGATGGAAAAGTACTTCAACGCGATCTATGGAACGCACATCACGCACTTCGGATACAACTCCACTGTGCGCGTTATCGCAGAAAAGGGCAGAGAGTTGTTTTCAGCTGTCATTTTCCCGCCATGGTTCAATGACAGGGGTTGGCCAACCCTCCGCAGATTCGACAAGAGCACCGATTTCATGTCAACCCACAGTGGGAGCGAAGAGATTGGAATATACGATGTCGATGGAGAATTCAGATTCAACGTGTGGGACGAATCTGGTCGCCGCCCCAAGACAGAACGAGACTTCATCGATATCGTGATCGAATGTTCACAGTTCTTTGGACTGCCTGTAATTCCATTCGAGTGTAGCAACATGTCGATCAGAAAGGCCATGGTGTTGTGGAAAAAACCATTCATATCAAAACTTGTCGATTGTCCAATCGAGGATATGGTAAATCAGCAAATACGGGATTTCATAGAGGGTGTCGTGCCAGAGGAGTTCAGGAGGGAGTGGCTCGGCGCAGAACAGTGGTATTGGCGTGTACGTTTTCTCGATGGCTACAACCCTGGATGGCGCGAGCGCGTACGGCGCACGGGCAGCTTGTGGCTCGAGCAGGAGAAGGCATGATCGGGTCTCCGCTCGAGGTGGCTTTCTTCGACCCCACCGAGCCTTCCTCGGCTGAGATCTTGGGCGAGTGGGAACTCGCCATCCGGTCCATGACCTTCGAGCAGGGCATGGAGCGGGTGCTGTGCATGTTCCTGCGAGACCGGGAGAGGGCACGGGAACACATCGAGGGCGTGAAGGGGGAGAACTGGATCGGGGATGACACGCGCGCCATGGAGGACGCATTCAACCGCGTGCATGCGCATATGGATGGGATGACGACGCGCAGCTGGACTTGGATCACTCACTACAACTACGAGCATACCGTGAGGGTCGCTGACCGAAAGACCGGAAGATATGTCGCGGTCGTCTTCCCGCCCATGTTCGACGAGAGGGGGTGGCCAGAGGGCGAGGTGGTTCGCAAGGACATCGATTTTCTGTCCGTCTACAGGGAGGATGGTCAGATCTTCCTCTACACCGAGCACCGTGAGGGTTGCCGGCACTTCCACGGGTGGACACACAGCGACAGCGAATGGAACGCCGTGGTCATGGAGTGCTCCAGGTTCTTTGGCGTGCCCGTGCTGCCCATGGATCACAACGTGGACTGTCGCCTCTCTGTGATCCATCGATGGACGCGGCCCTTTGTCCGAGATCTGGCCGATTGCCCCAAAATCGCGTCAGATTACGATGGCAACGTCACACATTTCATCGAGCGTGTCATACCTTATGAATGGAGGAAGGACTGGCACGGTACGGTGGCATGGTCATGGAGGATTCAGTTTCTCGATCGGTACAACCCCGGCTGGCGTGAGCGCGTACGGCGCACGGGCAGCCTGTGGATGGAGTAGGTGCATGGACGCCAGGACCCACAAGACGATCGGCTTCGGCATCGGCCTTGGCCTGACCGCGCTCACCTTCGCCTTCATCCTCTACGGCAAGCTCGCCCCGTGCACGGTACCGCACCACGACCTCGCCGTCGACCGCCTGGTGGTGTGCGACCTCGCGCCCGCCGAGGTCCGGCCCGGCGCTCCCGTCTTCGAGCAGGCCGTGGAGTTCTGGGGCCGGCACGGGTACACCTTCGACGTCGATCGCAGCGCCTGCACGTCACTCTGCACTACGGATATCGACGACCACCTCGTGGTGTGCATACCGGGTGCCGTCGCCATCGACCTCATGGCATCCCAGCGGTCCCGAGCCAACCTGGTGGGGATCTGTCTGCATGGCCAGGTGCTCGACCGCGGAGAGCTGCGGGACTGGGCCACGGTGGAGGTCTCCGAGGGGGTCGATATGCTTGCCCTGACCCACGAGCTGGGTCACGCGCTCGGTTACGAGCACGTCCAGGGACCGCAGATGGTGCCCGGGTGGAACGGAGTACGGTTCGCGCCGCCGCGGGGACACGTGATGCACCCCGTGCTGGCGGAGGCAGGGTGGGGGAATGAGGGCATAGAACGTAGGTAGCACCACCGTCTCCCTCTCCCTCTCCCTCTCCCTCTCCCTGTTCCATGCGGCGAAGCCGCGCCTCAAGGCCCTCTGCGCGAGGAGCCCGGTGGCATCTGTCTCGGTTGTGGCACATGAAACACTGGAATTGCGACCCACCATGGAGACACTGAGGCCACGGAGGATGCACGGAGAAGTCGCAGATCATTGACACCGCTCGTGTCAAGGTTAGGTTGTGAACATCGTGGAGGACGCATGGAACGCGAACGCCCGGTGATCGACGACGCCATCTGGGCTCTGCTGCCGGCCGACGCCCAGCGCTACCTGTGCGGTGTGCCGCAGAGCTGCATGCTCAACCCGTACTTCGGCACCGACGCGGACGGGGAGCTGCTCTGCGACAACCCCGTCGCGGCCGGGGTGACCCTGTTCAATGTCCTGCTGCACGACGCGCATGCTGCGTTCCCCGATGCCGTCGAGTTGGCGTGCACCTTCGCGGCGAGCTTGAGCCGGCGGGCCGTCTTGATGCACCACCGCTCTTGACACGTGCTGTGCCAAGGTTAGCCTCATACCGTGAGTGCCCGTAGCTTAGAGGTCGAGCGCCCGGAGTTTGGGATCGGGAGACGCGGGTTCGAGTCCTGTCGGGCACGCCATCACGCAGGAGGAAGGGATGTTGTTCGAGTTCACACCGGAAGAGATCGTGGCGTTCGAGGAAGTGGAGGCACTCGAAGACGAGGTGGAGGTCTTCGCTCGGGAGAACGGGCTCTCGGACCGGTTGAGCCTCCTGCGAGCCCAGCCCGAGGTGCGCGAGCGCTACGAGGCCCTCAAGGGCCGCCTCGAGGCTCTGCGGAAGGACAGCGTCCTGCAGGCCTACGTCCTGAAGATGGCGATGAGGGAGAAGATCGACGACAAGCTCGACGGTCTCTCGCCTGCCGCGATGATCCGCATCGCTCGGCAGATGATCGCGTCGCTTCGTACCGACACCGATGTCATCGGGATCGCTCACACGGTGCGTGACGCCGTACTGCTCATCTCCGAACTCGCGTGCGATCCCACCCTGCAGGACGCCATGGCCCGCGTCAAGCAGGCACGGTACGACGCGCTGCTGCGCACCGGCATGCCGCAGCACCTCTGCGAGGCCGTCCTCGTCGCCGAATCCCGCTCGATGTCCTCGACGCTCGAGAACAGCTTCCGCTCGGCCTCGGCACGGACTGGGAAGTAGGAGACGACATGTCCCGAGCCCTCCGCCACTCTCTCGTGCACTGCGGTCGGTGCCATGCTCCGCTGCTCACGGTGAGCAAGGAGGAGGGCGAAGGACCGCAGTGGCTCCAAGATCTGACCCAGGAGCACATGGCCCTGCCCGAGAACCAGAGCATGGCGCACACGATCTCGCACACGTGCGCCATCTGCATGCTGCTCGCGTCACGGCAGCGGGCGCTCGACAGGACCGCGGCCGTGGCGGAGGTCACCTCGTCCGAGCGAGAGGAGTGCGAGGAGCTGCTCGACGAGATGCTCGTGTTGTTCAACGAACCGCGCTACGAAGCGGAAGATCTGCCGGAACAGCTGCGACGGGTGAAGGACGCGGTCCAGAGCCTGGTGTACAAGGTGGACAAGATCCGAAAGGCCGTCGACTGAACGAGGAGTGGCCATGAGCCTCGACGTCTACCTCCACGGAGAACCCGAGCTGTACGAGTGTGAGTGCCCGGACTGCGGACACAAGCATCTGGCCACGCTATCGACTTCTCTCTTCGACGCCAACATCACGCACAACCTCAACAAGATGGCCGACGCCGCTGGCATCTACGAGGCCCTCTGGCGCCCCGACGAGCACGGCTTCGTCCGGGCACGCGACATCATCCCCATCCTCGAGCGGGGCCTGACCCAGATGGAGGAGGAGCCCCGGCGCTTCCAGCAGTTCGACTCGTCCAATGGCTGGGGCACGTACGACGACTTCGTGCCGTGGGTGCGGAGATACCTGCAGGCATGCCGGGAGTGGCCCGATGCATACATCCGGGTGAGTCGGTAGAACCTGCCGTCTGACGGTATGCTCTCCCTCTCCCTCTCCCTCTCCCTCTCCCTCTCCCTCTCCCTGTTCCATGCGGCGAAGCCGCGCTTGGAGGTCTTCTGCGCGAGGGATTTGATGGCGCCCATCTTGGTTGTAGCGGATGAGGTACTGGAACCTCAACCCACCACGGAGGCACTGAGATCACGGAGCATGCACGGAGAAGGGAGATCGATGCGATATGCAGAAGAACAGGGAGAGGGAGAGGGAGAGGGAGAGGGAGAGGGAGAGGGAGAGGGAGAGGAAAGTAGTAAAAACCTGCGCTTATCACAACAGGTGCTCACTGCCCTGACCCATTGCGGTCCACCGGGATACACTCCTCGAAAGCCCCGTGTCCCTCTTCCCCCAGGTGGACCATGTCCTCGAAGTACACGATTCCGACCCACACCTCGCAGGAGCGCGTTGGCGCCGTCCTGGATGCGATCGACGACGCCTACGACGATGCGTTCGGTGCCGAAGACGACGCGGTAAACGAGGTGGTGCGCACGGTGAAGGGCGCGGGCGGGTGGGTGTACAAGCAGTACCCGGACGAGTCGGTGGAGATCGTGGCGGCGCCCAAGGGCTACCGCGCCGGTCGTACCCTGGTGGCGGGTCAGGCGCAGGACGATGCGTTCCTGAAGGCCATCTGGGCAGAGATCGGATCCTACTCCGACTGGTTCAAGACGGTGGCCGGCAAGGGCACGGCACCCACCTCGGCCCCCGAGGCCGGGGGCACCATCGTGTTCGACCTGCCGAACGTGAAGGCGGACGAGCGGGTGGCCAGCTCCGACATCCCGCGGGCCGAGCGCAGGCGCTTCCTGGGGTTCGGTGGCATCAACGATCGCGTCCCGGCGAACATGAAGGACGACCTGCCGCCGCGGGTCGTGCGGGGTTCAGGCGGGTACGTCTACCGGCAGTTCCCGGACGAGTCGATCGTGATCGAAGCCTCGCCGGGCCAGCGCGGCGTGGGCAAGCGCATGACGAGCGGTCGGGCCTACGCGGCGGTCCGGGCGGAGATCGGATCGTACTCCGACTGGATGCGGATGACCGACACCCAGAAGGTGGCGCTCGAGCAGCGGGCGCTCCGGGGCAGGCCGGGGGTGCGGCGGACGGCTCCACGGCTCACCGAGGCGGAGCGCGACGACCTCATCGCGGCGAACCTCGACAACCAGGACCTGGCGCTCGACACGTTCGAAGACGATGTCGACCAGATGCTCGCGACGAACGAGGCCGCGCAGCGCCGGGCGATCGGAGCCCAGCAGCCGCAAAGCTACATCGCGAGCGCCGCGGACGCGCTCGAGCAGATCGGACAGTCCGTCGCCGGCTCGGTCGGGAGCTGGGCCGGGTTCGGTGCGACGAACTACGACAAGCGCGCCCAGGAGCACGCGAAGAGGCGGCAGCAGCGCGAGGCCCAAGCCGAGTACCAGCGCCAGCTGGCCAAGGTCGGGCGCGGGGTGGGTCACCAGGCTCGCGCCGCATACTACGAGGCCCGCGCCAACGTGCAGGAACGGCGGGAGACGCGTGATGCGATCCGCAAGAAGCGCGAGCTGGCCGAGAAGCGTGGCCGGTACGGTGCCTTCGAGGCCCTCGAGGGCCGCCTGCCGAGCGAGCGCTTCGCGGTCAAGAACCGCAAGGCAGTGACGGAGATCGTGGAGTGGCTCGGTCGCCACGGGGTCGAAGCCCGGCCGCTCTCGGACGGGACCGAGTTCGAGGCGATGATCCTGTCCCAGGACGTCGACTCCATCACCCGGAAGCTCAACCGCATCGCGCGCAAGTACGACCTCGACATCCAGTCCGGCCAGGGCCCGCAGGAGGGTCTGGCGGCGTACACGTTCTACTTCGAGCCGGCGGGGCGCGGGATGTTCGATCCGGAGGCGGGGGGCATGTAGACGACGCCGAAGGCGTCGTCCCCTCTCCCTCTCCCTCTCCCTCTCCCTCTCCCTCTCCC
>Ga0172379_10008674_pt1 | contig 12734 bp, 11 predicted proteins | sample GrowelOW334metaG_FD_119756 | JGI IMG/M metagenome (GOLD analysis project Ga0172379, IMG submission 119756) | Groundwater microbial communities from an aquifer near a municipal landfill in Southern Ontario, Canada - Groundwater well OW334 metaG | ecosystem: Environmental > Aquatic > Deep... | reverse complement strand
ATTACCGCACCGGCTATCTGGTCGTCAAAACTTGGCCAGCCGCATTCGGATTCAAATTTAGACGATGATTCAAACAAGGCCTTACCGCATTGCTTGCACAGGTAAAGACCTTTTCTGTGATTATTGTAATAAACCCCGCTGAAAGGCAGTTCTGTTTCTTTGTGAATAATAACACGTTCTTCCTGTGCAGTGAGATTTTTATACATTGTTTTTTGCTCCTTACTGCCGCCGTCATCCTTGCAGCTTGTAACAAAGGCGATAAAAATCATCGCGGCTAACCGCATAATTTTCACAAATCTAATATCCATACTATATAATGCAAAATGTTTTGAGGCATCTCTAAGGCTGCCGCTTTTTGAAGTCTTTAAGTCTTTGTTTTGTTTCCTCTTTTATTATATCAATCTGCTTTTGCTCGATTTCAAGCCGCTTTGTATAAGAAACAATTATTTTTTTCTCCATCTGCTCAAGCTTATTGTCATAATAAGCCACCAAAAGCATATCTTCAAAATTTCTTATTTTATCGGAAAAACGCGAGGGAAATTTTACTTCAAACCCATCAGCCATCGCCTTATCAAGAGCCTTTCTGGTTTCAAGATAACCTGCCCCGATGCCCCTGGCGATTTCCTGCAATAAATAATCCTCTTCGACTTCAAACCGCCCATCGCAGCGAGCCAGATAATAAATATTCGCCAAATACTGTATCTGTTCATCGTTATTCATAAAACTCTCCAGCAAAAAATAATGCTTTTCTAAGTTGTTATTTCGGAAGTGTCATTCCGCACCACGGACAATAATGCCACATCGCCTTAATTTTTTCGCCGCATTTCAGACAAACTCCCGCATCGGTCGTCGCGTCAAATGGTGTCCGCCATACGAATTCCGTCCGGTTAAATAAACCCATCGGCTGCAAAACCAAGGTCAATTTTTCCCGCTTCGAACTTTCAATCATATTCCTGCCTGCCGCGTCTTTCGAATTGAATACAAGAAAATACATATTCTTATCCGCTGCCATCGCCGCTTTTATCGCGTCTAAGCGGGGCGATAATTCCGCAGGAATCGCTGCCAAAGGCTGCAATGCCACTGAACCTGTGTTTTTGAGAATAGCTCTTGCTTTAATTTGTTCCTGCGTCTGACTGCTTCCGGCATCGGTTGTGCATTGAACCATAAAAATCAGATAAGAATTCAAAATCGAAACATCATCAGCCGACTGACCGCCCGCCGCCCTGGCGTTAAATTCAAATGGCAGCCATATCGCCGATTGTGTCTGATTGCCCTTGACGTTTATAACAGTTATCTCTTTTATGAATTCGCCGAGGTTTATATTATGTTTGGCAGTCCACCCGATTGAAAAAATCAGCACACAAACTGCCGCAGAAAAAATCGACAAAATTTTAAATATCTTCTTCATCTTTTGTTCCTTACAGGCACATCTTCAAAATTTTCTCAACTGCCGCTGCGTCAATATTATGATTTTCGCCAAGCACCAGGCCTGTTTGTTTGAAGCGGCCAATAACTTTAATTATATCTTTTTTCGTGATATCGTAATTGCTTAATTTCGTGGGCATACCGACTGAATGGAAAAATTTTACAGTCCGCTCAATACCCGCAGCGGCCTTTTGTTTTTTACTCCCCTTTTTTATGCCCCAGACATTTTCCGCCATCATCGCTAATTTATCAGCTTTATCTGCCATTTCATACTTCCACACCGCAGGCAGAACAACCGCGATAGATTCCGCGTGCGCAAGACCGAAAAACGCCGTCAGCACATGGCCGATTCCGTGTGTTGACCAGTCGCCGATAGTTCCGCAGGCGGTAAGCCCGTTCAGAGCCTGCGTTGCGCACCACATAAATGTCGCGCGAATGTCGTAATCTTTTTTGCCGCTCATCACGACAGGGGCTATCTGGACTAAAGTTTTGAAAATACTTTCAGCGTGTCTGTCCTGCAAAAGAGCGTTGGTATTTTTTGTCGCATACTGCTCACTGACGTGGACAAAAGCATCAACCAGACCGTTGCGTAATTGTCTGCGGTCTAACGAGTACGTTGTTGTCGGGTCGAGAATCGAAAACTTCGGATAACTATACTCCGAGCGGAACGCCTTTTTTTCAATCGTTGCATTCCTCGACATTACAGATATGTTATTCATTTCAGAACCAGTTGCCGGGAGCGTCAAAACCGTACCTATCGGCAGGGCGGATTTTATTACGCCGCTGCCTTTGGTAACAATCTGCCAGAGATTTTTACTTTTGAAAGGAATTGCCGCCGCGATAAATTTTGAACCATCGATTACCGACCCGCCCCCGACAGCGAGAATGAAATTAACTTTTTCTTTCCTGCCAAGCTCAACGGCCTTGCTGCACGTTTCGATACTCGGATTTGGTTCAATCCCACCGAACTCGACAACCTTTCGGCCTTTCAATGCTCCTCTCACCTGTTTGTACACGCCGTTTGTCTTTATTGACCCGCCGCCATAAGTTAAAAGTACTTTCGCGTCCGGTTCTATTAATTTGCTGATTTGGCCGATTGTGCCTTTGCCAAACACTATTTTAACGGGATTATAGTAGTTAAAATTTTCCATATTTTGACATCCATGTATTCAATAATGTAGGTTTTTACATAAATATAGTCTCGGCCAAAGGCCGAATCCTAAATAATTTTGATTTTTAATCTTTGATTTTTGATTTGAATTTTAGCCTATTTTACCGCTCTTTGCCAGTGTAAATGGCAATCAAAAAAAATAAAAAAATAATTTTTAAAATTCAACTTTTCAGTATTGTTCTGCCGATGTTTTCTAATGGTTGAACAGTGAAAAAAAAGATGGCTCGATGACCTGTGTGGTCTTGTTTAGTTGAGCCTTGCTGTCCATCTCGGAGACGTGCTTTCAAGGCTGATGGTAAGCGGGATAAAGCGGGTAAAACGCTAAAACGCTAAAATAAAGAGCCATAAAACAAAAGGCAGAGCGGTCGTTATTCGCTCTGCCATTTTTTTTGCGCAAATAAAAAGCCGGATATTTCACCAGCTTTTTACATAAAACCCATAGCTATCAAAATTTTAGATAGAAACTTTTCTTTTTCTGATAAGCGACAGAGTGCCTATGCTTAGCAGTGCGATAGTTGCCGGCTCTGGAATAGCGGACAGACTGAACGATGATGTGGCATTATATCCGGTTGCCGTACTGTCGATATTGACAAAACCGAATGAGAATGACACGCCTGATGTGCCGAACAAACTTGAGCCTGTATAATCGGTAATTGTGATGTTTGCTGTCGGGTCAAGTGTTTTACTGACGCCGAAACCGGTTGGTGTTACATACGCCTTGTCAAACGCAATCTTTAGTATTTTATTCGTAGTCCCGTTTTTATAAAACGTGATTACTCCTGCCCCGGTTTTGCCGAAATACATACCCCACATACTCTGCGGGTCGCCGATGGTCAGAGGTGCGCTGGTCGTGCTTTCGGTGGTGTTTATGGTGAACCACGCATCAACGTAGGGAGTGCCGATTCCTCCGGCGACTTGCATATTTAAGCCAGTCCGTGAATCCGCCCATCCGCCTGTAATGGTATTAGCCGTAGAATTAACATTAAACAGCGGCGTGGTGCTATCTACTGCCGGGTCGGCGAAAGTTGATACCGTAATACTGGTTCCCTGCGCCAGACCTGCCAAAAGCAGCAGACACGCCACAATCATACATTTCGCAATTTGTCTCTCCATTTTTTTTCCTTTCAGATTTATGCATTTCTAAATTTAAGTTATCCTTATTTCGCGAGTCCCAAAGACGCGCGCAATATCCCTGCCGAATAACTTCTCTCCAATTTGAAAATACAGGCTCTGCAGAGAAAAACACCGCAGAACGATGCAGCAATAACGACTCTCAACCCCAGAATACTGAACAACAACTACAGATGAGTTTTCTTATCTCCAATTCTTGCGGTATTATATCACAAAGTGAATATGATTGCAAGAGAATTTTTCGTTTTTTTAGAACCTGCTGTCCGGCTGTCGTATGGTGTGTGTTGGGCTGCTATGGTTGTTTGTTAGCTGTGGCTGAAAAGTTTGCCGAAAAAGCCATGTTTTTGGTTGTGGGTGTGTGCGCCGTGGTGGTATTTTTCAAGATACTTCTGCACCATATCCGGCACCTCGAAAGTATTGAATGGTTTTACGATATAATCGACCGCTCCCTTACTTATCGCAAGGTCAATATCTCTTGAGTCTTCCTTGCTGGTGAGCATAAAAACTGGAATATGCATTGTTTTGGAGTCTCGCTTTAATTCACTAAGAACTTCTATGCCGTCCATCTCCGGCATCATCCAGTCCAACAGAATGACATCTATATCCTCGGCCTTTGCTATATCAAGCCCGTCTAAGCCGCCCGCTGCACAAAACACCTTAAAACCCTTGTGAGTCAGAGCGCTTTCAAGGAGCTTCCTTATCATCGTGTCATCGTCGATTACTAATACTGTCAAAGATTCCTGCATTTGTTTTTCCTTATACAGTTTGGTCTATCCATCATATCGACTGAAAAATGTACCGGCATTATCAAAATTTCGCATAGCGATACCGAAAAATTTTCCCCCGTCGTCCCATAAAATAACATTTTCTAATTTGCCGATATTGATTTTCCGCTCTGCATTCGTTCACGGGCGGTTTTACTGGCAAAAACAGCCGAAATTTGGTACAATACATTCGTAGTCGATAGCTATTATTAAAACCTTTTTGCCCTTTCCCGCATAGTAACCCTATGCGGGATTTTTTTTTTGCGCCGCCGAAAGAACAAATATATGAAAACGCCCCGACCGATGTTATAATACCGCCAAATCAGTTTTGTAGGGGCAGACCTGTGTGTCTGCCCAGTTCAGAGCCCAAGCGAACCTGTCGCGTCGGAGCGCGGCGAAGACGGAAGCGCAGGGTGTTTCGTAGTTTTGTAGGGTGGGCTCGCCTGCCCTGAGCTTGCCGAAGGGTCAGCCCACGCGGTTGTCTCAACAGGAAACAAAAGGATTCTATGCCTGAAATTTGGAATATACAAAAACTTTTAGATTGGATGGTCGGTTTTTTTGCAGAAAAGAAAATCGACTCTCCCCGCCTGACCGCGGAAATGCTCCTTAGCTTTGTGCTTGGAATGAAGCGGATTGAGCTTTATATGCACTTCGACAAACTCGTCGAACAGGATAAACTCCAGCAGTTGCGGGCTCTGGTCAAACGCTGCGTCGCCGATGAGCCTGTCCAGTATCTCGTAGGCAGTTGCGAATTTTATTCAATGACCTTTAAGGTCTGCTCCGACTGCCTGATTCCGCGACCCGAAACGGAATTGCTCGTCGAAAGGGCGATTGAATTTCTCCGAACCCGCACCGACCTGGCTAACCAATACATCTGCGACCTCTGCACAGGCAGCGGCTGTATCGCGACAGCAATCGCGAAAAATTACAAAGGCAATTTCAGAGTTATCGCCACTGATATTTGCGACAAGGCCCTCGCCGTCGCCGCTGAAAATGTCGCCAAATATAATCTCGCAGAAAAGGTTCAGCTCCTGCGTGGCGATTTATTTGAGCCGATTATCAATCAGCTCGATGTAAAGGAATTTGATTTAATTGTTTCAAATCCACCCTATGTAAGCGATGCCGAGTATGAAACACTTCATCCCAAAGTCAAAAATTACGAGCCGAAACTCGCCCTCGCCGCAGGTGTTGATGGGCTTGATATTTATAAAAGAATTATCGCCAAAGCTGCAGACCATCTCAAAACCGATGGCGCGCTAATGCTCGAAATCGGCTATCAGCAGGGCAGTGCGGTTAGAGATATGCTCGAAAAAACTAATCTTTTCACCAAAATCACAATCGAAAAAGATTTTAACAATAACGACAGAATAATAATAGGGGTTAGGGGATAGGAAGATTGAGGATAAAAAAAGTAAAAAATAAAAAACTTGCGCATTTTCGGACACTTTTTTTGAGTGATTTTGGGGGAGAAACTGGGTTTATAAGCTAAAAATCAATTCTGGATATTATAGACCCTTGCCAAAAGCGCAAGAAAATGCAAAATTTCGTAAAGTTTTGACAAATTTTGAACAGTTTTAACCAGAGATTGCACGGATTTTATGGATTTTTTGTAAGTTTGATGAGTTTTGGATAGTTTTTAGAGGGTGAAATTGACGACTAAACAATTCGGGTTTTGTCATGAAGGCACAAAGTGGCAAAGGCACACAGGCACAAAGATTGTGGAATCAGCTGTCGCCGATGAGATATTATTTTTTTTTAGACAGGATAACAGGATTGACGGGATAGGGGATAGAAAGCAGCCAGTAGTTGGTAGATTGGTGGAAATTGAAGGTTTTTTTAAAGCATTTGCTTTATAAGGGGTTAGGGGGTAAGATTTTACCAGTTTTATATTGAAATAACGGAGCGATACATTGTTTGAACAGACATTCAAGAATATAGACGATGTACTTTGGAAAGATGCGGGATGCTCAAACGAATTAGATTACGTTGAACAAACCTCGTGGATTCTATTTCTCAAATATCTTGACGATTTCGAGGAAGATAAAAATATTGCCGCGGAATTAGCGGGCAAACCTTATACAAATATCATCAGTAAAGAATACCGCTGGAATGTATGGGCGGCTCCAAAAGGCAAAGACGGGAAAATCGACCACAACAAAGTACTGACGGGCGATGACCTGAAAGATTTTGTTGACCATAAACTTTTCCCATATCTAAAAAAATTCAAAGCACCAGAAAACGCAGCGGCTATCGAATATAAAATAGGCGAGATATTCAGCGAACTGAAAAATAGAATTCAAAGCGGATATACTCTGCGCGGAGTTATAGATTTAATTGATGAGCTTCGATTCCGCAAGGATGCTGAAAAGCATGAGATGAGCCATTTGTATGAAGATAAAATCAAAAACATGGGCAACGCGGGCAGAAATGGCGGGGAATATTACACGCCGCGGCCTTTGATAAAGACGATTGTAAAGGTTGTTGCGCCTTCTATCGGCGATAAAATTTATGATGGCGCTGTCGGGTCGGCGGGCTTTTTGTGCGAGGCGTTTGAATATCTTAAAAACAGCAAGAAATTAACCACAAAAGAAGCAAAGACACTGCAAAAGGATACATTTTACGGCAAGGAAATAAAATCGCTTGCTTATATCATCGGCATAATGAATATGATTCTGCATGGTATAGAAACTCCAAATATAATTAAAACCAATACGTTGGGCGAGAATCTTGCGGATATTCAGGAAAAGGACAGAGTTGATATTGTTCTAGCAAATCCACCATTTGGAGCAGGTATCCGAAAAGAAGTACAGCAGAACTTTCCCATAAAGACAGGTGAGACGGCATTTTTGTTTTTGCAGCATTTTATAAAGATGTTAAAGGCGGGCGGGAAAGCGGGTGTGGTAATTAAAAATACATTCCTTTCCAATACGGATAACGCATCCGTATCACTTAGAAAGATGTTATTGGAGAGCTGCAATCTGCATACGGTGTTGGATCTGCCGGGCGGGACGTTTCAGGGGGCCGGTGTTAAAACGGTGGTATTGTTTTTTGAAAAGGGTTCTAAGGCCAAAAAGGTTTGGTATTATCAGTTGAATCCCGGCAGGAATATGGGCAAGACCAATCCGCTGAATGAAAATGATTTGGCCGAATTTGTTAAATTGCAGAAGAAAAAAGAGACTGGCGAAAATTCATGGACAATAGATGCGGCAGATATTGACCAGACCACATTTGACCTGTCGGTGAAGAATCCAAATAAAAAAGATGAAGCTGCATTAAGAAGTCCCGCAGAGATTCTGGATGAGATAAAAAACCTTGATAAAGAAAGTGCAGAAATACTTCATACTATTCGGGGGCTGTTGTAAATTGAAGATTGAAGATGGAAAATTGAAAATTGGCCAAAGGAAATTGCCCACAGGGTGGGAAGTAAAGAAGCTTAGAGATGTATGTGAGTTTGAGAAAACACCCAAAAAGCAAAACCAACTACCATATGTTGGATTAGAAAATATCGAATCAAATACTGGATTGTTTATTGGTTCCTATGAGTCTGTTGATGTAAAGAGCTTGACTTTTCAATTTGATAATTCACATATTTTATACGGTCGTTTACGCCCATACCTAAATAAAGTTTTGAAACCAGATTTTGCAGGACATTGTTCAACAGAAATATTTCCAATAAAACCATTCAAATCAATTGATAGAAATTATTTATTCCATTGGTTTTTATCTGATTCCACGGTTAATAAAATTAATGCAACTTGTACAGGTGCAAGAATGCCTCGTGCGGATATGAATGAAGTATTAGATTTTACCATTCCTATTCCCCCTCTCCCCGAACAGAAGCGGATAGTTGCTATTTTGGATGAGGCGTTTGATGCAGTTGGCAAGGCGAAGGCAAACGCTGAAAAGAATCTGGCCAATGCCCGCGAGTTATTTGAGAGTTATTTGCAGAGCGTTTTTGAAAATAAAGGCGAGGGGCCCGCCTCCGCAGAGCTTTGGCGAGACAAGTGGGAAGAAAAAAGGCTGGGGGAAGTTGGGGAAACACAAACAGGAACTACTCCCAAGACTTCAGATAAAGAAAACTATGGAAATTATATTCCGTTTATAACACCTGCTGATATAGATATTTTGGGTGACGGCCGCATTAGATATAGAGATGAAGGTTTAAGTGAGCGAGGATTAAAAAACGGAAGAGAAATGAAAAAGGACTCTATACTAATGGTTTGTATTGGTGCTTCTATAGGGAAAGTTGGTTTTATTGATCGCAATGTTTCATGTAATCAGCAAATTAATTCTTTAACTGTTAAAAAAGGATTTTATCCTAAATTCTTTTATTATGCACTTAGAACTAAAAAATTCTTTGAACAAGTTATGAAAAGTTCGGCCCAAGCTACATTGCCAATTATTAATAAAGGAAAATGGAAAAAACTCTCTATAGATTACCCAGACTCAATAGATGAACAAAAAGGCATTGTCTCCAAACTTGACGGGTTATCGGCGGAGACGAAGAAGCTGGAAGCGATATATAAGAAAAGAATAGCGGATTTGGAAGAGTTGAAGAAGTCGGTGTTGCAAAAAGCATTTAAGGGAGAGTTAACTGCCGACACACCAATTCAATTGGTTTCTAATACTGTTTCATTTCCGGAAAAGCTTACGAATATCAATACTACTGATTTGCACGCCGGTATTCTTGCGATCTCTTATAAAATGCACGAAAATAACAATAAGACGGCAAATTTCTGTCACGTTAAAGCTGAGAAAATTGCTCATATGATAGAAGCATTTGCAGGGATTGATTTAGGCAGGATTCCGGTGAAAGATGCTGCGGGGCCAAATGATTTTCGCCACCTTAAAAAAGTGGAACATCGCGCCAGAATGATAAATTGTTTTGATTTTCAACGAACTGCCGGAGGCGCATACAGAGTATGTAAACTTAGAAATTTTGAAAGATTGATTGAGAAAACACGGACAGCATTAGGAGAGCATTTGACAAAAGTAGAACATATACTTGATTTGATGCTACCGTTAAATGTACAACATGCAGAGATTGTTGCTACTGTTTTTGCTGCATGGAATAATCTCCTTTTAGACGGCAAACAGCCAACGGATGAAGAAATCGTTTATGAAGCAAGAGAAAACTGGCATCCTGACAAACTCAAAATAGAGCGTGATAAATTCTTCAAAACAATTGAGTGGATGAGGAAAAAGAATATCGTTCCAAATGGAAAAGGAAAACGAGTTACGGAAAAGGCTGCGTAAATGAATGAGAAGCTGGAAGCGATATATAAGCAGAAACTTGCGGATTTGGACGAGTTGAAGAAATCGATATTGCAGAAGGCGTTTGAGGGGGGAGTTTAAAAGAAGATAGAATGTAGAAGGTAGAAGATAGAAGAATTTAAAAGTGAAAAGTGAAAAGTTGTGGAATCGCCGATGGCGAGTAGCAACGGCAGGCAACTATTCGAAATTATCGAATAGTTCGAACCGAAGGTCGCCGCGACAGGCGGGCGATAAGATTTTAAATAGATTTCTCGACTTGGTTCGACAAGCTCACTACAGGACGCTCGAAATGACGCGTCGTCGTTCCGACGACGGCTAAACGAAAACCCCGTCATACAAGATGACGGAAAGAAATGGAATCGCCGATGGCGATGGGAATTTATGAACCCCCGGCACAGGTCCGGGAAATGATGGAATTTGTTTTTTTAATGCCCCCCGGCACAGGTCCGGGGGCTAAACATGCAACAGGTGTTTAATATATAGGTTAAGATATGAATGAAGCAGAGACAAGAGCGGAACTGATAGACCCGAAGCTGAAGGCAAGCGGCTGGGGTGTGGTGGACGGTTCGAGAGTACAGCGGGAATATCATATAACAAAGGGCAGAATTCGGACTGGCAGACGCGATAAGGCGTTGATTGCGGATTATATATTGGTTTACCGCGGGCGCAAACTTGCGGTGATAGAGGCCAAGAGCGATGAGCAGGAAGTTGGCGAAGGGGTAGGACAGGCGAAGGATTATGCCCAGAGGCTGAAATTAGATTATACATTTGCCAGTAACGGGAAAAAGATTTATCAGATATGTATGACGACCGGGGCGGAAGGCGAAATAGACGCGTTTCCTACGCCGGAGGAATTGTGGGGAAAGATATTCGCAGCGGAGAATAACTGGCGGGATAAATTCAGCGAGGTGCCATTTGAGGATATGGGCGGGACGATGGTTGCCCATTATTATCAGGAGGTTGCGGTTAATAAGGTGATGGGCGCGATTGCGGAAGAAAAGCAGCGAATTCTGCTGACGATGGCAACGGGTACGGGAAAGACATTTGCAGCATTTCAGATTGCATGGAAGTTATTTCAGACACGATGGAATTTGAGGCGTGATGGTGCGCGGAGGCCTCGGATATTGTTTCTGGCGGACAGGAATATTCTGGCGAATCAGGCATTTAACGCATTTTCAGCATTTCCGGAAGATGCGCTTGTTCGGATTACGCCGGGCGAGATACGCAGGCATGAGCGAGTGCCGACTAATGGCAGTATTTTCTTTACAATTTTTCAGACATTTATGAGCGGGCCGGAGAACACACCATATTTTGGCGAGTATCCGGCAGATTTTTTTGATTTTATAATTATAGATGAATGTCATCGAGGCGGAGCGAATGACGAAGGGAACTGGCGCGATATTCTGGATTATTTTTCGCCTGCGGTTCAGCTTGGTATGACTGCAACGCCGAAGCGGAAGGATAATGTCGATACATATCGGTATTTCGGGGAGCCAGTGTATATTTATTCGCTGAAAGAGGGCATCAATGACGGTTTTTTAACGCCGTTCAAGGTGAGACGAATTAAAACTACCCTTGATGATTATGTTTATACCTCTGACGACCAAATTATTGAAGGCGAAGTTGAAGAAGGTAAAATTTATGAGGAAGCCGACTTTAACAGAATCATTGAGATAAAAGCACGCGAAAGAAAACGCGTTCAAGTCTTTATGAATGAAATAAACCAGAAGGAAAAGGCGATAGTTTTCTGCGCTACGCAAGACCATGCGGCAGCGGTGCGTGATTTGGTTAATCAAAACAAGAAAAGCACAGATGCGAATTATTGCGTTCGTGTAACGGCGAACGATGGTGAACGCGGCGAGCAGTATTTGCGGGAGTTTCAGGATAACGAAAAGACGATTCCGACGATTTTGACGACTTCGCAGAAATTGTCAACGGGAGTGGATGCCCGCAATATTCGCAGTATTATACTGATGCGGCCAATTAATACGATGATTGAATTTAAGCAGATTGTCGGGCGAGGGACGCGATTGTTTGACGGCAAGGAATATTTCACCATCTATGATTTTGTCGATGCGTATCATCATTTTGCCGACCCGGAATGGGATGGTGAGCCTGTTGAGGATGAGCCATGCTCGAAATGCGGGAACAATCCGTGCATCTGTGAGAAAACGCCGCCTGTTGGGCCGGGGCCGGATGGGCCTACGCCACCACCACCACCGCCGCCAAAAACGAAATTGAAAATAAAACTTGCGGATGGCAAGGAACGAGAAATTCAGCATATGATTTCGACTTCGTTTTGGAGTGCGGACGGCAAACCTATTTCGGCGGATGAATTTTTGCGGAAATTGTATGGTAAATTGCCGGAGTTTTTCAAAAGTGAAGATGAGCTGCGGAAAATATGGTCGTATCCGATGACGAGAAAGGTGCTGCTTGATAAACTTGCGGATGCGGGATATGGCAAAGAGGAATTATCGACGATTCAATCGATGATAAATGCAGAAAAGAGCGACTTGTTTGATGTTCTTGAATATGTTTCCTTTGCGGTGAAGCCGATTACAAGAGAAGTGCGGGTTGCGGATGCGCAGTCGAAAATATTTGCGATGCTGAATAACAGGCAGAAGGAATTTCTGGAGTTTGTTCTTTCGCAGTATATCGAAACGGGCGTTGAGGAACTTGATCAGGATAAACTGCCAGACCTTTTGACGCTGAAATATCAGGCAATTAACGATGCGGTGGAAATACTGGGCGGCACGGAGAATATACGAACAGTCTTTGTTGATTTTCAGAAATATTTGTATGAGCGAAAAACGGCGTAATGAAAGCAATGTATCGGCATAAGAGAAGCGGGGGCTGCTATGAGGGCAGTTGTCAAGGGTTATAATTAAATGTTTTTTTTCGCTTTATCTCATTGGTACAGTCTTTCTCTGTTGGATTTTCATAAATCTTTGGCTCAGTCTGCTATCCGT
>Ga0172379_10008673_pt1 | contig 12739 bp, 10 predicted proteins | sample GrowelOW334metaG_FD_119756 | JGI IMG/M metagenome (GOLD analysis project Ga0172379, IMG submission 119756) | Groundwater microbial communities from an aquifer near a municipal landfill in Southern Ontario, Canada - Groundwater well OW334 metaG | ecosystem: Environmental > Aquatic > Deep... | reverse complement strand
AATCTTTTTCACCCAAACTGCGCGCCACTTTAATTATTTTTTCTGTATTTCTAACGCCAAGTTCCGTAGGCAACGGATGCCCTTCATTCGCCAATAAAATTTGATAGTTTGTGCCTTTTAGCTCCGGCTCAATTGCTCTCGCCATGCCATTTGCGGCTTTGCCAATGCTAAAAACTGCGATGCGCTCAAACTCCCCAAGCATCTTTTTATTCAATTGCCCTTTTAACAGCTTTTCCGGCGTGCAATTTTCCAGAACATGTTTGGCAATGCCAAGTAGAATTTCTTTATTATTCATCCTACCTAAAATCTACCAGATTAAAGCCTTATTTTCTACTGATCTATGAATGCGAAACTATCTGACATTTTATCGTCCACATATTCACCATTCACCTCAAAGTTTGGAGCTTGGCCAATATCCCAGGTGGCAACGCGCTGCAACTTTGGATAATACTTCATAAATGTTATGAAATTCATCGGGCATCTTGTTTCTCCCAAATCCTTACCATCGCCAAGAATTTCTATATCAAATACTCCTTCCTGCGAAGATTTCGTCTTTTTACCAAGCTTGCAGCTGCTGCCATATTTCTGCTTAATTAGACTCTTTAACTGGCTGTCATTCTTTATTTTTTTGATCAATATTGCCCACGAAACGCCTTGCACACGTTTGGCTTCGGTTTTTCTGCTTTTAATGCTTTTTTGAATGCTGCTGTTTTGATATTCATCTCCGGATGAAATGTAAACTATATTACCTTTCTCTATAGCCTTAATTTCATTATATGCAAAATATTCTATATTGCCCTGCAGATGGCCTTCCAGCTTGCCTTTATGTGGCACTTCAACAGAAAATCCCAACTTATAATTTGTATACAAATCCCAGTTATCATCAATTGGTTCAAGCGAGGAAACAGGTGGTTCATTTGATGTAGCTGCCATAAGCGCATTTACGCCCGCTAATATTCCTTCCGGCATCTTGCCTTCTTTAAAAAGCGGCAAGACTTCATTATCCAAAATGCTGCCGGCCAAACTATCTGTGATGGTTCCTTCCAGGCCTAGACCAACATTTATAACAGTCTCGCCTTTTTCCGGAAAAGGTTCACCTTCTTTTGGCCCAATAAGAAACAAAATGCCATTATTTTTATTTTTTTTGCCTATCTTCCATGACGCAAAAAGTTTCTGCGAATAATCAAACTTCTCCAGTCCATCGAAAGAATTCACGATGGCAACGGCAATTTCATTACTGGTCTTCGCTTCAAAATTTTTAAGAATCTTCTCCAGGTTTTTATTTTCACTTGAACTTAAAATTCCAGCATAATCATTCACGAAACCTGTTGCTTTGGGCAAATTTACCGCAAAAGCAGCGCTCGGCAATAATAAGCTAGAAATAATAGCAACGATTAAAAGTATTTTTTTCATACCCTCATTTTATCCGAAAATTCCCGCGCTGTCATTTTTTGAGCTGATCCTTATTTACGCAGAACTCCGGCATTTTGCCTTCCATCGCTGCAATAAGGTTTAGGGCCGCCATTTCTGCCATTTTGCCGCGCGTCCAAAAGGTAGCGGAAGCAACGTGTGGAGGAATGACAACATTTGAAAGCTCAGAAAGTCCAGGCGCAAGAGCAGGCTCATTTTCATAAACATCAAGTCCTGCTGCAAATATTTTCTTTTCTTTAAGGGCTTTAACAAGCGCATTCTCATCCACAACCGGGCCTCTGGCAGTATTTACAAATACGCACGTCGGCTTCATCATTCCAAATTCTTTTTCGCCGATTAAATGCGTAGTTTCTGGCGTCAAATTCACATGCACGGAAATAAAATCACTCTCTTTTAGAAGAGTCTCCATATCAACCTGTTTTGCCCCAGTAGCCGCTTCCATTTCTTTATTTTGGAATTTATCCACATACAAAATCTTCATTCCAAATCCTTTTGCCATTTTGATTGCAACGTTTGCGCCAATTCTACCGGCGCCGACAATTCCAAGCGTTTTGCCTGTAATGTCCTGCCCGATCAAAAGCATTGGACCCCAGCCTTTAAATTTTCCGGCTCGCATATAAGTATCCGCCTCAACAATTCTGCGTGCTGCGGAAAACAGAAGAGTTATTGCCAAATCAGCAGTTGAATCATTCAAAACTCCAGGAGTATTTGTAACCATAATTCCACGCTTGGAAGCCTCTTCCACGTCAATATTGTTAAATCCAACAGCATAATTGGAAAAAATCTTGCACTGCGGACCAGCGGCATCATAAACTTCTTTATCTATTTTATCCGTCAAAAGACACAAAACTCCGTCTCGGCCTTTTACTTTTTCCAAAAGTTCCGCTCGCGTTAAAACGCGATCCTCTGTATTCATATCAAACTTCCCAAATTTATCACGCAAAAGTTTAAGTCCAACTTCTGGAATTTCACGGGTCACATAAATATTAGGCATAAGGAGTGTTTAAAATTTAGAATATTAATATTCCTAAAACAATTATGCTTGGTAGATTTTTGCCAGATACTCTTTCATGCGGCGCATGCCTTCGCGGATATCTGCTTCGGATGAAACATAAGAGAAGCGAATATATCCTTCACCATAATTTCCAAATGCAGTTCCAGGCAAAATAACAACATGTCCTTCACGCATGATTTTATCTGCTAATTCTGAAGAAGTTAAACCAAGTTTCTTCATAATTGGCTTAACATTAACAAACAAGTAGAAAGCTCCTTTTGGAACTTTGCAGCTCATTCCAGGAACTTCGCGAACAAGAGAAACGAGTAAATCTCTGCGTTTTTGATATTCCTGTTTCATGTGCTCTACCGAATCCTGTGGGCCTTTTAGCGCTTCCATTCCGGCGAATTGCACCATAGTAGGAGTACAAGAAACATCATTAATTACCAATTGTTCGAGTTTTGCAGTCATTTCGCGATTCTTCGTAACGCCCCAACCAAGTCTCCAGCCAGTCATGGCATAAGCTTTGGAACAGCCATTAAGAATAACTGTTCTCTCCGGCATTCCCGGGAATGCGGTAATAGAGACATGCTCTCCTTCGTAAACAATTCGATCATAAATTTCATCGCAAAGAACCCACAAGTCGTGCTTAACTGCCAATTTTGCAACGCCTTCCAAAGTTTCACGAGTCAAAACGCCACCTGTTGGATTTTGTGGAGTGTTGATTACAAGTAACTTTGTTTTTGGTGTGATTAGTTTTTCGAAATCTGCTACGGAAAAATTAAAATCTTTTTCTTCCAAAAGTGGAAGCGAAACGGATACACCACCAAGATAATTGGTAATTGATCCATAAATAGGATAACCGGGATCTGGAATAATTACTTCGTCACCCGGGTCAATCAATGCGTTAATCATGTGGAACATGATTGGCTTGCCTCCAGGAACGACGATTACATCTTCAGCCTCATATTTTTCACATGAGACTTTAGAAGTGTGATCCGCAATTATTTGGCGGAACTGGTAAATACCAGGTGATGGCGTGTAATGTGTCTGATTTTCCTGTATTGCCTTTATACCGGCCTGTTTGATGTTTTCCGGTGTGTCAAAACCAGGCTCGCCGATTTGTAAATAAACGAGATTCTCTCCCTTTGGGGTAAGCTCGTCTCGTTCATATTTTTTTGCCTTAGTGATGACGGAAAAGGCATTTTCCGTGCCCAGGTGGGCTAGACGTAAAGAAAATGGTTTCATATCTTTTATTTACCTGTTTTAACCTTTTTTTGCAAACCGATTTCTTTATTATTTATGTCCATCAGCACTGACAAAGCCAAGAATATCCAGAAAAGCATAGAGAATTCCTCGAGGCCATAAGGCACATCTATGAGTCCATGCCCCAGCGGATATAGCATGACAAAATAGAAAACATTCGGACTGAAAATGATTTTATAAATCACAAAGCCATAAATCAGCAAGATTGCCAAAAGCCCAAAGATCCCGATTTCGCTCCAAAAAAATGTTATTAGGTTATGTGGATGTGGCGGAATTTCTTCTTCCGGAATATTTATTCCATATTTGTTCTGATTTGCTCGGAAATAGCTTTGGTAATTGCCCGGGCCAATTCCGGTTACAGGTTTTGCCAAGAAAGATTTGGCATTGAATGTATAAATTTGCGCACGACGCTCAATTGAATTCTCCTTTTTGTAATTGCCAAGAAGAATTTGAAACTTTTGCGTTTTGTATTGGCTGCCAATTCCCGCGGCCATAAGCACAATTAATCCAGCCACCAAGTAAAGCCTATGCTTGCCGTGCAGATTTTTGAAAAGCCATATAAATAGGATGAATGCGGTTATTAGGATTCCTGTGTATGATTTTGTTAATAAAAGAGCCACTCCGCAGATAACCAGGGCCAAAATTTCCAGCCAAAGATTTTTTATATTTATGATTTTGTTTTTAACGTTCTCTGCAAGGCTTACTGCTGCCAAAATTACAGCGGGTCCAAAAATATAGGCCAGCCAATTTGCGCTTTCCGGCTTCATTTTTACAAATGGATCGATATATGGCCAAACTTCGCGACCAAGAAAATCCCTGTTTGCGCCGGGTAAAATATCTGTGAAAAATTCAAAAATGCAAAGTGCCCCCAAAGCGGTAATCGTTAGTAAGAAAGATTTAATAAAACGCTTTTGCCACACAGGTTCTTTTAGGTTTGAAAATAAAATCCAAAAAACCAATAGGGGACTAACAAAATTAATAAGGACTTGCCAATATGCGGATTTTATTTGTGGCGCATAAGGGGCAAAATTAATAAGTGCGATTATATATCCGCCAATAATCAGAAAAACGGTCCAATGAGCCCATGTTAATTTTGATTTTTCATTGCGCCTTGCAACCGCATAAATCAAATAAACTATAAAAAGGATTACGACGAAAAATGTGAGCACGCTGAAGAAATCAAACATAAACCCTGTGCGTGGACGCAGTGCATTTATGCTCGGCCAAAAATAATTATGAAAGCGATAGTCAATAATCCCGGCGATAATTGCGGGCGGCAAAAGAAGGGTGAGGATTTTTAGGAAATTTTTTGCAATCCAGTTCAATGCGACCATCGAATTCATTCTATATAAAAGTATGGAAAAATAAACTGTTATTGCTTTAAAGCGGTTTTTTTTATATATTTCAGTAGCCTTTGATTTTCAAGGGTCATGTGGGGGTGTAGCTCAGTTGGTTAGAGCGCCTGCTTTGCAAGCAGGAGGTCGTGGGTTCGACTCCCATCACCTCCACCATATTTTTTTATGCCGCACCCGCTTTTCGGCCAATTTGTGGACGACGCAGTAGCAAGTCTGCCAAAAAAACTTCGCGATGCCATGGACAACGTGGCGATTGTTGTTGAACAGTACCCTCGCATCAAAAAAGTCGGTGAGCGCGAAATTTTGCGCGGCACGATTTTACTTGGCCTTTACGAAGGCGTTCCGCAAATTCAATGGGGCAGGAGACAGAGCGGACTTCCACCGGACAAGATCACAATCTTTCAAAGTACGATAGAAAGCTTGGTTGCCGACGAAGCTAACCTAAAAGAGCTTATTAAAGAAGTGGTTTGGCATGAAATCGGGCACCATTTTGGGTTTAATGAAGAGGAAATTCGCAAGATTGAGGCTAGGCGGCGCAATAAGGAGGGGTAATTGACGAGACGTCAATCGGTGATACAATAAGCTCTTACTTTTTAAATACTGATATATGTTTACGTCAGGAGGAGAACCTGTAGATATAGACGGGGCTTTAGCTCACGAAGATGGTGAATGCATGGAGGAGCCAGCAAATGCCCCAGAGGACTCCGATTCACGAGCAATTGCTAGAGAATTGCGAAGATTTTTCAAACTAGATGAAACGGAATTAGAATGTGAGGCTCTTGAATGTTTTGCAGATGCGCATAGTGCTTTGTGTAATGGAGATATTGCAACTGCACAGAGTACATTAGATTATGCTAAGAAACTGTTGGGAATGGTTGATGTTGCTTTACCGCCTGCGTATATAGCTCTTCAGACTAGAATTAGTGCCGCGCAAGTATAATTAGGCCTTGCTGAATTAGAGCCCAAATGAAAAAATGTGAATTGATATGAAGGTATCGCAATACATACCGCAGGCACTTACATTTCTTGGCTTAACGGAAGGCGAAGCGGCTCTTTATGTAAAGATTCTAAATAATCCTGGCATCAGCATTTCTGAATTAAAAAAACTCACCGATTACAGCACAGCTGGAGTTTATAAAATTGTGAATGCGCTGAGTGATCGCGGTTTTGTTCATGCTTCGGAAAGCACGCCATCCGTTTTTACAGCAACTCCGCTTGGCACAATCGCGCACAAATTTGCCGCGCAGGGAAGAAAGCTCGAACGCGTTGCCAGCAAACTCGCCGACATTTCCAAACTCACAAAAATTCCGCTAGAAACCGACATTTACGAAAGCGATGACCTTACAAATTATTATTTGAACATTCCTTATAAAATAGATGATTTTATTTGGTGCGTTGGTTCGTTTGATGCGGTAATGGCTTTTCTTGGCCAAGACACAGAAAAAGAATTCATAAAAAATCGAGTTAAGCGTGGCATGCGCGCGGATGCAATTATTTTTGATAAATCGGATAAATCAAAGGATTTGGCTCAGCGCGACATTTTGGAAAAGCGCGAAACCAAATTTATTCAATGTGGTGAGTATCCGCTCGAATTCAGCTATTTGTTCGGCAATACGCATTTGAATTTTTATCGCGACTCCGAAGGAAAATTAAAAGTTCTGCGCACAGACTCCCCGGAATTTGCCCGAGCCAAATTAATGCAATATCAAGCCATGTGGAATTCCACTGCGCAGTAGAAAGTTTTTAAGGAAGAAATGAATAAAAATATATTAAAAATAAACGTTTCCGCTCTTTTGGGGTACAATTTTATATATGCTAAAAACCTGCGGCAAATGCGAGAATAGTTTCGAAATCACGGATGCCGATTTGCAGTTTTATGCCAAAATCGGACCAGTTTGCGGTGGTAAAAAATATTCAATTGATCCGCCAAAATTGTGTCCGCTTTGCCGCGATCAGCGAAGGCTTGCTATGCGAAATGAACGATCTTTGTATACTCGCACATCTTCACTCTCCGGCAAAAAATTAATTTCAATGTACTCGCCCGACAAACCATTTAAGATTTTTTCTTTTGAAGAATGGTTCTCGGATAAATGGGATGCAATGAATTTTGGGCGCGATTTTGATTTTTCCAGATCCTTTTTTGATCAGTTTAAAGAATTGAGAGAAGCGGTTCCGCGCAACAGCTCAAACGTTTGGCAGTCACAGAATTGTGATTTTTGCACCTACACAGATTTTTCCAAAAACTGTTATTTGGTTTTTGCAGGCAGTAATTGCAAAGATACTTATTATTCAAAATTGGTAGAAGGCGTGAGTGATTGCATTGACCTAACCGGCTGCAACGCCTGCGAGCTTTGCTATGACTGCATAGACTGTGTTAAATGCAATAACGTAAACGCCTGCCAAAAATGCGAAAATAGCCACGACATATCATTTTGCTTTGAATGTAAAAATTGTAATGAGTGCCTGTTTAGCTTTAATTTGAGGCACAAAGAATATTGCATTGCCAATAAACAATATTCCAAAGAAGAATATTTAAAGAAAAAAGCTGAATTTAAATTTTCGGATGCGGCCGCTTATAAAAAATATAAAAATCAATTTGTTGAACTTTGTTTGGCTCATTCAATTCATCCATACGCAAAAATAGTTAATTGCGAAAATTCCACTGGCGACAATTTAAAGAACTGTAAAAACGCGCAAACCTGTTTTGATTCAAACAATTTAAATGATTGCAGCTATGTGAATTTTTCCTCAAACAGCCGCGATGCGTACGATGTCATTGGCTCTTCCAACAAAGGCTGCGAGCTCACATGCGAGGCAATGTCGATTGAGGGTCAAAATATTTTCGCCGGCTATTATATTGCGGGAACGACGGATGTTTATTATTGCGACACGGTGATTTCTTGCAAAAATGTTTTTGGTTGCGTTGGCACAAAACATAAAGAGTACTGCATTCTAAATAAACAATATTCGCGCGAAGAATACGAAAAGCTTTTGCCAAAAATTATTGAGCACATGAATCAGACAGGGGAATGGGGCGAGTTTTTCCCAATTCGCATTTCGCCGTTTGATTACAATGAAACCGTTGCGCAGGATTATTATCCGATTATTTGATGTTGAGCTTTTACCTGTAAACTGCTAGGTTTTAGTGTGATTATGATTACACACATTAAAGATTTCAAAAATCACGTCGGCCAGGAGGTAACAATTAACGCTTGGATGTTTAACAAGCGCTCCAGCGGCAAAATTATGTTTCTGGAAATGCGCGACGGTAGCGGCGAAACGCAGGGCATTATTATGGAAAAAGAATCGCCGGAAGCTTTTGCGACAGCCCACACATTAAATCTAGAAGCTTCGGTGCAAGTTACCGGCAAAGTTAGCCAGCACCCAAAATTCAAAGAAAAATTTGAACTTCAAGTTACGGCAATAAAGATTGTTCAAAATCCGACGGAAGAATATCCGATTGGCAAAAAAGAACACGGTCCGGAATTTTTGCTTGATCATCGCCATTTGTGGCTCCGTTCGCCACGTCAGGCGGCAATTTTGCGAATTCGTCATACTATTATGTATGCGATAATGGAATTTTTGGATAAAGATGGCTTTACTCGCATCGACGCGCCGATTTTTACGCCAAATGCATGCGAAGGCACCACAACTCTTTTTAGTGTGGATTATTTTGATGAAGGAAAAGCTTATTTGACTCAGTCCGGCCAACTATATATAGAGGCCGCAATGTTTAGCCTTGGAAAAGTTTATGATTTTGGTCCGGTGTTCCGCGCTGAGAAATCCAAAACCCGCAGACACTTAACGGAATTTTGGATGATGGATGCAGAAATGTCTTTCTGTGATCAGAAAATGAATATGGATGAGCAGGAGCGCATGTTTGTTTTTATTGTTGAGCGCGTGCTGGAACGTCACGAAGCGGATTTAAAATTGCTCGAACGAGATATTGAAGAATTAAAAAAAGTAAAAGGACCATTCCATCACATTTTGCATAAAGAGGCGTGGAAAAAACTTGCAGACGCAGGATTTGCTCCGCGTTACGACGACGATTTTGGCGCAGAAGAAGAAATTGCTCTCGCAAATATGTTTGATCGTCCGCTATTCGTAGAAAATTATCCGGCATCTGTAAAAGCTTTTTACATGAAACGCGACCCAAGCGACGCTTCTCGCGTGCTTTGTTCAGACTTAATTGTTCCGGGCTATGGCGAAGTAATTGGCGGAAGCCAGCGCGAGGACGATTATGAAATTTTACTTGGCCGCATTCGCGAACAAAAATTAAACGAAGCGGATTTTTCTTGGTATTTGGATCTCCGAAAGTACGGTTCTGTGCCTCACAGCGGTTTTGGAATAGGCCTAGAAAGAACAATCACTTGGATTTGTGGTTTGCAACACGTTCGTGAATCAATTCCATTCCCACGTCTTATAAATAGAGTTAAGCCTTAATAAAATCATATGAGATATTTAGTTGGCATAATTGGTTTTCCTCTTGGCATGGTTATTGTTGTTTACCGCGAACGCATAAAACGTTTCACGGGCGACATGGCATTTGCCGAAAAATGGTTTGGGATTGGCGGGACATATACGGCCATTTTGATATTTGGAATCTTGGTTTCCATGGGGTCTTTGATGTATATGTTCGGAACGCTACAAAGTCTGACTTCTTCCATGTTTGGACCGCTTTTTGGCAAATAAATTGAGTTTTTCGAGCGTAATTTGTCAATCTAAGTTAAACTCAAAAAATGGCTTCTAATCAACAAAAAATGACAAGTAGGATTTATTCCTTAAAAATAGTAAAAAATCACATTGACTTCCATAAAATGATTACTATAATAAGTAGGCTTTTATAGCACTATGAAATTCTTCTTCATACCCCTTAGCCCACAACTTAAGTTCGGGTGATTACCGGAACTACTAGTTTAGGTTAAGGGGTGTGCAGAAAGGCACACCCCTTTTATTTTGTTCTTTGAAAACTGAGAATCTACAATAAATTCAAATATAAGAAATTTAAAAAATTTAAACATTTAATATTCTTTTTCTAGCAATTGCTAGTTAAAGGCGTTTTAAACACTGTGTAGCAGGAATGCAACACAGTGCTGGGATAAGTTACAAAGGGAAGAGAGTGAATGCCTAGACTTCTGTTTCCGATGAAGGACGCGGCAGGCTGCGATAAGCCTCGGTTTGCGAGCCAAGCACGCTTTAAACCGGGGATTTCCGAATGGGGAAACCCTCCTGACTTAATAGTCAGGAATCTAGACTTCGTGTCTAGAAGGTCACACAGCGAACTGAAACATCTTAGTAGCTGTGGAAAATAAATCAAAAGAGATTCCCAAAGTAGTGGCGAGCGAAATGGGAAAAGCCTAAACCACGCTTCGGCGTGGGGTTGCAGGACTCCGTTTAAGATTCACAACGCTTAGTCAAAAGAACCTGGAAAGGACTGCCAAAGAGGGTAACAGCCCCGTAGACGAAAAGCAGAGTGACTGAGGAGTATCCTAAGTAAGGTCGGACACGTGAAATCCGGCCCGAATCCGGGAAGACCACTTTCCAAGGCTAAATAGAACAGAAGATCGATAGTGAACTAGTACCGTGAGGGAAAGGTGAAAAGTACCCCATACAGGGGGATGAAATAGTATCTGAAACTCTCTTCTTATAAAGAGTCACGGTCCTGCTTCGGCGGGATTGTGGCGTACTTTTTGTAGAACGGACCAACGAGTTAGTTATATGAGGCGTTAGGTTAAGCCATTTTCAGGCGAAGCCATAGCGAAAGCGAGTACTAATAGTGCGACTTAGTCTCATATACTAGACCCGAAACGGGGTGAGCTACCCATGGCCAGGTTGAACCCGTCTTAACCGACGGGGGAGGACCGAACACACTTGTATTGCAAGACCGGGTGATGAGCTGTGGGTAGAGGTGAAATGCCTATCGAACCCCGAGATAGCTGGTTCTCCTCGATATAGTTTTAGGACTAGCCTCGATTGTTTAGTTCGTGGGGGTAGAGCTCTTTTTCGGCTAGGGGGTGAAATACACCTACCAAACCGAGAAAAACTTCGAATACCACAACACAAGATCGGGAGTCAGACCGTGACAGCGAAGTGCCATTGGTCGTAAGGGGAACAGCCCAGACCGCCTGCTAAGGTCCCTAATAAGGTTTTAGTGGTAAAGGATGTGAAATGGCGTAAACAGCCAGGAAGTTGGCTTAGAAGCAGCCATCTTTTAAAGAAAGCGTAACAGCTCACTGGTCGATGCTATTTTGCGCCGAAAATATAACGGGGCTTAAATCCTTAACCGAAGCAGCGGGTCCTTCTTGACTTTTATTAGTCGAGATTGGGCGGTAGAGGAGCGTTCTCATTGCAGCGAAGCTAGATTGCGAAGTCTGGTGGAGCGATGAGAAGTGAAGATGTTGGTATAAGTAACTTAAACCAGATGAAAACTCTGGTCACCGAAAGTCCAAGGTTTCCCAAGCAACGTCGATCGACTTGGGGTTAGTCGGTCCTAAGGTCTATGGCTGAAAAGCCTGACTGATGGACAATCCGTTAATATTCGGATACAACCATTATTTCGTCAAAGCAAAATCGGAGATCTTTCGTGATGAAACTCAGCGCAAGCTGAGCGGATTCACGAATATTCGAAGGTGGCGCTAGTCAAGGATTGACGCAGATGGATCCGCGGAGCGTGCAATTGAATGTACGTGCAAGCACTAAGCTTATGACCTGATAGGCAAATCCGTCAGGTGTCGTGAGGTGTGATGCAAAATGTCTTGGCCTCGTGCCGGGACGATTCCGTCTGATTCGGCTGCCGAGAAAATATTCGTGGCGAGAAATAGTGGTTACCGTACCGCAAACCAACTCCGGTGGACGGGTTGAGAATACTAAGGTGCTCGGGTGATACTCTCTTAAGGAACTCGGCAATACAGCAGGTGTAACTTCGGGATAAACCTTGCTTAGATCCTATTATGGCTTTACCGTCGTAATGGGTGAAAAGCCGCAGTTAAAGATGCCAGGCGACTGTTTATCAAAAACACAGCTCTCTGCAAAACCGTAAGGTGATGTATAGGGGGCGACGCTTGCCCAGTGCCAGAAGGTCACGAGGAGAGCTTAACGGCTTGAATCTAAGCCCTGGTGAACGGCGGCCGTAACTATAACGGTCCTAAGGTAGCGAAATTCCTTGTCGGGTAAGTTCCGACCCGCACGAAAAGCGGAACGGTCCGGCAACTGTCTCGAGAGAGTGCCCGGTGAAATTACAGAGTCGGTAAAAACGCCGATTAATCATGGAAGGACGAAAAGACCCTGTGCAGCTTTACTGTATCCTGACATTGATTCGAAGAATGCTTTGCGCAGAATAGGTGGGAGCCTACGATCCGTTGCTTTTGGGCGGCGGTGAGGCAACTTTGAGATACCACCCTTAGCATTTTTTGACTCTAACCCCGCGACGCAACGTCGTGGGAGACAGTGTTTGGTGGGCAGTTTAACTGGGGCGGTTTCCTCCTAAAGAGTAACGGAGGAGCGCGATGGTTGGCTTAGCCTGGATGGAAATCAGGCTGAACGTGTATTCGCACAAGCCAGCTTGACTGCGAGACTTACAAGTCGAGCAGGTGCGAAAGCAGGCGAAAGTGATCCGATGCCACTACGTGGGTAGGGTATCGCTCAACGGATAAAAGTTACGCCGGGGATAACAGGCTGATTTTGCCCAAGAGTT
>Ga0172379_10008672_pt1 | contig 12740 bp, 11 predicted proteins | sample GrowelOW334metaG_FD_119756 | JGI IMG/M metagenome (GOLD analysis project Ga0172379, IMG submission 119756) | Groundwater microbial communities from an aquifer near a municipal landfill in Southern Ontario, Canada - Groundwater well OW334 metaG | ecosystem: Environmental > Aquatic > Deep... | reverse complement strand
TGATGTTGAAATATCTGCCGGAAAAATTAAGCGGATGCCCGTGCGACAAGTGCCCCCCGTGTGAAAGGTTAAGGCCCATAACGGTGTCGCCCGGTTTAATGAGCGAGAGGTAGGCGCAGATGTTTGCCTGCGTGCCGGAGTGGGGCTGCACGTTCGCGTGGTCGGCTCCGAAAAGTTCTTTGGCGCGGTCAATGGCGAGCTGTTCCACTATATCCACATATTCGCAGCCGCCGTAATAGCGTTTGCCGGGATAACCCTCGGCGTATTTGTTCGTCAAAAGCGAGCCCTGCGCTTCCAAAACGGCGGGCGAGGTGTAATTTTCCGAGGCGATAAGTTCCAGCTTGTCCTGCTGCCTTAAAACTTCCGAGTGTATAGCCGCATAAACCTGCGGATCCTGCTTTTTTATGGTTTCGTACATGGTAGTAATCTCCAAAATTCTGTTGCTACATTATGAGTATAGATATTTTTTCCCTAATTTCAAAGGACAGTTGCAGGGGGTCTTGACAAAACTGTAATGCTGTACTATACTTCTAGTACACTATGATTGAAATGGATTTCAATTCCACTGTTCCTTTATATGACCAGCTCAAAGCAGGAATAAAAGGGCTTGTGGCGAAGGGGCTTTTACTGCCCGGCGATCAGGCGCCCAGCGTGCGGAGTCTTGCGGTGAGCCTTAAAATCAATCCTAACACGGTTGCCCGGGCGTTGCGGGAGCTGGCTCAGGAAGGTTTTCTGGATTCCAGGCGCGGCGGAGGAAATTATGTTTCCGAAAGCGCGCCCGCTTTGGTGAAAGACGGTTTGGCTGGTGCGCGCGCCGATTTTCTGGAATCCGTGAAACTCGCACGGCGCGGCGGATTGCCGTGGGTAGAAATTGATGGCGCGGTTGCGCAGGCTAAAGGGGAGGAAAAATGACCGATATCTCTGTAGCGTTAGAAAACGTAACCCGCTCGTTCGGCGCGAAAAAAGTTCTGCGCGGCGTGACGGTGCGGCTTGAAAAAGGCAAAGTGGCCGGAATTTTGGGCCGCAACGGCGAAGGCAAAACCACGCTTTTTAAAACCATGCTGGATATTATTGATGCCGATTCTGGCCGGATAGAAATAAACGGCCTCAGCCCCGACGGGAGCGGCCTGCTGCGCCAGTTTACCGGTTATGTGCCGGAGCGGCCGGTTTTCCATAATTTCATGACAGTTGGCGACGTTTTCGCCCTGCGCGCCGGTTTCTTTAAAAACTGGAATCCGGCCCGCACCGGGGAAATAGCGAAAAAGCTTTCACTGGATTTAAACTGCAAAATTGAAGGCGCGAGCAAAGGCACGCTTGGCAAAATAGGCTGGGTGTGCGCGGTGGCGCACGAGCCGTCCGTTCTGCTTTTAGACGAGCCCACCTCCGGCCTGGACGCTTTGGTGCGCGACGAGCTTTTGTCGCATATGATAGAGGAATTGCAGAGTTCCGGCAAGACCATTCTTGTGGCTAACCACCGCATGGAGGAGCTGGCGGGCGTGCTGGATGAATTGTGGGTGCTTGCCGGCGGCGTTTTCGCCGCGCGCTACGATATGGCAAATTTAAAAACGGAAGCGCGCCAGATTACCGCCCGGCTGAAAGCCGGAGTTCAATTACCCGCCGGAACCGTGCTGATAAACCAGGAAGGCCCGCTTGTTGAAATAGCGGTGTTTACGAAGGGTGAGTTTGACAAAGCCGTCGGGTCCGGCGTTCTGGAAAACATAAACTCCGCGCCGCTGCCGGTGGATACCGCGATGAAAATGCTTCTTAAAATTACCGGGGAAAATAATGGATAATTTCGGACCTCGGCGCATGATAGGCCGTTATATTAAACTGGAAATGCGCAAGAACCGGCTGGTTTTCATCGCGCTGGTTTCCGCGTTTCTGGTTTCATTGCTGGCGCCGTATATTTATGGAAGCAACCGGCAGCTGTTTGAGCCCACTTTTGCCGCGTTTATCTTTTTTTGGGCTGTTGCCGGGCTTAGCGTTTGCGGCGCCGTTTTGGGCGGCAATGCCGGCGCGGGCCTGCGTGCGGAAGCGGCCGAAAACGCCGAAATAGTTCTGCCGATAAGCCACGGCGCGCGGCTTGCCGCCGCATTCGGGGCTGTGGCGGCGCATGCCGCTTTTCTGGTTTTGCTGATAAATGCAATCGCGGCGGTTATCGGTTTGAACGTTTTGGAAACGACTGGGGTTTTGTGGCTGATGTATGTCCCTGCGCTTTATGTGGCGGCGGTGGCTTTCATTTTCGCCTATGTTTCCCGAAACGGATTCCTGGGCGGGCTTATAGGCGTTGTGTTTGGCTGGTCGTTTGGTTTGGGTGCTTATTTGCCTTGGTATTTGAGTAAGTTGATAAACCCATTCATTCTTGCGCCCGGCGCGGCCGCGGCGGGAATAGCGGGCGCGGTAGTCGCTTTCATTCTGCTGACGAAAAATGCCGGCAGGGCGGAACGCGCCGGCCTGTTTTTCGTTACGACAATAACCGTTTGCCTCCTGCTCGGGCAGTTTTTCTCCGTCGGCTATGTTTTCTATGTGGCGGAGAAGGAAACGCACAGATTTTTTAAGGCTTTTTACGCGACCCGTTCCAGCATTTTCGTGGCTTCGCGCGCCGGAGATTTAAAACTGGTGTCAGGCCTAAAGGCTGTTCCAGTGCTGGAAGCCCAAACTTTTCAGTGGAGCTATTTTGACTGGGAGGGCGGCGATTATATTGCCGATGCGATTTGTGATAAAGATGTCGTGTGGATTTTGAGGGATGAAAAGTTAGGGCGCAGAATTATGCGCGGCGTGTCTGGCGGAAAATTTGAAACGGTGATGACCGGTTTGGACGACAAGTCCATTCATCTAATGGTTATTCACGGAAAGGTGAGCGTCGGAAGACGGGAAAATGGTTCATGGTATATTTCGCCGCTGGAGGCGGGCAAGGCGTTTGAGTGGACAAAAATGGAAATAAACGGGTGGCAGAAGAAATTCCTTGCCGCTTTTAACATCAAGCCTGATGATGACCTTATGGGAGTGTCGCGCATCCTGCCAAAAGGTAGAACAATCCATTGGAAACTGCCGGGCAAAATATCGACTGGTTATTATGGCGGGCTGGCGCTTGATTGGATTAGCGTGAATAATCAATTTCTGATCGTTGCTTCGGTGCAGCTGGAAAAAGGGAGAAAGGTTTTGGTTTTTTGCTATCCTGACGGGAAGGTAAAAACCATGCTGGAAAGCAGGGCCCTCTCCATCCCCTATTCCGTTTCGTTTGCCCGCGATTATGACGAGCACTGGAATCCCTTACCTGACGCGAAGGGTGACATTTCCATTAAATATGTTTTTTATGAAAGAGGGGTTATCCTTCATTTTATTATCGCAGACGGACAGTTCCTTCCGCCGGTGGACGTGGAAAAAGTTTTCAGCGGTAAAAAAATGGCCGGATATCAGCGGCTCAGTTACAACGGCGACGGCCCTTTGCTTCACGCGGAAGGTTCGCTGGTTTGGTTATATATGAACGGCGCGCTGGTGAAATACAATGCCGCCGCAGGAAAAACTGAAAAATACTGGGATTTGACGGCGATTTGCTCCGGCGAGAACGGGTATTTTGTCGTGAAAGACGGATTCTATCTGTTTGATTATGACAACGGCAGGCTGCATTTTGTGGATTGGAACGGTGCCGTAGCCAAGGTGGAACTGTATGATTGAAAATTATGTGACGCATGAAATCATTCTGGGTCGCTATATCAAACTGGAAATGCGGAAGAATCGGCTGGTTTTCGTCGCGCTGGTTTCCGCGTTTCTGGTTTCGTTGCCGCTGGCGTTTATGTATTCGGCGTTATGGCGCGCCGAACTTGCGGACGCGTTTAACGCGTTGTTTATGTTCTGGGCTTTGGCGGGGCTTGCGCTTAGCGGCTTGATTCTGGGTGGTAACGCGGGCGCGGGCCTGCGCGCGGAACTGGCCGAAAACGCCGAGAATCTTTTGCCCATAAGCCACGGCGGGCGAATATTTGCTTCCTATTGCGCCGTGGCGGCGCATATGGCTTTGCTTGCCTGCGTGATGAGCGCCGCCGCGCTTGTGACTGGCGCGAAGGAGTATTGGTTCCTGGGCATCTGGGTTCTTTATGTGCCCGTGCTTTACGCGGCGGCGGTGGCTTTCATTTTCGCCTATATTTCCCGAAACGGATTTTTTGGCGGACTTATGGGTCTGGTGTTCGCCGGTTTGTTTGTGGTGGGTGCCTTTTATCCGTATATATACCTTGTGCATGATACGGCAATAATTTACGGATTGACGGTGCTGTGCGCGGTGCTGGGCACGGTTGCTTCTTTCATTGTTTTTGTGAAAAAGGCTGGCCGTGCGCGGCATATGGGAGTTATTTCCCTTGCCTTGCTTACTCTTTGCCTGCTGGCCGGGCAGATTATGGGCGGCGGTTACGCATACGCCAGGCTTAAAACCGCATATCACAGGTTGTTCGTGTTTTGTGACAGCAAGGACTACTTGCGTAAGACCGACGGGGTTTTTCTTATGTCGCGAGGCGGAGATTTGTTGTGGGTAAACGGCGTCAAGGCGAAAGCGCTTCGCGCAGCCACGGGCGAGTTGTCTGATATTGTACTCAGACCTTCTGAAAAAAGTATTTTGGATCTCCACTGGGACACGGACGGTTCCATCTGGTTGCTGGTACAGGAGAAGTTCGACTGCAAAGTCCTGCATGGCGGGCTTGACGGAAAATTTGAAACAATAATGTCCGTGCCGTACGGTTATACACTGTTTTTTAGTCTCGTTGACGGGAAAATCGGCCTTAGGAAATGGGAAAACGGCGTTTATGTTGCCGCCCGCATAATTCCCGGCGAACCATTGCTCTGGAAAGTTATGGGAGAAAATCTTGCCCCGCAAAACGAAATTGAACGCGCCGATTCGGAAACCGCGCGCGACGCGGATTTCGCCGGTTTTGTCCGCAAACCCGCCGGCGGCAAAACAGTTCATTGGAAATTGCCCGGCAAAGACGTGCATCATTCCGCGATTAACTACATAAGCGCGGGCAATCAGACGACGCTGCTGGCCTGCGTGGTGGAAACCGGACCGAAGAGGGCTTCTTTAGTCATTGGATATCCGGACGGAAAGATAAGAGAGGTTTGGGCCGGAGAAGAACAGCTTTCCCGTCCGTATCCCGTTGCTTCCCGGGTGTTATTTGACTCGCAAGGCCGTCCTCTGCCCGACGCGAAAGGCGACGTTTCTGTAAAATATGCGGTTTACGGCGCGGATTCGGCCATGTATTTTATTACCGCGGACGGGCGCTTTCTTCCGCCCATTAACATTAGGGCGTTGTTTAAAGATACAAAAATAAAAACGCGTAATAATTTTGCTCCTATAGTCCTGCACAGCGAAAATTACATGGTGTGGGTTGAGTATGACGGAATTTTTCTTAAGTACGATTTGGCTGCCGGCAAAACCGTTCAGTTCTGGGATTTAACGGCATACTACGGAAAAAATACGTTCACGGTGCCAACCGATAACGGAGTTTATCTGTTTGACGATGTGTCCGGCTCAATGCGTTTCGTTGATTGGAATGGCGCGGTCAAGAACGTGGATTTAAAACGTTAAGGATTTCCTGTTCGGCGATGGCGCCGCGGCGGAGTATGCTAGGGGTGTCAGCCGTCATGTCCAGCACGGTGGATTCGGTTCCGGCGAGCGTGCCGCCGGTGATGATGATATCCGCCAGCCCGTCGAACTGCTCGATTATGGCGCGTTCGTCTTTCAGCGCGGGCGAGCCGGAGAGGTTCGCGCTCGTCTGCGCCAGCGGTTTTCCCATCACGCCAAGCCAGCCGGAAAGAAAAACGTGTTCCGGCACTCTTATGCCTATGCCGGTTGTTCCCAGCGCCAAGGCTTCGTTTCCGGGGAAAGGGGGAAGTATGAGGGTCAGCTGTCCCGGCCAGAATTTTTCGGCCAGCAGTTCGGCTTTCGGCGATATTTCCACCACGCTTTTCGCCGCGCGCAGCGAGGCGGAAAAAACCGGCAGCGGTTTTGACAGGTCGCGCTGTTTTATGCCGTAAATGCGGAGCACGCTTTTTCTTTCATACGCGCAGGTGCCTATGCCGTACACGGTGTCGGTCGGAAAAACCGCGACCGCGCCTTCGCGCACCGCCAGGGCGGCGTTAAAAAGTTCGCGCGGCCGGGCGGTTTTAAAATCAAGAATCAGGGTCTTCATTTTCGTCAGCGGGTTCTTCTCTGCGTGAGTCTGTCGCGCGCAGAATAAGCACGATTTCGCCTTTGACTTTCTGCCGCGCTTTTATATTTCCCGAAACTTCAGCCAGCGTGCCGCAGAGCCATTCCTCGTGGATTTTCGTTAGTTCGCGGGCCAGCACGGTTTCGGTTTCCGGCGGGAGGTTCGCGGATAAAAGCATCAGCAGTCCCGCTATGCGGAACGGCGACTCGTAAATAATGACCGGTTTTTCCAGCTCCAGCGCTTTTTTGACGGCGTTCACCGCGCGCGCCTTGCGTTTCGGCAGGAACCCCAGAAAAACAAACCCGCCGCCGCCCAGGCCCGACCCCGCCATGGCGGCAGCCGCCGCGCACGGGCCGGGAATGGACGAAATTTTTATTCCCTCTTTCCGCGCCGCGGCCACCAGTTTCCAGCCCGGATCGGAAACGCAGGGCGTGCCGGAATCGGACACTAAAACGGCGTTTTTTGCCTCACGCACGAAGTTTAAAGAGGAGTCCAGCGACTGGTCGTTGTGTTCGTTATAGCGGACCAGGCGGGCGGAGAGTCCGTAAGCGTCGGAAAGCCGGCGCGTCATGCGCGTGTCTTCGCACAAAATGACATCCGCCGAACGCAGGATGTCAAGCGCGCGGCGGGTGATGTCTTCCAAATTGCCTATGGGTGTTGCCAGAATGTAGAGCAGATTATTATTCCTCCGAATCCAGCCAGCTGTTCTGGGCGAGTTCAAGGAAAACGGCGACTATTTTCGGGTCGAACTGGGAACCTGAGCCTTTTTTAAGTTCGTCCATGGCGATATCGCGGTTAAGGGCTTTGCGGTAAGGCCTGTCCGACACCATGGCGTCCCACGCGTCTATGGTGGACACTATCCGCGCGCCGAGCGGGATTTGCTCGCCCGCAATACCGTATGGATAGCCTTTGCCGTTGTACCATTCCTGGTGGTAAAGCACCATTTTTGACACCTTGCTCAGAAACTGGACCGGCGAGATTATCTGATAGCCTATGATCGGGTGCTTCTTGATTTCCTCATATTCCTGCTCGGTCAGCCGGGTGGGTTTGAGCAGCACGGTTTCGCGCACGCCTATTTTGCCGATGTCATGCAGAAGAGCTGCGTATTCAATCTGCTCCACCTCTTCCGTAGTCATGTTCAGGGCTTTGGCTATCCGGCGCGCTTTAAGCCGCGCGCGGCCCGCGTGGTCGTGGGTATAGGAGTCTTTGGCGTCAATAACCCGGGTGAGCGTTTCCACCATTTCGATGTTAAAAGTTTTAAGGGTGCGGTAAAGGTTGATGTTTTCTATCGTCATCGCGGCCCTGCCGGTAAGAACGGCGAGCAGTTTGATGTTGTATTCGCAAAGGATATTGTCTTTATTCGCCGCGTGCAGGTTCAGCACACCGTAGGTTTTGGCGCGCGTTTTAAACGGAATGGCCGCGAACGGCTCCTGCTGTTCGGGCGCGCCTATGAACTGGGTGTAATCCGGATGGTTCTGCGGGTCGCTGATCACGATGCTTTCGCCCGTCTGGAAAACGCGGCCGGCTATGCCTTCGCCGGGCTTCAGTTTTATGTTTTCCAGCGGTTTTGATGCGATGCCCTTTGACGCCACTATTTCAAGCTCGCCCGTAGCGGTGTCGTAAATCATCACCGAACCGCGTTTGGAACCGGTTAAACTGCAGGCGTTTTCAAGAACGGATTCGCACAGCTGCTCCAGCGCGTTAGAGGAGGTGTAGCAGGTGCTTATATCATTTATAAGCATGAGGCTGTCGAGCAGGCTGTCGAGGTTGATCATGTTTGTCGGGCTGTTTGTGAGCATTATCAGTGTCCTGGCACGGTTGGAATGATATTACCACGGCGCTAGGAAAACTTTAGCATAATGAGGCGTTTTCAAACAATACTGCAATTTAGTGATTAACAATTACGCGCGCCATTTCGTATAATATGTGAACCAATATCATATCCTTAAGGAGGATACGCAAAATGGCGAAACCGCAAAAATCCGATTACCTCAAAGAACCCATCCAGCATATAGACATTAAAAAACATAATGTCGTGAAGCTTGTGGAGTCTATGAACGAGATGGCCTTCTCGGCCAGGGACCTTGCCCGCGCGGCTGAAATTTACGACATGATGCTTAAAGACAAAAAATCGTCCACGATACTGTGTCTGGCTGGTTCTTTGTTCTCGGCTGGCCTTAAGCAGGTTGTGGTTGATATGATAAACAACAACATGGTTGACGCCATCGTGTCCACCGGCGCCAATATCGTTGACCAGGATTTCTTCGAGGGCCTCGGCTTTAAGCATTACAAAGGCCGCTCCCGCAATATTGACGATCAGGTTTTGCGCTCTTTGGAAATTGACCGCATTTACGATACCTTTATTGACGAGGACGAACTGCGCGTCTGCGACGAGACCATGCATAAAATTTCCGACAGCCTCGAACCGCGCCCCTATTCCTCCCGCGAAATAATTTACGAAATGGGCAAATATCTGGACAAGCACGGCAAAAACAAAAACTCCGTGGTTTACGCGGCCTACAAAAAAGGCGTGCCGATTTTCGTGCCCGCGTTTTCGGACTGTTCCGCCGGTTTCGGCGTTGTCCTCCACCAGTGGGAGAACCCAGGCTGCCATATGTCCATAGATTCCGCCAAGGATTTCCTCGAGCTGACCAAAATCAAAATCAAAGCCGGTGAAACCGGCCTGTTCATGATCGGCGGCGGCGTGCCCAAAAACTTCACGCAGGACACCGTCGTCTGCGCCGACGTGCTGGGCAAGGAAGTGCCCATGCACAAATACGCCATCCAGGTCACCGTGGCCGACGAGCGCGACGGCGCGCTTTCCGGCTCCACGCTTAAGGAAGCCTGCTCCTGGGGCAAAGTGGACACCACTTACGAACAGATGGTTTATTCGGAAGCCACCATCGCGATTCCGCTTATCGTGGGTTACGCTTACCACAAGAAATCGTGGAAAAACCGCAAACCCTGCAACTACACCGCGTTTTTAAACGCCGATGACGCCAAACTGCGCGCCATGGGCAAATGCGATTGCGGCTGTTCCTCGAAAAAGTAACGGCTCTTAAAGGAGAGAAAATGAAAAAGATATTTTCCGTGGCGGCGCTGTTCGCCCTGTCGGTCTGTTCCTTCGCCTATTTCAACGGCGGAGTGAACGCGGTTTCCGGCAGTGACGAATACCAGAGCTATAGGTTCTTCGGTGAAATAGGCACGGAGAGCGGCTTTTCGCTCCGGCCCCAGGTTTACACCTTCAAAGACAAGTTCGTTTCCAGCACCATGATGGACTACCGCCTGCGCGCCGGGATGGACACGCAGTATTTCGGCGTCGGGCTTACGGGCCTGTGGGTTCCGGAACAGAACGGGTATTCGCGCAAAGGCGGGGTGGCGGATGTCACCTTCACCTTTTCGCCGACCGAAGGGAAAGTGGGCCGTCTTGCGGGGCCCAGCCGCGAGTCGGGCGCGAAGTCCTCGCGCGGCGTAACCCGCATTGACGTGGGCGGTTCCCTGCATTATTACCAGCACCGCTTCACTTCCGCCTATTACGCTCCGCTTACCGGCGACAGCCTCGACATTAACGAAACCGACATGTCGCTTTTTGCCGGCGTGGAAATAATGGGTACGGTGCTGAGCGGAACCTATATGAAAAATCTGAACTACAGCAAAACCGCGCCTGAATCGCCCCAGCCGTATATGAACGACCTGCCGGGGCTGATGACCTACCAGAGCGGTTATGTTAATCAGAGCTGGAACCTCCGGCTGGATTGGAACATGATACCGGCGGTGAGTCCGTTCCTGTCCTACACCTACACGCAATATAAGACGTTTTATCCCAACTCCAAGAATTACCTGATGGGTATAAGCGCGAATCTGAGCATGCTAAACGTTACGGCGGCATATCAGATCTATGATCCGGGCGAATCGCTGAAAACACGCAACGCGTTCACGCTCGGTGCCGGACTGCAGTTTTAACCGAAACCGAATTAAAGCGCCCCGCGGATGTTGCGCGGGGCGTTTTTGTCTGAGTTCTGAAACCGATTGGAAATAACCGTGCGATCCTTCATAAAAAAGCAGACGGAAAACCTTAGCGGCGGAGCCGCCGCTTCCTCCGCGCTTCTGGTCGGGCGCCTGATGGTGGGGCTGGCTTTCATGGCGCTGGCTTTGGGCCAGATAAAGTATTACAGCGAGTTCCGTGACGCCATGGTTTTCGTTTCCATCCCTTTTGCCGGAACGTATTGCGCGGTTTCGCTGGGGCTGAATTTCGCCGGCTCGGTTTTATTCGTGCTGGGCTTTTACGCCAGGGTTGGCGCGGCGCTGCTTTTCCTGAGCGTTCTGCCCATGCTGGCGGGGCTGGTTTTCAGTTCGGCCAACAGCCTCTGCCTGGCGGCGTGCCTCGCCGTAGCGGGCGGGCTCATCCCGTACGCCGTTTTCGGCGGCGGGGAATACGGGCTTAAAGATGTATCGTTTTTTCGCAAGAAATCCGCCGGACACGGCAGAAAAATCCATCCGGCTGAGCGCAGGCACAGGAGTTTATAATGGCTGAAGTTTCACACCTTAATCTGGCCCGTAAATACAGGCCGATGACTTTTGACGATTTGGTGGGCCAGGGCCCCATATCGCAGACGCTGTCTAATTCCCTGAAGCTCGGGCGCATCGCCCACGCTTATCTTTTCCACGGGCCGCGCGGCTGCGGCAAAACCACTTCCGCCAGAATTCTGGCGAAGGCCTTAAACTGCACCGGCAACGGCGCGACGGGTCCGGTGGTCAATCCATGCGGGAAATGCCCGCAGTGCCTCGAGATCGCCGCCGGCAGCGACATGGACGTGCTGGAAATAGACGCCGCCAGCAACACGCAGGTTGAAAAAGTGCGCGAGATAATAATAGACACCGTGGCTTTAAGCGCGGGCCGGGACCGTTACAAGGTTTTCATTTTAGACGAAGTGCACATGCTTTCCGACTCCTCGTTCAACGCGCTGTTAAAAACCATCGAGGAGCCGCCTCCGCACGTGGTTTTCATAATGGCCACCACGGAATACCATAAGGTGCCCGCCACGATCACGTCGCGCTGCCAGGGGTTCCGGTTCAAGGCCATTAACCACGCCGATATGCTGGCTAGGCTGAAGGAAATTTCGGCGAACGAAAAATTCGATATAGAGGACGCCGCGCTGGAAGTGATTGTGAAAGCGTCGGGCGGCGCCTTGCGCGACGCGCAGACTTTGCTGGACCGGGCCGTTTCCTACGCCACGGGCCGCATTAGCGGGGGCATGGTGTCCGAAATGCTCGGCTATATGCCGTCGGAACTGGTTAAAATGGCCTGCGGCGCGCTTATTAAAGGCGACGGAGCCCAGCTGCACCGCGCGGTTGAAACCGTGCGCGCGGAAGGTTATGACCCCATGGCTTTTCTGCGCGACATAAAAGGCGCGATGGCTGAACTTTTTTATTTCAAGCTCAGCTACGGGCGCGCCCCGTTCGACGGTGCGGATGATATGGTCCGGGACGTGACTCCTGTTTTTTTGGCCGGTTTTGTGCGCCGGATGGGCAAGGTTTCAGACGAGGTGCGTTTTTCCGATACGCCGCTCATCCAGGCCGAAGCGGGGCTGTTTACGCTCATGCAGGCCGTGCCTGATGTGGAGGGGTTTATAAGAAGGCTGGAGAGCCTTGAAGGGAAAATTTCTTCCGGAAATTTTAAGTCAGCTTCCGCGCATGATACGGACGCCATTGCAGCCAATGGCCGCGCGGAAGCTTTAAGTCCCGTATCTGCCGTAGCCATACCGGCCGCGCCGCAGGGCTTCACGCCCATAGCTGACGAACTTGAGGAAACAGACCGCCGGCTGGCCGACGGCGTGGTCTGGAAAAATCTGCTGGACCGGCTTTCCAAAAAGCATCCCCTGCTGCATGAAATAATGGTCAAATGTCGGGTTACGTTCACTCCTGAAATATGGACTTTCTGCTTCTCCAGCAAATTTCAGGCGGAGACCGCGGAGCGGAGCGCGGCGGTCATCTCGGATATTCTGAAATCAATAACGGGCCGCGACATAAGAATAAAGACCTCCGTTTCCGCCGCCGAGCAGAAAGAGCATATCGAAGAACTGGTTTCGGAAAGGGATGCGCCCGCCGAGCCCGTAACCGACGAAAAGCCTTTCGCCGAGGGGGAATACCACTGGGAGGAGATCACCGCCGGGGGCGCGCCGTCGGCGGAGGACGAAAGCCTGAAAAAACTCCTCAAAATAATTCCCGGACGGGTGGTGCGCATTGAGCAGGGCGGGGAAAAGTGAAAAGTTTTGACCGGCTGATAAAGGCTTTGCGCAGGCTGCCGGGCGTGGGTCCGCGGCAGGCGGAGCGGTTCGCCGCTTATTTCCTTAAATCGCCGGAGCCTGTGGCGGAAGAGTTCATTTCCGCCTTGCGCGAGCTTAAAGCCAGCGTGCGTATCTGCCGCCGCTGTTATTCCTACGCAGAAAACGATTTGTGCGAAATCTGCGCCGACGCCGGGCGCGACGCCGCGCTTTTATGCGTTGTCGAGGAGCCGCAGGATATCGAGGCGATTGAAAAAACCGG
>Ga0172379_10008671_pt1 | contig 12740 bp, 11 predicted proteins | sample GrowelOW334metaG_FD_119756 | JGI IMG/M metagenome (GOLD analysis project Ga0172379, IMG submission 119756) | Groundwater microbial communities from an aquifer near a municipal landfill in Southern Ontario, Canada - Groundwater well OW334 metaG | ecosystem: Environmental > Aquatic > Deep... | reverse complement strand
TTCAATTTCGGGCTGAATGCTTGGTTTCAATATCCCTTTAAAAATAAGTATGATAGATCTGGAAAATCCGGTCGCTGTTATTTCCATGCGAGGAGTCAGTTCGGTTCCGCAATCCCACGTGCAGCCGATCTTTGTTTTTTGACTCCGGTTGACCGCGAAGCGCACAAACAAGAACGCAGCAAAAAAGGCGGCGACAAAAAAGAAGAATATTGCCGGAGCGGAAACGGAAGAAAACCCATTCCACACACTGATACCTTGCCCGTTTGATACGAGAACCGAAGACTCTGTATTTTGAAAAGCAAGGAGTTCCTTTCCTATTTTTTCAAGAAAAGTTACGGCATATCCCGAGAATAATCCGAAAACAAGGGTCAGTGCCGCCAATGATCCCATTCCTATGAGCAAAGAAGGTGAGGACTCTTTTGCGTGGAGCGCTTCTTCGCTTCTCGGTCGCGCGAGAAAAGTCGCACCAAAAGCTTTCACAAAACAAGCGAGCGCCAAACCCCCGGTAAACGCGAGTGCGCCGGCAGCCAGCACGAATGTCCACTGTGCAGAAGCACCCAAAGAGGAGATGCCGATAAAGAGACCCTGAAAAGTCAGCCATTCGCTAAAAAATCCGTTAAACGGCGGAAGCGCGGAAATAGCCATTGATCCGATCAAAAAGAGAAAAGCGGTTTGCGGCATACGCTTGATCAGCCCGCCGTATTCCTCCATGTTTCGCGTATGTGTTTGGCTGATAACCGAACCGGCGCTGAGAAAAAGAAGCGATTTAAACGTGGCGTGGTTTAATGTATGAAAGAGGGCCGCAACCAAACCAAGAAGGGCAAGTGACGGCATTCCAAGCGAAGAAAAAGTTAGAGCGCTGCCAAGACCAAGTAAAATGATTCCGATGTTTTCAATACTATGATAAGCAAGGAGTCGTTTAATGTCGTGCTCGGTAAGGGCGTACAAAACTCCAAGCAAAGAAGAAACCGACCCGACAACAAGGATCGAGAGACCCCACCACATCGGAACCGGCTGGAGAATATCAAGGAAAAGCCGTATCATCATAAAAATACCGGTTTTGATCATGACCCCCGACATAAGGGCGGAAACATGAGAAGGAGCTGCCGGATGGGCTGAAGGAAGCCAAATATGGAACGGAACAATGCCGGCCTTCGTACCAAACCCGACCAGGGCCAATACAAAGATCGTATTCTTAACAGGAAGAGGAATAATGCCGTTCATCGCCTTTATCGTCTCGAAGTCAAAAGAGCCCGTAAATTTATACAGCAACAAGAAAGCGACGATAATGAAAGCGGTTCCAATATGCGTCATAACGAGATATAGAAATCCCGCTTTTACATTATTTTCATCGTTACGATCATACACGACAAGAAAATACGAAGCGACCGACATCATTTCCCAAACGATCAGAAAAAAGAGCCCATTGGAAACAGAAACAACGAGCAGCATTCCCACGATAAACAAATGATAAAAAAACCCAAGCGCTCCAATATCATACTTTTTATAAAAATGTTTTACATAGCCGAATCCGTAAATGGAACTGAAAAGCGATATGAGCGAAATAATAAAAATAAAAAAGGCGGATAATTTATCAATAAAAAATGAAAGAGAAAGAAGAGGAAACAATGAAGGCGCGAATATAAAAGAGACGGTACTTCCCGCAACGATCAAAAATACAGAAAAGATCAAACCCCATACGGAACCGACAACGGCAAAAAAACTGCTCCACCAGTTGGCTGTGTTGTCGTCTTTTCGCAAAAATAAAGAACCGATCGCGCCGGAAGCGAACAGCGCCAACAATACCGTATACCCGACTGGTGAATTAACAATATGTATCATGGTAGTTAATGTGATGATTTGTTTTCCGCAATCTCAAGGATCTTTAGTAAATGAAAGAGAATGTCCTTCGGCGACGGCGGATCACCGGGGATCTGATAATGGACGGGTATCACCGAATCCACACCGCCTAAAACCGCATACGAATCCTTAAATAATCCGCCGTTAATAGCATCATCTCCCACAGCTACAACAATTTTCGGTTCGGGGGTGGCTTCATACGCTTTTTTTACCGATTCGGCCATATTTCGTGTTATCGGACCGGTCACCAAGAGCATGTCCGCGTGTCTCGGAGACGCCACAAAATGAATTCCAAATCGTTCAACGTCATAAAATGCGTTAGAAAGAGCAACAAGCTCCTGTTCGCAGGAATTGTCAGAGCCGGCATCGATTTGCCGTATAGCAAGAGAACCTTTAAAGAGACGCTTAATTTTATCGTGTATCTTTTCTCCGACAGCAAGGATCTCTGCCCGCTCGATATCTTTACCCTTTATGGTAAGTATATTGTTCGGATTTTTTAAAATTTTTAAGAAAAGTTTGATCATGTATATTATATTTTGTTAAAAACGACACGAAAAAAGCGTAAAGCGCAAGCTCTTGTTTTATCGTATCCGCGATGGAAATGACACAAATGCTACGCTGCCGACTTTGGGTGATGAGTGAAATTTGCTCTTATGGAGAGAGAACGGTTCGCAAAATATCCACCGAACATGGGGTTCATCATACAAAAAAAATCCTTCACAGTCAACAAAAAACAAATTGAAGGGTTTTTTGCATTGAACCGCATATTTCCGTATAATTGAAGTAATGAAAAAGCTACTTGATTGCCTGTATCGCTTACCGAAAAAAATCATCGTTTTTCTTGTGATCGGCTTACTGATGACAATATTCATTGTGTTTGTATACGCTGTCGCTCAAAATATTCTGCGAAGTGAAGCCAATGATCCGCAGATACAAATGGCAGAAGAAGCATCTTTTTTCCTCGGTCACAATGGGCCGATGGGTCCGGTCGTTCCTGAGCTGAACGTCGAACTTTCAAGAAGTTTGGATCCGTTCATTCAGGTCTATAACGAAAAAGGAAGCGTTGTTGATGGAAACGCCACACTTAACGGAAAAATCCCCCACATTCCGAAAGAGGCGCTCGATTACGCAAAAGGACACGGTGAGCATCGTCTTACTTGGCAACCGGAAAAAGGGACGCGGATTGCCGCGGTTATTTCTCATTACGACGGAAAAAGTCCCGGATATGTCGTCACCGGTCGTTCTCTTCGTTTGACAGAGGAACGGATCGGAAATATCAGAACTCTCTCTTTCACTACCTGGGTCACCCTTATGATATTTCTCGGTGCTACATATTTTCTCCTCGCAAAAAAGTCTTAAAAATAACCGCCTCGAAACAATTTGAGGCGGTTTGATCATGATCACAAGACCATATTAAACATATATCCTGTCGCAATAATTCCAACTCCGACAATACCAAAATAAAGCGCGAGAAGTTTTGGTTTAAGTACATTGCGAAGAATGATCATTTCCGGCAAAGACAGTGCCGTAACCGACATCATGAAAGAAAGTGCTGTCCCCATCGGCAGACCTTTTTCGACGAGCGAGCGGACAATTGGTATTGTACCTGCAGCGTTTGAATATAATGGAATACCGATTAGAACGACAACGAGAACCGCAAACGGATTGCTCGCGTTCGCGTATTCAGCGAGAAATCCTTCAGGCAGATATCCGTGAATACCGGCACCGAGCGCCACGCCGACCAAAACGTACGGGAGTATCTTTTTTACCAGGTCTTTCGTGTAATAATATGACCACAAAAAACGTTCCTTGGCAGTTTTTTCACTTTCTCGTTCTTCTTCCGATTTAAATTCCCAGACCCATTCTTCCACAAATCGCTCAAGTTTCAATTTACCAAGAATAGCTCCCGAGACGATCGCAAGAAAAACACCGGAAACAACATACAACAAAGCCACCTTCCATCCAAACATCCCAAACAAGAGAACTACGGCAATTTCATTTACCATCGGCGCAGAGATGAGATAGGAGAAGGTTACACCGAGAGGAACTCCGGCTTCCAACATCCCGATAAACAAAGGAACGGCAGAACAGGAACAAAACGGCGTAATAATGCCAATTCCTGACGCGAGAATATTTCCCAGAAGAGAAAATCTATTGGAGAGGATTCTTCTTATTTTTTCCGGCGGTAGATACGACCGAATAAAAGTAATGAGAAAAATGATGGTTATCAGAAGCAATCCGATTTTAATGCTATCGTAAACAAAAAAATGGAGCACCCCATACAAAACATCATTCGGCGAAATCGGAGTAAGTGAAAGCAGCGCATCCGAAAATTTTTCTACAGGATAAAATAGAGACATATCGTTATTCCTTATTTGTTTTCAAGAAGTATTTTTTTGATCTTCTCTTTTTTTACATCTTCGGGTTCGATCTCAAATCCGGTCATAACAACTTTTCCGCGAATTGTGATAACGGGAGTTTTCAAAGCTTTCAATTTCAATACTTCCTTAATATCGGGAACATAGGTTATGGTTTCGGTAATCCCCGCTTCTTTTGCGACGCGGCGAACAAGGTTATACAATTTTTTACAAGTCGGACAGCCGGAACCAAGAACCTTGATATCCATTGGCGTTGATTCAATTTTATTATTTTCTTCTGACATAATTTTCACCTTTATAGTTTTCTTAAAAAATCCTGTAATTCCCCAAAGTTTTTGTTATTCAAAGAATAATGTACCCATTTCCCTTCTTTGCGCGCAAGAATGAGATCATTTTTACGCAACTCACCCAGATGATACGAAACCAAATTTTGAGGCAATTGTAAATGTTTGAGTATTTCGCAAACACATTTTTCTCCCGTTGAAAGATGCAGGATAATTTTTATCCTCTCTTCTCCTCCGAGAACCTTAAACGCTTGCGCAATATTTTTATTGTTCATAGACATATCAAAGAACTTTGATATGTCTCATATTATCACAATCGGTCTTTAAGTCAAGAAAAAACCGGCGACCCGTTTTGGGTCGCCGGTGTTGTTTTTAGCTCTGTATGAGTTTTACCGAATGATCAATCGGACCCACATCGCGAATAATACACCGCAGAGAACTCCATGTCCGGAGTATCGCTTCAGGAGTACCGATGCCGGCACCGCGCGGATCGCCGCAAGGACCAAACCAGTGATTTTGAGGAGCTCCGGTTGTCCGCGCACGAATACCGGCATAGGTTGTTCCGTTCACGGTCGAACCAAGCACCGTATTAATGAACACCGGGTCATCCGAAACGACGGCGGCGGTCAAATGATTTTCCATTCGTTCGCAAGCCTCCAAAACCAGAGGAAGTTCTTTTTTCTCATAGACTGTGATGACCTGTACGGGCCCAAACACTTCTGTTGATGCCAAATCCCAATATTCGGAAGATAAAATTTGCTCGATTGGCACATAAACAGCTGTCGGTTCGATCGCTCCATAACATTTTGGAATATGGTGATTGACGAGAGACGCTCCGCCAAACATGAGTTTTGAGCTTGGAATTTCGCAAAGTTTTCGGATGTGTTCCACCATTTCGTCCGTCTTCCACGTAAGCACCGGTCCGACTGTCAGGTCTTTCAGGTTTCGACGCTTTGCTAACTCCGCGATCCTCCAATCAAGACCGTTCTCTGCCCAATGTTTGTGGGCAAAAAGGATTGATGTCGCCGAACACTTCTGTCCGCTTGCCGCGTACGCATCCTGGTCGCATTGCCAGGCGACATACGGAAGATTTTCTTCTTTAAAATCCGGACCGAGAATTTTCCAGTCGAAACCGGCATCTTCGATACGCACTTTTCCGTGCATTATCACGGAAATTTCTTCCGCAACCTTGCTCGAACCGGTGAATTGAACCAAACGAATAGTATTCTTACCCTGTTTCAAAAGTTCGTTCATCACCGAACCCCGACAATGGATCACATCAACATCTTCCATCGGCAAACCGCAGTAGTGAAGCAGAGTCAAGAATTGATCAAGCACCACGGCGACGGTTGTTGCCGATTTTATAAGAGGTTTATTTCCCATAAATAACGCGCCAAGAAGCTGAAGTATCGGAATTTCAAGCGGAAAATTGAACGGCGCAATGATTACTACCGGTCCGAATGGCCACGGATAATCCTGCGGCTGTTGCCCAAAATGATCGCCCGGCGTCATCTTCCCCGTCGCTAAAAAACGCACCTGGTCGCCGCAAAAGTTTTTCAAAAATTCGAGAACGACAAGAACCTCGCCGAGCGCCTGTTTATACGATTTCGGCATAACGCTTTGAATAAGCTGCGCGAAATATTTTTGTACTTTCGCATCAGACAACGCTGCTGCTGCTGCAAAACATACTTTGCCAAGCATTACATACCGCTCGACATTTTTCAGCGGATTATGTCGTCCGCTCTTCGGGCATCTCTTGAGTGAATCAAGGAACGGCTGTATTTCCCCGACCCCGGTGTCCGGTTGCGCATACATCGGCATCCCGTCAATCGGGTTGATGATCGTTGTCATTTTCGCCGTCTCCGCATACTTTCCATCTATAATATTTCGCGGATGTTTCAAGTTGTCTTCCAACATGATAAGAAGATCATTGTACATAGGATATTCCTCCCTCGTCAAGCCATAGCTCATCAGAGCGACGGCGGACACTTTCAAATGTTAACGTCCCTTTCCGCAACAATACTGCCTAATTTTGCAACAAAAGTAAACTTGCTATTTTTATATATGTGTGATATAATATATCCAGTTACAGCAACGGGAGAAATCTCATGAACATTAAAAAATTAATGCTTCCGCTGGTGCTCACATTGGCAATATCAGGATGCGCGACAATGAAAGTTGACCCAGGCGGACACCTTGAGGGATACGTGAAATTTTCCTCATTAGCAAAAAAAGAATCATCACTCGTGGTAATTGATTACGAGTGTGATAGCGCATGTCTTATTCTTCTTTCATCCGGCTCAGGGCTTCGTGTCTCCAAAAATGCCAAATTCGGCGTTCATGAAGTTCGGTTTGTCGTTCCGGAAAAAAGTTATTTGGACCCGACAAGTAAACGGTGCAACAGCTGCACGGAATACGAAAAAACGCTGATCCCCAAATGCGCCGTAAAACTTTTTGATTCAAGGAATGGGTGGGACAGCCCAAATTTAACATATTTCACAGGCGCAGAAGTTTTGGAAGCCTGCCCCGGAGTGATCCAAGAATATGCGGAAAAATAAACATAAATAAACACCCCAAGCCAAAAGCAAGGGGTGTTGTTTTTTTGACTTACGCCGTCGCTTCCACCAGCACATCGGTCACTTCTTCCTCACCGATAAGTCGTTTGTTTTTCCAACTCCCTTTTGTGAACCAGACAATGGATATGAGTGCGGTTACCACATAGGAAATAGGAAACGCCCACCAGAGACCCAAAATCCCAAGCGATGTGTGTTTGGAAAGAATATACGCGGTCGGAAATTGCAAAACCCAAAAAGAGATAATGGAAAAAAGAAGAGGAATCATCATGTTGCCCGAAGCACGGAATACCCCGGAGAGAGACATCTGCATACCCAAAAAACCGAAAGAAAGCGCCATGATTTGTATGAACACTGAGCCTTGACGTATCACCTCCCCATCGTTCGGAACAAAAAAACGAACCAAATGCGGTGCAAAAGTGAAGCAAATGATTCCGACGGCAGAAAGCGAGGTAAAAGAAATTATCGCACCCAAAAGAGCGGTATTGTGCGCACGTTTTATCTTCCCGGCACCGATATTATGCCCGACAAGGACAGAGGAAGCAATGGAAATTCCCATTCCGGGAATAACAATGAGTTGCAATACATTAGAACCGACTCCATACACTGCGGTTGTAATAGTACCAAAACTGGTGATAAGAAACATCATAACCAAAATACCGAGCGACCGAATGGACTGCTCGAGAGAAGCGGGAATCCCTAAGAAAAAAAGTTCTTTAAGAAATGAAAGATCGGGAACAAGGTCGGAAAATTTCAGATGGATAGGATATTTTCCGCAAAATAAAAGATAAAAACCGATAAGGGCGGCAATTGCCTGCGTCCCGAAGGTTGCCACTGCCGCCCCCGCCACTCCGAGAGGTGGAATGGTTTTCCAGCCAAAAATAAAAATCGGGTCCAATAGAAAATTAAGCGATGTCGTTCCAAGTATTATCATCATCGGAACCTTCACTTCCCCGACACCTCTCATAACGGACTGAAATACGGTAAAACCGAACATAAACGGTAGTCCGAGAAAAATCATTCTCAAAAACCTAAGCGCGTTTTCTGAAACATCCGGAGACACCCTCATATAATGAAGCAAAACGGGAGAAAATATCCAGCCGACAAAAGCAAGAACCAAAGAAGCGGAAATAACCAGGACAAGAGTTTGAGCCGCCACATGATCTACTTTTTTATGTCTCGCCGCTCCCATATACTGAGCTACCAAGGCAGAGCCCGCAATAGAAAAACCTGAAGCAACGGAAATAAGGAGGAACGTTATGGGAAAACTTATGGAAACGGCCGCGACTGCACCCGCCCCAAGCCTCCCGACCCAAAAAGCGTCAGTTAATTGATACGCAACCTGGAGTAAATTAATGCAAATGATCGGAAGCGCAAGGCGCACCAAAGCCCGGGCGATTGAACCGTCCGTAATACACTGAGTTTTTTTCCTTATTCCCTGTTCCATATTATTCAAAAACGAAAAACGATGGCTTGTCCCCCTTGTCAAAATACGTTATACTACAAAACATATTATTAGTATACTCTTTATTTTTATGTATATGAACGATATAGGAAATGAGCAAAAAAAGACACCACATGAACTTAAGATCGAAAGAATGGTCTCCTTGATTGAGAACGAACAGTGTCTAAACTGTGAAAATCCTTGGAACTACTTGGGAGATGTTAACCGTGGAGACGGATTCTGTTCAGACAGTTGCAGTCATAATTTTGGCAGAGACCTAGACGCACAAGAGGCGGAATGGGTAGCGGATCACAACCGTCACATTGAAGTCGGAGCAACAAGATTCGGGATAAGCAAAGAATATTACCGGCAACTTAATCAAATAGAAAAGCATTCAGACGACGAGATAAAGAAAATATTAGCAGAAGGAGACGAAATGAAAAAAGCTGCTTAAGATCGTAAAAAACGCCCCGATGTAATATCGGGGCGTTTTGAGATATTAGAGCGTTAAGCTCTTTTCAATTTTCTCCATGGTACTGCGAACGGTTTCCGGAGGAACTTTTTCGAGAGCCTCTTTTAAACGAAGCAACTCTGCTTTCATCAGGTTTTGAAGTTCGGGAATAAAACGTTTCCAATCAGTGAGCGGTTCCACCATTCTCGACGCGACAATATCATTCTTGGGCGTATAATCCGCAAGGAAATCCGAGTAGAGACGGTATCCTTCCGCCGTATGAAACTGCAGGCTACAACCGGCAAAAGTTCCAAACAAAGCACGTACCCGATTCGGATTGTTCCAGTCAAATGCGGGATGTTCCGTAAGCGCCTTCACTTCCGCCACAACACCGTCATGATCACAGTTCGCTTGCACCGCCAGCCATTTATCAACAGTGTTATCGTCATCTTTAAATCCATCATAGAATGAAGACGATGCTCGTACCGCCAATTTTTCAAAACCGGCTTCGTTTTTCCTGTACACGAGAAGAGAAAGTGCGGTATATCTGTCAGACATGCTCTTCGCATTTTCAAATTGCCAAAACGCTGCACCGCCGGAAGTATCGCGATTCACTAAATATCCGAGAGCTGTGTTTGCGACCGAACGCTTTGCTACCACATCAGGTTCAAAGGTCGGATCCGCATAAACATCACCAAGATTATATTCGTAAATTTTCCAAAAAACATCACGATAAACCTTTGAAAGAGTATCGACCGCAAACCTCCTCGCCTTGTGTATTGCATGAGGATCAACGACTTCACACATATTGGAGAGTGTTTTTTCCCCGGGCAAAGATATCATTGCGGCAAGAAGATTTTTATCAATGCCGCATTCGCGAAGAACAGCACCGAAAGCTTCGGTAAACGCGGGATCCAAAACAAGTTCTCGCCCCGCCTTCACGTCTTCAACCAGACCAAGCAACACGTTTGCACCAAAGGTTTGACCTGCGTCCCAACGAGCGAACAAGTTTGTATCGTGAGCCATTAGGTGTGCCAATTCGCCTTCTTCGTATTCATATTTCACATTCACCGGAGCAAAGTTTCTATTCAAAGAAAGCGCCGGTTTGTACGGAATATCATTAAACTCAAAAGTTTGTTCCGGTTTGGTAATGCGCAGAATTTCGGAATGCATTTCGCCGTCCGGTCCGATCAGTCCGATCGCAAACGGTATGTCGAATGGTTCCATTTCCGTTCTATCGGGAGCCACAGTGCAAGATTGTTTGACCGTCAAAAAGAGCGTCTCTGACCATTCGTGATAATTCGCTTCAACGGATACTGTTGGCGTTCCCGATTGAGTGAACCAATTACGGAATTGATAAAGGTCAACATTGTTCGCGTCTTCCATGCAACGCATCAAATCTTCGATCCGAGCGGCTTGCCCATCATGGCGTTCCGCATATAATTTCATGCCTTTCAAGAACCCATCGCGCCCTATAATGCCTTCCAGTGTTTCGTACACCACCGCGCCTTTTTCATACACCGTCATGGTGTACATATTGGTCGGCTCTTTGATTTCTGCCGGTCGCACGGCGTGTCTTCTGGGGCTGGCATCTTCTGCAAATTGATGAGCGCGTATAGCAAGGACATTCCTTATCTGTTTGCGAAGCCCCCAACCGCGATAATCCTTTGAAAAAAGGTAGTCACGATAAACAGTGATACTTTCTTTTACTCCAAGTTCGCGCCAGTCAACACAAGTGATATCATCTCCCGTAAAATCATGGAATTCTTCGTGCCCGATAACGCCTTCCACTCGCTCATAGTTCTCGTCAGTTGCCGTTTCCGGACTTGCAAGAACACATGATACGTTAAAGATGTTCAACCCCTTGTTTTCCATTGCCCCCATATTGAAATACTTGGTGGCGACAATTTTATAGGTGTCTCCCTTGTAGACGTGTCTGTACCATTCCTCATCATAGGCCATCGCGAATTTGAGCGACGCCATCGCATGATGACATTTTTCGATATCTTTCTCTTCGGCGTAAATTTCAAGATCGATAACGCGACCGGATTCTGTCGTGTAGGTATCTTTCAAAACGGAAAGTTTTCCCGCAACCAAAGCAAACAAATAGCTTGGTATACGGAAAGGCAGATCATAAGAAATACGATGCTTGCCGTTCGCAAGGTCTTCGGAAACCGTTTTGTTTCCATTCGCCAGCATGACGGGATATTTTTCTTTGTCTCCGACAATAGTGGTATAAAACGGAGCCATGACGTCAGGATGATCAAGGTATGGAAACAATTTCCGGAATCCCTGTGGTTCATGTTGTGTGAGTAATAAATCGCCCGCAGCATACAAACCTTCGCCTGTCGTATTTGTTTTCGGATCGATAAGAGTGCTCGTTTTTACCGTGAATTCGCCCTTTGGAACGCGATGAATTGTAAGCGTGTCGCCGGCGCGAGAATATTCCCACGGCCGCAATTTTCTGCTGTTTATTTTTATATACGTGAGTTCAACTTCCGGCGCAAGATCAAGAAACAACGGCGCACCCAAAAGGTCACCTTCATTTCGTTCCAGAGAATATTTTGCTCGTACCCTAGTACGACCCTTTTTTGTCGCATCAAGCATAAAAGCGAGATCTACATATCCGACAACAACATAATCGGACGGCAGATACTGTTTGTCCAGTTCATGCGGTTTTCGCAGTTCGTTCATTTTTCCTCCCTTCGCCCACCATAGCTCGTTTAGAGCGACGGCGAGTCGTGTGTCAATGATCAAAATGATCAGTTATAAAGAAAACCCTATGATTAAGGGTTACTTTTCCAATTCAAAGAATACACCGTGAGATGCAAAAAGTCAATGATATGCAAAGCACTTTATTTGATAAAATAGGGACATGAATAACAATACCAAAGAAGACCTCTGGCTCCTTCACGAAAAATATGAAGGAAAAGAATGTCCGGAATTTTTCGAAGACCTCCGCAGGATCGAATCCGGCGAACCCATTGACTATGTCATCGGATTTTCCATGTTCCTCGGCGCAAAGATCGATCTCGAACATCACCCCATGATTCCAAGACAAGAAACCGAGTGGTGGGTAGAAAAAGCCCTTAACATCATCACCGGTTCGGGGTTGCACCCCGAACCGAAACGTTTAAAAATCCTCGACCTCTTCGCCGGTTCCGGCTGCATCGGCATCGCCCTCCTGAAAAATCTCCCCGACGTTCTCGTCGACTTCGGCGAAAAAGACCCGCTGCTCATCAAACAGATCGAAAAAAATCTCGAAATAAATAACATCCCCATCGCCGGACGTGGGTCTCTGACCCCGTCCGAAACGTTTCGTTCGGTGACAATCCGTGCATGTGTTTATGAATCCGACGTCTTCCAAAATATTCCACCCAATAAATATGATTTCATCTTCGCGAACCCCCCATACATCTCCCACGACCGAAAATGGCAAGTCGCAAAACCTGTCCTCGAACACGAACCACACCTCGCCCTCTTCACCCAAGACGACGGCCTGTTTTTCGTAAAAAAATTACTAAACGAAGCCCCCACATTTCTCGCAGAAAACGGAAAGTTATTTATGGAATTCGACCAGTGGCAAAAAGAAACGATCGAAGAACTCGTCGCTGAATCAAAATTCCAAGGAGAATTCTGGAAAGACCAAAATGAAAAATGGAGAGTCGTGATGTGCGAATTAAAATAAAAAAAGCCCCGCATTACGCGGAGCCTTCACTATCTCTATAGAAGAATGTCATAGCCATCATC
>Ga0172379_10008669_pt1 | contig 12743 bp, 12 predicted proteins | sample GrowelOW334metaG_FD_119756 | JGI IMG/M metagenome (GOLD analysis project Ga0172379, IMG submission 119756) | Groundwater microbial communities from an aquifer near a municipal landfill in Southern Ontario, Canada - Groundwater well OW334 metaG | ecosystem: Environmental > Aquatic > Deep... | reverse complement strand
TCGCTCGCCAGAGCGAAGAATGTCCTCCGAAGCTTCACGCGAAGGAGGACTACGTGTGTTCATAGCGTCGTAGTTTTGTGCGAGCTACGAATGGCACGGCCAGCCTATTATGGCCAATCTATAAAACACGGAACATCTGTTCCCCTCCTATGTTAGGAGGGGTTAGGGGTGGTAGATAGCATGGCATAGAGAATAATTAATCAAAATTTGAATAAAAATGTTAAGAACAAAGGGAAAACGTCGTCACGCAATTGTGATCGACAAAACAATTTATCGAACCAATGAACGCATTAGAGTTCCAAGAGTGATGGTCATTGATGAAAACAGCGTTCCGCGAGGAGATATGGATACACTTGAAGCCTTAAAACTAGCCGAAGAAGCCGGGCTTGATTTAGTGGAAGTAAATCCAAAAGCCGTTCCGCCAATTTGCAAAATCTTAGATTACGGACAATTTCAATATCAGCAAGGAAGAAAAGCTCAGGAACAAAGAGCTAAAATAAAAAAAATCGATACTAAAGGCATTCGTTTGTCCTACAAAATCGGTGTTCATGACTTGGACTTCAAAAGAGAACAAGCCATCAAGTTTTTACAAAAAGGTGATAAAGTAAAAATCGAAATGATTTTGAAAGGCCGTGAAAAACAATTTGGCCCAGATGCTACTGCCAAGCTTAATGCCTTTACCAAATCAGTCGAGGAATCAGTCCCCATCACCATCGAATCCCCCGTCAAAAGAATGGGTGGCCAAATATTTCTATTAGTAGCACCTAAAAATATTTAAACAAAACAAGCATCGCGTAATTAACCAATTATGAAGCCACCTTCTCGCCCGCCTCTGGAGGGGGCGGCCAAATATTTCTATTAGTAGCACCGAAATCTTAATTTAAAATTTAAAATTTATAATCTAAAATTTATAATTTATATTTATGCCTAAACTAAAAACCAAGAAAACCGTCAGTAAAAGAGTAACTATCACCAAAAAACGTAAAATCAAAATCACCCCGGCCGGACAAAATCATTTCAACGGTCGTGAAGAAGGAAAAACCCGACGCAACAAACGTCGCGATTTCATGCTTTCCAAAGTCAACGCTGGCAACATCAAAAAATTAATGCCCTATTCTTAAATCTTTTAATCTTTTAATTTTGAATTTTTAATCTATTATTTATGCCAAGAGTTAAACGAGGTACCGTCCGGGCCAAAAAAAGAAAAAATGTATTAGTCCAAACCAAGGGCTACAAATGGGGACGTAAGAAAAAAATCAAGCTGGCTAAAACCGCTATCAGAAAAGCCGGTGTTCACGCTTTCACCGATCGTAAATTAAAAAAACGCACCAGACGAGGCTTATGGCAAGTAAAACTTAATGCCGCCGTCAGAAATTTCGATCTGAATTACAGTAAATTTATCAATCTTTTGAAAGTAAAGAACGTCGCCTTAGACCGCAAAGTCTTAGCTGATCTCGCTGAACACAATGCTGAAGTGTTTGAAGCCATTGTCAAAGCCGTTAAATAAAACCTCTAAAATCCCGCCATATGTAGCGACACGCCAATGGCATGTCGCTACATATGGCGGGATTTTTTATTAAAAACCTAGAAAATTCAACAAAAACCCTTTAAAATAAGATATTTCCATTAAAGTGCTAAAAATCATCTAAATAACTATTTGGCTAATATCAGGCAAAAAAACCTAATTTTAAATTTTTAATTTTGAATCTTTTAATTTTACCCCTTGACAAAACTTTGATTATGCGCTATCATGTCTTGTACGGTACATTCAACGTGTCTCTTAACCCAAAGCCTACAAAAAATTAGCGAGGCTATGAAAAAGCAATTCTTCTTAACTACTGCATCACGAAAGAAACTTTTTCCTGGATTAATCGAGCTCTCCATCGCCTTCCGGTGCTTTGTTCACCAACGATGGGCAGGAATCAAACCGTACGGCGCTCTGAGTGAAGGGCGTCAAATAAAATAAAAAAAACGACGAAAGCGCGCCACTCCAGTCATCGAGCCCCCGCTGCCACATAAGGCCAGCCGCGACTCAAATAAGACCGGGGCGCGCACCCATTGCAGACACCAAAACGATCGCGGTCAAAATGACCCCCGATCAGATGAAGGATCCGTCCTTCCTGCAATACCCGGGGGCGGACATAACCAAATCCGCCCCCATTTTTTATCTCTTACACATCTTTTAACCCCTCTTTAGGCAAAGCCTTGACAGGTTAATAGTTTGTGATAGAATACCAAAACCTGTTCTTTACGGCGCTTTGCCCGCCCTCTCTAATGAGTGAATGTTGCTAAAACTTCATTTCTCAAGGTCAAAGCGCTTTAACTTTAAAAACGTTCTACTGCTAACGATGAACCGCAGTCGGCAATGGTGCTGGTTGAGGGGTTACTCCTTTTCCTCTCAACAGAACGTTAAAGTGCGCGGGTTCATTTTCATGATACCCGCGCACCGAATTTAAACGCCTATCCGCGTCTAGTCAATGTGTATACATTAGATCAGCATTAACGAGGACGCACTGCCAATATATCGGCTAAGTAAGGGTGTAAATCCTAGGGTAGGCTCCATGTAGAAGGGGTGAAAGTCAGTAATGATTTTTCACCCCTTTTTTCTTTTACCAAAATTTACCAAACAAAAAAAGATAAAAACTTGTTTGGCGGGACGGACGGGACTCGGACCCGCGACCTCCGCCGTGACAGGGCGGCGCTCTAACCAACTGAGCTACCGACCCAACAAACAAATTTTTACCTTTTAATTAAAGCATCCACCTAAAAACTCTAACCCCAGCCACAGGCTGGTCCGCCGATTGAGCGGAAACTGCTCGCCTCGCCGTAGTCGAGTTTGACTCGACGAAGGCGGGAGCTACCGACCCAACAAACAAATTTTTACCTTTTAAATGCTTATTTCCTTAACTTTCGGGAAAATAGCCGTTTCATTATAAACCACAATTTCGTTCTTGGCAAGAGTTTAAAGAGCGCTAAAATTAGGATTAATAGGCAAAAAAACTGTACCCAATTTAAGTTCCAACCAACACGTCCTGCATCCAAACGAAAAAATTCGGTTATAAACCTGATAATTGAATAACCAAGGAGATAAAGCCAAAAAATCTGGCCGCTGAAATAATCTTTCTTTTTAATATAAATAATGAACAACCAGACAAACAACAACAAATCCAAAATTGCTTCATAAAAAAACGTCGGGTGAAACAGTTTGACGCTCAATAATTCGTTCGGCCGATTAAGCGGAGCGATAAAAATACACCAGGCGTAATTGCAAGCTGGGCCGAATAACTCTTGATTGAAATAGTTCCCTACTCTGCCGATCGCTTGCGCTAATGGCAAAGCGACAAATAACAAATCAACTAAATCAAAAATTGATTTCTTTTTTTTACGACTATAAATAAATAAAAATATCAATCCGCCGAGCACTCCTCCCATAATAGCGAGGCCGCCATGCCACACTTGAAAAATTTCCAGCGGATTTTTCCAAAAATAAGAAAAATTATAAAACAAAATGTGCCAAAGACGAGCACCAATAAAGCCGCAAATAATTGTAAAAAAAACAACGTCGCTTGCCTCATTCTTGGTTAGTGTGCCATTTTGATATTTTAATAAAAATCTAATTACCAATGCCGCGCTTAAAACCGCCAAAGCCAAAAACAGACCGTACCAATAAATTTGGATCGGTCCGAATTTTATTAATAACGCTTGAGGATCAAATGTTTGCCAAAACATATTAAGTATTCAATCTTTTAATTTTGAATTTTTAATTTTTAATCTCCCCCAAATTAGGAAAAGAACGGCTGGTTTGATAATGATAGGCGGCGCGCAGAATCTTTTCTTCATCAAAGGCTGGGCCGATAAATTGCAAGCCCAAGGGCAGGCCGCTTTCAGACAATTCAGCTGGTACGGAAATAGCGCATAGACCAGCGATATTAGCAGAGACAGTAAAAATATCAGCCAAATACATTGTCAAAGGATCGGTTAAATTTTCACCGAGTTTAAAGGCGGGGCCGGGAGTTGTCGGGCTAAGCAAAATATCTACTTCTTGAAATACTTTGGCATAATCAGCAGCTAAAACTTGCTGCACTTTTCTGGCTTGAGCATAATACGCATCTTTTTGTCCGGCTGATAAAACATAAGCACCGATCAATAATCTTCTTTTTACTTCTTTACCAAAACCCTGCCCTCGGGTGAGACGATAAATTTCTTCCAAATCCTTGGCTTCGGGCACTCGTTTACCAAAACGAATTCCGTCATAGCGCGCAAGGTTACTACTAACCTCGGCTGGCATCAAAACATAATAAGCAGCCAAAGCATAAGTCGTTCTGGGCAGAGAAACTTCTTTAATCTCCGCTCCCCAACTTTTAAATGTCTTAACCGCTTTAGCAACCACTTGCTCAGCTTCCGCTGAACTGCCTAAATTAAAATATTCTTTTGGCAAACCGATTTTTAAACCTTTAACATTGTGCGCGAGCTCCGCTAAACTCGGCAACGGTAAATTAACCGTCGTAGCATCAAGCGGATCTTCGCCGGCAATCACTCGAAACACTTCGGCCGAATCTTCAACGTTTTTGGTAATCGGCCCAACTTGATCAAGCGACGAAGTCATGGCAATAACGCCATTTCGACTAACTCGACCGTAAGTCGGTTTAAACCCGACAACGCCGCAAAAACTGGCCGGCTGACGAATGGAGCCACCGGTATCGGTGCCAATAGAAAAAACACATTGATCGGCAGCAACCGCAGCAGCTGAACCGCCCGACGATCCTCCCGGCACATAATCTTGGTTCCAAGGGTTTTTAACTGGGCCAAAAGCCGATGTTTCGTTGGAAGAACCCATGGCAAATTCATCGCAATTATTTTTACCCAAAATAATCGCTCCGGCATTTTTTAGACGCTGAACAACTTCCGCATCATAAGGCGCAATATAATCCGCTAAAATTCTGGATCCGGCAGTCGCTTGGTGATCTTTTACTAATAATAAATCTTTGATAGCGCAAGGGATTCCTTCCAGTTCACGTAAAGTTTCGCCGCGCGCGATTTTTTGATCGACTTCGTCAGCTGACCTCAAGGCACCTTCTCGATCAATGGAAATAAAAGCGTTTAATTCTGGGTTTTCTGTTTCAATTTTATTCAAATAATATTCAACCAACTCTCTAGCGGAGAACTCCTTGTCTTTTAAACGTTTTTTTATTTGGGCAATAGTTAGATAGGCAAAAGACATAATTTTTTAAGACCGTTCGTTAAAAATAGCTTTGGTAACAATTAAATTATCTTGGGTGTCGGGCGCCATTTTGACCAATTTTTCGGTTTCGCTTTTTACTAAACCAACCACAACATCGTGACGCGGTCCAGCTAAATCCAAATCAGCAAAAAGCAAAGAATCTTTATTGATTTTTAATTCTTGAAGCTTATCAACATAGCCGATAATCGAGGTAATGTCTTTTTGCAAAGATTTTACTTCATCGTCGGTAATTGCCAATTTGTTCAAAGCGGCTAATTTCAAAACTTCTTGTTCGGTTAGCATAATTGTATTTCTTACCAATTCAGTGTAGCAAAAAACCGTCTTTTTTACAAAAAACAGCTTACCAGCTTCTCCTCTTTTCAAAAATCAATTTTTTGGTAAAATAGAGACAAGCTGCCGTTCTTTATCAAACCCAAATTATGGATAAATACTTGTTGGCGCTTACCTTAATTCCCGAAATCGGCCCAATTACCTTAAAAAAATGCCTGGATTTAATCGGCAGTCCCGAAGAAATTTGGCAAACCGATTTTCAAACTTGGAAAAATCTTGGATTTTCCGAACGATTAAGTGAAATTTTGAGCCAAGCTAAAAACGAATTTAATCCTGACAAACTTTTAAATGAATTTTTAGAAAGCGGCATTACTACTACCTGCTATAATGAAGACAGCTATCCAGCCAATCTAAAAAATTTGGATAGCTCACCTCTAATCCTTTATTATCGAGGCAACCTCGATATTCTAAATAATCGAAAAATACTAGCCGTCGTTGGTTCTCGAAAAATCTCGACTTACGGCCAACAAATAATTCCCTCTCTTTTGGAACCATTAAAAAATCTAAAAATAACTATTGCTTCGGGCTTAGCTTTTGGTGTTGATCGCTTAGCACATGAATGGGCTGTGCAATTAAAATTACCAACGGTTGGCGTGCTCGGTTCAGGACTCGCTTGGACATCTTTTTATCCCAAAGAAAATAAAAAATTAGCCGAACAAATTTTAGCGTCAGGCGGTTTGATCGTTTCAGAAATGCCAGCTGATTATCAAGCCATGCCTTTTGACTTTCCCAGACGTAATCGCTTGATCGCTGGTTTATGTGACGTGTGCTTGGTAATCGAAGCCGCTCAAAAATCCGGCGCCCTAATTACCGCTCGTATGAGCGCTGAACAAAATAAAGAAGTTTTAGCAGTACCACAAAATATCAATCTGCCAAATGCCAAAGGTGTTAATAGTTTATTACAAGCAGGCGCTGTCCCGGTGCTTACTTCCGAAGACATTGCTTACGCTTTGGGTTTCGGCGAAGTAAATCGTCAAAATAATCCTTTAATCGAAAGCTTGATCAAAAATCTAAGCCCAGAAGAAAAACTAATTTATGACCTACTCTCACTGGAAGAGCTATCGCTCGACGACTTAATTGAACGAAGCGACAACCAAATCAATAACTTGTTCGGAGTTTTATTGAATCTGGAAATCAAAGGCCTAATTAAAAACAACGGCGAGCAACGTTATCTAAAAATTTAAGGCGGAATGCCTGGTAGGGGCAATTCATGAATTGCCCCTACCAGGCCACCTCTCCTCTCTAAGATTGAATTACCTTGGCAAAGCGACTTGTTTTCTGATATGATAAATAAACAGCCAATTAAAGCATTTTTATGACAAATATTCAGGAAATAATTAATTTAGTCAGGGAAAACAAACCAGACGCAGATCTTGGCTTACTCGAGCGGGCTTATGAGTTTGCTTCAAATGCTCATCAAGGACAAAAACGATTGTCAGGCGAAGATTATATTCAACATCCATTAGCAACCGCCAAAACTTTAGCGACCATGCGTTTGGATTTGCCGATTATTATTGCTGGACTTTTGCACGATGTTCCAGAAGAAACTTCTTTTACGATTGAGGATATCAAAAAAAACTTCGGCAAAGATATCGCTGGCATGGTTGAAGGTATTACTAAATTAAGTGGCGTTAAATATCGCGGCATCGAACGTTATGCTGAAAATTTACGGAAAATGTTTTTTGCTATGAGCAGAGATGTGCGCGTAATTTTGATAAAATTCGCCGACCGCATTCATAATATGGAAACTTTGGATGCGCAACGTCCAGATAAAAAACTAAGAATTGCTAAAGAAACTTTGGAAATTTTTGCGCCAATCGCTGGTCGACTTGGTATGGGTGAAATGAAAAACATTCTGGAAGAAATTTCTTTTCCTTACGTCTATCCCAAAGAATACGTCTGGGTCAAAGAGTTATCAGAAACCAGATTAAAAGTCGAGAAAAAATATATTGAAACCATTAAAAAAGCTCTGAGCAAAGAGATTATTGCTGAAAAAATTACCAATTTTACTATCAACGGACGCGTCAAGGAAAATTATTCTCTCTATCGAAAATTGTTAGAAAAAAATCGCGATATCGATAAAATTTACGACTTGGTCGCTTTACGAATCGTGACCGATAACGTCCCTGATTGTTATCGAATTTTAGGGATCATTCATAAAAAATGGTCGCCGTTAAAAGGCAGAATCAAAGATTATATTGCTCAGCCAAAACCAAATGGCTATCAATCTTTGCACACTACTGTTTTCGCCGATCATGGCCGAGTAGTGGAATTTCAGATTCGCGATCGTGCGATGAACGAGCTCGCCGAATATGGAGTTGCAGCTCATTGGCATTATAAGGAATTAGGCAAAAAGAAATTCACCAAAGAACAGCTGGAATGGCTGGAAGGACTCTTGGCAATTCAAAAAAACTCAGTCGATCATGAAGATTATTTGGAAAAAATAAAACTTGATATTTTTCACGATCATATTTTTGTTTTTACTCCAAAGGGCGACGTTATTGATTTGCCAGAAGGCGCGACGCCGATTGATTTCGCCTATCACATTCATACCGATGTCGGTAATCGTTGTGTCGGAGCGATCGTTAACGAAAAAATGACAGCGCTCGATGATCCCTTGAGATCAGGCGATGTAGTCGATATTATTACCAACAAAAATCGCAACAAACCAAATGTTGATTGGTTAAAGATTGTCAAAACCAATGCCGCCAAAGAAAAAATTCGCGAGGCTTTAAAGGATAAAAAAACCGGCCTAATCGACCGGCTTTTAGCCAAAAAAATACAATAATTTTAAACGTGATCAATAATATCAGTTAACCGTTTTAACTCGTCAGCTGAATAAAAATCCACAATCACTGAGCCGGCATTAGGTGTGCCGGTTATTTTTATTTTGGTATTAAGAGCGCCGCGTAATCTTTCTTCGCATTCCTGAAACAATAGAGGCTTATCGGCACTTGGCTTATTTTTTTTACTGCCAAAAATATTTTCTCTCTCAGTTTCCGCCTGTCTGACCGTCAGGCCCAAAGACAAAATTTTCTTAAACATTTGCTTTTGTTTGACCGGGTCGGTAATGCTCAATAAAATTTTACCATGAGCCGAACCAATTTTACCATCAGCCATTGCTTGTTTCATTTCTTTAGGCAAATCAAGTAAACGTAGAGCATTAGCAATAGTTGTTCTTTTTTTACCAAGCTTAGCTGCTGCTTCTTCTTGAGTAAGGTTAAACTCATCCATTAAACGCTGATAAGCCCCCGCCTCTTCTAAAGGATTAAGTTCGGCCCGTTGAATGTTTTCAATCAAAGCAAGTTCCAACTGTTCTTGTTCGGTCGAGGTTCTAATAATACAAGGAACTGTTTCAAATTCTAAAATTTTGGAGGCACGCAAACGACGCTCGCCAGCAATCAAAATAAAATCACCTTCTTTACTCGGATCAGGCGTCACAATTAACGGCTGCAAAATCCCATAACGCTTAATTGATTCGACTAAATCTTCCAAGTCTTGGTGACCAAAAAATTCACGTGGCTGACGCGGATTTACTTTTATTCTATAAGTTTCTATCTTGTTGATTTTTTCGCCTTCATTGGCAATGTTGTTTGCGACAAAATCAGAAGTAACGCCAGAGATAAGAGAACCAAGTCCCCTGCCCAAACCACCTTTATTCATATATTTTTTATTTTAAAATTTAGTTTTTAAAAACAGCCAAAACTTCTTGCGCTAATTTACTGTAAGCAAGCGCTCCTTTGGATTTTGGATCATATTGTAAAATGGTTTTACCGTAAGATGGAGCCTCGGCCAGTCTGACACTTCTGGGAATTACCGAACGAAAAATCTTATTCGGAAAATGTTGATATAATTCATTAAAAACAGCTTCTGATAATTTATTACGCCCATCATACATGGTCAAAACTGCACCCAAGATATTCAATCCGGGTTTTAAATTATTTTGCACTAAATTAATCGTATATAAAAGTTGGCTCAAGCCTTCCAAGGCATAATATTCACATTGCACTGGAATCATCAGTTGATCAGCTGCGACCATGCCATTAACAGTAAGTAAGCCAAGTGATGGCGGATTGTCTATTAAAACAAAATCATAGTCACGATTCACTTCGCTTAAACGATCGCCCAAACGAAACTCGCGACGTTCCAAATTTACTAATTCTACGTTCGCCCCTGCTAAATTAAGATTGGCTGGTGCTAAAAATAAATTCTCTAAACCGGTTTTTAAAACTATTTCATTAAACACGACGTCACTTGCCAAAACATCGTAAATCCCCCGCTCTAATTCCTGATAATTAAAACCAAGACCAGAAGAGGCATTACCTTGTGGGTCAAGATCGATTAATAAAACTTTTTGACCAAGCGAGGATAAATAAGCGGCCAGATTAACACTGGTAGTGGTTTTACCGACTCCACCTTTTTGATTGATGATAGAAATTATTTTAGCCATAAAGTTAACTTCATTATAATCAAAAACCAGGAAAAACTCAATGAAAAATTATAGTCCTATAAAATAAAAATCCCGCCTCGTAAGATTTCACGAGGCGGGATTAAATTTTAACTAACAGCTACGACGTTTAACGCCACAGCTTGATAGTCTTATCGGCGCTGCCACTCGCCATGATTTGACCGTTTGGAGAAAAGGCCAAAGCATAGACAGGATCAGCGTGACCGTTGAGCGTTTTTACGCAACGACCAAGCTCAATATCCCAGAGCTTAATGGCTTTATCCCAACTACAGCTGGCTAACGTTTTGCCATCAGAGTTAAGGGCAATAGCATAAATAATCCCAGTATGCCCGGACAAAGTCTTAAAACAGGACTTGTCTTGCACATTCCAAAGCTTAATTGTTTTGTCGGCGCTACCACTGATCAAGGTTTTGCCATCCGGACTAAACGCTAAAGAAAAAACAAGCGCTTTATGACCAGACAACTCACCTTGCTTTATTCCATCGATAACAGACCAGATACTAATTACTCCAGCCTCATTACCGGTAAAAATAGTTTGACCGTCGGGACTGAACACTACGGAACGAATAGGATTCCGCAGGGGGTTTTGCATAGTAGGCGCAAAAAGCCTGACGTGCGAACCGTCAGATGCGTTCCAGATTATGGCAGAGAAATCATCGCTAACGCTCACCAGGGTTTTACCGTCGGGACTAAATACAACGCTGTTTACCTTGTCTTTATGCCCAACAAGTGTTTGCAAACACTCGCCGTCCGACAAACGCCAAAGCTTAGCTGTTTTGTCCCAGCTACCGGTGGCAATAGTTTTGCCATCAGGACTGAAGGCTACCGAATAAATATCGTCGGTGTGAGCGATAGTGGTTCGAAAACATTCTCCGTCGGAAACACGCCAGAGCTTCAACTTTCCATCAACGTCGCCGGTGACGAATAATTTGCTGTCGCTACTGAAAGCAACGCAGCGGATTCCACTATCACTTACAATCCGCGACTGATTTTCGAAAGCCGTGTAACCAACCGGATTCACCAGTTCGTTACCACAGCCAATAAAAAATAACGAGAAGACAATCATTAGTAAAACTAAAATTTGCTTCATTTTGTACTCCTTTTTTTGAATCTGTTACCACGATCTTGTGGTTTTTGCTACCGATAAGTAGCGTTTTTTAAAGTACTGCCCTAAAATTAAAACATTTAATTTTAATACCACACGATAGCATATAAAAAATGCTTTGTCAATAATCTAAAAAATTAAAAACCAACGCTTTTCAGTTCGTCGGTTTAAAGTTATTGCTCGGCGAAGCTTTCATCAATTAGCTTGATTACTCGCTTCGCCGAACGTAAAAACATTATTTGGGAAAATCGCCGTAAACGATAATACTATTTTTTCCAGTGCTGACAATCTTTTTACCGTCAGGACTGAAAGCAACAGCGTGTGATCCATCTTTACCGGAAGTGAAGGTTGTAAGCAAGGTACTGCCGGATAGACGCCATAATTTTACCGTCCAACCATCATCGATGGCTAATAGTTTTCCATCAGGCGAAAAAGCCATGACGCTTGGTCCGGAAGTATCGAACAACTGGAAAAAGGCTCCATCAGATAAGCGCCACAACTTAACGGCATTATTGATTTTACTCGTTGCCAAAACTTTTCCATCAGGCGAAAAAGTAAGGCTATAACAAGTAAACTGTCCGGTTAAGCTTTGAATCATTAAATTAGTACCTAAATCAAATAACTGGATGCTCCAACCGGCATCAACAGCTAACTGCTGACCATTAGAACTTAAAGATGCGGCCAATCCATTAACCTTGAACGATTGAACACAATCGCCGTTTAAACGCCAAACCTTGACATTACCATCACGACCGAGAGAGACAATGCTTTTGCCGTCTGGCATGAAAGATAAAAAAACAACACTGCTGTTATTTTCTATAACTCTCACACACGACGCATTAGACACGTTCCAAATCTTAATGGTCTTGTCGGCACTACCACTGACAATGGTTTGACTGTTGGGTGAAAAAGCGACGCAGGTTACCGAATCACGATGCCCACTAATAGTACCCATGCATTTTTTATCAACCGTGCGCCATAATTTAATAGTCTTATCGGCGCTACCACTGACAATGGTTTTACCGTCTGGACTAAATGCAACCGAATTAACTCGACCGTCATGCTGATCAAATTTATTCGGAACAGCCCCTACTATCATTGCGTTAAGCAATAACAATCCCAATAAAAAAACAATTTTTTTCACTGCTTTTCTCCTTTTTCGGTATGACCGAATGTTTTGTGGTTAATGGCTTGTCCACTGTAGCCGACATGTAAAGTAGCGCTTCAAAATCAAAATCCTTAATTTCAAAGCGCTACTTTACAAGCTTTTCCCGAATTTTTAAGGTGCTATCAAAAATCAATCGATAATAACAATTTATATCATATAAAAAGATTAAAATCAATGTTTAGGTTAGTTATAAAGTTATAAGGGAGAGAACAAAAATTTTTGTTCCGTACCCATAAAGTTATAAAGTCGGTATCTACTTAATTTTTGACTAAAAACAATTAAAGGCTTATAACTTGTTTTGCAATATCGTATTATTCTAAATAGAAATGCGACATAGAAATGATATAATTTAGTTATCTAACCAACTAATTAATCAATATCTATGTCGCACTATGATTCTATCACAAAAATTAGAATTTGTTGGGAGCTG
>Ga0172379_10008668_pt1 | contig 12744 bp, 15 predicted proteins | sample GrowelOW334metaG_FD_119756 | JGI IMG/M metagenome (GOLD analysis project Ga0172379, IMG submission 119756) | Groundwater microbial communities from an aquifer near a municipal landfill in Southern Ontario, Canada - Groundwater well OW334 metaG | ecosystem: Environmental > Aquatic > Deep... | reverse complement strand
TGTTTTTCCATGATCAACATGCCCAAGTACTACTACTATAGGCGGACGGCTAATTTGTAATCCTTTTTCCATAATTATTAATAAACCCAAACGGTTAAATAGCTAAAACTAAGAAGAAAACTTCAGAAGATTTAGTTTGTCGGATAGAAAAAACTTTTCATTTCTCTTTACTTTTATCGTCTTCTTCGGCTTTCTCTTCTTTAGCCTTGACAGTTATTTCTTCAGTTACACCATCGGTTTCTTTTACTGTTTCTTCTTCTTTTTTAATTTCTTCAGCCGGTTTATCTTCATCGGATAAATCTTTTTTCTCCGGTTCTTCGTCTATTACTTCGATCTTTTCACCATTTCCCTCAACTTCAATTCTATATCCGGTAATTTTTGCGGTCAGCCGAACATTTTGTCCGTCTTTTCCGATTGCCACCGAAAGTTGATCTTCAGGAGCCAAGACTTTGGCGGTTTTGTTTTCCTCATCGATTGTCACAGATAAATCCTCAGCTGGTGAAAGTGAAGATTTGATAAGTTCGGATAAATCATCATTCCAGGGAATTACATCAACTCTTTCTCCACCAATTTCATTTGTAACGGCTTGTACTCTAACACCTTTTTGCCCAACACATGAACCAACCGGATCAACTCCCGCCTGGGACGAAAAAACAGCCACTTTTGTCCTGACACCAGGCTCTCTGGCAATGGTTCTTATTTCAACCGACCCTGATCCGATTTCAGGAACTTCCCTGGCAAAAAGTTTGGACACAAACTCGGGTGAGGAGCGGGACAAAAATATTTCTTTACCTCTTGGAGTTTCATTAATTGCCTTAATAAGAAAAGTTAACCTTTGATTTAAATTAAGTCTCTCGTTGGGAATTCTATCTTCGGCCAATAGCAATGCCTCTGTTTTTCCCAAATCCACCCTGACATTGGGCCCGTCAAATCGCAGTACAAGTCCGGAGGCAAGTGAGCCAACTCTTTCCTGGAATTCCTCCATAATTACACCTTTTTCTGCTTCGCGGATTTTCTGATGAATAACCTGTTTAGCAGTTTGTGCAGCAATTCTCCCAAAACCCGGAGGGGTAACATCTTTTTTGCCTTTTTTGACTTCCTTTATTTGCTCGGGGGTTGCATCCTCTGCGGGTAATTCCCAGGCAAACACCTTGGTTTCGCCGTTTACAGGATCAATTACGGCATCGTAATCAAAAGTATCGACCTCGATTCCTTGTTCTTTTGCATCTCTTTTATAGGCAGCAATTATTGCCTGTTTAATAGTCTCTATTACAACATCAGGATTAAGCCCTCTTTCAGTGGCTATCGCTTTCAATGCTTGTGAAAATTCTGTTCTTGCTGTCGGCATATTTTCGATTTAAAAAAAATGGTGGGGCATTCCCACCTGCCGTTAGTTTACCTCATGGAGCCTACTGAAGTCAAACCTCTATAACCCGCTCTCTTTAATTTCTTCAACTAAATTCTTCTGTGCTTTATTTAATTTTTCCGGTATCAGCACATTAATCCTAACGTATTCATCTCCCTTTCCTCTGCCATGAAGGTGGGGTACCCCACGCTCCCTAAGTCTCATCATTGTGCCACTTTGCATTCCAGGACGAATTCTCATCTTTAATTCCCCGTCCAATGTGGGAACTGTTATTTCTCCACCCAAAACTGCCAACGAGAATGGAATTCCGATCGAAATATATATATTGTCATCCTGCCTTTCAAAAATTTTATCCGGTTTTATGTTTATTGAGAGCCTGAAATCCCCAAAATCAATTGTTGCACCTTCGTAAATTCCTGCCGGAATTTTGATTTTTCTTTTCTTGCCGCCAATTGCAAACTCCTTTGAAATACCTTTCACCGCGTCCATAAAACCTATCTCGACTGAATATCTTGGTTTTGCCTGTCTTGCGCTTCTACCAAACGGGTTTCCGCCACCAAAAAAGGTTTCAAAAATATCAAATGGGTCGCCAAAATCCGTATTTCCAAATGGGTTCCCACCGCCCGTGTAAGTATAAGTAAAAGGCCCGGAACCCCCTCCAAAACCACCTGTAAATGGATTTCCCCCGGGAGCTCCCCCCGGCGCGAATGCCGCGTGACCGAATTGGTCATAGGCTGATTTTTTCTGAGAATCCGAGAGAACCTGATATGCCTCGTTTATTTCCTTGAATTTCTTTTCGGCGACTTCTTTATCGTCCTTATGTCTATCCGGATGCCAATCCAAAGCCTGCTTCCTGTAGGCCTTTTTTATTTCATCAGGGGAGGCGGATTTTGATACCCCTAGGATATCGTAATAATCAGATTTTGTGGCCATTAATATGAAGTTACTCTACAACTTCTCCCTCTTCAACTTTCTCATCTTTCTTGTCCTCGGGTTTTGTCTCGTCAGTTTTTTCTTGCTCTTGTGAATTACCCTCTGGGTCGTTCTGAGGCGAGCCTGCCGAGCCATACATACTTTGTCCAACTTGGCTTAAAGTGTCGGAAAGATCTTTTGTAGCCGCTTCGATATCATCTTTGCTGGAATCTTCTTTTCCGGAAACTTCTTTAACTTTTTCAACTTTTTCTTCAACTTTCTTTCTGATATCTTCAGGGGCTTTGTCACCAGCGTCTCTCAGAGCTTTTTCGGCAGTTGCAACCATTGCGTCGGCGTTATTTTTAATTTTTATAACTTCCGCCTTCTTTTCATCTTCCTCTTTGTGTTTTTCCGCTTCTTCTTGCATTCTTTTAATCTCGTCATCTGAAAGCCCGACCGCACCGGTAATCTTTATGTTCTGAGTTTTACTTGTAGCTTTATCTTTTGCGGTTACTGTCAAAATTCCGGAAGCATCCATGTCGAATGTAACTTCAACCTGGGGAACTCCGCGGGGTGCGGGAGGTATCCCATCAAGGATAAATGTTCCAAGGGTTTTATTGTCAGCACTCATCGGACGTTCGCCTTGAGTGACTACAATCTGAACCTGAGTTTGGTTATCGGCAGCTGTTGAAAACACTTCGGTTTTACTGGTAGGAACAGTTGTGTTTCTGGAAATCATGGGGGTTGCAACTCCACCTAGAGTCTCTATCGCAAGAGTTAGCGGTGTAACATCCAAAAGCAAAATGTCTTTAACTTCTCCTCCCAAAACTCCACCCTGAATTGCAGCGCCGACTGCCACAACTTCATCAGGATTAACTGACTGGTTGGGATCTTTGCCAAAGAAGTTTTTGACCACTTCAACAACTTTAGGCATCCTGGTCATGCCGCCAACCATAATTATTTCGTCAATATCGTGGGCATCGAGTTTGGCATCTTTAAGACAAGACTCTACCGGTTTTATGGTTTTTTCAATAAGCTCATCCACCAAACTTTCCATCTTGGCACGTGTTAGCTTCATTGTTAAATGAAGAGGGTTGCCATCTTTCTGGGTAATATAAGGCTGGTTAATTTCAACCTCAGAAGCTGCCGAAAGCTCAATTTTTGCTTTTTCGGCTGCATCCCTAACTCTTTGAAGTGCCTGAGAATCGGCTTTTAGATCTGCCCCGTTTTCTTTTTTGAATTCCGAGACAATATGGTCGACTATCGCCGCATCAAAATCATCTCCGCCGAGAGGGGTATCACCGTTTGTGGCTTTTACCTCGATTACACCATCACCAATTTCAAGAATCGAGATATCAAATGTTCCTCCTCCAAGATCGTATACTGCGATTTTTTCAGAGTTTTTCTTATCCATACCATAAGCCAATGCTGCTGCAGTGGGTTCGTTGATTATTCTTTCAACTTTAAGTCCGGCAATTTCACCCGCCTGTTTTGTTGCCTGACGCTGAGCATCATCGAAATATGCAGGAACCGTAATAACTGCCTGGTCAACCTTTTCACCTAAATACTTTTCTGCATCCTTTTTGAGTTTAATAAGAACACTGGCGCTAATTTCCTGAGGTGTATAGTTTTTCCCTTCAACTTCAATATCCGCCATCCCGTTTTTGCCGTTTGCAATTTTATAGGGAACCATATCAATGGTTCTTTTGACTTCTTTGTCATCAAATCTTCGGCCCATAAGGCGTTTTGCAGAATAAACCGTATTTTTAGAATTAAGAATCATCTGGCGCTTGGCCACATCCCCAACTAAATTCTTGACCGGTTCAACAACCGAGGGGGTTGTGTTTTTACCGGTATCAACTGTCGGTATAACCTTGGGACGACCTCCCTCCATTACCGCAACACAGCTATTTGTAGTTCCTAAATCGATTCCGATTATTTTTCCCATATGTTTATATTTTTAATTATCTATATCTGCTTTTGACACTTTTACTTTTGCATGTCTGACTATCTGTCCATCTTCAAACTTCCAACCTGTTAAAGTAACTTCCGAGATAATATTATCTCGCTTGCCGGCTACAACTTCAATAGCTTCCATTGTTTCCTGGTCAAACTCTTCGCCAACTTTGGGTTTTACTTCAACCAAACCATCCTCATTCAAAATCTTCTTAAACTCCCCTATACATATTGCCAAACCTGCGTCCTGTAAATGATCCTGAGCAGATTCCAAATTATCCAAAACCGGTAATAGTCTTGTCAAAATGCCTAAGGATGCAATCTTAGCCAAGGTGCCCCTTTCCCTTTCAACTCTTTTATTTAAATTATCATAGTCAGCCAGTGCTCTGGCCAACATCAACTTCAAAACTTCCAGTTCTTTATAAACTTTGTCGCTGTCTTTCTTTTTTGATTCAAGTTTTTTGCCTTTTACCATTTTTAATTATTTATTTGAAACTTCTTCGATCAAATTACCAAAATATCTCAAAATAGGAATTACGGTTCCATAATTTGCCCTAGCAGGACCAATTACTCCAAGAGCACCCCTTTTTCCTTTAATATCAAAGTGTGTCGAAACTATTCCGGTAGGTGCTAATCCGGGAATTCCCAACTCTTCCCCGAAAAGAACTTCCAGGGGAGACGTTGATTCATATCCAAAAAAAAGCCTATCCAATCCGTCCAGTTCTTCAAATACTGAAAAAAGATTTTGGCAAGTCAAAACATCAGAAAATTCCGGATTTCGAAAAACATATGAATGACCTGCGTACCAAAACCTGTCTTTTTTGTCTTGAATGGCTGCAAAAGACAATGATTTGGTTCTTGAAGCAAGTGCACGTGTTGCCTCGTCCATCAGTTCATCCAGGTCGTCACGGGAGTCCCAAACCTCCTCTTTTGCCTTAACTTCATCAACTATGCTCATCTGTTTTTCCTCCATCAGCTGGTTTATATAAAATTTCATGGCAACAGGGGTCGGAATACGCCCCGCAGAAGCGTGGGGTTGTTTTAGAAAATTCAACTTGGTTAAAGCAACCATTTCGTTTCTAATAGTTGCAGGGGATACACCCAGGTTGTATTTTTTATCCAAGGCCTCAGAACCGACAGGTTCAGCGGTGGCGATGTATTCGTCAATTATTGTCTTTAAAATCTGAGTTTGTCTTGATGTTAGTCCGTCAGTCATTGTTAGGTTTTCTTCGTTCACTCACCAAGAATGGGTAAAGCGAGATCGAAGTATTAGCAGTATGATAGACCGAGTGCTAAAAGTTGTCAAGTCCCGCTTGGGGTGTCGGTTGTAGATGTAATCGGTTCCTCCTCTTTTGCCGGCATGGGAAGAGAAATCCTTTTAAGGAAAATGCCTTTGGTCAGACTCAGAAAATACTTAGCCTCGTCAACTTTAAAAAGCAGTGAGAGAAGAGTGTAAATTATAATCCCCACCAAAAATGTGACTACCGTTAAAATAATCAAATTCCCTGTATAACGGGTATCAACCACAAATTTTTCAAAAGGAAAGTTGTTCGTGGCATCAATCCCACCTAAAAACGAAAGTCTTTTAACCCAAACCGACTTATCAAAAATCTTAAGCATAAAATACATTGCACTTCCGGAAATTATGGTTGCAATAAAAATCTTTAAGGTGTGTGTGATAAATTTTATATTGACTATTTTCCCGATTCTTTTATTGATTAATATCATCAAGGTAACAGCTTCGATTAAAGTACTTAAAGCAAATGCCGCAGCCAGTGACCAAACACCCAAATGAAAACCTTTAACTAAAATAAAATCAGTAGCTACTAGGATTATAAGTCCGGCAAACGAGACTTTAACTGGGGTTTTTGTATCATGCAACGCAAAAAAAGAACGAACGAGGATCGACATCAAAGTCTGGGATATTATGGAAATGGCAAATACCGAAAGTACTGTTCCCGTCTGTACGGTTGCTTCCCAATTAAATATCTTGGTTCCGTAAACAAGTCTGACGACAGGAATTCTTAATGCTATTAAGGCAGCCGCTAAGGGCAAAGTAAAAAACATTGCCTGATAAATTGCGGAGAGAAGAATTTTTCTGAATTTTACATTGTCACCCTCGGCATTCGAAAGCATAGGAAGAACCGCTTTAGCAAGCGACGTTCCGAAAAGAGTTACGGGAAGAAGTTGTAACGAATTGGCAAATGTATAGTAGGTATAGGATGCCTGGGAGATTATAGACGAGAGAAATAGCTCCGCACTTTTACCAATTTGGTCAAAAGCTAAATCAATCACCCTAGGGAGGGCTAACTGGCCAATCTTTTTTACACCATCGTCGGGCTTTAAATCCAATGTAAATCTAAATCCGAGTTTTCTTGAAAGGGGATACTGAATTACAAAATGAGCAAAAGCACCGATCACTACGCCCACCGCCGGAGCAGTTAGTCCTAGATATGGTGTAAGAATAACTGTTCCTAAAATTATTCCTAGATTATAAAAAATGGGTGCAAAGGCTGGAATTAAAAAGCGCCTTAAAGATTCCAAAACTCCGGTTAAAACATAACTTATCACAAAAAAACCTTGAGCAACAAAAAGTATTCTTGCAAGAAAGGCAACTTTTATGTTTTCGGCAGCATCGAAACCGGGAGCTATGATTGAATAAATTTGAGGCGCAAAAATAGCAACAACAGCAACCGCTACTATGAAGATGGCAAGACCAATGGAAACTACTTTACCTGCAAGTTGCCAAGCTTCCCTTTCCCCTTCTTTTAATGTCTTCGTAAAAACGGGGATAAAAGCCGAAGAGAAGGTACCAAAAACCAAAACCTGGAAAATGGCATCCGGAAGTCTAAATGCAGCGAAAAACAAAGAAAGCGACTCCGGATCAAAAAAGCTAGCCAAAACTCTTTGTCTGATAAGACCCAGTACCATGGAAGCGGCAATCATTACCATGATGAGGGTGGCCGCCGAAAGAATGGTGTTTTGTTGTGAATTAATTATTTTCTTGCCCCTCGCAATTAAATCTTCCATATATCTTCTTGATATTCTAGCTTCTTTACCATATACTAACAACCGTAAATTAAACTGACATGCCGGTAACAAAAACAGCCAAAAGAGCCCTTAGGGGTTCCAAAAATAAAACCACTGTAAACAAGCTTTTAGTCAATAAGCTTGAAATTGCCGTCCGTCATGCAAAAAAATCCAAAAAACATGAGGAAATCAAATTGGCTACCTCACTTGCCGACCGTGCTGCAAAGAAAAATATCATTCATAAAAACAAAGCTGCAAGGATAAAGTCGCAGCTTTCTAAGCTAGAATCCCAAAAAACCTCCAAAAAAGAGCCCGTAAAGGCTCCTAAAAAAGTTTCCGCAAAGAAAAAATAATTCCCCGGTGAGAGAGCTTCTTTCATGCATTTACATGTGCTATATTAAATAGAGATTTGCTATTTGCTTTCTGTTCGTAAGTTTCGCCTTTTTAGGTTGGAAGTTGGAGTTTGGTAATTGTAAAATTGAGTAAACCAAGAAATGCCCAAAAATAAAGCTATCAATCTTTTGCCGCTTGAGGAGTTTAATGCTTCAACTACCGGACGTGTTCTAAGATGGGCAACCGGAACGTTTCGTGTAATAGTTATTGTCACAGAAATGGTTGTTATGGCAGCATTTTTATCACGTTTTTGGCTCGATGCTCAAAATTCTGCTTTAAACAACTCGATTAAAGTAAAAAGTGCACAAATATCCGCACAGTCTGATTTGGAAAAACAATTTAGAGGAATTCAGTCAAAATTAAGCATTTTTAGCAAAATCAGCCAGGGCAACAATACTTCAACTTTGATAGAAAAAATAACAGGCAACGTACCGGCAACTGTTATTCTTTCCAGAATATCTTTGACGCGGGGAGCGGTGGAAGTACGGGGTTCATCGCTTTCGGATTATGACATTTCCAGATTCGTTGCTAACTTACAAGGTGAACCATTCAAAAGTGCCGAGCTGGGTCAGGTCGGTTCATCAGAAAAAGATACAGGAGAAATTGATTTTGTAATTAATATTAAATACTAAAATTATGGCAACAGGTTGGAGATCATCATATTACCGGTATAAAGAATTATTCTTAAACATATCTGTCCTTTATAAAAAAAGGGCAGATTTGCGCGCATTCCTGGAGATTGTCCTTTCAATTGTTGCCGTAATAATTTTTGTGATGTTTGCGCTAAAGCCTACCGCTCTAACCATTATTAGTTTGGTTCAACAAATTAAGGAGGAAAGAAAAACATTATCGATTCTTACTAAAAAAGTCAGTGATCTACAAAAAGCCAATACTCTTTTGGTACAAAATCAAAGATATATCGGTAACGTTAATGTTGCCGTTTCTTCGGCCCCGGCGCCTGACGTGTTTATGAAGCAGGTTGAAGGCCTTTCGGCCAGAAACGGTGTTAATTTAATGGGGCTTGTTATAAGTGATATTGTTTTGGTCGGAAGTCCCAGAACCATTAGAATTTCGGGTGAACTGGAGCCCTTGCCCGAAAGTGCCAACGAAATGGGATATTCAATTAGTGTAAGGGGTGGCTTTTCAAACATAGACAATTTTATAAAAGAGCTTGAAAAGTTAAGGGTAATCTCAACAATTGACTCGGTAACTATTAATTCATCCGTTACTGAGTCGGGAAGAGTAATCGTTGCTGTTATTTCAGGTAGGGTGCCTTATCTTGGAAGCGACAAATAAAATGAAGAAAAATTCACTCCCGAAACCAATAACAATACTAATATTGACACTTTTGACTGCTCTGGTCTGGGTAGGCTTAAACATATACAGGTCGATTGCAATTAAACCGGCCACTCCCGTTTCAGAAAATATATTGAAATCAATAAACCCAACTCTTGATACGGAAACAATGCAAAAAATTGAAGCTGCTACTTTTATTCAAGACTCAGAGATTCCACCACTCGGTGTCGGAGGACCTGTAAATACAACACCTGTCCCGTCTCAAACACCGGCACCGACAGCTTTACCCGAATCATCACCCAGTGCCTCACCCGAAACATGATCAGAAAAAATAAAATTCCCACCATCTTAGGAATAATACTGCTTTTTGGTGGTGTGTTTGCCGGTGTGTTTCTTTTAAGGAATAACCAGATATTTAAAATTGGAGCAAGCCCAACAATAACTCCTAAAAATGTCCGGTTAAGTAACTTTTCTGATTCTTCTGTCACAATTTCTTGGATAACAGATGATCAAACTACTGGTTTTATCTCGTATGGTTTAAACGAAAATGTTGGAAACGTAGTCAGCGAAACTGAAGACGATCAAAAGTTTTCCACACACAGTATTACTATAACCGGACTTAGTCCGGAATCAAATTATTACTTCAAAATCAACTCCGCCGGCACAACTTTTGACAACAATGGAATTCCTTGGCAATTTACGACAGGCAAGACCCTGTCTATAAATCAAACGGCCATTCCAATTTCAGGATCTATTATTACCGCCACAGGAGAAGCTGTGGGACGGGCGATTGTCTATGTCACGGTATCTGGCTACACCATCTCCACTGTTACTTCTGAAGGTGGTACTTTTGTACTGCAGCTTGGCTCCGTACGCACACCCGATCTTTCCGTCTATGCGCAAATAGACCCGGTTAAATCATTACTGGAAGTTTCCGCGACAACTCAAGAAGGTGAGGTTGCTACTGCCAAAATATTCCCTCAATCAGCAAACCCGATTCCGGCATTGATTGTCGATCGTGACCAAGATTTCAGAAGTTTGGGACCCAGTCTCGATAGTGACAACCCAAATGCTGATTTGAATCTTCCTAAAACAGCAACGGATGAATCTAAGTTTGATGTTAGTGGTAATAAAATCAATGTGTCAAAAAGCGTTACTTTAGAAAGTATTTCTGAAGGAGAAATAGTTACAAGTGATAAACCGGAATTCTTTGGAGACGGCCCCGCCGGAACTAATATCAATATTAGTATCCATTCCGAAATACAAGTGTCCGGTACTTCCGCTGTTTCATCCAAAGGTTCGTGGAGTTGGTCTCCTCCTTCAAGTTTATCTCCGGGAACACATACTATTACCGTTTCCTGGATTGACACCTCGGGAATAAAAAGAACACTGACCCGAAATTTTATAGTTCAGGCCGGGGAACTGCCTGCGTTCGTGTCAACACCGTCTGCTATAACTCAAACTTCTACTCCCACACCAAGACCTACCAGTTCTACTGCACCAACGGCAACGCCGGTTGCATCAAAAAGCCCCACTCCGAAACCAACCAAAACACCGGCTCCCACTACGGCGTCTTTGCCACAATCGGGAAGCTTGACTCCGACCATTTTGCTGTTTATGATGGGATTAGCGGTAGTTATTTTTAGTTTCTATACTTGGAAAGTGTCCAATAAAAGCGGTGATTAATAGTTATTAACCTAAGTTATATGCCCAATCAAGATCAACCAAATCCAAACCAAGACCAACAACAAAATAACTCAGGAACGATTCCTTTCTCGCCGCAGGCAGATTTACCACCACTTCCTCCGGAATTTCAAAGTGTGACAACATCACCACCAACCCCCTCAATCCCTCCCACTACACCACCAGAGGAGTCCGGTTCTGCTGCACCACCCTCCCCGAACTTTTCAAACATAGCATCGGCATCTTCTCCAAAGAAAAAATTCGGAACCGGAAAAATAATTGCCACTATTCTGGGAATATTTTTACTTGTCGGAGGAGTTGCGGTTGCTACCTATACAGTTGGACAAAAACAACTGTTCCAGCAAAAAGCTTCAGGTGGATCTTGTAGCAGTGATTCTAGAACAGCTTTTGTTTGTCAAGGAAAGTCTGTGGGTGACATCGCTCAAAGTTGTTGGAAAGGATTCGGAGATACTGATCCAAACAATGATACTTCACTTAAATGCGAGAGTTCAGGTATCACTGGCAATGACGGGAACCCTCTTTGTGCCGCAATGGAAAGAAGCACCCCAGGCGCCTGTGGAAACAACCCGCCACCAGATACGGGGGGCGGAAGCTGGCCACCAAACGGAACCTCCTGTAATAGTACTGGAGGAAACCCAGGTACTATAGGAGGGTGTGTAACATATCTTTGTCCAAATGGCTGTAGCGGTGCTTGTGGGGAGGGAGATCCCGGGGTGTATATGCAAAGATACAACACCTGTGCTGAAGCAGATACTGCTTTAGGTAATTACTGCGGACAAGTAGACACGGTTGACCAAAACGGTGCTTATTGTATTCCGACCACGGGCAAGGATTCAAAAATACAGTGTACGAGCTGTGTAAATCCACCACCCAGAATTGTAGCTACTCCCACACCAACCGTTCCACCGACAACTCCTCCAACCATTGCACCAACACCAACCGCACCGGCTCCGTTTTGTGCCGCTATAACCACCTATGATTCTGACTGGAATACAATTTCCTCTACCCAACTTTCATCCCTCAAGATAGGAGATGTTGTTAATTTCTGTGTCACAGGATCCAGTACATCGGGAGTTTTTGACATGGCAAGATTTGTTATTAACGGAGTTCAACAAGCAGATACAACTACACATAAGCCGGGTTCTACTGCGTTTTGTCAGGGCTATACGATTCCAAGCGGAACATCAAGATTTACAGTATCAGGAAGCATCCACCATTCGGTGTTAGGGTGGTTTTAAAAAAAATGAAAAAACCTATTGGTAAATTGGGAACAACTTTAATAATACTTTCGACTATTATCCTCGCGGGCATTGCTATTTTTACTGCTTTCAGGCTTTACCAACTCCGTCAGGAATCAGTTGCACCAAATGTTCCGAGTAGTTTTCCAAAAGCAGAAAGCACCACCCCGTCAACAAATAATTGTTCTCTGTCATTTATAATTCCTGACGCAGTAACCCCAACCCCAACTGCTACCGCTACACCTTCAGCGACGCCGACGGTAACACCGACTGCAACTGCTACATCTACTGCTACAGCATCAGCGACCCCGAGAATAACACCAACCGCTACAGCTACTGCCACGTCCACAGTGGCTTCAACTGCCACTCCTACGGCCACACCCAAACTGACATCGACTGTAGCAGTTACTCCGACACCTACCGAAGCAGCGCTTCCGGTATCCGGCACAAGTTGGCCAACACTTTTTGGAGCCGGATTCGGAATACTCATAATTCTTGGAGCAATACTTTTAGTGCTCTAACCCTTTAGTGAATAAAATTATCTCTCTACTGACCCCGGGGGTAGATTTTGTAAAAGCAAACTTAGGTAAAATCACTTTTATTGTTATATCAATTACTGTTTTTTATTTTTCGTACTGGATCACCACTTATTCACTCAAGAAGTTAAAACCGGAGATTTATTCATATTATCCTTTTGATAAATTCTTTCCAAAATCAGGGAGGTGGTCTGTTTTTTACTTTTTAATAACGATTATCTTTCTTGGGATTTTAGTTTATGCCCTTATAAGGGGAGGGTTCTATCTGGCCCCGGCTTAAAAAGTCTGGTTATCTCCAACTACTAACCCAATA
>Ga0172379_10008667_pt1 | contig 12746 bp, 12 predicted proteins | sample GrowelOW334metaG_FD_119756 | JGI IMG/M metagenome (GOLD analysis project Ga0172379, IMG submission 119756) | Groundwater microbial communities from an aquifer near a municipal landfill in Southern Ontario, Canada - Groundwater well OW334 metaG | ecosystem: Environmental > Aquatic > Deep... | reverse complement strand
TGACGGTGACCAATGCCACGCTGCACAACGAGGACGAGATACGGCGCAAGGATGCGCGCATCGGCGACACGGTCATCGTGCGCCGCGCCGGAGACGTGATCCCGGAAGTGGCGCGCGTGGTGCTCGAGCGGCGCCCGCGGGATGCCCGCGAGTTCGCGATGCCCAAGGTGTGTCCGGTGTGCGGCTCGCGCGTGGCCAGGCTGGAGGATGAAGCCGTGTGGCGCTGCACCGGCGGGCTGTTCTGTCCGGCCCAGCGCAAGCAGGCCTTGCTGCATTTCGCCAGCCGCCGCGCGATGAATATCGAGGGGCTGGGCGACAAGCTGGTCGAACAGCTGGTGGATACCCATATCGTCAACAACCCGGCGGCCCTGTATAAACTCGGCCTGCTGGCGATCATCAACCTGGAACGCATGGGCGAAAAGTCCGCGGTCAACCTGCTGGCCGCGATCGAGCACAGCAAGCGCACCACGCTGGCGCGCTTCATTTTCGCGCTCGGCATCCGCAATGTCGGCGAAGCCACCGCAAAAGACTTGGCGCAACACTTCGGCTCGTTGGATAATCTGCTTGCCGCCGACATGGAGAGTTTGCAGCAGGTGCATGATGTCGGGCCGGTGGTGGCGCAGAGTATCGCGGACTTCCTGGCGGAAGCGCATAACCGTGAAGTGATCGAGCAGTTGCGCGCCTGCGGGGTGCACTGGGCAGAGCATCAACCGCGGCCTGCGATCAGTCTGCCCTTGAGCGGCAAGACCTTCGTGCTGACCGGTACGCTGGATGCCCTGTCGCGAGAAGAAGCGAAAGAAAAACTGGAAGCGCTGGGCGCGAAAGTCAGCGGCAGCGTGTCTAAAAAGACCGGCTACGTGGTGGCGGGCGCCGAAGCGGGCAGCAAGCTGGACAAGGCCCGGGAGCTGGGCGTGGCGGTACTCGATGAAAAGCAGTTCATGGCATTATTGGAGAGCATGGTAGGTCGGGTTAGCGCAGCGTAACCCGACAAATACTTTGCGAATACTTCATGAGATACCGGCGTGCTTTTGTTCCTGGAGGCTCGTTCTTCTTTACTCTGGTGATGCAGGGACGACGCCCGGTATTTGCGTCAGCAGAAACGGTTGATGTTTTGCGTGAAGCGTTTCGTTCGGTGCGTTCGACTCGCCCATTCGAGCTTGATGCAATGGTGGTGCTGCCGGATCATCTGCATTGCATCTGGACATTGCCGCCGGGAGACGCTGACTTTGCGACACGCTGGAGGCTGGTGAAAACGTGATTTACCGAGCACTGTGATCCGGCATTGCGCCTAGTGCCGGATCGCGCACGAGCAGCAAGGAATGAACAGGCTTTGTGGCAGCATCGTTATTGGGAGCACATGCTGCGGGACGAAATCGATTTTGCCCGGCATGTTGAATACATTCATTTCAACCCGGTGAAGCATGGTTTGGTTGCGTCAGCAATGGATTGGCCATATTCCAGTTTTCGCAAGTATGTTGAAGCGGGTGTTTATCCGCCAGATTGGGGGCAGGGGATGATGGATATTGATGGGGTGGGATATGAATGAAGATATTGGATTGTCGGGTTACGCTATGCTAACCCGACCTACGCATTAAGGCAGGGAGAATTTAAAGTGAAAAAAATCACCAAAGCAGTGTTCCCCGTCGCCGGCATGGGCAGCCGCTTCCTGCCTGCCACCAAGGTCAGCCCGAAGGAGATGATGCCCATCGTGGACAAGCCGCTGATCCAGTATGCGGTGGAAGAGGCGGTCGCGGCGGGCATCACCGACATGGTGTTCATCACCGGGCGCAACAAGCGCGCGATCGAGGATCATTTCGACAAGGCCTACGAGCTGGAAGCCGAGCTGGCGATGCGCGGCAAGGACGAGTTGCTGCGCATCGTGCGCGAAGTGACGCCCTCGCACATCAACTGCATCTATATCCGCCAGACCGAGCCGCTGGGCCTGGGGCACGCGGTGCTGTGCGCAAGGCCGGTGGTGCAGGATGAGCCGTTCGCGGTGCTGCTGGCGGACGACCTGATCGATGGCGAACCGCCCATCATCAGGCAGATGGTGGAGGTGTTCCGGCAGTATCAGTGTTCGATCCTCGGTGTGCAGGATGTGCCGCGCGAGCAGACCGGCCAATACGGCATCGTCAGCAGTGTGCCGCTGTCGGGCGTCCTGGAGCAGGTGAACGGCATCGTGGAAAAGCCCGAGCCGGAAGTCGCGCCTACCACGCTGGGGGTGGTGGGGCGCTACATACTCACGCCGCGCATCTTCCATCATCTGGAGAATGTGCAGGCCGGCGCGGGCGGGGAGATACAGTTGACCGATGGCATCGCCGCATTGATGCGGGAGGAAAAGATGCTCGCCTATCGTTTCACCGGGACGCGCTACGATTGCGGTTCCAAGCTGGGTTATCTGAAGGCGACGGTGGCGCTGGGACTCAAGCATCCCGAGGTGAGTGCCGGGTTTGCGGCGTATTTGAATAGTATGAAATAGACTGTGTAGGGGCGCGATTGTGTCAACTCCACACACAGCTTGCTGCGTAGTGGATTGCCTGACTTTGTTGCATCGCGCCCTGCTTTTGGTGCATAAATAGATCCGGGCGCGATGAATCGCGCCCCTACCGAGTTATATGACCGCATCCATCCAGCGCGCGCGCGACATCCTGCAACAGGCCGAATTGCTGTATTCCGCCGAACAGGTTCAGGATGCGCTGCATAAAGTCGCGCAGCAGATCAATATCGCGCTGGCCGATGCCCATCCGCTGGTGCTGTCGGTGATGGGTGGCGCGGTGGTGTTCAGCGGGCAATTGTTGCCGCTGCTGGATTTCCCGCTGGATTTCGATTACGTGCATGTGTCGCGTTACGGCGATGCCAGGCACGGCGGCGCGATGCACTGGAAGGTCGAGCCGCGCGAGAATGTGCGCGGGCGGGTGGTGTTGCTGCTGGATGACATCCTGGATGAAGGCCATACCTTGTCGGCATTGCGCGACCGGGTTCTGGTGCTGGGTGCGCATAAATGTTACAGCGCCGTGTTCGCCGACAAGCAGCATGGCCGCAAGAAACCGATACACGCGGATTTCGTCGGGATGGAATTGCCGAACCGGTTCGTGTTCGGCTATGGCATGGATATCGAGGGAGCGTGGCGCAACCTGCCCGCAATTTACGCAGTGAAGGAGTAGAGATAGTGAAAGCCTCAAAAAATTGTAGCGAGCGGTTCGAGAGCAAGGCGCACGGAGCTTTGCATGGCCAATCGACTAAGCTGGCAATAAAACGCCAGCCAAGCCGCTGGTCAGCGCAGCGACAGAGACATACCAAATGGGTAGGCGACGAGCGAGCACCGTGCAACGCCGCGAGCGGAAGGGTGGCGGCATTGCCGCCGGGAACCCACCGGCCTACTCCTTGCGGGTGTATCGAATCGCGCAGTAAATTTTTGGAGGTTTTCTAATGTTGGCAATCATAGGCGGTCGCGGTCTGACCCAATTGGCGAATCTGAAGATCACGCATCAACAGGTGATGCGCACACCTTACGGCGAGCCGTCCGGCGCATTTCTGTTTGGCACGCTGGACCAGCACGAGGTGATCTTCCTGGCGCGCCACGGATATGGCCATACCATCCCGCCGCACCTGGTGAACTACCGCGCCAACCTCTGGGTGCTGCGCGAACAGGGGGTCAGCAAGGTCATCTCGGTGGCGACCGTGGGCGGCATACGCGCCGATCTCAAGCCCGGCGTGATCGTCGTGCCGGACCAGATCATCGATTACACCCACGGCCGCGATGCGACTTTTTTTGAGGCGCGCGACAAGCCGTTCAGCAATACCGATTTCACCTTTCCCTACAGCACCACATTGCGCAGCCACATCCTGCGCAGCGCGCAAACCGCACAACAGCCGTGCGTGGACGGCGGCGTGTATGCGGCCACGCAGGGGCCGCGCCTGGACAGCATCGCCGAGATCAACCGCTATGAACGCGACGGGGCGGACATGGTGGGTATGACCGGCATGCCGGAAACCGCGCTGGCCAAGGAACTGGAGCTCGATTATGCGGCCATCGCGGTGGTGGCGAATTACGCGGCGGGGCGCGGCGACAGCACGGCCGGCATCAGTATCGAAAGTGTCAATGCCACCGCCAATTCAGCGATGGTGCGGGTGCGCAGTATCCTTGAATGCGTGGTGAACGATGACGATTAGAACCTCTGAAAATCTACTGCGCGACTCAAGAGCTGCGTTGCGTGGTGCTCGCTCGTCGCCTACCCACTTGGTATGTCTCTGTCGCTGCGCTGACCAGCGACTTGGCTGGCGTTTTATAGCCAGCATAGTCGAATGGCCATGCAAAGCTCCGCGCGCCTTGCTCTTGAGCCGCTCGCTACGATTTTTAGAGGTTCTCGGATGACGATTAGGACCGTGTTGCGCATGGGCGATGCGCGCCTGTTGCAGCGTGCCGAGCCGGTCAGCCGGTTCGACACCCCGCAATTGCACGCGCTGCTGGCCGATATGCGCGACACCATGCATGCCTTGAACGGCGCCGGCCTGGCCGCGCCGCAGATCGGCGAGGGTTTGCGCGTGGTGATCTTCGGCGTGCAACAGAACTCGCGCTATCCAGATGCGGAGAGCGTCCCCGAAACAGTGCTGATCAATCCGATCATCACTCCGCTGGGTAAAGAGATCGAGGAAGACTGGGAAGGTTGCCTGAGCGTGCCCGGACTGCGTGGCCTGGTGCCGCGCCATGCGCAGATCCGCTATCAGGGCCGGGATGAGACCGGCACGCTGATCGACCGCACCGTGAGCGGATTCCACGCCCGCGTGGTGCAGCACGAATGCGATCATCTGGACGGGATACTGTATCCGATGCGCATCCGGGACATGACCCAGTTCGGCTATACCGAAGAGCTGTTTCCCGGGCAGGAAATGCAGGACGAATAGCGGTTTCCACTGCGTGAGGCCTGGCAGGCCGTCACGATCCGGCCGGCAGTTTCACCCCGGCATCATGCTTTGAAAATGACCGTTACGCTCAGTCCTTTTCCGTCATCCTGCGGCGCGATCTGCAGGGATGCACGGTGGATCTCGGCGATACGCTTGACGATGGACAGCCCCAATCCGCTGCCGCTGCCCAGTGTGCCAACGGGGCGATAGAACCTTTCCGTCACCCTGGCCAGTTCACCTTCCGTGATGCCGGGCCCATTGTCCTTTACCGACAGGCAAGCCTGACCCTGCTCGCGGCTGACACTGATCCAGACCGATGTTCCGGGCAGTGTGTGGCGCACGGCATTGTCGATCAGGTTGCGCAACAGGATACGCAACAACACCGGATTTCCGCGCACCACCACTTCATCGCCTTCTGACAATTCGATCCGCACGTTCTGGTTCAATGCAACCGGGGCGATCGAAGCGATCACCTCGGCGGCGATCCCCCTGAGCTTGCAGGCCTCGACCACGTCGTCGCCCAGCGCGTCGATGCGGGCCAGCGTCAGCAGTTGTTCGATCAGGTGGGCGGCACGGTCGCAGCCGAGTATCGCGTTGTCGAGCGCATGGTTGCGCTCCGCTTCACTTGAAGACGCTCTGGCCACTTGCGCCTGGGCCTTGATCCCGGCCACCGGGGTGCGCAATTCGTGCGCGGCATCCGCGGTGAAGCGCCGTTCTTTCTGCAGGGAAGCATCGATGCGGACGAACAACCGGTTGAGACGCTCGATCAACGGCATCACCTCGCGCGGCGCCGCTCCCGCATCCAGCGGTGCAAGGCTATCCGGCTCGCGCTGTGCCACTTCGCCGGCCAGCTTGACCAGCGGGCGCAGGCCGCGCGCCACGGCCACCCACAGCAGTAGCGCCAGCAAAGGCAGCGAAAACAGCAGCGGTTCGAGCAGGTTGCCCGCGATACCGTGCGCCAGTTCGTCGCGCACTTCGGTGCGTTCCGCCACATGGATCAGGTTCTTTCCGGAATCATCCCAGGTGCTGAACACGCGCCAGCGGTCCCCGTCGATGACGCTGTCGCTGAAACCCTGCTCGCGATCGGCCAGCGGCCGTGACGGAGCGTTTGCGGAATGCAGGCGCAGCACACGCCCTTCCTCCCACACCTGGAACGCGACACGGCGGGAATACTTGTGCAACAACGGGGCATGTTCGGTTTCGATCTCGTCGAGATCCTGCGATGCCCGGACGACCAGCAGCGCGGCGGATTGCGCAAGATGCGCATCCAGTATCTCGTCGAACTCATGGCGCGCATCGTAATAGGTAAAGGCGGCCGCTCCTGTCCAGACGACGACGACTATCGTCAGCGTCAGCACCAGCAGCCTTCTTTTTAATGAGCCGTGACCGTGCATCTCAGGCATCCCTCTCGCCGGGTACATTCTTTTCAGCCGGGATCAGGTAGCCCACGCCGCGTATGGTTGCTATCAGTTCGGGAAAGAGCTTGCGGCGCAAATGGTGGATATGCACCTCCACCGCATTGCTCTCCACTTCCTCACCCCAGGCATAGAGCTGCTCCTCGATCTGTGCGCGCGACAGCACCCTGCCCGCGTTGAGCATCAGGGCGTGCAGCACGGCGAATTCCTTGGCCGGGAGTTCAACCGGCTGCTTGCGGTAGTACACATGATGCGATGCGGCATCCAGCTCGACCCCGGCGATCTCAAGTGCCGGCGCAGCCTTGCCGCTGGCGCGGCGAACCAGCGCGCGCAGGCGTGCGGCCAGTTCCCCCATGTCGAACGGCTTGACCAGGTAGTCGTCCGCGCCGGCATCCAGTCCCTTGATACGGTCATCCACCGTATCCATCGCGGTCAGGATCAGCACGGGTGTAGTGATATTGCGGCTGCGCAGGTGGCGCAACACTTCCAGTCCCGACATGCGCGGCAGCCCCAGGTCCAGGACCACCGCGGCGTAAGGCTCGGTGCCGAGCGCCTGGTCGGCGGATATGCCGTCTTTCATCCAGTCCACCGCGTAACCGGACTGTTTCAGGCCGGCCTGGATCGCATCGCCCAGCAGCACATCGTCCTCGATCACCAATACGCGCATATTTTTGCCTGTCAGTTAACTGCTGCGTCAATCACGGTCGCTGTCCTGCCGGCCCTGTGCGACACCGCTGTCGGGTGTCATCAGGCCGGTAACCGGATAGACGACCCAGAACGTCACCGTTGCTGCAAGCATTATGACACCGAGCCACGCGTGAGTGCGACGGATGCCTTTATTCGGCTGAGCCGATGCGGGAAATTCTTGTACGGGCACCCGTTTGAAACCGGTGATCATGGAGCGCACCAGATTCTCGCCATGCATCACGCTGCTGACCAGCACGCCGGCAACATGCAGCACGACCACCGCCAGCATGCCGTACGACACCAGCTCATGCAATTCCTCGAGCACATCGCCACCCGCATCCTGGAATATCAATACGCCGCTCACCCCCGATGCGATGCCCAGCGCCAGCAGCGCAAACACCGCCACGCTACCCGCCGGATTATGCCCGACATGATGCCCGGGCCTGGCCTTGAGCAGCGAGACTGCATAAGCCGCTATCTCGCCGGGCTTGAACAGGAACGAACGGAATCGCGCATAGCGGGTTCCGACAAAGCCCCACACCAGCCTGAATGCGATCAGGCCCAGCAGGGTATAGCCGAGCACCACATGGATATCGCGGTAGCGCTCCGACTCGGCAGTCAGGAATGCGCCGGCGAACGAAGCGACCAGCAACCAGTGAAACACCCGTGTCGGTACATCCCAGACCAGCATGCGTTGACTCATGAGATTCTCCCTGGGTTTATTTGGGGATAGTGATGTCGTCTTCGTTGAAATCGCCGCGCTCCGCCCGGGTATGGCAAGCCGCGCAATTGGACGGGCTTTTCACTTTCGGGTTTTTCCAGACGGAGGGAGAGATCTCGTGACTGTCGTGCTTTTCCTTGAACCAGGCGGTTTCAGTGATGCGCAACGGCGCTGTCGGGGCGCTCCAGCGATTGGAAGCATGGCTCACCAGAAAGGCGGTGATCTCCTGGTTGTCCTGGACAGGCAGCGAGGCATCCGAACCGAAATGCTTGTCCAGGCCGGACATGATCTTGCGCCAGGATTCGGCAGGCAGCAGTCCCGGCGCGTAGGGGATATGGCAATCGGAACATTCCTGCCTGAATTTGGCGTTCATTTGCGCGACTGGCATAGGCTTGCCGCGGTTCTCGCCGCCGTGCTTGCTGCTGCTTCTTTCGCCGAACCATCCTTCGCCATCATCATCCGCATGGGCGGGCATCGTCACACTCATGGCCAATAAAGCCACGATCAGTCCACGGTGAAGATTTTTGCGATTTCTAAACATACCAGTCTCCTTGTTTATTTTTTAACGGTGAGCAAATAGGCAAGCACATCGCCCTTTTCCTGCGCTGTACAGGCGCGATCGAGCACGTCGTTGCAGTTGCGCTTGAACCATTTTGCGACTTTGCCCTGGTCGGTGAATCGTTCCGCATTGGCAGAGGGCGCAAGCGGCCGGATGGCCTTGTCAGTGTTGGCATGCTTGCCGGACGCGGCGGGATTGTCGGTATGGCAGGTAGAACAACTCCAGTCGCTGCCGTGCCTGGCCTTGAAAAAACTCTCTCCGCGCGCGGCAGAAAATCCCTTAAACGACGGATCAGCCACTTTCGCATCGTTCCTGATGGCCGCAAGTGCATCATCAACCGTTTGCGCCAAAGCGGGCTGCATCATCAACGCAGCGGCAGCCGCCAGTGCCAGGGCATACACATGAAATTTGCGTGACATTTATGACCTCCATAGATTGCATTTCGAGGCCCGCACAATAAGAACCCAACCTTAAGGAATGCTTAAGCACCGGCAAATGATGCCCGCGCGATCCTGCACGTCCTGGCCTTCGCCCGTGATCCATGCGCGAACACCGGTCGCGCAGACCATCAGAAGCTGTCGGCTCAGCCATCGAACAGGACGCAGGCGCTGAGAAACACGTACAATCGGCACAGGTTCTGTTGTGCCTGCGCGGACGTAATGGCGGGGTGCGCCTGGCCCGTTCGCCGGAAAGCATCAGTGTCGAGGAAGCATTGCGCACGACAGAAGATAATTTTGACCTGGTTGAGTGCTTTGGCGGCGCAAAGAATCACTGTGTCATCTCCGCTGCGTGTGAATTGAGCGGTGTTCTTGACAATGCGCCGGCAGCCTTTTTTGAGGTCTTGGGGGAAAGCTTCATTGGCCGACCTGGTAAAGAACAGGAAGGTGATCGAAAGATCCTTGCTGCCGTGGCCGAAAACAACGCGGGTCACATTTCATCCGCGTGCGGTCAAGCCGGCCAGAACCCGGTCAAAAGCCATATGAAAGATCCGCTGCCGGATACACCCGGATCGTTTTGATGAAGTGCCGGCGATTGCCCCAACACGGTGACATTCGGGCGGAGTACGGTCACGACAGAACAGAGTGGAGTCCCGGGCGTGATCGCGGACTTGTGAACATGCTGACTGGTAACCTAACACGCGGGTTTGAATGACACATGAAACGAAGTCCCCTCCTGCAGCCTTTGTCCCGGGAACATCACACCGCCCTTGCATTGGCGAAGGCCTGTGAGCGCGCAGCCCGGTCTGGCGATGCGGCGCTGGTGCAGCAAGCTTGCCGGCGCGTGATCCATGCATACGCGCATGAGCTGGAGCCGCACTTCCATCTCGAGGAGACAGCGCTGCTGCCGCTGCTGCACGGCACGGCGACACAACCGCTGGCCGAGCGCACCCTGGCGGACCATGGTCAATTGCGCGGGCTGCTCGATGCGCTGCGACAGAACGATGCCGGGGCACTGGATACCTTCGGCAAATGCCTGTCGGCGCATGTGCGTTTCGAGGAGCGCGAGCTCTTTCCGGCACTCGAAAGTTTGTTGCAGCGGGAATGAGAGGCCAGCGCATGGGAAACAGAATATACCTGCCCGCACATCCGCTCTGGCTGGCCGGCTTCCGGCCGTTCTTTGCACTGGCGATGTTATCGGGAGCGAGCCTGCCGGTGCTGTGGGCATTGATCTATTCTGATGTGATCGCCGCGCCGCAGACTACTTTTCCCATGGCGCAGTGGCATGCCCATGAGATGTTCTTCGGCTTCGGCTGGGCGGTGCTGGGCGGGTTCCTGCTGACCGCAACCAGGAACTGGGTAGGGGTGCGCGGCTACCACGGTCACGCGCTGATGTTCCTGGTGGCGGCCTGGCTGTTCGAGCGGGCCGGGATGTGGTTAGTGGGAGCCTGGCCGCCGCTGCTGTTCCGGATCTCGAACAACCTGTTCATCGCCGCCATCGTTGCGATGCTGATGTGGACGCTGATACGCAACCGCAAGGACGACTCCTACCGCGACAACTACTTCCTGTTGCTGATCCTCCCGGTATTCCTGCTGGCCAAGAACCTGATGCTCAGCGCCGATTACTACCATATCGGCTGGAGCATGACGCTGGGACTGTTCCGCATGGCCTTTCTGGTGATGCTGGAGCGTACGCTGACCCAATTCATGAAGGGTGTTTTCCAGGTGGCTATCCTGAATGACCCGCTGCTGAACAAGGCGATCAAGCTGCTCGGATTGCTGCTGGTGTTCTCCGGCCTGATGCCGGCGCAGCTGTCCGGCTGGATCGCACTGCTGCTCGCGCTTCTGCTGGCAGGCAGGTTCATTTACTGGAAGCCGCAACTGGCGATGCAGCGCCTCGACATCGGCATCATGTACCTGGGTTACCTGGCGCTGGTCGCGCAACTGCTGCTCGAATTCTTCAGGCAGACCGTCCATCCCGGATGGGGGGTGTCCGTGTCCATCCATGTCTTCACCTTCGGCGTGATGGGCCTGATCATTCCCGCCATGCTGGTCAGGATATCCAGGGGGCACACGGGCAGGAAGGTGGTGTTCGACACCCTCGACAAATCCGCCCTGTGGGCCATGATGCTGGGTTTTGTGCTGCGCATCATCGCACCGCAGCTTCATCCCGCCGGATATGCTCTCTGGATCTACCTTGCGGCATCGTGCTGGTTCATCTGTTTTGCGCTGCTCGCATGGCGGTATATCCCTTTCCTTTTCCAACCGCGGGTCGACGGCAAGGAACATTAGGCGAGAATGTGATTCCAATTTGCATTAAAAATAGCATGTGCGAAGCGGGGCGTGCCTGTCCTGATGAAACTACCAGCCATTCGCCCTGGCTATCAAAAGACGTTAGCCAAGTCGCTGGTTATGAGCCTGTCGAAGCGGCCCGCGATCAAGAGGCTCGCGGGCATGGCCCGCTCCTGCACCGGAAAAATTATTGTCGTGTTTAACGTGAATTTGAACCGAAACGCTTCATGAAAGTAATAACGCCGCATCAATGCGGCGTTAGATGTCGGTATATGGGATGCCGATTTGGTCAGTCATCGAATGCTGACTTGGGTAGCAACTACAGGTAATTGATCATTGAAGGGTCGATAGGCGTCTCCCATTAACGGTTAACCTTTCCGAACGACTATGGGTATTTTATACGCTTAATTTCCGGAAAATACAACTCGAAAAACGAGCCAGCCACCTTCGATTTCTTGGCATCCGGTTCGGGTCGAAAAGAGCCGTCCCTGCCGTGATTGAAACAAGCTTTATGTTTTGCCGGGATGAACCATGTCTGCCGGACGCACCCAGCGTTCGAAGTCCTGCTCCGTGACATACCCCAGCGCCAGCGCCGCCTGCTTGAGCGTGCTGCCGTCACGGTGCGCGCGTTTGGCGATCTCGGCGGCGCGGTCGTAGCCGATGTGCGGGGTCAGCGCGGTCACCAGCATCAGCGAGCGTTCCATCAGTTCGGCGATGCGCGCGTGGTTGGCCGTTATGCCGCGCGCGCAGTGTTCCTCGAAGCTGGTCATGCCGTCGGCAAGCAGGCGCACGCTCTGCGCAAAGTTGTGCGCGATGAGCGGCTTGAACACGTTCAGCTCGAAGTTGCCCGAGGCGCCGCCGACCGTGATCGCAACGTCGTTGCCGAACACCTGGCAGCACAGCATGGTCAGTGCTTCGCACTGGGTGGGATTCACTTTGCCCGGCATGATCGAGCTGCCCGGCTCGTTTTCCGGGATGCTGATCTCGCCCAGGCCGGAACGCGGGCCGGAGGCCAGCCAGCGCACGTCGTTGGCGATCTTCATCAGCGCGACAGCCAGCGTCTTGAGCGCGCCATGCGCGGCGACCAGCGCATCGTGCGCGGCCAGCGCGGCGAATTTGTTGGTGGTGCTCCTGAACGGCACACTGGTGCTGCGCGCCAACTCGGCAGCGACGCGCGCGCCGAACTCGGCATGGGTATTCAGCCCGGTGCCGACCGCAGTACCGCCGACCGCCAGCTCGTAAAGCGGCGCGAGCGCGGCGAGCAATAACGATTCCGCAAGATCCAGTTGTGCCACATAGCCGGAGAATTCCTGGCCCAGCGTCAGCGGCGTCGCGTCCTGCAAATGGGTGCGGCCGATCTTGACGATGCCGGTGAACGAATCGGATTTCATTTTCAGCGTGGCGCGCAGCGTGCGCAATGCCGGGAGTAACTCTTGCGAGATCCCGGTCACGGCAGCCACATGCATCGCGGTCGGGAAGATGTCGTTGGATGACTGGCCAAGGTTGACCTCGTCGTTGGCATGTATTTTCCGCGCGCCGCCAAGCAGCTCCGAAGCGCGGTTGGCGAGCACTTCGTTGACGTTCATGTTGCTCTGCGTGCCCGAGCCGGTCTGCCAGACGGATAACGGGAATTCCCGGTTATGCTGGCCGGCCAGCACTTCGTCCGCGGCCTGGACGATGGCTGCTGCCTTTTCTTCGCTCAACAGGCCGAGGTCGCGGTTGACCAGTGC
>Ga0172379_10008666_pt1 | contig 12750 bp, 12 predicted proteins | sample GrowelOW334metaG_FD_119756 | JGI IMG/M metagenome (GOLD analysis project Ga0172379, IMG submission 119756) | Groundwater microbial communities from an aquifer near a municipal landfill in Southern Ontario, Canada - Groundwater well OW334 metaG | ecosystem: Environmental > Aquatic > Deep... | reverse complement strand
GAGCTTCGGCGAGGTTACTCAGGACTTAGTGGAATTTTTTTTGTTAATCAATAAAATTTAAGTAATAAAATTCGCGCAAACAACAACAACAACAACAACAACAACAACAACAACAACTAAGCCCTGAGTAACCTCGGACTGAGTCACATCGAAGGCCGGGATTGTATCGAAGGGCGCTCCTAATTCTTTTTCATTTGCCGATTAAGAGAGTGCTTGCGCTAAAAGCACCCATTGTTCGATGCTTAATTCTTCAGCGCGCGCGGTTGGGTTGATTTTTGCTTTTTCAAACGCGATTAAAATTTCCGATTCCGTGCGCTTCAAACCTTTTATCAAATTGCTCTTTAAAAATTTTCGGCGACTTGAAAAACCGAATTTTAACGCGGAGAAAAATGTTTCCGAATCAATATTGAACTTTTTTTTATTGATATTTTTCAATCGAATCACCGCACTTTCCACTTTTGGCGCGGGAAAAAAACAACCGGCGGACACGCGAAAAATTATTTCCGAATCGCAATAAAAATTGACCGATTGAGTCAGCACGCCACTTTGGCCATCTCGACCGACAATCCGTTCCGCCACTTCGCGCTGAACCATGAGAATCATTTCCTCCGGCGGATTGCTCAATTCCAAAAATCTTTTCAGAAACGCGCTGGTGATATTGTACGGCAAGTTCGCTACGACAATATATTTTTTCGTTTTAAAAAAATCCAGCCACTCCTTTTCTTCAACTTTTAAGACATCGCCTGGAATTAATTTAAAATTCTCACTTTTTATCATTTCAACCAAATTTTCCACCAATTCGCGATCTTTTTCCACAGCCACGACTTTCTTCGCGACTTTTGCCAATTCCACTGTCAACGCTCCCCTGCCCGGACCAACTTCCAACACATTTTTGCCCGAAACATCCGATTCATCTAAAATTTTTTTAACGATGTTTTTATCGATTAAAAAATTCTGGCCGAGACTTTTTTTGGGTTTATTCATATTTTTAGAATTACAAATTAAATCCGCGACCGCAAATAAGCTTCAACCAACGGCAACAAATCACCTTCCAAAACTTTCTCAACTTCCGTGGATTCATAACCGGTTCGATGGTCTTTCACCATTTTGTAAGGGTGAATAACATATGACCGCGCTTGATTTCCCCACGCCGCTTCGGTAAATTCTCCACGAAGTTTTTTTCGTTCTTCCTCAACTTCGGTTTCATAATATTTCTGAAGTTTGGAACGCAAAACTTTCATTGCGGTTTCTTTATTTTGCAATTGCGATCGTTCATTCTGGCAAGTGACAACGATTCCAGTTGGCAAATGCGTAATTCGAACCGCGGAATCGGTCGTATTCACGCTTTGTCCGCCATGTCCTCCGGCGCGATAAACATCAATTCTGAGTTCTTCGGGATTGATTTCAATTTTAGACACTTCTTCGAGTTCAGGCAAAACTTCCACCAACGCGAATGAGGTGTGTCTCATTTTTTCCGCATCAAACGGTGAAATTCTAACCAAACGATGCACGCCGGCTTCGCTTTTTAAATAACCATAACTGAATTTTCCACGCACTTCGAATAAAACGCTTTTAACTCCGGCTTCACCGCCACTTGAGATGGTAATGATTTGAGTTTTCCATTTTTGTTTTTCGCAAAAACGCAGATACATGCGCAACAGCATTTCCGCCCAATCCTGCGCGTCAGTCCCGCCCGCGCCAGCATGAATCGCCACAATGGCATTGCTCGAATCGTGCGCGCCGGCAAAAAACAAGCTAAATTCCATGGCATTGAATTGCGCTTCCAATTTATCCAATTGCAAATTTATTTCACCGGTCAAATTAACAGACTGATCTTTCGCGTCCATGTCCGCCATTTCAGAAATATCTTTGAGCTCGTTCATCAGTTTTTCCCAAGCCCCAACTTCTGTTTCCAAATCGCTAGACTCCTGACTGACCTTTTTAGCATTCTCTTGATTTTCCCAAAACCCAACCCCACTCATTTTTTCCTGCAACCCAATAATCCGCTGCTTTTTTTCATCAACCTTAACCAGCCGCCAAGCATTGGCGACGCGCTCTTTCAAATTCGACACTCTCACAACAGTCTCCGTCATACTTTTAAAATTCACCCCCGCCACTAAGTCCTGAGTAACCACACACTGAGGCACCTCGAAGTGTGGGATTGTATCGAAGGACGACCTTAATTCTTTTTCACCAACGCTAAAATATTTTAGGACGCCCTTCGATACAATCCCGCCCCTCGAGGTGCCTCGGGGCGTGGTTACCTGCCTGCCGGTAGGCAGGCTCAGGGCTTAGTGTGTTTTTTTATTGCGTAAAAGGGCGTCCCTAAATCACTTTCCGCATTTAAATACTTTTCTCGCCAATTGTGGCAATAAATTAACATTACCCTTTATCAAAGACTCTTTTTTCTTTCTCGACCAACCTTTAATTTGCGATTCTCTTTCTTTCGCGACAATGATACTGTCCGTTTCCTCAAAGTATACCAACTTTACAGGCAATCTGGTATGAGTATACGACTCCTTATTAATTCCACTATTATGAAAATCTATTCTTGCGTCTAAATTGTGTGTTATTCCGGTGTAAAAACTTTTATCGGCGCATTCCAAAATATAAGTGTAAAACACTCGCTTTCGACGCATATAAAATATTTAGATACGCCCTTCGATACAATCCCGCCTTCGCTTGCGAGCTTCGGCGTGGTTACTCAGGGCTTAGTGGATTTTTTTTTATTAGCGTATAGGGAAATACAGTTTGCGAAAAAATATATTAACTAAGTCCTGAGTAACCACGCCCCGAGGCACCTCGAGGGGCGGGATTGTATCGAAGGACGTCCTTAATTCTTTTACTCAACTAAAAATATTTACTTCCGTTCTTCCAATTTTAATCCCACCATTTTTTCTTTATCGCCGGAAAAAACTTTTAGGGCAATATCGTCGCCGGGTTTGAATTTTATTATTTCATTGACGAGCGGGTGTTCGCTGTCCAATTTATTGCCATTCACTTCCAATATTAGATCACCTTCTTTGAGTCCGGCTTTTTCCGCGGGGCTGTCTTTGACGACGGAACTGTCCATGCCTTTTTGCGCGGGAATAATGTAGGCGCCTTGATCTTTCGCGGTTTTGTATTCGGTTGCGGCCTCGGCGTTGAGCATTGTATAACGAACACCGATCCACGGTCTGACGATTCGACCGAATTCCTTGACGCTTTGCACTACCGGTTTGGCTTGATTGATGGGAATGGCAAAGCCGAGCGATTGTCCGCCGGCGTTCACCGCGGTATTAATGCCCACGACCTGGCCGGCCAAATTTAATAACGGGCCACCGGAATTACCGGGATTGACTGCGGCATCGGTCTGGAGCGCTTCATCTATCACTTCCGAATTGCCTCGCGAATCGCCGGCCACTATTTTTCGATCTCGACCGGATATGACGCCGCGAGTTACGGAATTTTGATATTCACCTAAAGCATTGCCAATGGCGATCACGGTTTGTCCGATTTCTAATTTATCAGAATCAGCCATTTCCACGACCGGTAAATCCTTGGCATCGACTTTGAGCATCGCGATATCATAAATCGCATCTCTGCCCAAAACTTTTGCCGGATATTCTTTGCCATCATTGAAATAAACTGTGTAATCCGCGGTTTCATCTTCAACCACATGCCGATTTGTTAAAATCAAACCATCACTCGAAACCACAAACCCCGAACCGCTGCTGACTTTTTGTTTTTCCTTTTTACCGCTATCTTGTGGCGCCGCCTGCGCGGGATTGCCAAAAAAACTAAAAATATCCGGACCGGTTAAATTATAATAATTTTGCGCAACTTCTTTTGTCGCGACAATACTGACGACCGCTGGCGAGACTTTTTTGGCCACATCGACGGTCGCGGAATCTTCCGTCACTTCAATGACATTGCCACCGGCCAATGTTTCCATTATCGAATTACCCAAAAACCGCTGGCCCCACGCTGATTTTTCCAACCGAGGTTCCAGGAAAAAGGCGCCACACATTCCGCCAAATGCGCCGACAACAAGACTGACGATAACCGTCACCACGAACCAAATTTTGATGTCTTTCATAATGTTATGGGTTAATTATATTTGCACTATTTTTAATAAAAATAAATTTCATACATAAAACAACGCGCCGCAAAACGCGAAGTAAAAAAATACGCGTCAATTGCCCAAAAAGGATTTTAGAATATTTTCAGGCATTTGTCCGGGCAAAGTCCCTGCTTTATTCAGACTTTCCATCAGTTGATTGTAGGTCGCGAGCGCTTCCCGAAGAATCGGAACCGCATATATCACAGCCAACACCAACGGAATCACAAAAACCAAAACCTTAATCACACTGAAAATTTCCGACCACAAAATAAACCGCTTGGTCCGTTTTGCAATCTCAAAAATCTTTTTATTGTACTCCAAATTCTCCCTAAGCAACTTTTCGATTGTCTCGTTATCCATATTTTATGTTTTACAACTCCGTATTCGAAAAATTCGCAGTATTCGTAGATTTGTAATGAAGTATTCGTCCCGCCCGCGGGCGGGACCCCGCACGCTGCGGTGGCAAATATGTAACCCCAACACCTCACCTCACCCGACAAACCTTAAATTCTCCCTTAAATTCCTGCAAAATCTCATTCAGCGCTTTTTTCGTAAAAGTTTTTTCTTTTAGGAATTCAGCGTTCACTAATTTTTTTCCCGGCACGAATTGTTGCAAAAAATATTTTTCAGCGCCTTTTACTTGTCTGGCCATCTCAATAATATCTTCTTTGGAGTGCAATCCCGGCAAAACAGTTGAACGAAATTCGTGCGGCAAACCGCTCGCTATAATTATTTTAACACTTTTCTTGAGCGCATCCAAATCGCAATCTTTCGCGGTGACGATTTTATATCTTTTCCACGGAGCTTTGATATCCATGGCAATATAATCAACCACGCCGGCCTTGATCAGACGATCCAACACTTCCGGTTTATTGCCATTTGTATCGAGCTTCACCAGATAACCCATTTTTTTTATTTTTTTCATGAACGAAAAAAGCCCGCTTTGCATGGTCGGTTCTCCGCCGGTAATGCAAACCGCGTCAAGCAATTTTTTGCGTTTTTTCAGGAACGCCAAGATATCATCTTCTGGTACCACTTTGGCAATTCCTTTTACAATATCTGGATTATGACAAAAAGAGCAGCGAAAATTACAACCGATTGTAAATATAGTCGCTGCCACTTTTTCAGGATAATCGATTAAAGTTGTTTTTTGAAGTCCACCGATTAACATATCTTTACACCCGACAAAGAATTAAACAATTTCACAACGAGGGGCGTTTGAAAACGCCCCGTCTCATTTTTAATTATTTATTGAGCATTCGGTTGAAAACCTTGCGGTCTTGAAATTCCGCTTTTTTCCCATCATTCCAGCGCTGTACCGGAGACAGATATCCCACAACGCGGGAATAAACTTCACATTTTTGTCGCTCCAGTTTGCTTGATGCCATACTTTTTTAAATTAATTGTTTTTAATTTTTATTTCATTTCGCCGTAGCGCCACAGCGCGAAGGCGAATTATTTCATTTCGCCGTAGCGTCGCAACGCGAAGGCGAATAAACTCACTAAACCACTTTTGGAAACAGCTCCATTTTCAATAAAACATTTTTCTCTTCCTCTGAAATTATATCCTTTTTATTCAACAATTCAATCGTCGAAAAAAGCTTAGCGTCTTCTTTGCGCACCAATGAAATACTTTCACCGTTCATTTCTGAAACGCGTTTGTCGAGATAGTCTTTGGTTACCATCTGAGTCAATTGCTTTTTCACTTCACTCAAATCCCCTTCCAAGGCACCTAAGCGACTGTCCACAGACTCAAATTGCTCATCAACTCTTGTGGAAAATGAATTGACCGCAACCAAAACATCTTCAATTGCGCCAAGCACTTCTTTTTTGAAACTTTCTTCTGACATAAATTAATTTGTCCTTTGTTTGTTTAAAAGTTGATTCACATTGTCGACATAGCCCATTTCTTCATCGCAAAGCGGACAAAATTCATGCTCACCCTCGATATAGCCGTGAATCGGACAGACGCTGAATGTCGGAGTGATTGTAAAATACGGCAAATGAAAATTCTCGGAAATCTTTTTGACCAACGCCTTTGTACTTTCAGCCGAGGGCAATCTTTCACCGACAAATCCGTGCAAAACAGTACCGCCGGTATATTTTGTCTGCAAATCATCTTGCAAACGAAGCGCTTCAAAAATATCATCCGTGAATGTCACCGGCAAGTGCGTGGAATTCGTATAATATGGCGCGGCGCCGGCGTTTCTCACCGCTTCCTCATTGGCCACAATAATTTCAGGATATTTTTCCTTGTCCAATCTGGCAAAACGATATGCGGTGCCTTCGGCCGGAGTGGCTTCCAGATTGAATAACGAATTATTTTCATTTTGGTAATCCATCAAACGCTCACGCATAAAGTCCAAAATCTGGCCGGCAAACTTGTGTCCTTCTTCAGTAATCAAATCCAATCCAAGCAAATTAAGAGCCGCTTCGTTCGCGCCATTGAGTCCGATGGTATTGAAATGATTTTTCCAAAATTCGCCGAAACGCTCTTTGATGCCGGATAAATAATAGCGAGAATATGGATACAATCCGCCGTCAGTGAATTTTTCCAAAACTTGGCGTTTGACTTTTAAACTTTCCTTTGCCAAATCCATTAACTTGGCTAATCTTTCAAAAAATTCTTCTTTGGATTTTGATAAATATCCCAAACGCGGCAAATTGATAGTGACAACACCGATGGAGCCGGTCAGTGGATTGGCGCCAAACAAACCGCCTCCGCGTTTGCGCAATTCACGATTGTCCAAACGCAAACGGCAACACATGCTTCGCGCATCTTCAGGATTCATGTCGCTGTTTACAAAATTGGAAAAATACGGAATACCGTACTTGGCCGTCATTTCCATTATTTTTTCAATAATCGGAGCGTCCCACGCCCAATCTTTCGTCACATTGTATGTCGGAATCGGCCAACTGAGCACTCTGCCTTTACGGTCCCCCTCGGTCATCACATCAATGAACGCTTGGTTGAACATGTCTAGCTCTGCTTGAAATTCGCCATAAGTTTCTTTTTGTGGTAGACCACCGATAATTACCGGCTCATTAGCCATATTGTTCGGCACGAATAAATCCAGAGTTACATTCGTAAACGGAGTCTGAAAACCAACGCGAGTCGGAACATTCATGTTAAACAAAAACATCTGAACCTGTTGTTTGACTTGTTCGTAACTTAAATTGTCATATCGAATGAATGGCGCCATAAGCGTATCCAAACTGGACACCGCTTGCGCGCCGGCAGCCTCGCCTTGCAATGTATAGAAAAAATTTACCAATTGCGACAATGCGGTCGTCAAATGTTTCGGTGGCTTGCTCTCGACTTTGCCTCTGACACCACCGAAGCCACGCAATAAAATATCTTTGAGATCCCAACCGCAACAATACGGCGCGAGCAATTGCAAATCATGAATATGCAAATCACCGCTCACATGCGCGTCGCGAATTTCATTGGAATAAACTTTATTCAACCAATAATTGGTACTGATGGATGACGAAACATAATTATTCAAACCCTGCAAAGAATAATCCATGTTGCTGTTTTCACGAACTTTCCAATCGAGTTGCTTCAAATATCCCTCCATTAACTCATCGGAATTGATCATGTTGCGCAAATCGCGCATTTTGTTGTGCTGATCGCGATAAATGATATAGGCTTTGGCAACCTTGATAAGCTTGTGTTCGATTAAAACATTTTCCACCAAATCCTGAACCTCTTCCACTGCCGGAATCGATCGCTCGTGAAATTTTTTATTGAGAATTTCCAAAACGCGATCGGAAATCTGCTCGGCGATTTCATTGTCAGGCTCGCCGACTGAACGCATCGCCTTGAAAATCGCGGTGGTAACTTTCGACTGATCAAAATCCACGATTCGATCATCGCGTTTTCTTATTTGAAGAATTTTGTTGGCTGTGTACATAAAAGATTTTACGAAAAATACCAATAATTTTACCCTCCACTACAATATGCTTTCTAAAATCCTGCGTATTTTTCAGAGTAAATAAAAAAAGATAGCCCAGTTTTTTGCAGACACTCCACTTCTGTGTCCACTTCTCTATTTTATACCTTTTACGCGGTGCGTTCAATCATTTTGCCAATGTCTGTTTTTACTGTGCAAATTGGGCAAATTTTAAGCGTCGAAAAATATTGGGGATAAATAATTACACAACAAATGTGAAGAAATGAAAAACGGGCGTTGTTTTCGCCCGTTTATTTTACATCATTTTTTTTCTGAGGAATGACGGCATTTCCAAATCATCATCGGGAAATTGAGAATCAGGATTATTTCTGGCGATTTCTTCCACTCGATTTCTCGCCATATCATCATTGGTATTGCGCATCTGCGGCGCTTCGATTGACTTGCTGCCGAAAACAGGAGAATCATCTTCGTCACGATCACGCATTGGGTCAGGACGCACTGACTGTTGAGATGGCGCGGGCCGACTCGCCGGTTGCGGACTGAAAATGGATGAACTCGCGGTAAACGGAGATGAAAAAGGAGATTTCACAATCGTCGGCGCTTTTTCCGGTTTTTCATCAAAGCCGGTCGCGACAACCGTAACCTTCAAACTATCGCGCATATTGGGATCAATCACTGCGCCGAAAATAATTTTGGCTTCGGAATCCACAGCCTCGGTGATTGTTTTCGCGGCTTCACTCACTTCGTACATGGTCAAATCCGGTCCGCCGGTAACTGAAAATAAAATGCCTTTGGCGCCATTGATGGACACTTCCAGCAAAGGACTCGCGATCGCCGCCTTGGCCGCTTCTAACGCGCGATTGTCGCCGCTCGCTTCGCCAATGCCCATGAGCGCGGAACCGCTGTCAGACATAATCGTGCGCAAATCAGCATAATCAATATTAATCAATCCGGGCAATGTAATCAATTCGGAAATTCCCTGAACGCCCTGACGCAACACTTCATCAGCCACGATGAACGCTTCGATAAGCGGTGTTTTCTTGTCAATGATTTGCCACAAACGATCATTCGGAATTGTAATTAATGTATCGACTTTATTTTTAAATTCTTTTAGGGCGTCCTCGGCAATGCGTTTTCTGGGCATGCCTTCAAATGAAAAAGGTTTTGTCGCGACCGCAATCGTCAACGCGCCAAGTTCTTTGGCAATTTCCGCGACCTTCGGCCCGGCACCGGAACCAGTGCCACCACCCGCGCCGCAAGTAATAAAAACCAAATCCGCGCCTTTTAAGACTTCACGGATTTCATTTTGCGATTCTTCGGCAGCTTTTTTGCCAATCGCCGGATTCATGCCGGCGCCGAGACCGCGCGTCGTACCTTTTCCGATATGAATTTTTGTTGGCGCTAAATTTGCGTGCAACGCTTGCAAATCATCGTCAACCGCAACAAAATCAACCCCTTTGATTTGAGATTGAATCATTCTATTGATAGAAGACCCTCCTGCCCCTCCTACGCCAATCACTTTGATCTTGGCAAATGTTTGAATTTCCGGTTTTACTTCTGGCATAATATTTTTGGGCTTAGGACGAAGGAATAAGAAATTTGGCTTACTGATGAGAATACTGAGTCACCGGAACGAAAAATTTTTCTATCTGCCCGGTCACCAAGTCGACTCACCGTAAAAGCTTTCACCTGAGTTCAATGTTATGACAAACAAATCAGTTAATCAAATTTTTCAACCAAGATTTGACTTTTTCGCCGGCTTCTTTCACATTTTTCATCTGATTGCCAAATCCGCCGCCAGAAACGCGATTTTCGTTTAACACATTAAAACCCCACATTACCAATCCGAGCGCAGTGGCAAAAGACAAGTCATTAACTTTATCCACAGCAGTATTGAATTTGCGACTGACGCCGAGAGATACCGGCAACATTGTTTTTTTCTTGCCAACCTCCACCAATCCCGGCAACTTCGCACCGCCGCCGATCAAAACCAAGCCGGCAGGCAAAAGTCCCGCACGATTTATTTTCTGTAATTCAGCATCGACAAATTTGAACATTTCTTCGACGCGGGCTTCGATCACTTCGGTGACAAACTTTTTGGAAAAAACTTGATCATCACCGCCAAAATCGCGCAAATTAATATCTTTGTCTTTATCAATCGCATCAATATTCGCATTACCGATTTCGAGCTTCACGCGCTCCGCAACATCGAGCGATGTTTGCAAACAAAGCGCAATGTCTCCGGTAATATGATCAGAACCGACGGGAATAACCGCGGCGTGAATCAAATCACCTTCTTCAAAAACCAAAACTTTGGTCGTCTTGGCTCCAATATCAACTAAACCGACACCAAGCTCTCTCTGTCGCACAGTCAAGACCGCTTCCGCGGCCGCCAAAATTGAAAAAACAACATCATTGATATCAATGCCTGTGCGATAAATTCCTCGCGTCAAATTTTTGATATGAGAAGACAAACCTCGGATCACTTGCGTCGCGACCTCTAGCCTAATGCCGGACATGCCGAGCGGATCTTTGATCCCTGTCTGATTATCGATGGAAAATGTCTTTGGCACAACATGCAATACTTCATAATTAACCGGTGCCGCAACCGAGCGGGCCGCGTCCAACACGCGCTGGACATCTGTTTCTTGAATTTCACCGTTTGCCCTGGAAATCGCGATGACGCCATTGCTTTCCTGCGAATTGATATGCGTACCGCCGATACCGACCCACGCGTTTTCGATCGGCAGTCCGATCATTCTCTCGGTTTTTTCCAAAGCGCTGGAAATACTGGAGACCGCGTCTTCAATACTAACAACAGAGCCTTTGTTCATGCCTTGTGAAGGCACTTCAATAACTCCGATAATATTTAATTGTTCCGTTTCACCGGTTTTGGCGATCTGGCCAACGACGATGCGGATGTTTGAAGATCCGACATCAAGTCCGGTTATTATGTGTTCTACCATAGAAGCAACTAACAAAATGAATAGTCTTTTTTGCCTATCCAATTTTTTTATCACCGCAAATTGCGGGATCCCGCAGACTGCGGCGATTTTTGTTTTGAGTTATTAATAGTATACACGATATGATTGAAACTGCCAAAAAATTAGTTCAAATTGAACACTGATTTTATGATTGTTATTTTAAAAGTGTGTTCAACTCCACCGACACATAAGGAACAAAGATAATTAACGCTATAATTACACTGGCAATCGCGGCGATAAGCACAACCGCGGACATCATATCTTTGATATCGCGCACATACTCATGCAATCTCGGTTTCAACATATCCACAAGTCTTTCAAATGTGGTGTTCAACAATTCCAAGATCATCACCGATGCGATCAACAGTACGATCAAGCACCATTGCCACAAATAAATCCGAAAATACAACCCCAAAAAAATCACCAAAAGCGCGGCCACGACATGAACCCGAAAATTTTGCTCTTTTTCAATCACACCAAAAAGACCGCGGAAAGCGTGTTGGAAACTGCGCCATAATCTTTTGCTTTCAATCATAAAAATTCTTTAAAATTTTCCGCTCCAACTTCTCCATCTTCTCGGCATCAGCATCCACCTCATGATCAAAGCCCATGATATGCAAATACCCGTGCAATCCGAGAGTAACGATTTCTTGTTCAAAACCATGCCCCAATTCTTCGGCCTGTTTCTTGGCGCGTTTGGGACAAATCAGAATTTCACCGATCGGCTCGCCCGGCACAACAGTCTGCATTGCCGAACCAAAAGACAAAACATCTGTCACTTTATCTTTACCTCGATAGACTTTGTTGTTCTTTTTAATAATCGCTTCAGTCACAAACGCGAAAGATATCAACTGCTTATCCACAACCTTGAGTGCAGACTGTGCAAAACATAAAACCGCCGTAACTTTCTTTACAGGCATGCGATAATCCGTCAAATTGTTGATTTCTATTTTCAGCATTGACTAAAACGCAAAACTGTTAACGATCATCTGAAACACCGCCGGATAATCCGCGGTTTCCTTGAGTCCGATATTATAATTAATAATGTAAACAGTATTTTCTTTGGCAAAATAAACCGTAAATCCATCCGGACTCTCAATAACCGGCAATTTGCTCACTGTCGTAAAATGCTTGATCTCGGACTTTGACAAGGTTGGCACTTTGGCTAAATACCAATCATCGATCGTTTGCTCAGCTGTTTTTTCATCTATTAAAATGTTTACAAATTCATTTCTGGCTGATGAAAACATGACATCTTTTCCGGTTTCCGCATCCAGTGCATTAACCAACCAATCTGCCGGCATTAAAATTTTATAGCCCAACTTGTCATTCAAATATTCTTTGACAAACGATTTTGCGGATAACAAAACCGCGCCTTTATCAACCGGACTGTACAAACGAGACACCTCTTCCCCATCTTTGTAACTGTCTCCGTCAGTGTCAATCAAATTAATATCTGTGCCGAATAAATCTTCCTCAACATTGGTCAGACCATCTTTATCAATATCCACGCCGGCCACCAAGGATAATTCGGCTTTTCTAATATTTGTCGGATCGAACGCGTTTTCTGTTGTCGGTTCAATGACCGGTTCTGCTGGAACTACAGGTTCTGGCGTTACAACCGGTTCCGGTGTTACCACGGGGATTTCCACTACCGGTTCTGCCACAATTGGAGCTTGCACGACGGGCGCAAATGTCTTTGTTGGTTGCATTGTCGTACTCGCGTAAATCAAATACGCGGATACGG